>WNGI01002574.1_pt1 | contig 15791 bp, 16 predicted proteins | sample 5400621 | NCBI WGS metagenome assembly WNGI01 (sample SAMN13153374, study PRJNA577476) | soil metagenome | isolation source: 20 cm soil or saprolite under Garry oak tree replicate 1 | place: USA:California | collected 2016-06-15 | reverse complement strand
GTTCCTCCCACCTGGAATCACGGTCACCCTGGACGGTGCGGCGTCGTGCTCCAACTTCTGCGGCTATCACAGCGATATCAACGGAACGATCTACTACGCGGTGATGCCTTACCCGGACTGCACCGGGTGCCTCGGAGGATTGCCCCTTTTCGACGCTCTGAGCTCGACGAGCTCGCACGAGCTCTGCGAAGCGATCACCGATCCCATTCCCGGCCAGGGCTGGTACGACGATCAGAACGGAGAGATCGGTGACATCTGCGCGTGGAAGACCAAACGGCTGGGCTCTTACGCGGTCCAGCTGGAGTGGTCCAACAGCGCAGGGCGCTGCGTTTGACGAGCCCGATCAAGCACGTCGTCATCATCGTCAAGGAGAACCACGGCTACGACAACTACTTCGGTCCGTTTCCCGGCGGCAACGGGGTCGCGCTGCCGCACAGCCCGAACCCACCGCCGAAGGATCCCAATCACCGCCACGCCGCCTGGCTGACGCGCGACGCCAAGGCGCCGCGCGTCCAGTTCCAGCAGAAGGACATCCCGCATTACTGGGACTACGCGCGCCAGTTCACGCTCTGCGACAACTACTTCACCGACGTGGCCGGACCGTCGACCCCGAACCACCTGATGCTCATCATGGCCGGCTCTCCGCTCATCGACAACCCGGCGCCCAGCTATCGCACCAAGCCCGGTCCGCCGCTCTACGACCAGCCGTCGCTTCCGGCGCAGCTCGACGCGGCTGGGCTGAGCTGGGGCAACTACGCCGGGTACGCCTTCGAGTTCATCAAGTACACCGCGGGCAAGCAGCGGAGATGGCAGCAGTTCGCGACCGACGCCGCCGCGGGGAAGCTGCCTGCGGTGTCATGGCTCTACGCGGACCAGGCGTTGAGCGAGCATCCCGCCGACACGCCGGCCGAGCGCGCCGCCGGCGCGGGAGACGTCACCAAGGGCAGTGCGTGGACCGCGAGCCAGGTCCTGGCCGTCGTCGCCGCGGGACTCTGGCCACAGGTTGCGATCTTCGTCACCTGGGACGACTGGGGCGGGTGGTGGGACCACGTGACCCCGCCCGAGGTCGAGAAGTGGACCGATGGCACGCAGTTCCGTTTCGGCGGACGCGTGCCCTGCCTTGTCCTGAGCCCTTATGCGCGCAAGGCCCATATCTCGAAGGCGCAGCATTCGCACGTGAGCATCGTGCGTTTTTGCGAGGTGACGTTCGGGCTGAAGTCTCTTAACGCGCGCACCGCGGCGTCAGACGGAATGGAGGACTGCTTCGATTTCACGCAGCAGCCGCTGCCGCCGCCCCGCTAGCGAATCTCGTCGAGACTCCGCCAGCCGTAAGACACCTCCTCGAGCGTGGTCGGACCGATGGTGATCGGCTGCGCACGCACGTATGTCCCGCCGAGCCGTTCGTAGAACTCGCGCGCCGAGGTGTTGTCGCGCAAGACCCAGACGATCATGTCTCGAAGGCCCGTCTCGCGCAGCGCCGCCGCCATCGTGTGGACCAGCTCGCGGCCGTGGCCCTTTCGCTGAGAGCCGGCGACGATGTAGATCGCGTACAGCTCGCCCTCGTAGCCGCTCTCGCCCGCTCGCTCGCGTCCCCCTGACGCAAACCCCACAATCCCCTCGACCTCCTCGACCACGAACACTCGGCTCGCCCCATCTCCGATGACGCGCCTCCACCGGTCGGTGTAGCCGGCCTCGCTCAGCGAGTCCAGGAACTCGTCCGCGAGCAGCCCGCGGTATGAGCTGCGCCAGGAGTCGACGTGAACGCGGGCGATCTCCGCAGCATCGTTGGGTAACGCCTGGCGAATCATCTACGTTGACAATTTAGATGGACGAGCTCGAGGTCCTCAGCCCGCGTGCCCGGCGGGCGCTGCCGCTCATGGGGACCGGCCGGATGCCGGTCACCGGCCTCGCCATGAGCTCAGACGCCGGCCTCCACTGGACTTACGCCAACGTGCCCACTCCGGAATAAGCTCAACCCCAGGCAATGGGGCCAGCGGAACCGGAAGCCGATCACGAGGAACCAGTTGAACCCGCGCGCGCGCGAAGAGGGCTCGCCGTCATCTTCATCTCCGCGGTCGTGATCGCAGCGATCGGCTTCGCATACGTTCGCCAGTCATCAATCCCGCCGAATGCACCCCTCTCACTCCCCGCCTCGGCGGCCTACCAGCTGGCGGGGGTCGACTTCGTCAACGCGACCGCGGGCTGGTTCGTCGCCCGCTTCGACTCCGGCCGCTTCGCGCTGCTTCACACGCGCGACTCGGGGCGGACGTGGGACCGCCAGCTCGCCGGCGACGCCAACCAGCGCGGCGTCTACATGCGCTTTTTCGATTCGACCCATGGCGTCTTCGCGCTCGTAGGCAACCAGCCGCTGACGTTCCAGACCTCTGACGGCGGTCGCACATGGTCCTCACGGCCTACCCTCAATTCCTCCGCCTACGTGCAGTCGGTGTCCTTCGTCGACCCGCGGCGCGGCTGGCTGCTGGCGCGCCCAACTGCCCACCCCGACGAGATGCAGCTGCTTCGCACAGCTGACGGCGGCATGACCTGGACCAATCTCGGATCGCCGGTCGCAACCGGCGACCAGCCCTACCGCGTGCAGTTCACTGACTCCTCGGTCGGATGGCTCGACACGGTTTCGGCCAAGCCTCTCGCGTACAAGAGCACCGACGGCGGCGTGAGCTGGACACCGGTGTTTCTCCCGGCGCCCAGCGGCCGCTGGCCGTCAACGGGCCAGTTCTTCGTCGCCGCCGAACCCACACACGGTCCCGGCGTGGTGGCCACGGTCGTGAACTTCATGCCCTACGTCGGCCGCACCGGCGTCGGCGAGCAGGTCATCGCCTTTCCACCGCTGACGGTGCGTGCCTTCGATGGCGGCCTCCCGGTCGTGTACCGCTATGCGACTTTCGTCGACGCGATACCAGGCTCGGACCTGAGGAAGGCCGAGACCGCCAGCACTAGCGGGCGTTACGCGCAGGCCGAGGCGCCCAACCAGCTGCAGCTTGGCTCGCTCGACGGCGGCCGCACCTGGAAGGTCATCGAACCTCCCGCTGGGGCCGGTGCGATCGGCTACCCCGACGCGCAGAACTGGTGGTGGATCGGCTCCGGAGCGTGGGCGCGGAGCTCGGATGGGGGAGCTACGTGGACGGCGGCTCGCAACATCGGCGTCATACAGCCGCTGCCCGGAACTCTCACGGTGCTCGACCCGAAACACGCTTGGTACGGCGCCATGGCGGGCACCAAGGCGGTGCTCGAAAGGACCGTCGACGGCGGCATCACCTGGGAGATGATCGGTCTGCCTGTGATCAAGCCCTGACGTAAGCGATCACAGCCCGCGCCTCGGCCACGATCTTTCCGCCGTCCTGCTCCACCGTCGCCTCGCAGAACGCAAGCCGCCGCGTGCGGTGACGAACTGTTGCGCGCGCCAGCAGGCGGCCGGGAACCGCCGGCCTCAAGAAGTCGACCTTCAAGTCCGCCGTCACCGTGGTCTCACCCTCCTCGGCGGCCGTGAACGCGACCGACGCGAGCGCCTCGTCGGCGAGCGTGGCGATCGCTCCGCCGTGGACGATGGTGCCGCGAGACGTCGGGAAGCCGTGCGCCTCGCCCGTCATGTTTCCCTCGAGGACCAGCCTGCCGTGCTCGACCTCGACGATCTTCGTCCCGATGTTCGCGACCATCCCGGTCGCAGCCCACTGCTTGTACAGCTCGGGCAGCGCCTTCACTCCGTACTGGTCGTCGCTCATCACTCGAGCGAGCGGTGCAGCTCGATCACGGGGACGACGAGCCGGTACCCCATCGCTTCGTTGATGTGAAGGATGGGCTCGTTGACTCCATCGTTGGCGGTGCGGACCTTCTTGTACCCGAGGTCGATCGCCTGCGCCATGGTCTCGTACTTCAGCGCGCGCGCGATGCCTCGGCCGCGGACTCTCTTCGACGTCGCGGTGAACGATGTCCACGGAAGCCCGCGCGTGGGTGGAAAGTCCATGACCGACATCCCGACGACGTCGTCGCCATCGCGCGCGATCCAGAATCGATCCTCACGCGTGCCAGGGTTGTCGAACGTCGCGCGCTTCCATTCGTCGAACGGCTGCTTGCGGATCGGCACGCTGACCGGTATGTCCTGCTCCGTCTCGACCATCATCTCGTGGAGCTTCGTCATGAGCTCGGGGTCCGTGTCCTCGCTCAGCCTGAGCAGCTGAACCCCCTGCTCCCGCATGCGCTTGCGGTTTTCCTCCGCCCCGACGAGCAGCTGGTCGCGCAGCGCGACCAGGTCGAGCTCTGAGAAGCGCTGCCGGCGCACCTCGCGATAGCCGAGGCTGCCGGCGACCCGCAGCTCGTCCGCGAAGTCCTCGCGGATGCGCAGCACCGACGTGGCAACACCTTCCGACCCCAGCCAGGCTTCCGCCCTCGCGATCAAAGTCGAGAAGTTTCGCGCGGACCACAGGTCCGGATCGATGATCACCCGAACCCAGCCGAACCGCTGAGACACGTTCTCCCACAGCTCGTGCCCGGCGGCGACGAAAGCCACCGCTATGCCATCCTGCACCGCTACCTGGCGGGTGGTCGACTCGTTCTCCGACCGCAGGGTCCACCAGAACCGCAGCATCTGCGGGTCGCGCGGGTCTTCCGGGTCCCGCAGCGCCTCGAGGTCCGCGACGATCGACGCGTCTTCCAGCGTCGCCGGGCGCAGGTCCAGCTCAAGGGCGTGGGAGGCGGGCATGGCAGAGGAGAAGGGTAATCTCTGGGCGGTGATTGCTCGCCGAGTCCGAACCCTGCCCGGCATGAAGGCGCCTCGCTCCATCCATCGCCTCGCCCTGTCGCCCGTGTGCTGGGGGATCAGCGACGTGCCCGGCTGGGGGCACCAGCTCGATCCTGAGCGCGTGCTTTCTGAGGCCGCCGCGGTCGGCGAGGGCGCCGTCACGGCCGGGCCGCCGGGATTTCTCCCCGACCGCAGCGACCAGGCGAAACCTCTGCTCAAGCGACATCGCCTGAGCCTGGTCGCCGGCCAGGTGCACGCGATCCTCCACCACGAGGACATCCGCGGCTCCGAGCTCGCCCACATCGACGGCCACGCGCACTGGCTGTCGGTGCTGGGCGCCGACACCCTCATCCTGTCGGCGATTCCCGAGCGCTCGACCACAAAGCGCCACGGCACCGCCCTGTCCAACGCGGAGTGGGCGCACCTCCTCCACTCGATCGGCTCGGTCCAGCACGTCTGCGCCCGCCACAAGCTGCGCCTGGCGGTGCAGCCGCGGTTCGGCAGCACCATCCAGGGGCCGGAGGACGTCGAGCGCCTGCTCGTCGGCTCGGAGGCGGGGATCTGCCTGGACATCGGGCACCTGATCCTCTCGGGCGGGGACCCGATCGAGGTGCTCGAGCTGGCCGCCGGCCGCATCCAGCACGTCCACCTGAACGACCTCGACCCGGAGCTGGCGAGGCAGGTGCGCGAGCACGGCGAGGATTACAACCAAGCGGTCAGTCTCGGCCTCTTCAAGCCGCTGGGCGAGGGCATGGCGAAAGTCGAAAGCGTCGTCGAAGGTCTGCGCAGCACCAGGTACCACGGTTGGTTCACGCTCAGGCAAGAGACAAGGCTTGCCTCCCCCGAAGACCGGCCTCTCGGCCGCATCAGCCGCTCGCTCGAGTACCTCCTGCCGCTCCTCTCTTAAATCCGGCGTCCGGTCGCGGCCCAGTAAGGCTCGCGGATCTTTCGCTTCAGGAGCTTGCCCGCCGCGTCACGCGGGACAGCGTCGACGAAATCGATCGAGCGCGGTTTCTTGTAGCCCGCGAGGCGCTCGGCGCAGAATGCGATCAGCTCCTCCCCGGTCACGGTCGCGCCTGGACGCAGCTGGACGACCGCCTTCACCGACTCGCCCCACTGCTCGTCCGGCACTCCGATGACCGCCGCGTCGAACACCCATGGGTGCGCATGAAGCACCGCCTCGATCTCGGCGGGATAGATGTTGACGCCGCCCGAGATGATCATGTCGATCCGCCGGTCGCAGATGAAGTAGTAGCCCTCGGGATCGCGGTACGCCACATCGCCGACGGAGAAAAACCCGTCATGCAGGCTCTTCCCCGTCGCATCAGGACGCTGGTAGTACTCGGCCAGCCAGCTGTTGCGCACCATGAGCTCACCTGGCTCACCGTCGGGGACGTCCTGGCCCGCGGTGTCCACCAGGCGGATCTCCTGCCCGGGCACCGCGGTGCCACATGAACCGGGCTTGCGCAGCTGGTCCTCCGGCCGGAGCACCGTGTTGATGCCCGTCTCGGTGGCGCCGTAGAACTCCCACAGCACCTGCCCGAAAACCGCCTCGGCGCGAACCTTCAACGAATATGGGCACGGTGCCGCGCCGAGGATCAACGCGCGCAGCGATGAGACGTCGCGCGGATTGTTCTGCTGGGCGTCGACGAGTCGCTGCAGAAGAGTCGGCGCCAGAAACACCGTGGTCACGCGATGTCGCTCGATCGCGTCGAGCGCTCCACCCGCCTCGAACTTCGGCTGCGCCACGATCGTCGCGCCGAGGACCTGGTGCAGCGCGGAGAAAAACGAAACAGCGCTGTGATAGCCGGGCCCGCACATCAGGTGCACGTCCGACTGGTTGAGCTCGAAGATCGAGATCACCTGCAGCACGTTTGCGATGTTGACGCCGTTGGGACGCCACGCTCCTTTCGGATGTCCGGTGGTGCCGGACGTGTAGATCATGGAAGGCGCGAGCCCCTCTCCGACCTCATGCGACGGCTGCTTGCCGGCCGCGCCCTCCATCAGGGTGCGGTATGAAAGCCAGCCTTCAGGGACGCGGTCGCCGAGCGCGACGTAACGCACGTCACCATTCACCTCGCTCGACGCCGTCACCACAGCGTCGACGTGGTCGGGCCCGGCCACGACAACCTTCGCGCCCGAGTCGTTGAGCACGTAAGCGATCTCCGGCCCGCGCAGCCGGTAGTTCACCGGCACCACCACCACGCCCGCGCGGCGCAGCCCGTTGGCCAGCTCAAAGCCTTCGATGGAGTTGAACGACATGATGGCGACGCGATCAGCCGGCTCGCATCCAAGGCCCTCGATCGCGGATGCCGCCCGATTCGCGGCTCGATCCAGCGACGCGAAGTCGAGCACGCGGTCCCCGAGGATCACCGCCGGCTTGTTCGGATTCGCCTCGGCGTGGCTCGCCAGGAAGTCAAAGTCGGCCACGACGCAATCCTATGACGGTGACGACGTGGCCTTTGGGGACGGGCTCGGCGGCGCGCTGCACGGCGCGCTCGATGCGAGGCCGAACGTCGACGCTGCCGGCGGCACGCTGCCTGTGACCACCACGCGATACCGGAAGCATCCGCCGAGCAGCAGCCAGTTGGCCGACGGCGCCCAGTGGTGGAATACCACGCCCGCCGGCAGCGGCGGGTACTGAGCGAGCGCCGCGGGGGTCGCGTCCGTGATCGATGCGATCGGCGAAGTCTTGGTCGAGTCGAACTGCCACAGGTAGACCTTTGTCAGCGGTCGCGCCGCGGGGGTGTCGGCGGCTGCAGGCAGCGCGGTTGCAGCGAGAAGCGCGTCGACCATCCCTTGCGGCCCTGGGCCGGGCTTCAACAGCTCCGCGGTTTCGTTCGGCATCGGCGCCGACCAGTCCGTGCCGATCACGTTGCCGCCGGTCAGATATTTCTTCGTCGGCGCTGTGCCGTCAGCGCCTGCGGTGGCATACAGCTCGAGCTCACCGTTCACGGCGAGCGCGATCTGCTTCGCGTCGGGGCTGAACGAAAGCCCGTCGACGTGCGGGAGCTTCGAGTTGATGCGCTTTGGCCCGCTCACCGAGGTGGACGGCGCCGGCGTAGGTCGGGGTGAAGCCGACGCCGTGGGGGATGCGTTCGGGCTTGGCGACGCCTGCGGCAGCGCCGAGTTGATGGGCTGGATCGCCGCGCCGTGATCTGGCAGCGAAACCGCGGCCAGTGCGCCGTCCTCCGAGATCGCGATCGGCCCGTCGTCGGGCCCGAGCTTAAGCGGGAATGGATTCAACACGCCGGCGTCGGCGTTGAGCCAGTACCACGCCCCGGTGCCGAAAGCGCGTACCGCGAGCAGCCCGGACTCGCCAGGCGCCGCGCCCTGCGTGAAGAAAGCGGCCTGGTTGGGTGGCTTCGACAGGACTCGCATGGCGCCGGCCGGCTGGGTCAGGTCGAGCGCATCGACCTCATACGTCGCGCAGCACCCGACGGTCAGCGCCAGGTAATGCGAGTTCGCGACAATCCCGATCGGGCCTTCGCTTTGCGAGTCTTGCGAGGCCGCGATCGGCTCGATCGCGCCCGTGAACGGGTCGACCCGGAAGATCCAGTCGTACGGCACGACGCCCGACGTCGTGCGCCCTTCAGCGGGCCGGTCGTCATGGACCGTGAAATAGAGCACAGGGTGCGCAATTCCTGGCGCCGGTCCCCACACCGGGCCCCCGACGCGGAATGCACCACCGCCGGGCAGCGGCGCCAGGATGGTCGACTTCCCGGTGGCGGGGTCGAGCACTCCGACGCCCTGGTCGGCCACATACGCGATGAGCCCCTGTGTCAGGCCTCCCGTGATCGGGGTGGACGAATGCACGGCGACGCCCCCTCCCCCGCAGGATGAGATCGCGATCGCCGTTACCAGCCCGAGGACCAAATTCGTGATGTCAGACTTTCGCAAGCTGCCGATGTTACCTATCCAGGTGTTACGAGCGTCACGCCCGGTTCGTTACGTAATTGAGATGCGCGCCCTTCACATCGCCCTGTCGGCCGCCCTCGCCATCACGGCCTGCGGCAGTGCAGGCACAGGTTCAGGGACGGAGTCCAGCCCGACCTCGGGTCTCGGTTTCAACGTGGCGGTCAGCGAGAAGGACAAGACGGCCACGATGCACCTCGGCCAGAAGCTGGAGGTCGTGCTCCACGCACCCCCCGGGATGGCCGGCTGGACCCAGCCGAGGTCCAGCAACGAGGCGATCCTGGTCCCGATCGCGAACCCGGCCGCGACGGCGGCCCGCGGCGTGACACTGGCCGCCTTCAAAGCGCTGGCGACCGGCGAGGTGCAGATCACATCGAACGACAGCCCAGCCTGCTCCCCGGGTCAGGCATGCCCCCAGTTCTCGCGGTGTACTCCGTCACCGTGACGGTGACGCCGTAAGGCTCAGCCCGCTGCCGCTCTGATCGCCGCCGCCACCGTCTCCAGCTCAGCTCGGCCTGGCGGCTGGCCGTAGCGCTCGGGGAACGTCAGGCCGAATCCATCGTTCGGATATCGGGGGATGACGTGGACGTGAAAGTGCGGAACGTCCTGAAACGCGATCTCGCCATCCGCCACGAAGAGGTTGACGCCGCCCGCCCCCAGCGTGCTTCGCGCAATCGACGAGAGCTTGCGCGCGACACGAAACGTGCGCATGGCGACGGTCTCATTGAGATCAGCCATCAACACCGCATGCTCGCGCGGCACCACCAGCATGTGCCCGTGCGTGATGGGCTGCACGTCCATGAAGGCGACGACCGTGTCGTCCTCGTAGGTGAAGCTCGCGGGCGAGTTCCCCCGCAGGATCTCGCAAAAGATGCACGGCTCGCTCAAGGCAGCGCGAAGCTTAAGGCTGTGTGAAGTGGATCGGTGCTATTCCGAATCCGTGGTCTTCGTTTCGATCGGCGCCGGTTCGGGCACAGTCGAGCCATTCGTTTCCGCATGCGCCGTCTCGGTCAGCATCCCGGCTTCCGAGCCGTTCGTCGCGATTGCGCCCTCCCCGTTCAAAGCGGCCGCCTCGCCCGGTCGCTGCCCGCGACGGCGGCGGCGAGTTCGGCGATCGCCACGATGAGGCCGCGAGAGCCGCTGCACGTGAGAGCGGATGCCGACACGCTGGCACGCCGTCACCACCGCGCCCACCCCGGCGACGAGGCCCTCTTCCTTGCAGTGCTCGAACAGCGGTCCGAACAGCTCGGGCGCGCCGCCGATCACGGTCTTGGAATCGCCGACGATCACGAGCAGCTTCTTTGCCCTGGAGATGGCGACGTTGACCCGGTTTGGGTCGTTCAAGAACCCGATCGCCGCGCGGTCGTTGGACCGCACCAGCGACAGGATCACGGCGTCCGATTCGCGGCCTTCGAATGCGTCCACCGACTCGATGTCGTCCGGAGGCACGATGCCCTTGAGGGCTGACACGAGGCGATTGACCTGCGAGGCGTACATCGCGATCACGGCGAGCTTCGACTTGCGGACCCGTCGCCGGATGATCGAGGTGATGTCCTTGCACAGCGCCACCTCGAACTCGTTCGCGACGGATCGCTGCGCATCGCGGTACTCGTCCTGCGCGCCGGTGTCGACCCACACGAGCTCACGGTCGAACGGCCACGGCAGCGGCATGCGCGGATGCGGTGCTTCATGGACGAGCTTGCCCTCGTAGAAGAGGTCCGAGACGACACGGCCGATCGGCTCGCGCATCCGGTACTGGCGGGGCAGCATGATCCTCGAGCCGGCCGGAACCTTGTCCCAGATCCAGCCGTAGAAGCTGTCGTCGCGGACGAGCTCATCCAGCGGCTGCTCGATCTTGAAGGTCGAGGCGGCCTCCTCCATCACCGGCGGCAGCTGCTTGAGGTCGCCGATCATGACCCACCGCTTGGCGAGCGGCATGAGCGCGAGCGCCTCGTTGGCGCGCACCTTGTTGGCCTCATCGAGGATCAGCCAGTCGAACACCTTGAACCGCAAACGCGAATCGATCGCGAGCCTGTTGCAGGTGCCGGCGACCAGGTTGTAGGGCTCGAGGTCATCGCTCTCGACGAGAGTCGGGCGCAGCCGGCGCGGCACCTTGCCCGGCTCCGCGATGCGCGCCTGGCGCACGTGAGAGAAGCCGAGCAGCCGTTCCTGGCCGGTGTCGACCGCGTCGTTGGAGTGTGAGGACATGAGGATCGACGCGTTCGGGTTGCGGCCGAGAATTCGACGGATCGACTCCACGATCGCCGTCGTCTTGCCGGTGCCTGGCGGCCCCTGGATGAGGTAGAGCTGGCCCGGCCGCATGCCCATCACGCGGGCGACCGCCTCGGCCTGCTCCTCGTTTGGGTCGGGCAGGTGGTGCGCCTTCTTGCCGTCGAGCGGAACGCGCGGCGGGCTGCCGAGCCACCCGTTGTCGGCCAGCTCCGCGGCGAGGGCGCCGGTGCGCGGGCTGCCAATCTGCAGCTGCCGGATGACGGAGCGCTGCGCCTCGAACATCTCGACGCTCGCGGTTGGCAGCACGATCCCCTCGTCGGGCAGCGGGTCGTAGCGCCGGAAGCTCACCCAGAGGTTGGAGCCCTGGATCCTGTCCAGCGACATGCCTCGGTACTCCGGGAAGCCGGCGGAGCGGACGGTCAGCGAGTCGATGCCGCGGTAGATGCGCCCGTCGGCGTCGTCGACCAGGTGCAGGACGGCGCGCACGTACTCGCCGCCGCGCATGTCCTCACCGCACTCGGGGCAGTGAATCCCGTTGGAGGTAGGGACCTCCGTCTCGCACTTCGGGCATTCCAGCCACTGCTCGGTCGCCTCGTACCTGCGGACCGCCGCCTCGGCGAGCTTTTCGCGATAGTCCCGCAGGTGCTCGATGAAGCGCATCGTCGAGTCGAGGATCGGGAGGGTCTTGGCCTGCTCCCGAAGCTGGATGGCCGTGAACCCCTCGAGGTCCCCGTCCCACTCCTTGACCACGTGCAGCTCCTGGAAGCGCAGCCGCAGGCGGTTCTTCTCCATCTCGAAGTCGCCGTCCAGCTCCTGCCAGTCGGTGATCTCGAGGGCCAGGCCCATGGGCGTCCGTCCGAGCTTGCCGGTCAGGAGCGTGGTGCTGACCTGGCCGATGAACTCGAGCGGCTTCTCCGGCTTGACGATGGTGTAGGTGCCGTCGATGAGCCGCTGCTCCTCGAGCACCTGGCGCAGCAGCTCGGCGCCTCCAGCGGCCTCCAGAGCGGTCACCTTGGCCGCGGCCGGGGTGCCTGGGCGGACGCGGATGCCGAGGCGCCCCGCCTGGATCTCCTCGCCCGGAATGTCTGGATTCCAGAGTGGAAGAACGTCCCCGGGATTGGGCGTGCTCACGTCAGGCGGACCTGAGTGTCGATACGCGGGTGAAGCGTGATTTGGGAATCAAGTGAGTTCAAAAAGGGGTCCCCAGGCGGGACCAAGCACCCCAACGGGCAAGCACTACGTTATCACAGCCCCGCTCTGTTGCAAGATTGCTAACGCTGTGTGGAAGAACCGCCTCAAGCCTTACGACCTGCTCAGCGGGGAGGAGGTGGAGGCGATCCACGAGCAGGCGATGACCATCCTCGAGGAGATCGGCGTCGATTTCCTGCACGACCGGGCCCGGGAGATCTTCGGCCAGGCCGGGATGAAGGTCGAAGACAACCGGGTCCGGTTCGACCGGGCCTTCGTCATGGAGCAGGTGGCCAAGACACCGGCGACCTTCGACCTCCAGGCACGCAACCCGGCCCGATCGGTGATCCTGGGGGGCGACAACGTCGTGACCGCCCCGGTCTATGGCCCACCCTTCATCACCGACCTGGAGCGCGGAAGACGCGGGGCAACGATTGAGGACTTCAACAATTTCGACAAGATGGCCCAGGCCATCGATCAGATCCACTGCGCGGGCGGGACCACGGTGGAACCGGAGGACCTCCCCCTCGGCACGCGCCACCTGGACATGGTGTATTCCCACCTGCGCTGGACCGATAAACCTTTCATGGGCAGCGTCATCTCGTCCGAGAACGCGCGCGACACCATCGAGATGGCCTCGATCGTCTTCGGTGGTCGGGAGAAGATCGAGAAGACCCCCGCGATCATCAGCCTGATCAACGTCAACAGCCCGCTGCGCTACGACGACCGCATGCTGGGCGCCCTGCTCGAGTACTCGGACGCCGGCCAGCCGGTGATCGTCACTCCGTTCCTGATGGCGGGCGCGATGTCACCGATGGGCCTCGCCGGCACGGTCGCCCAGCAGACCGCCGAGGCGCTGGCGGGCATCGCGCTGGTGCAGCTCATCCGCCCGGGCACGCCGAGCGTCTACGGTTCGTTTCTCACGAATACCGACATGCAGTCGGGGAGCCCGGCCTTCGGCACGCCCGAATCAGCCATGGGTATCCTCGCGAGCGCCCAGATGGCGCGCCACTACAACCTCCCGTTCCGCGGGGGAGGCGCGCTCACATCATCCAAGGCCCCGGACGCGCAGGCCGCGTACGAATCCATGATGTGCATGTGGCCGACCATCCTCGGCCGTGTCAACTTTGTGCTCCACGCGGCGGGCTGGCTGGAGAGCGCGCTGCTCGCCTCCTACGAAAAATTCATCATCGACGTCGAGGCTCTGCGGATGTTCGAGTGGATCCTCTCGCGCGGCATGCCGGTCGACGAGGAAGGCATGGCGATGGACGCGATGCGCGAGGTCGGTCCCGGCGGCCACTTCCTGGGCGCTGAGCACACGCTCCGCAACTACCGCACCGGCTTCTATCGCCCATGGATCTCGTCGACCGAGAACTTCGACCGCTGGAACCGCTTCGGCGCCCGCACCGCGGACGTGGTTGCGGCTGAGAAGTGGAAGCAGGTGCTTGCCGAATATCCCGACCCGGGCATCGATGCGGGAGTCGACGAGGCGCTGAAAGAGTTCATGGCAAGACGTAGGAAGGAAATCGGCGCTGACTGAGGACAAGAGTCTCGACCGTCTCAACTATCTCCTGAACAAGATCGCATCCAAAGAACCCGCGCCCGCCAGCGGCTCGGCGTGCGGCGCGGTGGTCGCGGCAGCGGCGGCCCTGGTTGAAAAGTCGGCGAGGCTTTCCGGCAAGCAATGGGACGGAGCCGCAGACGCGCTCGAGCGCGCCCATGCGATACGTGTGGAGAGCTTCGAGCTCATCGAGGAGGACGCACAGGCCTTTCTCGCCTTCATCGACGCGGTGCGCTCAGAGAAAGATGTCGACACCGCTCACGCTCGCACCGTCGACGTGCCCCTGCGGATGACCCGCGCCGCGGCCGAGGTCGCCGAGCTCGCGGTCTCGCTGGCGAGCCACGGCAACCCCAACCTGCGCGCCGACGCGGTGGTGGCTGCCACTCTCGCCGCCGCGGCCGCGGAGTCAGGCCTGACTCTGATCTCAGTCAACCTCGGCGATGCCACCGCCGATCCGCGATTTGCGGCTGCGCGGCAGCTCGCGCGGAAGGCGACGGCGCTGGCGGCCTCGCTCAGGCCTCGGGATGCATGAGCTTCGCCCGCGGGTTGGCCGCCGTCAGCTCAGCCACAAGCGTGTCGATCACTTCTTCCGGCGTCCCGTCGCGCTCCTCGATCGGTCCTCGATGCCAGCCCTCGAGGTAAGCATCCATCTCGGTCGACCCATCTTTCATCGCGAAGGCGTCGATCGCGGCCTGGAAGTAGTCGGGGAGCATCCGCTTGACCTTCGCCTCGCCCTCCCACGCCATCACCTGCGATGGGATGTGCTTCCAGTACAGGACCTGAAAACTGGCCACTATCGATGCCGGTCGAGAAAGGCCCAGATCAGCTCGCTGGCGTCAAATTGCTGGCTCGTCACGCCGAACTCCTCGGTGCTCCCGATTGATTGACCGCCCGGCCAGGCGTGCCCGCCTCCCTCGACGGCGTAACCCGTGACCTCGGTCCCAGATGAGCAGCCTGAATACGTCAGCGTTGTCACGGTCGTCTTATCGCGAGTCGTGGCAGCCAGCTGCGCGGATGACGGGGTTTTCGAACACCCATCGACACCTCCCCAGAATCCAAGCGTTTCCGTAAAGGAAAGAAATCCATCTGCCAGGCCTGGCACGCCGGCATATCCGGCGATCGGGTCATCGACCCCATGTATTTCGAAGACCGAAATGCGCCTCGCCGGTGCGCAGCTCGCCGCCGTGTTCCGCCGCATGAGCCCCGCGACAGGTGCGATTCCGACCAGGCGGTCGGACAAAGAGCAGCCGAGGAGCTCGGTCAGGATCCCTCCGTTGGAGATGCCCGTGGCCACGACCCGCGTCGGGTCAAGACCATGAAGCTGACTGACCGAGTCGATCAACGCGCGGACGAAGGCAACATCATCGATTCCTGCTTTTGCGGCCGGCAGAGTGCTACCGGGAAGTGACCAGCTCTGCTGATAGCCCTGAGGAAACAGAACCGCGAACCCGTGCTTGTCCGCCACTGCGGAAAGATGCGTGATGTTGCTCAGCTGGCCCGCGGTCATGCCGGCGCCGTGAAAGGCGATCACAATCGGCGTCGGCTTCAGGCGAGACGAGTCCGGTGGGAGGTGGAGGATGTACGTCCTCGCGAAGCCGCCCGACTGCAAGGTGCCGTTCACATCTGTGCCGGCTGCGGTTGGAGTTGAGCTCGGCGATCCGGTAGCGGTGGGCGACCCTCCGCAGGCGGTCGCGACGAGGACCGCCACGACCGCGAACGCGTTACGCCTCGACAAGCTCGGCAAGGCGCTCCTCGAGTTCTCCCAGTCCGACGTCCACGATCTCGAGCGGCAGTCCGAGGTACGCCGCGATCTTGTCAGCCTTTTCCGCCAGGCGCGGGTTGGGCACCTGCCGCAGGTACATGAGCGCTTCGTAGTTGCCGAACACCATCGCCTTCAGCTCCGGGTCGCGGTCGAGTCCCAGGCCGCGGACCACAGCTCGATCGAAGTTGCGCACCAGCCAGTCGGTCAGGAAAAAGGTGCCGGGCTTTTCCTCCGACACCCGGCGAAACCGCTCCTCGCCCGCGAACATCTCGTAGCAGTGCGGGCCGCGCAGGCGGGCCGCGCCGACCTCTTCGAGCAGCGGCTCCAGCTTTCCTGTGGTTCCGCAGTCGCCGTAGACGACGACCAGCTTCTCGTAG
>WNGI01002573.1_pt1 | contig 15792 bp, 13 predicted proteins | sample 5400621 | NCBI WGS metagenome assembly WNGI01 (sample SAMN13153374, study PRJNA577476) | soil metagenome | isolation source: 20 cm soil or saprolite under Garry oak tree replicate 1 | place: USA:California | collected 2016-06-15 | reverse complement strand
TTACACTTGTGATGCCGAAGTCAGTGAATAGATATTCGAGTTTTCCCGTCCAATTCGGCGCGAGCGGAACCTCCGCCCCGGCTCCTACTGTCCAACCGGTGCGCCACCGGAGCGCCGATTCGGCTGTGTCCGCTACCGCAGTACCGCCGACAGGCATGCCGGCAAGCTGCGCTCGCGTGAACTGATTGCGCGTCCAGGCGAAGCCCGTTGTTGCATAGAGAAGCCACGGGTTGAACGAGTAGCCCAACCGACCTCGTACCGTGCCGGCATACTCCACGGTCTCGCCGTAGCTAGCTTTGCCGATTGATGCCGACGAAATCATGCGAGTTCCTCTGACGGAATTCGGAAACGACACGTCGCCCTCGATGCCGAGCACAAACTGCGAGGGGAACATGTAGTTGTAGCCAGCTTCTAATCCGCCGGAGAAACTTCCAGTGCCTTTGGAGAAATCGAATCCCTTATAGAAATTAAGCGAGCCGGTCAGGTTCGGCCCGGCAGCGCCGTGCGCGGTCCAGCCTGAACTTCCCCAAAAGTAGCCGAGATTGGCGCCGACGTAAGGGCCCGTCCAATCGTAATCGACAGTTCTCGATTTCTCAGGCGGTCCAGGCATGTCATCATCGACTGATGGCTCAACGGGCGGAGCCACTTCGGATGAGCCCAGCGCTCGGGGAGCAACAGCGACATGCCACAAAAAGAAAGCGAAAAACAAACAACGAAGCCGCATACGTGCTCCTTCGCACAAGCTTCGTAATAACTCAATTCCGGTGCTGGACACTAGCGGATTTCAACCGGAGCGGGCGACGCCGTTGCTTCAATGACTGATTGAGTCGCTTTCCGCTTCTTTCCGGCAGCCCATCCTCGATGACGAAATATAACGTTGGAAGAACAATTAGCGTGAGCAACGTGGCGGCTATGAGACCGCCAATGATGACCACGGCCAACGGCTTCTGAACTTCGGAGCCAATGCCATTGAGAAAGCGCCTCGGAAACAGTCCGAGCATGGCGAGCAGCGCCGAAAAACCAGCCGCTAAAAAGGATGGGAAGAAAGAAAAGAGGAAAAGGTCTTCTCTCGGCGAACTGAAAAACCGACCCCGCTCCTCAATTTCCATCTGCAATCCTTCATTGGCGGCTTCTAGGTGAACGCTGCGCTCGCAGACGCGACGTTCCAAACCTTCTTCGTCCCGTTTTTTCGCAGCAACGAGGGATGGATAAATATGAGCGTAGAGCGAGTCTGGTTTCTGATCGGTCTGGCTAAGGAATTCCACCAGGATGCTTTGCTGGTCACAATCTGTGCGATCATGATCAGCCTCCCCTCACGAACTGTTTTTTCTGGTCTTTGCCTACTATCTAAACCTCTTCCACTCTTGACCTAAGGACGGTTCCACCAACCGCCGCCCAGTGCTTGAAACAACGCCGCCGTGTCGGCGAACCGGCTGGCTTGCGCCTGCACACGCGTGATCAAAGTTTGCTGATATGCCTGCCGCGCACTGAGTAGCGCCAGGTAGTTGGTATATCCGAGTTCCTGCTGCTTGAGCGTGAGGTCGAGCGTCCTTTTCGCAGCCCCTTCGGCCAACACCGCCGCTTGGAGGCTCTGAGCATCAGTTCGAAGCGCGTACAAAGTGTCCGCCACGTTCTGGAATGCCGTGATGACGGTGCTGCGGTATTGCGCCGCCGCTTGCTCGAACGCAGCCTCGGCCGCCCGTTGCCGGTGCAGCAAGGTTCCTCCGGCGAAGACCGTCTGCGCGGCGTTACCGACCAAACTCCAGAAGGGGTTCTGATTGGCGAACATCTGAGTAAACACGGTCGAGGTACCACCGTAGCCGGCGTTGATCGTGAACTGCGGCAACCGGTTCGCGATCGCCACACCGATGTCGGCGCTGGCTGAATGCATCTGAGCCTCGGCGGCACGCACATCCGGCCGTTGCTCGACGAGTTTAGATGGCAAGCTTACCGGCAGGTCTTCAGGCAAATGGAGCGCTGCGAGTTCGAACCGCTCAAGAGTATCATCACCAGCAAAACTACCCACGAGAGCCGTCAAGAGATTGTGGTTTTGCTCTAACTGCTTCTGCAACGGCGGCAGCACCTGCTTCACCTGCGCAAGCGCGGACTCCTGCGCCGCCACCTCCAGCCCTGCCACAGCCCCGAGCTCGAATTGGCGCCGCACTAACGCGAGTGATTTGGTGCCGATCCCGATGATCTCGTCGGCCGCCGCGATCTGCGCCCGCAGCGAAGCTTCTTGTATTGCCGCAGTCGCCACATTTGACGTCAATGTTACGTACGCGGCCTCGAGCTCGAAGCGCTGGGCGTCGGCCTTAGCTTTCAGCGACTCCACCTGCCGGCGATTTAGACCGAACACATCCGGCGCAAATCCGACAGTAAACTGAGCTGTAAAGAGGTTGTAGATCAGTTGGTTAGTGCTCAGTGGCGGTGATAGGGCAGCGGACGCCCTCTGACGACTTGGCGAGAAGTTGGTCTGGATCGTCGGAAAGAAAAAACCCTGCTGTGCATAGACGAGTTCCATCGCCTGGCGCAGCGCCGCCTGCGCCGCGACCAGATTTGGATTATTATGAATGGCCTTCTCAATCAGCGTGTTCAGCTCAGGCGACTGGAACAGCGTCCACCACTGATACGGAATGTCGTGGTTCTGTACGAAACGTTGTTCTTCGCCGCCGGGAATTTCGGCCGACACTGTCTTCGTGATCGCAGGCTGCCGCGTATAGCTGTTCGCGGCCGGCGCGCCGGGACGGTGAAAATCCGGCCCCACGGCGCAACCCCACAGCAGGGCAACCGCCACCACACGCAGAATTGAGTGAGCAAACTGCCTTCCCGACAGAGAAGATCGGTGAGATATCATTGCTCTTTTCTCCACGGTTGGTTACCCACTCTAACTCCAGCTCTACCTCCCACGTCTAGGTATTTTGCCTGGAGCGTTCCCAACTCCGACCCAGCAATTCGTACACAGCCGGGAGGACAAGAAGCGTAAGCGCGGTGGAGGATAGCAGGCCTCCGATGACGACACGCGCCAGCGGACGTTGGATCTCAGCGCCAATGCCGTGGGACAGCGCGGCGGGCAAAAAGCCGATGATTGCCACAATTGCTGAGACAATGATCGGTCGAAAGCGAATTTCACATCCGCGCACGACGGCTTCGCGGAGCGAGAGGCCTTCATTGCATGCCTGGAGCATGGAAGACACCAGAACAACGCCATTCAGAACGCTTACCCCGAACACGGCGACGTAGCCCACGGCGGCCGAAATATTGAAGTTTGTGCCCCAGAAAAACAAAGCAAGCGTGCCGCCGATCAATGCAAACGGCAGGTTGAGCATAATCAATAACGAGTCGCCCACCGACTGAAATGCGCCGAAGAGAAGGATGAATATGATAAACACCACCAGCGGCACAATGATGTAGAGTCGAGCGAGCGCCCGCTGTTGGTCCTCAAAGCGGCCGCTCCACACGATTCGATAGCCTTCGAGCAGCTTTACCACCGCTACTTTCTGCATTGCCTCAGAGACGAGGCCGCCCATATCGCGCTCCCGCACGCTCCACTTGATCGCGATCCGCCGGGCGTTCCCTTCACGGAAAATCTGACTTAGGCCATCGCTCTTCTTTATTTCGGCAAGTTGGGTGAGAGGAATACGTTCGCCGCTCGGAGCGCTGATGGCGAGATTTCGCAAACTTCCGAGTCGATCCCCGTCCTGAGAAAACTTTACCGCCAAATCGAACCGGCGCTCTCCTTCAAAAATCGGCGTGACGGCACGTCCCCTTGTCGCTGTCTCGATGGCATCCTGTACGTCCTGGACATTGATGCCGTAACGAGCCGTCGCGCTCCGGTCAACGACGATCTGGAGCTGCGGCTGGCCAACCAGTCGATCGTAGTCGAGGTCGTCCACGCCGCGGATATGGCTGAGAACATCTGCGATTTCCTTCGCTTTCCTCTCAAGCACAAACAGATCAGGACCATAGAGCTTGATAGCCAGTTCCCCTTTCACTCCTGCCAGCGCTTCATCCACATTATCTTTAATCGGTTGGGAAAAATTGGTGGTGATGCCCGGGATGTTGGACAGCGCCGCGTCCATCGCCTCGATGAGTTTATCCTTATCTTTGATCTTCCACTCTTCACGCGGCTTCAGTCCAATATAGAATTCCGCATTATCTGGACCGTTGGGATCGGTGCCGTCATCGGGCGCTCCATCCTGCGATACAACGGTGCGAACCTCGGGAAATTTTAATATGCGCTCCCTAATATCATGGACGTAAGGCTGCGCCCCCTCGAGGGAGATGCCGACGGGGAATTTTACGCGGAGCCAAATATCGCCCTCATCCAGTTCAGGCAAAAACTCTTTCCCGAGTAGGGCAAAGACGATCAGTGACACCGCTAGCAAACCGACGGCACTTAACACCGGAATCAGGGGTCGAGCCAAACACCAACGCAAGCTCGGAAGATAAAGTTGACGCAGCCGCTCGAGCAGCGGGCTTTCGCGCTCCGCCGGCGGTTGCCGGAAAAAATAACTTGAAAGCACCGGAATCAGTGTCAATGTCAGGATCAAAGAGCCAATGACCGCAAGCGAGATCGTTACGGCCATGGGATGGAACAGGCGTCCTTCAATCCGCTGAAAGGTGAGGATGGGAACGTAGACGGTCATAATGATGAGCACCGCAAACGTCAATGGCCGCGCCACCTCGAATGCTGCGCTTTGCACTTCACGGGTAATGTTTTGTCTTTCAGGTTTTTTGGTGCTGAGGTGGCGCATAATATTTTCTGTCATGATGACTGCGCCATCCACGATGATGCCGAAATCGATGGCGCCAAGCGAAAGCAGGTTGGCAGGAACACCGCGCAAATCCATAAAGATGAAGGCGAAGAGAAGTGAGAGCGGGATCGTTAACGCAACGATGAAAGCAGCTCGGATATTGTAAAGGAAAAGAGACAGGAGAAGAATGACGAGTCCCGCACCCTCCAAAAGATTCCGCAGCACGGTGGTCACCGTTGTCCGCACTAGCACATCCCGGCTATAGAACGGCCGCATCTCGACACCGGCGGGAAGTTGGCGCTGGATTTCGGCGGCTTTTTCTTTGACCGCCTGGGTCACCCGACCCGGATCGTCTCCCTTGCGCATAATTACGATCCCTTGAACTACGTCGTCTTCATGGTCCCGGCCCAGTACGCCAAAGCGAATCGCGTGCCCGATGCCCACCTGTCCAATGTCTCGGATGCGAATCGGCGTGCCCTTTTGCGCAGCGACGACAATGTTTTCGATGTCTCGAGTCGATTGGATCAGACCAATGCCCCTCACCGTAAGAGCGTACTCCCCCTGCGGAACGTAGCTGCCACCGGCGTTACTATTGTTGTTTGTGACGGCGTCAGAGACTTGTTTTAACGTGAGATTGTAAGCGCGCAGCCTGCTTGGATCGATCGTGATCTGGTATTGCTTGATCCCTCCGCCCCAAGAAGTCACGTCCACAACACCCGGGACTTTGCGGAATTCCCTCTCAACTACCCAATCCTCAAGGGCCTTGATCTCAACGAGAGGCATCGTCTTCGATTCAAGCGTGTAGCGGTACACCTCGCACACAACACACCACAACGGGCCCAGGCCCGGCTTCGCATCCGCAGGCAGATCCGCCCCCTGGATGCGCTCTAGTACCTGCTGGCGTGACCAGTACTTGTCGGTGCCGTCGGCAAATACGATCCGGATGTTCGAGAGCCCGAAGATTGTAATGGATCGCAGGAAGGTAAGATTGGGCACACCGTTAAGTTCGTTCTCCAGAGGAATGGTGATGTAGCGTTCCACCTCTTCCGCCGCCCTTCCCGGCCAGATGGTGATAACGTCTACTTGCGTATCACCCACGTCCGGGTAGGCCTCGATCGGCAGCCGGTAGTAAGAGATGATCCCACCGATGGTGAGCAGCAGTGCCAGCGCCAAGGTGATAAAGCGCTGGTGTAGCGCGAAAGCAATGACTCTTTGGATCACCTCGTCCGTCCCTTGAGCAGAATACTGCCGGTGCTCACGATGCGATCATCCGGCCTTACGCCTGCCACTACTTCGGCGCCACCGTCGAGATCGGCGCCTAATTTGATCGTCCGACGTTCGTAATTCCCCTTTGTTTTTTCGACGAAAACGAAAGTTTCGTTGTTCTCGCGAAGGATCGAACTTTGAGGGATAACCAGAACCTTTCGAGGGGGCGCGGCGATGCTGACATTGACGAACATTTCGGCTTTCAGCATACGCTTAGGATTCGGCACGATTGCGCGGACTTTTACTGTGCGCGTCTGCGGGTCTACCGAATCGCTGATATAAGTCACTTTCGCTTCGATCCGTTCACTGGGACAGCATGGTGGCGTCACTGAAATCGTTTGGCCCGGGTGCACCTTGGATACATCAGGCTCATACACATCGGCGAGTACCAACATCGTGCTGAGATCGGCGATGACATAGAGATTGGTCGGTGTGTCGGATTGGCCGAAGGCCACGACCTGTCCCGGCGAAACATTACGCTCCACAATGACTCCGCCACGAGGAGCTCTGACGACAATTCTCGTGTCTGCGTCCGCGCGATTCGTTAACTCCTTGAGCTGAGCTTCTGTTACTCCCATAGCCACGAGTCGTGCCCCAGCTCGTTCTTTTTCCGCCACGGCCTTGCGGTAGTCATTCTCTGCTTCACGAGCGTCTTTTTGGGATATCCCTTGAATCTCCAACAGGTCATGCGCAAGGTTGAACGCTTTTTCGGAACGCTGCAGATCGGAGACTGCTTTCAGATAATCTGATTTGGCTGCTCCGAGGTCGGGACTATCGATCACGAAAAGTTGGCGGCCGGGCTCGACGAAATCGCCGGGACGCGCTAGCACATCGAGCACTCGTCCAGTCAACGGTGCGTTGACGCGCACCAGCCCTTCTTCGTTGAATTGAATCTTTCCCGAAGTCTCGATCGCCGCCGTTCGCATTCGGTATTCGGGAGCGACGGTTTTTATCACCGTACCGCCGGCAACGGCAGGATCATTTTTCTCAGCGCGCTCCTCGGCAGCGCGCTGAGAACCCGAAGAACTATCTTTGCAGGCTGCACAGAGAGCGGCGACGAGCATTAGAAGGATTTTGAAATCATAGCTCATACCATTTGCCACTTAATGAACGAACCGCCAACGGCGAATTCAAGCTGATAGGGCGATGTCCAGGAATTCCAAGGACACCGCGCGTACCTCAACGAAAAGCGAGCGAACGCGTGACGAAGCGAAAATAATTAGAGGGACTGGAAGGGGTCTGAAGGCGAAGAACGCGGAAGAGCTACGCGGTAACCGCGCAATCGCTGAAAATTCAATCGCGAGCTTGCGAATCCCCTATCCTGCGTCGCGGTTAAAATGTCAGCGACGTGAGTCAGGACAGTTGCTGTGAAAAACGGAAATGGTTCGACATTGAATTGAAAAGAATGGTCAAACTCCGTAGGAGCCTCGGCCTCGGCCATGACTATTACCCGACGTACCGGATGTGACTTAGCAGCCAAATTCGATTCGTCCAAGTCCAAAATATCGAAGCAAATGTAAGACAGGATGAAAAACACGCTGGCAAAGAATGTGAGCTTTTTGAACGTCGACCAGCTATGTAAGTTCGTCTGCGCCATTAGGTAACAGCGTATCGCCAAACTTTAAAAAAAGTCAACGGCTTTAATCGCCACCAGCGCCCCGCATAGGTCGTTTCTACTGTGTAGACTTGAATCTCGTAAAAGTCGATGGCGTGGGCGATCTGATCACTGAGAACCGTCGAAAATAACCATGACATGGCGCAAAGAAAAACGTGTTGCTTAATTTTGATGGGCGCGTAACTGAAGCCGGTGAGTATACAATCCCGTACTCCTTCCGAACTCTCAGGTCTTATGGAATGTAACGTAGCTCGATCAGTTGTTGAACAGTCAATCCCTTGGCTTTGGGATTTTCCTTGGCGGCAGCATCGAGTACCATTTCCATTCCCTTTAAAGTCGGCTTGCCATCATCGGGAGTCGACCGCAGAGAGCCGTCGTAAATCACTTCGCCCATTTGCCGGTCGGGAAGCTTGCTCAAAAAGATGATTTTCTTCACCGCCTCATCTCGATGGGTTTTATAATAGCGTACCGACTCCACATATGCGCGCATGAAAGTCCGCACCGTTTGCGCCTGGCTTTCGAGATAGTCATCGCGCACGACGACGTTTACGTGGGGAAACTCGATGCCCTTCTCGATAAAATCGAGCAATATGCCATAACCCATTTTTTGCGCGACCACGGTTTCCTCGGGGCTTAGCACCGTCGCTTGGATCGCTCCCGATTTCATCGCCACCAGGCGCGCTTGCGATCCTCCGACCTGGATGACCTGGACGTCGTTGGCTGCCAAGGCGAATTGATTTAACGCGAGGCGGACAACGTAATCGGTATTGCTGCCAAAGCGGCTGATGCCGATCTTTTTTCCCTTCAGTTGCTCCGGATTGCGAATACCGGCCGTCGCGATAAAAGTATAGGGCAGCAAATTCACCGCCCCACCGATGATTTTGATCTTGGCACCCTGCAAGTACGCATTGACGACCGGCGGTCCGCCGGTCATGAGTATCTCGAGGCTCTTGCCGATCAGGGCTTGGAGCGACAAAGACCCGCCGGGGATAAATATCATCTCCAGATTAAGTCCCTGCTTCTTGAAAATGCCAGCGTCTTGACCCAGATAAATCGGCGCGATCCCGCCAAAGCCATTGAAAGCAACCCGCACGTTAGTGGTCTGGGCAAACGAGCATACGTTGCCGCCAATGATGACACCGACCAGAAGTACAACGATGCAAGTCTTCTTAAACGTCATTCTCTTCGCTTTCCGCTGAGACAAATGAGATCGAAACGTCCGAAAACGACTTGAACGTTTGGAACGATTGGAACAGATTTTTATTTAATTCCAAAGCGAAACCGCCATGCGCAATTTACCGTGCTCCAAATCCGCTAACGCTTCATTGATTTGATCGTAACGATAACTTTTCGTGATCAGACTTTTGAGCTCGATCCGGCCGAGCGTCGCCATCTGAAACACTTCCTCGATGTCGTTGGCCTGGCGGCTCGAGACTCCGGTTATCGTGATTTCGCTGGTCACAAAACGGCCGCTGCTGATCGTGAACGGTCCGTTGCCCAAGCCGCCGATGATCGTCGCCGTGCCCCCTGGGCGCGTCGCTTGGATAATTTGATCCGAAGTCTTGGGATTGCCGATCGCTTCGAACGCCTTGTCGACGCCGCCATCCGTCAATTTGATTACAGCTTTCACTGGATCTTCCGCCGTTGCGTTGATCGTATGCGTCGCACCGAAACTTTTAGCCGCCGCCAATTTCTCCTCTGCGATGTCGACGGCGATGATTGGATAAGCACCGAAACATTTTAGAAATTGGACGGTATTCAATCCGATACCGCCGCAACCGATCACCAGCGCCGAATCGCCGGGCTCCAAGTGCGCCCGATGTTTGACTGCATTGTAAGCCGTCGTCACTCGGCAGCCAACGACGCTTGCCTCTTCCATCGACATGCCATCGGGAATCTTGAAAGTCATGTACGCCGGAACCGAAACATATTCGGCAAAGCCGCCGACGTTCCATCGCGTCACTATCGTGCCGTCGGTTTTCTTGAGAGTCGGCGGCGCGGGGCGGCGCTCGCAAAGATTTTCCCGCGCCGAAAGACAGTATCGGCAGCGGCCGCACTTGTAGCGCATACCGATGATCACCCGGTCGCCGGTCTTGAAGTCTTTGCAGCGCAACCCGATCTCCTCGACGGTCCCCGCCACTTCATGACCGAGAATCGTCGGCGGCGTAAAACGGTTTCTGCCTTCGACGACTTTCAAGTCGGTGTGGCACACGCCGCACGAGGCGACCTTAATCAACACGTCCTCCTCGTCGACGTCTGGCATCTTAAGCTCTTCGATCTTTAGCGGTTGGCGCGCTTCATAAAGCACAGCAGCTTTCATGGACGCTCCTTTATATTTTCACTTGTGGTTGGCAAAGGTCTATTACGCTCGACACAAAGCGTCAAGCGAATAACAAATCGGTTGGTGTTGACGGTTTTTGCGCCGGGAGATACCGTGCCCGCGTGGGCGGCGCACTAAACACCGCTTTGTCGATCACAAAAGGAGGCAATCCATGCCCAACAAACCGACACCCCAAGAAGTAACCGTCGATTCGAAAACGACCGCTCTACTCGTTCTCGATTTGAATTGCCGCTGCGAAGATCCTAAAGAACCATGCTACAAGCTGATCAATCCCGTGGCGAAGTTTCTCGGTCGCGCGCGCCAGGCAAACATGTTCATCCTGTACACCGCTGCCGATCGCTACAAAGACACGCCGGAAGCGCGGATGCCGGCCGCTTTCAAGCAGCGCGTCGACGAGCCGACGATTTTTCCCGCGGCGTTCGACAAATTCTACAGTGGCGAGTTACAACCGACGCTGCAAAAGCACGGAATCAAGACAGTGATCGTCTGCGGCGCCTCAAGCAACCAGGCGGTCATGTACACGGCCACCGCTGCCGTGCGCCCCTTCGGCTACACTTGCGTGATTCCAGTAGACGGCTTAATCGCCCGCGGCGACTATGAGCACGAATTTACGCTGCACCAGTTCACGATCCTCCCCGGCGGCGCCGCGGAGAAGTTTCGGATCACGGAGTTCGATAAGATTAAGATCGTCTGAGTATGCGACCTAAGAATACAAGCTCACGGCAGCGTCTTCAGCCGCTCGCGCATTTCCTGGGCGCTCATCTCCGCCCCGTACAACGGCCCTCCTTGTTCAAAAAGCTTTGAGCGTTGGAGGGAGCCGACGATCACCGGATCGAAACCTGCGTCACGGACCAAGCCCGACGCGACTTTCAACGCTTCCGGGTCGTCACCGGCCATGGGCATGGCAATACGCCCTTCGGGGCGATTGGCATTGCTGGCAACTTTGCGAAAGCTCATTATGTTGAACGCGCGAACGATGCGCGCCCCGGCCAATAGTTTCGCCGAAGTTAGCGCAACGCCATTTTCCCGCGCCGGCTTTGCAATCTCCCCATCGCGCGCTAGAACCGCATTGCCCGCATCGAGCACGATCTTTCCGACAAACTCTTTGCCGTAATCCTTGGCGATCTGCGGATACGCCCCGTAGGGTACGCCGATAAAAATCACATCGCTGAACGTGAGCGCGTCGTGCACGGTCCCGGCGCGAGCGAGAGGGCCTAAACCATCAACGAGCGGTTTGAGTTCTTCCGGATGGCGCGAAGAGAACAGCACTTGATGGCCGGCTTTCACCCACAGCGTTCCCACCGTGCTGCCGATATTGCCGGAGCCGATGATGCCAATCTTCATGGCCGCGCTGCCGGTTGCCGCCTGCCCAAATACGGCTCCGGGCAGTGTTCCAAGAGCAAGAAACAAAGCGACCATCGCAACGATGTCGCAAAGAATCCGACGACCGTGACTAAATGAATTGTGATGCTTCATGACAGGCTTCCTTTCACTTACAGTGTTTCTATACTAAATTTTCAACGGCTTGAATGCCTTGAACCCTTCTTGAAGATTACCGCGGATAAAGCTCTTTGATAAACCCTTCCTTTGCCAGTTGCTCCAAGGGCGCCGGATCGTAAAATTGCCGCGCGTCGACTCCTTTGGCTTTGGGAGTTCTCGTCGCGATGTCTTCGATCATCGCCTCCATCTCCGGCAACGTCACGGTCGGGACATTGCGAATATAGCCTAGGACGTAGCTTTTAAACGCGCTCATCAGCAACTTCGTATCCGTGTTGCGAGTGTACTTGCCGAGAACACGAACGGTAAAGTCGGGATTGACTTTGGCGTATTTGATTCCTTCGAGCGTCGCTTTCAAGAAGCGATTGATCGTCTGTGGTCGGCTCCGAACGAACGCATCGGTCGTCACCAGCGCTGTGCCGGGATAGCGGAATTTAACTTCGCTCAAGTTCATGAATTCTTTGTAGCCAAGTTCCTTGGCTTTCTCGAGCGTCGGCGACGAGATCAGTCCGCCTTTGATTACGCCCTGCTGCATGAACATGAGAATCTCCGGCACGCCGCCGGTTTGAATCATTTTGATATCTTTATTCGGATCGAGACCGAATTCGCCTACGGCTTTTCTCAAGCCCAAGTCGGTAAGCGATCCAAAACGGCTGACGCCGAAGGTTTTACCTTTAAGATCTTGCGCGGTCACAATATCGGGCGTTGTCACCAAGCTCATCGGAATCACGTTAATCGTCGTGCCGATTACTGTCGCATCCGAGCCGGACAACCGCGACAGCGCCGCTGCCGCGCCCGAACCTTGGACGATCTGAGTATCGCCGGAAACCAACGTCGTTATCGCCTGCGCGCCGGCGACGTAGATGATCCTCACGTCGAGACCGTATTTTTTGTAAATCCCGGCTTCGTACGGCACCCAGGTGGTGATCGATGTGGCGGCGATGGAAGAATAGCAGACGTTGAGCTTTTCACCCTCGGCGCTCGGCGCGCTCGCCGCCATCAGGTTGAGCGGCACTAAAAGCAGAACTGCGGTCAGCAGCTTTAGGTGAACTTTCATGGTGAATATCCTCAATGATTGAATTTTGATTCCCATCTGCGATCCGCGCCGACGATAGGAAAGCCTTGGGCTGAAGTCAATCACCTCTCTCGATTCGTTGCTCTAGACCTTGCTCCGCCGACTTGGTATCGCTCTTTTGACACTAAGAATGATCCAGGAGACTCCGATGCCCAAAGCTCCGCAAGCAAGATTTGGCGTGTTGTTGCCGACACGAGAGGCCGTGATGACGGGCCGCACCGATCCGGAGAGCTTCTTTACGTTGGCCGAGCGCGCCGAGGCTTTGGAATTTCATTCATTGTGGGTCGGCGACAGTTTGACGGCCCGGCGCCGCGTTGACGCGTTAACGACTTTGGCCGCGGTCAGCGCGCGCACCCGTCGAGTGCGCTTGGGCACGGCGATCTTTCTCGCCGCGCTGCGCCATCCAGTCCTGCTCGCTTATCAGCTCGCCAGTCTCGACTGGATCAGCGGCGGGCGCATGGATCTCGGCATCGGCTTCGGCCGGCGCGGTGAGCCAACTCAGGAGCATGAGTTTAAAATCCTCGGCTTGGACCGCGGCGCTCGGATGAAGATGAGCGAAGAAATTATCCACGTGATGCGTCGTCTTTGGTGCGAGGACGACGTTACTCACGAAGGCAAGTTCACGCGCTTCGATCATGTCACCATCGAGCCGAAGCCGGTGCAAGCGAACGGTGTGCCGATCTGGCTCGCGGCGAACAATGTCGAACCCGGTCTGAAGCGCGTCGGCCGCTTCGGCGACGCCTGGATCAACAACATCAAGAGCCCCGATCTTTTCGCTGAATGCTGGCAGAAAATTCGCGCCTACGCCGCCGATGCCGGCCGCAATCCCGACTCCCTTCAAGCGGGCATCTATTTCACGCTCGCCGCCGGCGGCAAAGACGCCGTCGTCGAAGGACAAACTTTTCTCGCGCGCTATTACAACCGCTCTTACGAAGCCATCGCAAACTCGATGCTGTGCGTCACGGGAACCTGGGATGAGGTGATCGACTGGATCGAAAAATACCTCGACGCGGGCGCGACCACCGTCGTCTTGCGCTTAGCCGCACTGGATCAACTGCGCACGCTCGAAGAGTGCGCCGAAGCGCTCAACCGGCGCGGCCTGCTCGGTTAGCGCACGAGGTTCGGTCCACTCTCCTCCGTTAAACGTTTTGAACTGTTTGAACGCTTTGAACGACTTGAACGTTCCAAAACCACGAGCATCAGTCAGGTATACTTAAGACGACTTTGCCGAACTGTCTCGCCTCTTCGACGTAGTGCTGTGCCCTGCCGCCTTCGTTTAGCGGGAAAACCGTGTCGATGATAGGCTTGATGCCGGTCGCGTTCATGAAGCTGATCAGAAGACGGAAGTCTTCCCGACTGCCGAGAGTCGAGCCATAGATTTTCAGTTCCTTGGAATAGATCGCCGTGATGTCGTCGATCGGTTGGCCCCCGGCCGTCGCCCCGCAGGTCACCAGCCTTCCGCCGCGCGTCAAAGAAGCGAGGCTCTTCTGCCAGACTTCGCCGCCGACGCAATCGAGCACGACGTCCACGCCGTGGTTCCGGGTTAGTAATTTCACCTCGCGGGCGAAATCCTGTTTGCCGTGATTGATACCGTGATCGGCGCCAAGACTTCGGGCACGCTCCAGCTTCTCGTCGCTGCCCGATGTGACGATTACCCGCGCGCCGATTTTTTTCGCCAGCTGTAACGATGCGCTGGCAACGCCGCCGCCGATGCCGATGATGAGGATGGTTTCTCCCGGTTTAAGTTTCGCGTTCGTGACCAGCATTCGCCAGAGTGTGATGAAGACCAGCGGAAAGGCGGCAGCTTCCTCAAAGGAATAGCCCTTTGGAATAGGAAAACAGTTTTGCGCCGGCAGTTTCACGTATTGTGCGTAGGTGCCTTCCAATCTTTCACCAAGAACACGCAAGCGAAAACACATGAAGTCGCGATCAGTCAAACAAAACTCGCATTGACCGCAACCGGTCGGCGGATAGAGACAGACGGCATCGCCGACTTTGACGTGCCTTGCTTTCGGGCCAACTTCGACGATGACGCCCGCGCCGTCTGCTCCGAGGATGTGCGGCATCGTCAGGGCAATGCCGGTCGCGCCCAAACGATTCCAGATATCGATATGATTGATCGCAGCGGCCCTTAACTCGACAATAACTTCGTCGGCCTCAATCAATTTAGGCTCAGCCGCATCCTCATAGAAGAGTTGCTCCACGCCGCCATAGCCATGCATTCGAACCGCTTTCAAAAAGTCTCTCCTTGTCCGACAAAATCGCTAACAAGGCAAGGCGTGGATGTCAAATTTGGGGTCGTCGGAAATGATCGATCGACGTCAAAAAACAAGTTGCTTTTGACGCCAATCAGCAATGCAAATGGGAGATTTGTTTTTGGGGAAGGGTGTCCCCTCGCGGAGACACCCTGGGGTTATCGCGTCAAACATGAACCGAGGAGGAGAGTCCATGCTCGCGCTCGGGAACATCTTGTGCCGGCGAGTATCCGGCAAGCCAAAAAAATTATTTATCTCATCCGGTTCAAGGCGAATTGAAGTTTTTTCAGTTCGCTCTGGAGATACATGTCTTTTAGTTCATGACGATCCAAATGCGCTTCAAGCAACTCCGCGGGAAACATTCTGGCGCCGCAGCGATTACAGACGGAGGCGCGGAAGGTTTCCTTTTCATATTGGATGTCGTAAGACTCGGTGCTGGCTAATGATTCCATTTGTCCCTCTCTGTCGATTACTTGCACTGCAATGCACGCTGGTAAGGAGCAATCGACATGCCAGTTGGTGAAGCTCATGGACAATTCCGCCAACGTATTGATATTTCGTGAAATTGGCATGACTTGGGAAGCAAGGCAAGCAAGTTGCTGAACAAAGTCGGCTAGCCACTGTTGTCAGCGGTTTACATTTTTGTGCCGCGATCGGTTAGGATTATACCAATGACGACTGCAAACCTTCATCCTGTTGCGACCGCCAATTTTTTGGCACAAAAAGCCGGACACTACACGATTGGGGTGATCGAATTGAACAATCCGCAAGCCCTCAACGCGGTCACGCTGGAAATGTTCCGTGCCATGGAAAAGCAATTGCTCGCCTGGCGGACCGAGGCAGACATTACATGCGTCGTCATTCATGCCAACTTAGGCAAAGCATTTTGCGCCGGCGGCGACGTTAAAGCCTTGGTTCAGGAGCTGAACGAAAAATCCGGCATGCAAATCGCGACCGATTTCTTCGTGACTGAATACTTCGTGGATTAT
>WNGI01003647.1_pt1 | contig 15796 bp, 13 predicted proteins | sample 5400621 | NCBI WGS metagenome assembly WNGI01 (sample SAMN13153374, study PRJNA577476) | soil metagenome | isolation source: 20 cm soil or saprolite under Garry oak tree replicate 1 | place: USA:California | collected 2016-06-15 | reverse complement strand
GCCTGGCCACGAATCACAGACAGCGGCGTTCGCAGCTCGTGCACCACGTCGGCAAGAAAGGATCGCCGCTGCTCGTCGCTTGACTTGAGGCGTGCCGACATCGAGTTGAACGCGCGCGCCACCGACCGCAGCTCGCGTGGCCCGGATTCGGGAATCGTGGCCGAGTAGTCACCGCGTTCGATTCGACCGGCCGCGTCGATCAGGTCGTCCATCGGCCGCGTGAAGCGCCGCATCCCGCGGCCAGCGCCGAAAACCAAGAGCAGGAATACGACTGCCACAAACGTCGCCACCGGCAGGGGTCCGAAACGCCCGGCCAGATAGCCGACCGCGATCGAGCTCCCGACTGCAAGCGCGAACGTCGCGATGAGCAACATGCAGCCCAGCCGCCACACAAATGCGGGCGGGCCACGCCTTCCCCATCTACTCCGAGGCGGCCATTGCCGATCTTCCGGCCACCACGGCGGCCGCCGGTCGGGAGGCGGCCCCCAGCGCCGGCTCATTTCGACGCCGGCGGCTCGGCGAAGCGGTACCCGACCCCGAAAACCGTAAGCAGGTAGCGCGGCGACCGCGGGTCGGGCTCGATCTTCCGGCGGATGTTCTTGACGTGAGCGTCGATAGCGCGCTCGTACGACTCGAAGGCCACGCCGCGAACGGCATCCAGCAGCTGCGCGCGGGTGAACACGCGGCCCGGCTCGCGCGCAAGGGCCGCGAGCAGCTGAAACTCGGTCTTGGTCAGATCCACCCGCCGGCCGCCAAAGCGCGCCTCCATCCGAGGCAAGTCGAGCGAAACGTCGGTGCCTACGCGGATCAGCTCCGACTGGCGCTTCGAGCCTTCAACGCGGCGCAGGACTGTGCGCACGCGAGCCACGAGCTCCTTCGGGCTGAACGGCTTCGTCAGATAGTCGTCGGCGCCGAGCTCGAGGCCGACCAGCTTGTCCGACTCCTCGCTGCGCGCGGTCAGCATGATGATCGGCACGTCGCCGTCACGTCGCAGGGCGCGCGCCACGTCGAGTCCGTCCTGTCCGGGCAGGCCCAGGTCCAGCACCACCAGGTCGGGACGGCCCGTGCGGGCAGTGCGCAGCGCGGTCGGCCCGTCAGACGCGACCAGCACGGCAAACCCGCCGTGCTGGAGGTAGTCGCGCACGATCTGCACGATGCGCGGCTCGTCGTCGACGACAAGGATGGTCGCCACTCCGGCGACCATCCTAGTTCCGTCGTTCACCTACGCAGTCGTAGGTGGCGGAGGCGGGGGAGGTGTCTGCGATTCCGAGGGCTGGCCGCTGTGCACGCGGTCGTGCCACTCGCGCATCCTCTCGTCGCGGTACTGGTGCCAGCCGCCGCCGGGGCCCCAGCCTCGGCGTCCCCACCTTCCGAAGCCGAACGCCAGCCTGGCGAACAGCCAGAAGATGAAGAAGAAGAACAGCAGGCCGAAGATCCAGCCGAAGCCGAAGAAGTGCGGGCCGCCGTAGTAGTACGGGTAGTAGCCCGCCGCGGGCGCCGCCGTCGTGCCCGCCTGGGGCAGGTGCTGAGCGAAGCCGTCCGACCAGCCGGCCTGGTAGGCGATCACTCCGACCACTGCGATGATCACGATCGTCACCAGCAGTCCCAAAAAACCGAGTCCGCGTCTCATGTCGATCTCACTCCTTGAAATACCGGGGGATTCACTGGCCCCAGCATTCGATGGAGTTGTGAACGCGCTGTGAACGGGGCTCGAAGGCCGTGTGGAGGTCTTGACGGCCGCACTACAATCCACGACTGCAATGAGAGGTACCGGTGGCCAGCCTGCTGATCAGGGGCTTCGCACTTGGCTTTGCGATCGCGGCTTCGCCCGGGCCGATCTTCTTTCTCTGCCTTAGGAGAAGCCTTCTCCGCGGCTGGTTGACCGGATTGGTATCCGGGCTGGGCGTCGCCACCGCCGATGCGTTCTATGCGGCGGTCGCCGTGTTCGGCGTCGCCGCCGTGGTCACGACCACGCTGGCCCCCGTTGCACGCTGGCTGGCGCTTGCCGGTGGCCTGGCGCTCGTCTTCATCGGCATTCGTGCGGTCGTCAGCAGTCCGGCGACGCGCGAGGCGACCACCAGCACCACGCGCACCGGGCTTGCGTGGGCTTACACATCGATCCTCGGCCTCACCATCACCAACCCGGCGACCATCATCTCGTTCGCCAGGGCTGAGCGGCTCGTGGACGCGGCCCGCGCTGGTGGTCGCCGGCGTGGGGCTTGGTTCCGCCAGCTGGTGGCTGATCCTCGCCGCGATCACTGCAGCGCTGCGCGCTCGTGTGACTCCAACCGTCGCCCGGACCATTGGCATCGTCAGCGGTCTCGCGATCGCTGCCCTGGGGGCCGTGGCGGTGGTCGCTTCGTTCGGCAAGTAACATCAGATTCGATGACACACCCGCTCCGATTCGGACTGAAGCTTTCGGGTCAGGACACCACCATCGACGCCTTGCGCGCCGTGTGGCGAATCGCCGATGACGCAGGCTTTGACCACGTCTGGGACTTCGATCACCTCGCCTCCATCGGCGAGGGCGGACCCGACAGGCCCATCTACGAAGGCTGGACGCTGCAGGCCGCGATGGCCGAGGCGACCAAGCGGGTCCGCATCGGCTGCCTGGTCACGGGCAACACCTACCGCAACCCCGCGCTCCTGGCCAAGGAGGCGGTCACGGTCGATCACCTCTCAGGCGGGCGCCTGGAGTTCGGCATCGGGGCCGCGTGGGCCGAGATCGAGCACCAGATGTACGGCTTCGAGGGACTCGACCATCGCGTCGGCCGCCTCAGCGAGTCGCTGCGCATCATCAAGTCGCTCTGGACCGAGGAGCGCACCAACTTCGACGGCCGCTACTACCAGATGAAGGACGCGATCGCCAACCCGAAGCCGCTCCAGAAGCCCTACCCGCCCATCTGGATAGGCGCCTCGGGCGAGACCACGATGCGCCTGGTGGCGCGCTATGCCGATGTGTGGAACGCCGCCGGCGGCGATCCGCAGAAGACGAAGGAGCTCATTGAGAAGCTCGACCAGGCGTGCGCCGAGATCGGCCGCGACGCGTCAGAGATCCGCCGCTCGGTTCAGTTCGACTGGGACGGTAAGAGCCGCGACGAGCTCATGGAGCAGTCCGGCGCTTTCCTCGAGCGCGGCATCACCGAGCAGGTGATCTATCTGCGTGGTCCTGGTCTCGAGCCGGTGGCTCGTGCGGAGAAGCTCGCGGCGTTGCTTCCGGACCTGCGCCACAATCAAAGCGCCGAATCCAGCACACACAGGAGGTAGCCATGGCTGACAGCGTGTACCGGGTGACCGAGCTGGTGGGTACCAGCAGCACGTCCTGGGAGGCGGCCGCCAAGTCGGCCATCGAGACCGCTGCCAAGTCACTGCGCGACCTCCGAGTGGCGGAGGTGGTGCGGCAGGACGTCACCATCGAGAACGGGAAGGTGAGCACCTACCGCGTAAGGCTGAACGTGTCCTTCAAGTACGAAGGCGCGCCGACGCCCCGCCGCAAGAAGTAGCTAGCGAGCTCCGACATCCCCTCCCAGCCTCCCCGCGAGGCGGGGAGGGGGCAAGGGCAAGGTTCCTCCCCACTGGTGGGGAGGTCAGGTGGGATTCCTCCCCACTGGTGGGGAGGCCAGGTGGGGACGTCGATCTGGGATTAGGGTGCCGTCGCCGCCTGCACCTGGCAGCCCGCCGCCTTCATCTCGTCGAGCGCTTGCTGCCCCGTCTCCGCGCTGACCGCGGCGCACAGGTTGACCAGAACGCGCACCTGGAAGTCGTGCTTGCGCGCGTCGAGCGCCGTCGCGCGAACGCAGTAGTCGGTCGCGATCCCGCAGATGTCCATGTGGTCGACGCGCGCCTCTTTGAGGACGTCGATCATCGGGTGCCCGCGCGGATCCAGAGCCTCGAAACCTGAGTAAGCGGCCGCGTGCTGGCCCTTGGTCAGCACCGTCGAGATCAGCTTCTCGCGCACCAGGTTCTGAATCGGCGTACAGAACCCCGCGCCCGGCGTCCCGGCCACGCAGTGCGGCGGCCACGAATTGTGGAAGTCCGGGTGGTCGGAGAAATGGTCCCCGGGATCCTCGTGATAGTCCCGCGTCGCGCAAACGAACTGGTACTCGCTCTTGAAATGCCTGATGTGGCGCGAGACCTTCGATGCCACCTCGCGGCCGCCCACAACGGCCAGGCTGCCCCCCTCGACGAAGTCATTCTGGATGTCGATGACCAGGAGCGCGTTCCTCATGCCGGGAGCTCACCTCCGCTTAGACTGACCCTGTGTCCAGCGTGATCCTAGCGGGTGCGCGCACACCTATTGGCAAGTTCGCGGGCGCATTCAAAGACGTGCCCGCTGTAACCCTCGGAGGACACGCCATCCGCGCGGCCCTCGAACGGGCGGGCGTGGAGGGCAAGGAAGTCGACTACGTGATCATGGGCCAGGTCCTGCAGGCCGGCGCCGGCCAGATCACCGCCCGTCAGGCGGCCATCGAGGGTGGCATCCCGCAGGAGGTTCCGGCCATCACCATCAATAAGGTGTGCCTGTCCGGCCTCAATGCGATCGCCCTGGCCGACCAGCTCATCCGCGCCGGCGAGGTCGAGGTCGTCGTGGCCGGCGGCATGGAGTCGATGTCCGAGGCCCCGTATCTCGTCCCGAAAGCGCGCTTCGGCGCCCGCCTGGGCAACACCGAGATGATCGATTCGATGGTGCACGACGGCCTGTGGTCGACCTTCACCAAGCAGCACATGGGCGAGAGCTCGGACGAGGTGAACCGCGAGCTCGAGATCGAGCGCCAGGAACAGGACGAGTGGGCGGCGCGGTCGCATCAGCGAGCGCATCGTGCTTGGGAGAATGGCGCGCTCGGCGAAGAGGTCGTTGCAGTGACCATGCCGGCGCGGCGCGGCGAAACGGTGACGGTCGCGCGCGACGAAGGCATCCGGTCGGACGCGACGCCGGAGTCGCTCGCGAAGCTGGCTCCTGCGTTCAAGCGCGACGGCACGATTACCGCAGGCAACGCTTCGCAGATCTCTGACGGCGCGGCGGCAGTGGTGGTGATGTCCAGGGAGAAAGCGCGCAAGCTCGGCCGCGAGCCACTCGCCGAGGTGGTCGCTCACGGGATGAGCGCCGAGCGCTACGCCTGGCTGCACACCGTGCCAGCGCTTGCGCTGGCCAATGCACTGAAGAAGGCCGGCCTCGACGCCGATGACCTCGAACTGGTCGAGATCAACGAAGCGTTCGCGTCAGTCGCGATCAACTCGACGCGAATGCTCCGGCTGGACGAGGACCGAGTGAACGTCAACGGCGGGGCCGTCGCGCTGGGGCATCCGATCGGCGCGAGCGGTGCGCGCCTCGTGCTGACACTGGCGCACGAGCTCAAGCGGCGCGGTGCGAAGGTCGGCGCTGCCGCTTTGTGCGGCGGCGGCGGCCAGGGCGATGCGCTGATCATCAGCCGCGATTGAAAAAGGCCGCGCCTTTCGGATCCTGGTCTTCTCCGATCTCGATCGACCTGCTGCTCAAGGGCGAGATGCGGCTGGCCGCAGCGAGGTGGGATGGCGCCGACCTTTACTGGATCGAGGGCCGGCCGGACGAGGACGGCCGGCAGGTCATCGTGCGCCGATCCGCGGATGGCGCGATCGCCGACATCACACCGCGCGGCTTCAATGCCCGCACGCGCGTCCATGAATATGGCGGCGGCGACTATGCGGTCAGCGGCGGCGCCGTCTGGTTCACCAACTTCGACGACCAGCGCTTGTACCGGCAGGATCCGGGTGAGGTGCCCAGGCCAGTCAGCCCCGAAGGTGATGTTCGCCACGCGGACCTGACCGTCGACGCACCACGCCGGCGCATCGTCGCTGTGCGCGAGGACCATTCAAGCGCCGATCAGGAGCCTGTGAACACTCTGGTCAGCCTGGACGTGAACGGGGGCCGTGACGCGATAGTGCTTGCCAGCGGCAACGACTTCTACTCGTCGCCGAAGCTCAGCCCCGACGGACGCCGCCTCGCCTGGCTCACGTGGAACCACCCCAACATGCCCTGGGACGGGACCGAGCTCTGGGTGGGCGAGCTCGCCTCCGACGGGGCGATCAGCTCGTCGACGAAGGTCGCCGGCGGTTCGAGCGAGTCGATCTGCCAGCCAGAGTGGGGACCTGGTGGCGAGCTTTACTTCATCTCCGACCGGACGGGCTGGTGGAACCTCTACTGCGTGAGAGGTCATCGCGACGAGGCGCTTTGCAACGCGGAAGAAGAGTTCGGTGGACCGCAGTGGGTGTTCGGTCGATCCCACTACGCGGTGCTGGGCGAGAACGAGATCGTGTGCCTGCATTCGAAGTCGAACGTTCACAAGCTGTCTCGCCTCGACCTCAGGACCGGCGTGCTGTCACCGGTGCAGCTCCTCTATTCGTTTCTCGATGGTGTTCGCGTCAGCGGGCGCAAGGCGGTGATGTTCGCGGCCTCGCCGACGCATTCCCTGCGCGTGCTGACCGTCGATCTCGACACCGGCGCGGAAGAGGTGGTGAGGGCGACGGTGACGACGCACATCGATCCGAACCACTTCAGCATCCCCAAGCCGATCGAGTTCGCGACCGAGGGAGGGGTTACCGGGCATGCGCTGTACTACCCGCCGCGCAACGCGGACTTCGAGGGTCCACCAGGAGTGAAACCTCCGCTGGTCGTGCACAGCCACGGCGGACCTACCAGCGCCGCGCTGCCCGTCTACAACCTCGAGTACCAATACTGGACGAGCAGAGGTTTCGCGCTTGTCGACGTCAACTACCGCGGCTCGACCGGTTACGGACGCGAGTACCGCGACATGCTCCGCGGCGAGTGGGGTGTGGCCGATGTCGACGATTGCACCAACGCAGCGCGACATCTGGTCGACAAGGGTCTGGCCGATCCCGAGCACGTGGCCATCACAGGCGGATCAGCGGGAGGATTCACGACGCTGCTGGCGCTGACCAAGAAAGACTTCTTCCGCTCGGGTGCATCGCATTTCGGCGTTGGCGATCTCGAATCGTTCCGGAAGGAGACGCACAAGTTCGAATCGCGCTACCTCGAAACGCTCGTCGGACCTTATCCCGAGCGCGCCGACCTCTATCGCGAGCGGTCGGCGGTCAACTTCGCCGACCACCTCAGCTGCCCGATCATCCTTTTCCAGGGCCTGGACGACAGGGTCGTGCCGCCCGACCAGTCCGAGGAGTTCGTGGCCGCCTGCCAAGCGAAGAAGCTTCCCCATGCCTACATCGCGTTCGAAGGCGAGCAGCACGGATTCCGGCGCGCGCCCAACATCCGGCGCTCGATCGACGCGGAGTTTTACTTCTACTCGCGCATCTTCGGCTTCGAGCCGGCGGACGCCATCGAGCCGGTGACGATCGAGAACTTTTGACACCATTACGCGTGCCTGATGTCGGCGTGGCGGAACGGCAGACGCGCCAGATTTAGGATCTGGTGCCCGAAAGGGCTTGGAGGTTCGATTCCTCTCGCCGACACCACTTGTTGCCCTGGGCGGGGACACCCTCAGCGCCTGTAGCCTAAACTCACGGTTTCTATGGCTGCAGTGGTCGCACAGGTGTTCTGGAGATTTCGGCTGAAGGCATGACCACTTCCAAGAACGGCGCAGTCAAGTACGGCGGATTTCGCATCCTGCGTGAGGTCGACCAGGACGGCCTGGGCACCCTTTACGAGGCCGAGCATCCGCGGCTCCAGCAGAAGGTCGCCCTGCGGACCGTCGGCGCGGCCGCCGCGAGGGACGTGACCCACTCGAGGCGCTTCCTCCTCGAGCTTCGCTCCTATGTATCACTCGACCACCCCGCCATCCCGCGGCTGTACGAGCTCGCCTACAACGGCGACTGCCCGTACCTCGTCACCGAAATCGTTCCAGGCAAGACCCTGGACGACATGCTCACCGATTCGACGCAGCGCGAGCCGCGCGGCGTCGTCGAGCTGCTCGAGCCGATCGCGTCTGCGCTCGACTACGCGCACTCGCGGGCGACGGTGCACCGCGACGTGAAGCCGGCGAACATCCTGCTCGCCGACGATGGCCGCACGATGCTCACCGGCTTTGGCCTCGGCACCATCGCGTCATTCAGCAACGGACCGGGCGCGGCCGGGCCGATGGCGCCGGACTACGTTGCGCCGGAGCGTCTCGTCGGCCGCGAGGTCGACTCGCGCGCGGACGTGTACTCGCTTGCCGCCGTCATCTTCCACGCGGTCACCGGACAGCGACCGTTCACGTCGCGCAGCTGGATCGAGACGCTGAGCCGGCGACTCTACGAGCCGCCGCCCAGCGCGAAGGAACTGATGCCCGAGCTGCCAGAAGAGTTCGGGCAGGTCCTCCAGCAGGCGATGGACCGCGACCCGTCGCGCAGGCCCGCAACTGCCGGCGAGCTGCTGCAGGGGCTGAGTAACTCGCTCGATCCGCCGGAGCCGACAGAGGAGCCAGTGCACTGGCTCCACCCGCACATGCATCGCGGCAGCATGGTCGTGAGCGGTCTGCTGGTGCTGGTCGTGGGCGTCGCCGGGATCACGTGGTTCCTCGACGGGGAGGGACTGTCGCTGCTCACGCGCCTGAGCCACCTGGTGGTCGGCCGCTAAAACTACGCGGTTCGACCCTCGATCATCAGCACGTTCTGACACGTGAACAACCGCTCGACATGGAACCCGAGGCTGATGTTGGAAGGATCCTGACCGAGCGCTGACGCGATCTGCTGGCCCGCTTGCTGCGGCGGTATCGAGAAGCCGAACGCCGATGCGGCCAATGGGATCACTCCGATGTTGCCGCTGTGCGCGTACAGCAACAGCGTGCCTGCGAGCCCGATGCCGTTGTACGTCGCGCTGCCGTCGATGATCGCGCCGCCGGTCGTGTCGCCGACGATGTTGATCTTCGCGTTGCTGAGGCCGGAAACGTTGATCGCGCCGGCGAGGTCCGAGCCGGTCCACGAGTGCCGCACAGCGCCGTTCAGCTCGATGTTCGCGGTCGCGCATGGCTCGAGGGTCGCGACGCTCAAGAACGGCACCTCACCGTTCGGGTCGAGCCCGCTGACGCCGATGACGTCGAGCTTGAAGATGCCGCCCGGTGGGTCGGGGATCGTGATCACGATCGGTGACGGACCGGTCTTCGTGTACACGTGATTCGCCGGATCCGTGATTCGGAGCTCCATCAAGCTGCCCGGATAGGCGAGCGCGGCTTTGAAGTCGCTGCCGCCGGCTGACGGCGCCGCGAATGCGTAAGTGAACTGCTGCACCTGGCCGTTGTGCAGCAGCCCGCCCGTGAAGTCCTGCTCGGTGCCCGGTGTGGTCTGGGTCTCGACCTGCTGCATCGCGGCGACTTCCTGACCGAACGGGTCGTTTGGGTCGGGCGTGATCGGCCCGGGCGCCCCGATGTTGCCGTTGGCGTCGACGGTTACCTGCTGGCCTTCGGTGAGGTGGACGTGCCCGCTCTTGCCGTCCACGTCGAGGCCGCCGATGAAGAGCTTGATCACGACCGTTCCGTCGCCGTTGACCAGTACCTCGAACAGCGTGCCTCGCACCGAAGCGGTGGTGGTATTGCCGACCACCTGGAAGGTGGCGCCGCCGACGAGCTTCTGCACCGAGTTGAGCGTCCGGCCGAGCTTGTCGGTCACCGAGATGTCGTGCACGTGCCCGTCCTTGGCGAAGTGCGACGAGTTGATTGCGATCTGTGTGTTGTTGGCCAGGCGCGTGATGGTGCCATCCGGGAACTGGATCTGGGCCCGGCCCTTGGCGTCCGTCTTGACGGAATCGCCTGGCTGAACAAAGGTGCCGGAAGCCGCCGAGGAGAAAGCGCCACCCGAGTGGGCGACACTCGCGTCCGGCACGAACGTGGTCAGCACCGCGCCCACCGTGGTGTCGGCTGAGGCGATGACTCCGAGGGTGACGATCCCCGCCGCGACCAGCACGATGACGACCACCAGCGCGATCAGGATCCGGAGGCCGCCCCGACCCTTCCGCTTTGGAGTCGCCGGAGTTCGTGCTGCCATGCGCCGGAAACCTTAGCAGTCGGGAAGGCGGCTCCGACCACGGATAACCGGCTTTCGGGCTAGCGGTGGCCCTCGATCACCATCGCGTTCCCCTCCGGCCCGACGCACGAGTAGACGCGGTCGACGATGTAGTCGGTCGGGATGGAGCTGATGGAGTCGCCGTAGGACGTCAGCTTCGAGACAACCTGGGTGGTCACGTTGATGCCCTTGACGCTGACCTGGGTCAGCACCGCCCCCAGGTTGGGCGTGGCCGCGTAGAAGTCGATCGTCCAGGACACCTCGACCCCGCCGAGGTTCGAGTAGTAGTAGATGCGCGCCGAGTTGCTCGAGACGCCCTGGACCTGGATCGTGATGCCGGTCGAGCCCGAATTAGCCAGACCAGACGACAGCTGCGCGTTGCTGAGGATCTCGCGCACGTTGGTCCCCGTGTCGACCTTCTCGCCGCCGCACACCGCGTTGGTCGACCACGCGACCGCCCAGGGCTCGCCGCCCGGGACGTTGACGGCGCTCACGATCGCCCGCCACAGGCCCGGCGGACCATCGATGTGTCCGACCACTGGCGAGCCGCTCTGCCGCGACCCATGGACGACTCCGTTGGGGTCGGTCACTGACATCGTCATGAAGCTGCCGGGATAGCAGAGCGCGACGCTGACGATTCCGCCCCCTGAGTGATAGTCGGATTCGGCCGTCTGCCCGGTGGCCAGGTTGTCACCCGCGCTGACCTGCATCGAGCCTGCCGAGTTGCCGCCACCCGAGACGGCGTTCTCGCATTGAGCGACCAGCTGATACGGATCCTGTCTGTCGGCTCGGATGGTGCGTGGCGTGGAAAGCGTTCCGTTCTTGTCGGCGTCGATCTCCTGGCCTTTGGTGAGAGCGACGGTGGTCTTGCCGCTCACCTTCACGGTGCCGTCGAAGACCTTGATCAGGTTGCTGCCATCGCCGCGCACGAGCACCTCGAACTCGGTGCCGCGAACCTCGGCGCTGACCGAATGGCCGCCGACGCTGAAGTTGGAGCCACCGGTCAGGTGCTGGACGACGCTGAGCGTGCGTCCGATCTTCTGCAGGAGCGTCGCCGATTTCAGCTGCCCGCCGTTGGTGAGCTGCGCTGCCTGCACCGTCACAGTGGTGCCGGGCGAGAGGCGCGTGAGTGTCCCGTCAGGAAACTGGATCGTGGCCCGGCCTGTGTCGCCGGTGCGAACCGAGCTGCCGGCATCGAGTGACTGACCCGATGCGGCCGGCTTGTAGCCGCTGTCGTTTTTCCCAACATCGACCGGCGTGCTGAACACCAGCAGCGCCGCCGGCGACGCGACCCCGGCCTGAGCCTGGGCGACGAGGAAGAAGTAGCCGCTGCCCAGCAGGAGCGCGGCCACGATGACGATGACGAGCAAGCAGCCTCCGCAGCCCATGCCGCAGCCGAGGCACCCTTTCGATTTCGCCGGCGGCGGTATGGCGGCCGCGGTCTGCGGCGAGGGCGAAGGGGCGGCTGGCGGCTGGACGGCCATGGCGGCCGAACTCTAACCGGATGTCGTGGCGAAGTCGACGATTAGGCGCGAAGGGCTGGTCTTGGCCGCGAAAACCCGCATGCACGCGGCCGAGCCGAGGCCCAATCCCCACCCGACGTAGCCCTCGAAGTCTTCAGTGAGCCGAGCCTCCTTGAGGACGCGAAAGTCGGCCTGGGTGAAGTCGGTCGATCCGCTGTACGTGCCGGCCTGAGTCGCAGTGTGCAGTTGCACCAGAATTCCTGCCGTGCCGCTGAGCGTGATCGTTTGCCCGGAGCCGCCCTGCGAGAACACCGGCTTGGCCTGGCGCTTCACGGTGAAGGCCGGCACGGTGCCGTCGAACTGGATCACGAAGCGATCGAAGCCGGGCTCCTGCGAGACGCGAACATCGGTTATGTGCACGTTGCCCGGGGTACCGCCGCTCGCGTCGGCGCAGGTGAACGCCAGCGTGTTCTCGCCCGGCGGGGTCGGCGGAGTGATCGGGGCAGGTGAGATCACCGGGCCCGTTCTGCCGTTCGTGGCAGGGGCTTGCGAGATTGCTGCAGCCGGCGCGGACGGTGTGCTGCAAGCTGCGAGCACTATTGCCAGCGCGGCCAGGGCGGCGGCGCGCACCGGCGAATGATAATCATCGTCCGGCCTGTAGAACGCGCCGAGGTGGCGGAATGGCAGACGCGTCGGTCTCAAAAACCGATGTCCGCAAGGACGTGGGAGTTCGAATCTCCCTCTCGGCACCAGGTCACATGATCGAGATGACGATCTCGTCCTGACCGACGACTATCCGGTCGCCGTGGGCGAGTCTTTGTTTCGTCGTCACGCGGTGATCGTTGACCAACGTCCCGTTGATGCTGCCCAGATCGGTCAGGACGTAGGCCCCCTCCTTGAACTCGATCTCAGCGTGGCGGCGGGAGGCGGCCGGGTCGTCGAGAACGACCTCGTTCTCAAGGTCGCGGCCGAGCGACGCGACACCGGCCGGCTTGATCCTGAACTTGAATCCCATGTCTGGGCCGGATCTCACGACGAGGATGGCCATCGGCGGAGCTGCCGCCGGAATGACGCCCAGGACCCTCGTTTTCTCGTTCCGGCTGGCGGGCGGCTGCATCGCAGGCGGCGGCGTGCTCTGCATCGGGGCTGATGGTGGGGCCGGCTGGGGCATGGGCGGCGCCTGCATCGCCGGAGGCGGCGCGCTCTGCATCGGGGCTGGTGGCATCGCAGGCTCGGCGTGAGGTGTGGGGGGCACTGTCGCCGCGGCGTGCGAAGCCGGGGTCGAGGGCGGCTGCTCTGGACGCCACCATGTAGGCAGCTCTTTGGCAGTGGTCGAAACCGGCCAGTCCACTGGAGAAGGCGGCTGGGTGGGCACAGAGGAGTGCGGCATTGGCGCTTCCAGTGGCGGGGTCTCTGGCTGAGCAGCGGGCGGCTGCGCGGCCGCGGGCTTGGTTTCGCCAGCATCAGGCTGCCACCACGACGGCAGCGACGCGGCTGTATGCGAGTCCTCCCACGCGGGCTTGTCCGGCTTGGCCGGCTTGTCCTTCTGCTCGTCGTCGCTCATCCGTGACCTCCCGATTGACCAACCGTGACGGCCGGACCCGGCCGCGTGGCGTATTTAAGCTCGTGCAGGCGCCGCATCTGGGCCTCCACATCCGTCCTGACGACCGGTGAGTGGGCCATGAGTTCGATGAATCCCTTGCGCTCGAATGCGATCAGCTCGCCCGCGGTCGTCGCCCGGATCGTGCCGTCGCTTCGGCCCGTCAGGCAGCCCACCTCTCCAAAGAAACCGCCCGGCCCGATGCGCGCGAGGCGATGCGGGGCACCGTCAGGGCTGGCCACCTCGATCTCGACCTCCCCACTTGTGACGATGAAGAAGGACGTGGCAGGTTCCTCCTCGCGCAGGATGACCTCGCCCGGTCGAATCTGGCGCCAGCGCAGCCTGCTCCACATTGCTACCAGGTCGGCCTCAGTGAGATCGGGCAGGGCGCGGTGCAGATATGGAAGCTGGAACAGGCGCTCGAGCCGCCGGTCGCTATCGCCGATCACCAACCGCACGGGTCGATCGCGCAAAAAGTAGTTCCACGTCCAGTTGAGCATGATGCTCATTCGGTTGCGGAAGCCGGCGATGCTCACAAGGTGCAAGAAGAGCCAGACGAGCCACCCGATCCTGCCCTTCATGCGGACGGGGCCCGCCTGGACGACCGCGGTGTTGCGGCCGACCGTGGCCATGATGCCCTTGTCGCGATATGCGAACTGTCGCAAGGGCCGGTTGCGGACGAGGGCATTGATGTTCTGGGCCGCCACAAGGCCTTCCTGGATAGCGACCGGGGCGAGCTGAGGCAGCTGATGACCGCCGCCCGCGTCGAATGCTGCCAGGTCGCCGATGACGAAAACCTCGGGATTACCTGGCACCTGCAGGGTGGGCCCGACTTTGATGGTGTGCCGAGCCCCGCCGGCGATTTCAGACAGGCCCTCGGCGATCAGCGCTCCTTCGACGCCGGCGGTCCAGATCACCGTGCCGACCGGGCGCACGGTGCCGTCGGCGAGCTGTATCTCTCCGTCGCGCACCTCGACGACGCGAGTGTTCAAAAGCACCTGCACGCCCATCCGCTCGAGCTTGCGCTTCGCGGCTTCACGCAGCTTGGGAGCAAAGGGCTCGAGCAGCGCAGGCCCTGACTGCAGCAGCAGAATCTCCGCGGCTCGGGTGTCGAGCTCCTTGAAGTCGCGCCTCAGCACGCGCGCGATCAGCTCGGCGAGGGCGCCGGCACACTCCACGCCCGCCGGCCCGCCGCCCACGATGGCGAATGTGAGCAGCTCTTTGCGTGCGCGCTCGTCGACAGCCCAGTCCGCAGATTCGAAGCGCGACAGGATGTGATTGCGAAGCAACAGGCTGTCGGTCAGCGTCTTCATCGCGTACGAGCGTTCGGCGATGCTCTCGTTGCCGAAGTACGTGCTGGTGCTGCCGCAGGCCAGCACCAGAAAGTCGTAGCTGATGCTGCCTCGATCGGTGCGCACGGTGCGGCGTTCAAGGTCGACCACCTCGACATCGCCAAGACGAAACTGCGCGTTCGGGATCTTGCGCAGGATCGCGCGCACCGGGTAGGCGATGTCGGAGCTGTCCACCGCCGAGGTCGCCACCTGGTACAGCAGCGGGCTGAACTGGTGGTAGTTGTTACGGTCGAGCAGGATGGTCCGGACCGGCGCTCTTGCGAGCGCCTTGGCGCAGCTCAGCCCGGCAAACCCTGCGCCGACGATGAGGACCGTGGGTTGTGCGGCCAAGCTCAGTGGCCGTCGGCCGGCCCTGGTCCCGTCGTCGCGTACTTGAGATCGTGAAGCCGGCGCATGTCTTCGTCCACGTCGGCGCGCACCTTGGCGTCCGATTTCATCAGCTCGGTGAAGCTGCGCGAATCCAGAGCCAGCAGCTCTGTGTGCGTCTTGGCGCGGGCCGTGGCCGCGTTGCGCCCCGTCAGAATGCCAAGCTCGCCGAAGAAGCGGCCCGGCTCAAGTGTCGCGACCGTGCGCTCCCATCCCTCCTTGCTCGACACGATCAGCTCGACCTCGCCCTTGGTGACGATGTAGAAGCGGTCGGAGGGGTCGTCCTGGCGGACGATCACGTCGCCGGCCTTCGCCACCACGCGCTCGAGACGATTGGTGGTCTGGACTAGCTCCCGCTCGCTCAGGTCGGGCAGCGCCTTGGCCAGGAACTGGTCGTACGCGTGCTCGGTCTGCCGGGCGAACGCGATGAGCATCGGCGTGACGACCATGAAGTTGTAGAAGAAGTGGAGGTACGGCCGGTAGAGGGGAGAGCCGATGACCCCCTGGTAACCCATCACGCCGGTCAGGCCGCCCATTAGATAGAAGGTTCTGTCGGTGTTGTAGATGTAGTAGAGGTAGAGATGCTCCACCTCGTGGAGGCTCGCAAAGATGAACGCTACGTACAGCCAGCGGTTGCGCGAGAACTTATAGAGGCAGATCGCGAGCCCGAGCCACACCGACGAGTCCCAGACGACATGGACGGTCTCGAAGTCGAGCTGGCCGAAGACTCCATGCGACACGGCCAGGTTGCCGCCCGACGCATAGAGCTGAACGATCTGGACCGTGTGCTCGGAGAGATGGCCTAGCTGCAGCAAGACGAAGGCGAGCAGGAACGCAAAGAAGCCGTAGTGCTCGTACTTCCAGATGTACTCGAATGCAAAGACGAGAATCCACGGCAGGATTGTCACCGCCACGATGCCATAGAGCGGGTAGCCCTGGAGGATGGCGCCGATCTGAAGCAGGTAAGAGATGGCGGCGGTGATGAGCACCACTCGGATCGGCAGGCGCTGCACCTGAAAGACGCC
>WNGI01003456.1_pt1 | contig 15797 bp, 12 predicted proteins | sample 5400621 | NCBI WGS metagenome assembly WNGI01 (sample SAMN13153374, study PRJNA577476) | soil metagenome | isolation source: 20 cm soil or saprolite under Garry oak tree replicate 1 | place: USA:California | collected 2016-06-15 | reverse complement strand
CTCGGCCGCTGGCCCGCGGGAGCGCGCAGCGCACTCGCGGCGACGGGCGACATCGACGCGATCACCCTACTGGACTTCGCGCTGCGCTCGTGGGAGACGCGGCGCAAACCGCAGAAGGAGAGACATCCATGAGTCGGTCCGCGGTGGATGCCGTGGTCATCGGAGCAGGCCCGTACGGGCTGGCGGCAGCGTCGCACCTACGCGCCGCCGGCGCCGAGGTCCGCGTCTTTGGCAGGACGATGTCGTTTTGGAAGCGGCACATGCCCAGGGGGATGCGCCTCAAGAGCAGCTGGAGCGCGTCTCGCATCGCGGATCCGGCGCGCGCCTACACGCTCGAGGAGTTCGAGCGAGTCCGCGGAAGACCGATCAGCCGGCCGATCCCTCTCGCGGACTTCGTCGCGTACGGCGAGTGGTTCCAGGCGCACGCCGTCCCGGAGATCGACCCGCGCCAGGTGGTCTCGGTCACACGGGATGAATCCGGTTTCCGCGTCGTCCTTGAAGACGATGAGCCGATCGAGAGCGACCGCGTCGTCGTCGCCGCGGGGATCGCCGAATTCGCGTGGCGGCCCGCGGAGTTCGACGGCCTTCCTCCCGAGCTCGCGAGCCACTCCAGCGAGCACGCCGATCTCGAGCGCTTCGCCGGCCGCCGCGTGGCGGTCATCGGCGCGGGTCAGAGCGCGGTCGAGTCCGCGGTCCTGCTGCACGAGGCCGGCGCCGACGTCGAGGTCATCATCCGCGCGGCCGGGGTCCGCTGGGTGGGACGCGCGACTCGCGAAGGACTCCTCGGCAGGCTCCTCTTCGATTCGACCGATGTGGGTCCCGCGCTCGTCAGCCATCTCGTGGCGCGGCCGACCCTCGTGCGGCGGCTGCCGCCACAGCTGCAGCTCGAGGTGGCGCGACGCTCACTCGCCGCGGGTGCGTCGCTGTGGCTCCGACCGCGCGCCGCGGACCTTCGGATCACAACCGGGCGGCGGGTGACGCAGGCATCTCGTTCGAACGGTCATCTCGCGCTCACCCTCGACGACGGTGCGACACGCGACGTCGACCACGTTCTGCTCGCGACGGGGTACCGGGTCGACGTGCGCCGCTATCGGTTCCTCACGCCGGGCCTGCTCGCGCACGTCCGGTGCGCGGATGGCTCCCCGATGCTCGATGACGGACTCGAATCGACCGTGTCCGGCCTGCATTTCCTCGGCGCACCGGGCGTCCACTCGTTCGGTCCGCTCGTCCGGTTCGTTTCCGGGACCCGCTTCGCCGCGGGTGCGCTCGCGCGATCGGTGCGTGCAGGAAGGCGTCGCGCGGTCGCGCGGCAGGCTCGCGATCAGGCGTTCGTCGGCGCGCCCGAGCAGGGCGCGCGGTGAGCCGTCCGCGGAAGACCGGCGGACCCGGAGCACTCGTGATCGGGAGCGACTACAAGTGCCTCGGCGTCGTCCGCAGCCTGGGTCGTCAGGGGATCCGGGTGTGGGTGCTGCGCGACGATCACGCGCTCGCCACGTGGTCTCGCTACGCGGAGCGCAGCCTTCCGTGGCCCGCCACAGGCGAGGGGGAGCAGGTGAGCTACCTGCTCGCGCTCGCGCGGAGGTACGCGCTCGGCGGCTGGGCGCTCTTTCCGGGTGACGACGAGACCGCCGCGCTGCTCGCACGCAACAGCGATCGCCTCGGCGAGGCCTACCGCGTGAGCGTGCTCACCCCCTGGGCGCGGCTGCGCTCCGCGTACGACAAGCGCCTCACCTATCGCCTCGCCGCGGAGGTCGGCGTCGACCACCCCCAGACGCGCTATCCGGGTGGGAGAGAGGACGTCCTCGCCTACGACGGCGGATTCCCCGCGATCCTCAAGCCGGCGACGCGCCCGGAGCCCAATCGCTTCACGAGGCGTGCACGCTCGTCGAGCGCAGCCTCGTGATGATCCAGGAGGTGATCCCGGGCGACGGACGGGATCAGCTCTCGTACGCGGCGCTCTGCCACGACGGTGAGCCCGTCGGGTCGCTCGTCGCGCGACGCCTGCGCCAGTGGCCGGCCGACTTCGGACGAGCGAGCACGTATGTCGAGACGATCGACGATCCGGAGGTCGAGGCGACGGCAGGGCGGTTGCTCGCGGCGCTCCACTTCGACGGCCTCGTAGAGGTCGAGTTCAAGCGTGACCGGCGAGACGGCCGGCTGAAGCTTTTGGACGTCAATCCGCGGATCTGGGGCTGGCACACGCTCGGTCGCCGCGCCGGCGTCGACTTTCCGTATCTGCTGTGGCGGATGCTGAACGGCGCGCCCGTTTCCGCCGCGCGCGGCCGTCCCGGCGTGCGCTGGGTCCGCGCGCTCACCGACGTCCCCACGGTCCTTGGCGCCCTGCGCGCGGGCGAGCTCAGCTTCCCGGCGTACCTCTCGTCGCTCGGTGGCCCGATCGAGTACGCGGTGCTCGCCCGCGACGACCTTCTCCCGGCGATCGTCGAGCTTCCGTTAGCCCTCCACCTCGCGTGGGTGCGGCGCCGGCAGACCCAGCCGAGCGTTTCGCCCGCGGTCGTTTCGCCGTCCGAGGCTCGGTCCCGATGAGCCTGCTCGGTGTGGACGATCGGCGATGGCTCGAGTTCGTCGAGGGCCGCCGTGACGCCACGATCTTCCACCATCCGGCCTGGGCCGGGCTCCTCGCCGACACCTACGGGTACCGCGCGATGGCCGTGACGCTCACGGACGGCGGCGCGATCGCGGCGGGGCTGCCGGTTATCGAAGTGCGGCGCCCGATCCGCGGACGGCGCTGGGTGTCACTGCCGTTCACCGATTGGTGCCCGGCGCTCGCCGGTGGGGATCGCTCCGTTCTTGTGGAGGAGCTCGCGGACATCGCGAGGTCGCATGGGGTCCCGAGCGTCGAGCTGCGCGCGCCTCTTCCCGAGGGTCCGTCCGTGCGAAGCGAGACCGTCTTCGTTCGCCACGGGATGGCCCTCGGGCCGGAGAGCGTGACCGGGTGGTCGGGCCTCTCGACGAATCATCGCCGGAACCTGCGCGCGGCCGAGCGCGCCGGGATCCGCATCGTTCGCGGCAGCTCCGCGGCCGACCTCGAAGAGTTCTATCGGCTCTGCATGCTGACCCGCCGCCGTCTGGGAGTGCCGATCCAGCCGCGCCGCTTCTTCCGGCTGCTCAGCGAACGGCTGCTCGGGACCGGACTCGCCTTTGTGGTATCCGCGTACAGCGGCGATGTCGCGGTCGCGTCGGCCGTCTTCAGCGCGTGGAACGGCACGCTGGTCTTCAAGTACGGCGCCCGCGACGACCGCTGGGCCAGGCTCGGCGCGAACCACCTGCTGATGTGGAGCGCCATCCAGTGGGCGGCCGAAAACGGTTGTCACACCGTCGACCTCGGCCGCTCGGCGCTCGGGCAGCCCGAGCTGCGGCGATTCAAGAGCGGCTGGGGGGCGCGCGAGGAGCCGCTCGCGTACACGTGGATCGGGAACGCGCCACGTCCAGGCGGGTCGCGGCCACTCGAGGCGGCGCTCGCCGTCCTGATCCGGAACTCGAGTCCGTGGGTCTGCCGCGCCATGGGCGAGCTCTTCTACCGGTATGCCGCGTGAGCTCGACACGACAAGACACGACGCCCGCGTCGAAACGTGGAGGAACAACGTGAGCGACACACTCGCCCAAGCGCTCGAGCAATCGGAGCGGATCGGCCGGGTCTTCGATCCGGGGGCCGACTTCTGGCAGGACTTCTACGCGCATGATCCGAATGGGGCGGACCGACTCCGCGTCTTCGATGCCGCGCTCGCGTCGATCGGCGCGCGTGGCCGGTGGCTCGACGCGGGTTGCGGGATCGGGGTCATGGTGCGGCACTTTCGGGCCGCCGGTCTGCGGGTCTGGGGCATCGACATGGCGGCGCAGCTCCTCGACGAGGCGCAGCGCGTCACCGATCTTCCGCTCGTCGCGGATGCACGGCGATACGACGGCGAGCATCTCGTCCGCGCGGCTGTCGAGCGCCTCCCGTACGAGGATGCCCAGTTCGACGGCGTCTACTCGTCGAGCGTGCTCGAGTACGTGGCGGACATCGGACTCGCCCTTACGGAGCTCGGCCGGGTCGTGCGAACCGGCGGGCATCTCGTGTTCAGCCTTCCGAACGCATTCAGCGTCTCGCGGATCGCGCACGCGCTGCGGGGCCGACCCGACCGCTATTTCGAGATGGTGCCGCGATGGGCGTACTGGCGGTGGGAGATCGTGCGGGAGCTCCGGCGAGCGGGGTGGGACGCCCAGCGGTTCAGCTACTTCGGCGAGACGCGCCGACTCCGCGGCCGGATCGCCAAACAGCCGTGGGGCGCGTTCTTCGTGCTGGTCGTCGCGCGAAGGGTCTGATCAGGCCCGCGCGTCGCGCGCGGGAAGCCGCCGTGGCTCACCGCCGTCGGGGTCCTCGCGCGGGGCCGCCAGATACTCTCCCGCGGCGAGGTCGAGCGGACAGCTGACCGCCGCGACCGACTTGAGGATTCGGGCGGGGTTGCCGGCGACCACGAGCCCGGTGGGCACACTGCGGGTGACGACGCTTCCGGCGCCGACCAACGAACGCTCGCCGATCGTGACGAAGGGAAGGATCGTGGCGTTCATACCGATCTGAGCCGCACGCTCGATGGTCGGTCCGCGCATGCAGAGCTGCGTCGCGCTGCCCGGATGCGGGTCGTTCGCGAAGCACACCCCAGGGGCGATCGTGACGTCGTCCTCGATGGTCGTGAGCTGCGCGATGTAGCAGTTCGCGCCGATGTGCACACGATCACCGATGCGACTGCCGGAGCCGACGATCGTGTTGTTCCCGAGGTGGCAGTCGTCGCCCATCGAGGTGTCCTCGCAGATGACGACGTTGCGGCCGGTTTCGACCCGATCGCCGATGTGGACGTCGTCTTCGACCGCCGATCCCGCGCGGATCCGGGCACCCCGGCCGATGTCGACTCCCTTCCTTGGAAAAGGCTCGCCTCCGATGCGGACGTCGTCGTCGATCAAGGCGCCCGCACCCACGCGGACACCGGGCGGGAACCGCCCGCCCTCTCCACCAGACGCCGCGCTCTGTCGGGACGCCGAGACCTTCATCGCTCACTCTCTCGTGGAGGTAAACGTTCCGGCACCAAGTAAACCCGCGAGGGCATTGAGCAAGCCTGCCCCATCGCATTGAGACATCGCCCCAAAACGGGCGCATCGCGGCCCCGTGCCTAGCCGAATCAAGACCCCGTCCGACACCCCCTCAATCGAGCACCCCTAACGTCCCGAGCTGATGCAGGCCGAGCCTCGAGCGGCGAGCGTGCAAGCAGCCCGCTCCGCGGGCGGCCGAGCGGTGAGCGACGCTCCCCCGAAGGTCACCATGCAGATCAGCCTGGCACCGACCGACCTGCCGACCGCAAGGCAGACGGTGCCGCATCAGCTCCGCGTCTGGGCCGACCAGGTGGACGAGATCCTTTTCGTCCTCGACCTCCATCGGAGCCCGGGGCGCTACGGCGACGCTTGGCAGGAACGGTTGCCCGGGATCCGGGCGCTCATCGACGACGCCTGCCGGCGTTACAGCCACGCGCGCGGGGTCGAGGTCGATTACTCGGAAGGTGTCGTCCAGCATCTCTCGGCGACGTACTGCGGCGGAGCGCGCATCCCGCCGAAGAACTGCTTCGGAGCGCCGATCCACGCGTACCTGTTCGGCGTGGAAGAGGCGGCCCACGACCTCGTCTTCGAGGTGAACGGCGACATGATGTACGGCGGCGCGAGCCGTTCGTGGATCGACGAAGGCTGCCGCTTGCTCGCGAGCCGCGACGACATCCTCACGGTGAGCCCGCTTCCCGGGCCGCCGACCCCCGACGGATCGCTCCGGTCCCAGGTCCTCGAACGTGAGCCCTCGCTGCCCAACGCCTACCGCGCCTTCAAGATGAGCACGCGCCATTTCCTCCTCGACCGGCGGACGCTTCGCGAGCGCATCGCACCGATCACGCTCACACGACCCGATCTCCGGCGTCGGATCACGGCGTGGCTCGACGGCGTCCCTCCGGTCGAGTCCCTGGAGCAGCTCATCTCCGACCGGATGCGCGAAGAGGGACTGCTCCGTGTGGAGTTCCTCGGATCGGCGCCCGGTATGTGGTCGATCCATCCAGACATTCGCTCCGCGGCCTTCTACGAGGCGCTGCCGCGGATCGTCGCGATGATCGAGAGCGGAACGGTCCCTCCGGCACAAGAGGGTTGTCACGACCTGGGCGAGAGCATGGTCGACCTCGCGGGAGCGCGGACGCCGCGGTCGCGTCGCGCCATTCGTCATCTCCGCATCGCGGCCCGCAGGGTCCAGAACGGCCTCAGCGCGCTGTTCGCGTGAAACAGCGTCTGCTCCTCATTGGGTGCGGTGCCGTGGCCGAAGGGCTCTATGCCGGCGCGCTCAGAAAGCTCGAGTCGCGTGGGATGGCGGAAGTCGCCGGTCTCGTCGATCCGAATCCCTCGCGAACCGATGCGCTGCAGCGACTCTTCCGCGGGGCGATCGCGTTCAAGACGCCGGCGGAAGCGCTCGAAGGCGTCGCGCCGGACCTCACGATCGTCGCCAGCCCGCCCGGTCACCACGCCGAGCACGCGGTCCAGGCGCTCGGGGCCGGCAGCCACGTGCTCTGCGAGAAGCCGATGACGACCAACGTCGAGGACGCCGAGCGCATGGTGGCAGCGGCACGCGAGGCGGGCCGGGTCCTCGCGGTCGGCATGGTCAGGCGCATGTTCCCGTCTCTGGACCTCGCGAAGGAGCTTGTGGAAGGCGGCGCGCTCGGTGATGACCTTCGCTTCGTCTACCGCGAGGGCAGCGTGTACGGGTGGCCCGTCAGCACCGACGCCGCGTTCCGGCGCGCGACGGCCGGCGGAGGCGTTCTCACCGATGTCGGCTCTCATGTGCTGGACTTCCTCGCCGCGATCTTCGGCGCGCCGACGGTGGCGAGGTACGCGGACGATGCCCAGGCCGACGGGGTCGAGACGAACTGCCGCTTCGATCTGGGGTTTCGCCGTGCCGCCGGCACCGTGCAGCTCTCATGGAGTCAGCCTCTGGTGACCGGACTGCAGGTCGTCGGCTCGGCCGGAGAGCTGCGCCTCGAACCGGGCGTCCTCGACGCGGTGCGCTGGCGCCGACACGGCGAGTCCTGGCAGACGCTCGTCGGGGCCGCGTCCTCGCCGATCGATCTTGGCGCCCCGCCCGCGATCGCCAAACCCACCACGTATTTCGAGTGCATGTACCACCAGCTCATCCGGACGCTTCGCGCGGTGCGCTACGGCGAGCCGGCGGCGGTCACCGGAGAGGACGGACTGCTCGTCGTCCGCACGATCGAGGGCTGCTACCGGCGAGCGACGCCCCTCGACCTCCCGTGGCTCAGCGCCGCCGAGCAGGCGCAGGCGCGAGAGCGCCACTGGAAGCGACGGCGATGGGCCGCGTAGCGATCATCGGCGCCGGCGGATTCGTCGGCGCCCGGTTCGTGGAGAAGGCGACCCTGGCGGGCAGGGACGATGTCCTGCCGGTCGTTCGCTCGCTCCGGAGCATGGCGCGCAACGCGCATCTCGGTCGGCCACACCGGCTGGGCGACGGAACGCGGCCGGAGGCGCTCGCCGACGCGATCGCCGGATGCGATGCGGTCGTCAATCTGACGACCGGCGATCCGGCCGAGATCGTCGCCAGCGCCATCGGCGTCCATGCGGCCGCGAAGGCGGCGCGCGCCCGTCTCCTGGTGCACATCAGCTCGGCGCTCGTCTACGCGGGTATCGAACGGGCCGATCTCCCCGACGATGCGCCACCGCGCGTCGACCACTGGATGCCGTACGCGCGCGAAAAGGGACGGGCTGAAATGTTCTTGCGCGGGACGCTGGGCGACGCGGACCTTCGCGTGGTGGTGCTCCGGCCGAGCCTCGTCTGGGGGCCCGGGTCGCCATGGTTGCTCGCGCCGGCGACCGAGCTCATGACGCGCACCGCATACCTGGTCGGCGACGGCGCCGGAGTCTGCGCTTTGCTCCACGTGGACAACCTGGTGAGCAGCATCGACGCGGTCCTCGCGCACCCGTCGCCCGTTTCGGGCTTCTTCAACGTCGCCGACGACGAGACCACCACCTGGCGCGCCTACTACGAGGCGCTCGCGCTCGGGCTCGGCGTCGATCCCGCCACGATCCATGCCGTCGCGGCGGATCGCTACCGCGGTGGGTTCCATGACCGTCGAGAGGCGATCCAGGGCCTGCGCCTCTACAAGCTGCTCAAGGACCGCTTCTCGGTGGAGACAAGAGCGGCGCTCAAGGCCCGCCTTCGCGGCGCGCTCGGAGGGCCCGCCGGGTCCGCGGCCCGAGAGGCCCCAAGGCCGCTCGTGAAGCGCCTGCAATGGGAGATGCAGACGACGCGCGAGCGGCTTCCGACCGACAAGTTCCGAGCGACGTTCGGCCACGCCAATCCGATGTCATTCGCCGACGGGATCGCGGCCGCGCTCGCGTGGCTTCGGTTCATCGGGGTCGACGAGCGCGACGCCCTCGCGCCGTCGGCCGCGACGGACCTCGATCCGACGGCCCTCGCGGCCGGATAGGGCGCACCACAGCGATGAACCCGCTCGTCAGCATCGTCCGCAACTGGTCGCTGCTGGCATGTGCCCAGATCGCGTCGAGCGCCATCGCCCTCGTCTTCATGGTGTTCATCTCGCGCCGCCTCGGCGACGTCGAGTTCGGACGCCTCTTCCTCGCATTGACCCTCACGACCCTCGTCGGCGTCGCCGTCGACCTCGGCCTGAGCCAGGTCATGATCCGCGCGATCGCGCGCGAACATGGCCTCGCGCGCCCCTATCTCCGCAGGGCCGCGCTCGTGGTAGCGGCGGCGGGGACGTCGCTCTACCTGCTGCTTCTCGCCGCGATCAAGGTCCTAGGCTTCACCGCCGAGGTCCAGTCGCTCGTGCTGATCCTCGGCTTGCTGATGATCGCCGAGGGGTTCTCGCAGATCCTCGGCGCGGTGTTCCAGGCGCACGAGCGGATGCTGATCCCAGCCCTCACGCGACTCGCGGGGAACGCGTTCAGCCTCGTCGTCGTGGTGCCGCTGATCCAGCTCGGTCAGGGTGCGACCGCGGTGGCGAGTGTGCTCGTGCTCGCGGCGGCTCTCCGTGTCCTTTTCCAGCTGATCCAGCTGCGTCGTCTCGACGGCCTTCGCATGTCAGGGCAGCCGGCGCCGGCGGTCGACGTTCTGCTTCGGGGTGGCCTGCCGTTCTTGGCCGCGCAGACGCTCGGGCTGTTCGTCGCGAAGGTCGACGTCCCGATCCTGGGCCGGCTCTCCGGAGAGGCGGCCGTCGGCTGGTACGCCGCGTCGTCGCGGCTGATGGAGGCCAGCAACTTCGTGCCGGTGGTGCTGCTCATCGCGATGTTCCCGGTGCTCTCGAGGCTGTGGGTGCAGTCGCCGAGCGAATTCCAGATCACGGTCCGCAAGACGCTGCACTTCCTCCTCATCCTCACGGTGCCGGTGACGGTCACGCTCTTCGTCTTGTCGCAGGAGATCATCGGTTTCTTCTTCACCCTCCGCTCGTACTCGCCCGCGGTCCCGATCCTTCGCGTGCAGGCCTTCTCGATCGGGCTGATCTTCGTCGACTACCTGCTGACCTGCGTGCTGATGGCCGCCGGACGCGAACGCGTGTGGCTCGCCATCGTCGGCGCCGCGTGCGTTCTGAATCCAGCGCTGAACTTCGTCCTCATCCCGGCGTTCGACCTGAGCTCCGCCAACGGCGCGATCGGCGCGGCGATCGCCACGCTCATCACCGAGGTCTTCATCCTGGTCTGCGCCCTCCGGGCGATGCCCTCCGGCATCCTCGGTCTCGAGTCGGCGCGCGTCGCGCTCCGCGCCGCGGCGCTCGGGATCGGCTTCGCCGCCGTGCTCTTCGCCGGCCGCGCCGTGGGGATCCCGTGGGTTCTGGCATTGGCGGCCGGCGGTGCGATGTACCTCGCGGCGGCACAAGGGTTCGGTCTCCTTCCGGCCGAGGTGACCGCCTGGCTGCGTGGTGTCGTGAGCCGCCGCTCCGTCGTCTCGTCCGCGGGCGGTGAGGACGCGGGCGCCAAGCTGCCGAGGGAGGTCGACGCGGCGTGAGCGGGATTGAGGCTTTCTGTCGGCGACATTGAGGCAAGGCCCGCGAATGCGCCACGGCTCGTCGGCGGCAACGAGGCGGCGCACCGCGACTCAATCGCGCCCCGGCTCCATGAGCCGGTCATGCGCCCCGGACCGCCGTACGTCGCTGACCGCAACGCCGTCGTCCGTTTGATCGCCGCCGCCGGTTTCGTCCTCGCGATCGGCCTGGGCGCCCTTGCCGCGACATCCTCGGCCGCCATGCCGGCGGACGGCATCGCTCCTCCGGGCCTGCATGTGCAAGGCAACCTGCTGGTCAACACCGCCGGCGACACGGTGCAGCTCCGCGGGGTAAGCCGATCGCTCGCGGTATCGGCGTGCATCCAGGGCTGGGCCGTCCTGAGCCCGCCCAGCGATCAGGCGTCGATCGATGCGATCAAGACCTGGCGGACCAATGCGGTCCGCGTCCCGCTGAACGAGGACTGCTGGCTCGGGATCAACGGAGCCCCGCCGCAGTCATCCGGACCGGTCTATCGGCAGGCCGTGACCGATTACGTGAACCTGCTCAACCAGAACGGGCTTTACGCGATCCTCGATCTCCACTGGAACGCACCCGGAGACCAGCTGTCCAGCGGTCAGCAGCCGATGCCCGATACCGACCATGCGCCGGCGTTCTGGACGGGCGTGGCATCCGCATTCCGTGACAACAACGCGGTCATCCTCGAGCTCTTCAACGAGCCGTATCCGGACGAAGCCCGCGACACCCCGGAGGCATGGACGTGCTGGCGCGATGGCGGGACGTGCGCGGGCGTGTCCTTCCCGGTCGCGGGGATGCAGACGCTCGTCAACACCGTCCGCGCGACCGGCGCCACGAACGTGATCGCTCTCGGCGGCGTTCGCTGGAGCAACTTCCTCTCGCAGTGGCTCGCCTACGCCCCGTCCGATCCGCAGAACAATCTCGTCGCGTCGTGGCACGTGTACAACTTCAACACCTGTAGCGACGTCGCCTGCTACGACAATTCGGTCGCGCCGACTGCGGCGCGCGTGCCGGTCCTCGCGACGGAGATCGGGACGAACACATGCGACGCCGCTTTCTTGAACGGGCTCATGGGCTGGCTCGACGCCCGGCACAGCGGCTATCTCGCGTGGACCTGGAACACCTGGGGCACCGACTGCGCGGCGGGCGCGCTCGTCAGCGACTATGCCGGGACCGCGACGCCCTACGGCGAGATCTACCGCTCACACCTCGCCAGCTTTCCGTGACTGGGACGCGACCCCAGGCTCCGTCTCCGAACGCGCTGATCCGGCCTTCTTCGCGTGGAGGACGTAGTGCGACGCGAGGTTTCGATGATCGCCTCGCCTGGTCCATTCCTCGTAGAGCAGGTAGACGCTTCGCAGCGGCGGAGCGAAGTTGAGGTACGTCGCACCGAGATAGAGCGGGATCACCTGCACCTCGCCCCAATTCGCCAGGGCCTTGCGCAAGGCGCTGTCCCAGCAGCGGTCGTAGTGCGCGGGAAAGATCGTCGCGGGATTCTTTCCGAGGAGCGTCTTCTGGATGGCTCTGCTCAGCCCCGCCGGAAGGAGTCGATTCGCGAGCGCGAACGGCGCGAAGGTCCCCGAGGTGAGCGCCACCAGCGCCCCGCCCGGCCGGAGGTACGCGTGGATGTTGTCGAGTGCCGCCGGCAGCGGCCGGACGTGCTCGAAGACCATCATGCTGAGCGCGAGATCGAAACGATCGGCGAGCTCCGGCCGAAACGCTACGACGTCGGAGACGACGCCTTCGTCGTACGAGCCTCTAGGCGCGTCCGCGAGCTCCGCCGCGGAGAGGTCGAGGCCGACGTAGGCGCAGCGCGCCGGACGAGCGGCGACGGGGATCGTCGGATGTCGACCCGCGCCCACGTCGAGGATCGCCATGTCCGGGCGAAGCGACGAGCGAGCCGCGACGTCGAACGCCTCGCGCCAGCGAGCGTAACGCTCGGGAAGCGACACTTCGGACCTCCCACCTACGGCCCGCCACTCCTGGAAGCGTGTCCAGTAGATCGCGACACGATCGGCCGCGAGACCTCGGGTGGCACGCCAAATCTAGCAAAAGGCGCGGGTGCCCTCCGCGCCCGGCGGCGCTACGGGAACTGGGCGAGGTGCGTCTTGTAGACCTGCCCGTAGGTCGTCGGCGTGCCGGCGTAGTCGAGGACCAGCGCGATGCTGCTGCACGCCGCGCCCCAGGTGTCCCAGGCCCAAGCGGCGTAGCCGGCGCGGTGCGCGTCGAGCCAGTTCATGACCGTATTGAGCTGGGTCGCATCGCAGTTGTTCACGCCGATCTCCGTGGCGATCACCGGCACCTGCGCCGCGACGACGCCGACCGTGCTGTCGTAGCACGCGACGTTGCTGCAAAGGTTGAAGTTGTACACATGCCACGCGGCGACCAGGCCGTTCAGCGGATCGGTCGGCTTGTACGCGAGCCATCGTCCGAGAGCGTTCGAGTATTCGATGCCACCGAGGGCGATCACGTTCGTCGCGCCGGTCCCGCGAATCGTGTCCACCAGGGTTTGCATCCCCGCGGCTTGGAACGACACGCCCGAGCACGTACCGCCGTCGCGCCAGCAGGTCCACGCGGCGACCGTGTCTCGGTTGCCGTCGGGGTAGGGCTCGTTGTAGGGCTCGAAGATCACGCGGTCGTTGCCCTTGAACGTCGCGGCCACCTGGCTCCAGAAGGTCGGTGCGTGATCGAGATCGGGCATAGGCTGCTGTCCCGTCGCTTGCAGCGTGCCCGGCGCGTTCCAGTGCAGGTCAAGGATCGCGTACACCCCGTTCTGGTTGAGCAGGTTCACGTAGTTGATGACCGCCTGCCGGTAGACGGCGCCCGAGTAGGCCGCGGGAGAGCCGTTGATGGCGAGCCAGCAATCCTCGTTCAGCGGGAGGCGGACGGCGTTCGCGTGCCAGCTGGTGATCGCCTGCACCATGGCCAGATCCGTCGGGCCGCCGAAGATGCCCCAGCCCTGGATGCACGCGAACGCGGCCCCGGCGTAGTTGACGCCGCGGATCTGGACGGGCTGGCCCGCCGAATCGAGGAGCAGGTTGCCGGCGACGTGCACCGGCCTCAGGCCGCCGGCCGGCAGAGTGGGTGCCGGCGTCGGTGTCGGCGTCGCCGTAGGCGCGGGCGTCGCGGTGGGCGCGGGCGTCACGGTGGGGACCGGCGTCGCGGTCGGGATCGGCGTTGCGGTCGGCCCGCCCGTCGGGGTCGGTGTCGGAGCGGGCGACGGCGTCGGGGTCGGAGCCGGGGCGGTCACCACGAAGGTCGCCGCCGTGTCCCGCCAGCTGTACAGCGTGACCCAGCCGGGCGCGAACACCCCGACCTTCACCTTATAAGTGCCCTGGACCGCGCTCGCGGGAACCTGCCAGGTCGCGGGATACGCGCGCTGCTGCCCGGCCGCGAACGTCTGGTTCTCGAACCACACCTGATAGGTCGAGATCGCCGCGCCAGGCGGATAGATCTCGATATCGACGAGCGCGGTCGTCGCCGTCGCGCTCGTGACGACGTCGGTCAGGCTGAGGGATCCCCCGGGGGCGACGCTCGCCGCACCGACCGAGACGTTCTGCACGAACGTAGGCGTCGGCGTCGGCGCTGGAGTCGGCGCCGGCGACGGGGTTTGCGTCGGTGACGGGGTCGCCGGAGTCGGTGACGGCGTCGCCGGAGTGGGAGCTGGCGTGACCGTGGCGCTCGGGCTGCCGGTCGGCGCGATCGTCGGTGTCGGGATAGCGGACGGCGAGCTCGTCGGCGGAACCGTCGGCGTCGGCGCGGCCGTGCCGGGTGCGGTGCCCGAGGGGGCGGGTGAGCTCGTTGGCGCGGGTGAGCTCGTCGGCGCCGGCGTGCCGGGCGCGGGTGTCGGCGACACGGTGACCTGCGGAACCGGCGGCCCGCCCGTGGAGCCGTCCGCGGGGGTGACGTTGAAGGTCGCCGCGATCGGCTCACTGCCGAGCGAGTTCCGCCAGCCCGACGTGTACGCGCTCGTCGCGACGGTGTATCCGCCGGTCGCGACGCCGCGGGGGATCTGCCAGCTCACCGAATAGGTGCGCTGCTCACCGGCGCCGAACGACTCGTTCTGGAACCACTTCTGGTACGCGATGACGGTCCCGCCTGGCCCGAAGACCTCGATGCCCAGAAAGAGCCCGCTCGTCGCGGTCGCGGACGCGAAGCTCGCGTTGATCTTCTGCGTACCGCCGATCGCGAGCGTCGCCTGTTCGACCGTCGCGCTCAGCGTGAGTGACGCCACGGAAGGGCCGAGCTTGACCGATGTCTCTGCCGGGGCGGCCGGGGCGGCGGGCACGCGGGGGGTCAGCTTGTCCGTCGACACGGTGATGAGGCTCATGACCCCGTCGTCTTCGAGCCAGGTGATCCCGTCGACGACGGGCCGAAGACGGAGCACGTACGTCCCGAGGGTCGTCGGAGCGCGCACCCGGAAGGTGAAGGTCGCCAGGCCGCCAGGGCCGACGAGCGGCTCTCCCTGGACCGCGACGCGATCGGCCGAGGGCCAACCGACGCCCAGCGCGCTCATCGTGCGGTCGTCCCCGGCCACACCGAGGTTGACCTGCTGACCGACGATGCCGCGGGTCCACGAACGCGCGCCGGTGTTGCGGATGCGCACCATCAGCGGCTGGCTCATCTCGCCGGGCCGCAGCGTCGGGTGGCTGGACTGATCGACGACGGCGCTGTGGAATCCCAGGTCGCTCGTCACCGAGAGTGTCGCGCCGTCCTCGAGCCAGGTGATGCCATCGGCCACCGGCCGCAACGGGATCTGGTAGATGCCCGGCGTCGCCGGAGCGCGGACGGTGAAGGTGAACGTGCCGATCCCGCCCGGGGGCACCAACTCCTCGACCGTCGTCGCGACGCGGTTCGCCGAGAGCCAACCGACATTCATGCCGAGCTCCGCGAACTTCAGCGAGTCGCCGCGGACGCCGAGGTTGACCTGAGTACGGCCGCCGCGCTGCCACGGGCTCACTCCGATGTTGCGGAAGCGCACGGTGTAGGTCGCCGTCGCGCCGGGCAGGAGCGTGGGCGCGGGTCCCTGGTCCGCGAGAAGGCTGTGGAAGGTGAGGGCCGTGGCTTCAGGCGGGAGTGGCACCCATGTCGCGACCGTCACGGAGGCGAGCGGGATGAGCAGCACGAACGCCACGACGGCGAGCGCGCGCTTCATCTCGGTGCCTTCCCGTTCCCCATGTGATAAGCAAAACGAAGTAGGCGAAGACCGCGAGATGCATGAGGAGGGGGCAACCGGTGCAGTCGGCCGTACTACGAGCGTCGGCGATCGGACTAGGACGTGTGGGATCTCGGGGCGATTCGCCGTTTTCACGTTCATCCGGCGGCGAAACGCGATCGACACCGTTCATGACGGTGTCGCGTCTTCGGACACTCGTCTCACGGTCCGCGACCCGCGGTACGCCGGCCATGCACTCCTTATCTATGCGGTCGGCGCGAACGGGGTGCCGCCGATCGTGGCTTCGCTCATCGCCAGCCACCGATCGGTCCGAGGCCGTCGTCGCACACGGCGCGCCTGGACCATTCGACGACTCGTCGCGATGACCGGCGGAGGATGCGCATCGGCGATCGCACTGAAGCGCCGCGCTCGGCTCGACGACGTGATCGTCACAAAGACTCGCGTCGCCTCGCGCGGTGATGGCGCGCGGATGACCGGATCACGGACCCGACCCAACCGCGAACGGATGCCAAGGCGGTGGGAAAAGTCGGCGGACCCGGTGCGCGCCGGCAGCG
>WNGI01004676.1_pt1 | contig 15801 bp, 21 predicted proteins | sample 5400621 | NCBI WGS metagenome assembly WNGI01 (sample SAMN13153374, study PRJNA577476) | soil metagenome | isolation source: 20 cm soil or saprolite under Garry oak tree replicate 1 | place: USA:California | collected 2016-06-15 | reverse complement strand
CGAGTCGTCCAGTGCCGCGAGGAAGTCGACCGAGGCTGCCGCCGCTGCGTCGTAGAGGTAGACCTGGCCGTAGTCGTAGACGAAGGAGAGCTCTTGCCTCACTCGCCCGGCCGTTCCGGCGTTCCGGGGCGTCCGTTCGGGAAGATTTCGGCCAGCCTGCCGGCCACCGGCTTCGGGACGAGCTCCGACACGTCGCCGCCGAAGGCAGCGATCTCCTTCACCCCGCTCGAGGAGACGAAGCTCACCTGGGGGCTCGCCATCACGTACACCGTCTCCACTTCCGGCGCCAGCGTTCGGTTGAGCTGGTTCATCTGGAACTCCCATTCGAAGTCCGAGATGACGCGGAGGCCCTTGACGATCGCCTTCGCGTCCCACCTGCGCGCGAAGTCGACGACCAGCTCGCGGAAGACGTCGATCTCGACGTTGCCGAGGCCGGAGAGGGCGTCGCGGAGGAACTCGACCCGCTCCTCGACGGCGAACATCGGCTCCTTGTGCTGCGGCGTCCCCACCACGCCGACGACGACGCGGTCGAAGATCCCGGCCGCGCGCGTGATCACGTCGACGTGGCCGTTCGTGACCGGGTCGTACGAGCCGGGTGCGATCGCCGTGATCACTGCGGCGCCTCGAACAGCGTGACGCGCGTCTGGCCGTACTTCCGGCTCGTGCGGACGGGCAGCGGCAGCTCGGGCTCGGTGCGCGCGTCGGTCTCGACGACGAGGAGGCCGTCCGCCGCGAGCAGCGGCGGCAGATGGCGGGCGAGGCGGGGCTGGATCTCGGTGAGCATGCCGTAGGGAGGGTCGACCAGCACGAGATCGTACTTCGCCCCCGCCGTCGCCTCCTGCGCGATCGCCCAGAGGACGTCGCCGCGCACGACCCGCGCACCCGTGAGCCGCAGGCGGTCGAGGTTCTGCTCGATCGTCCGTACGGCGTCCGCGTCGTGCTCGACGAAGACGGCGTTCGCAGCTCCGCGCGAGAGCGCCTCGATCCCGAGCGCGCCCGAGCCGGCGAAGAGGTCGAGCACTTTCGCGTCCTCGACCGGCCCGACGAGGTTGAAGATGTTCTCGCGGACGCGATCGGAGGTCGGCCGCGTGTCGAGCCCGCGCGGCGCGGCGAGCTTGTGCCCCTTGCGGCTGCCGGCGATCACGCGCATGGGAGGATCGTCGCATGGCGTCCTTCTCTCTCGTCCACGGAGCCTGGCACGGCGGGTGGTGCTGGGATCTCTTGCGTGCGGAGCTCGAGGCACGAGGCCATGCCGTCGGCGCTCCGGACCTCCCCTGTGAGGACGTCGCCGCGGGCGTCGAGGAGTACGCCGCCGTCGTCCCCGCGGCCGATGTCGTCGTCGGGCACTCGCTCGGCGGCTACACGATCCCCCACGTCGAGGCGCTCACCCACGTCTTCCTCTGCGCGCTCGTCGGCGGCACCGGCTCGACGGAAATCTTCGTGCCGGGCTTCGGTGACGGACGCGTCCGCGACGAGCTCGGCCGCTCGTACTACCCGGACCCGGCCGTCGCCGCGTTGGAGCTCCAGTACCCGCCCGAGCATGCGCATCTCGCGTCCAGGCTTCGCCAGCAGGCTCGCCTCGAGGGGGATCCGCTCGCCGTCGAGCGACCGGCCTATGTCGTCTGCGCCCGCGACGCCGTGATCCGGCCGGACTGGCAGCGGCATCTCGCGCGGGACGTCCTCGGCGTCGAGCCGCTCGAGCTCGATGCCGGCCACTCACCGATGCTCGAGCGTCCGAGCGAGCTCGCGGCCATGCTCGACGCCCTCGTCTAGGCGGCGCGGCGCAGCTCTTCGACGTGACGATGCGTCTCGCGGTAGATCCGCTGCAGGCGTTCGGGATCGGCCAGCCGCGGCGTGGGTCGCCGGCGGTGGAGCAGGCGGCGGAGGACCCTCATGCGAGCGCCTCCGGCTCGACCTCGGCAAAGAGCGCTGCGGCCGCTTCCTGCAACGGACCGGGCCCGACTTCCGGCGCCACGGCGCGCGCCCGCTCGAGCAGGTCGCGGTCGCGGCGGAGATGGGCGAAGCGCAGGTCCGAGAGGCCCGACTGCCGCGTGCCGAGCAGCGCGCCGCCGCCGCGGAGCTCGAGGTCCACCTCCGCGAGCTCGAAGCCGTCACTCGTCTCGCAGAGCGCCTGCAGCCGGGCGTGGGCCGACTCCGTCAGCTCCTCTTTCGCGCGCGAGACGAGCACGCAGTAGGACTGCTCGGCGCCGCGACCGACGCGGCCGCGGAGCTGGTGCAGCTGCGCGAGCCCGAAGCGGTCGGCCTCCTGGACGATCATCACCGTCGCGTTCGCCACGTCGACGCCGACCTCGATCACCGTCGTCGCAACGAGCACCTCGAGCTCGCGCGCCTTGAAGCGGGCCATGAGGTCGCGCCGGTCGGCCGCCTTGAGCCGGCCGTGGAGACAACCGACGCGGAACTCGCGCAGCTCGGCTCTGCGCAGCCGCTCGGTCTCCTCCTCCGCCGCCCGCGCGAGCGACGTCTCCGACGCCTCGATCAGCGGGCAGACGACGTAGGCCTGCCGCCCCTCGCGCAGCAGACGCGTCAGTCGTGTGTACGCCTCGGACGCGCGATCCTCGGTGATCCAGCTCGTGATCACGGGCTTGCGCGACGCCGGCGGCTTGGCGATCTCCGAGACCGCGAGGTCGCCGTAGACCGTGAGGGCGAGCGTGCGCGGGATCGGCGTGGCGGTCATGTGGAGGACGTGCGGGGCGCGACCGGCCACTAGGGCCGAGCGCTGCTCGACGCCGAAGCGGTGCTGCTCGTCGACGACCGCCACCGCGAGGTCGCGCAGCTCGAAGCCCTCCTGGATCAGCGCGTGCGTCCCGACCACCACGTCGGCGCCGAGTGCGGCTTCCCGTTGCCGCTTGCCCGACGAGCTCGTGAGGAGCGCGCAGCTGACGCCGAGCTCGAGGCAGAGGTCGGCGATCGTGAGAAAGTGCTGCTCAGCAAGGGTTTCCGTAGGAGCCATGAGCGCCCCTTGGCGTCCGCTCTCGACCGCGCGCAAGAGCGCGTAGAGGGCAACGACCGTCTTGCCGGAGCCGACGTCCCCCTGCAGCAGCCGCTGCATCGGGACGGTGCGGGCGAGGTCGCCGTCGATCTCGCGGATCGCCTGCTCCTGATACGGCGTGAGCGCAAACGGCAGTGCGTTGCGATAGCGGTGGATGAGGTCGCCCGGCTCGCCGAGCGCGGGCGCGAGCGTCCGCTCCCGCTCGGCCGCCCGCCGCGCGATGCCGACCTGGAGGACGAGCAGCTCCTCGAAGGCGAGCCGCTGCCGCCCGGTCTCCGCCTCACCGAGGTCGCGAGGACGATGCACCGCAGCGAGTGCGTCCCGTTTCAGCGCGAGCCCTTCCCGCTCGCGCAATTCTGCGGGCAGCGGATCCGGAACATGAGCCGCGAGCGGAAGTGCTGCGTGCACGACACGCCGCACCGTCGCGGCGGCGATCTCCTCGGCGGCCGGGTAGACCGGAGCGAAGTCGGCCGTCGCGCGTGCTTCGTCGCCGATGTCGTAGGAGCGGGGCTCGAAGCCGAAGCGACCGAGCTTCCCGCGCAGCCGGATCTCGGTTCCGGGCTTGAGCCGGTCGGCGAGCCACGGCTGGTTGAACCAGGTGACGCTGATCGCGGCGGTGTCGTCGGCAACCCGCGCGACGATCCGCGTCCGCCGCCGTCCACGCATCGGCCGCTTCTCGACGTTGAGGACGCGGCCGCTGATCACGACCTCCTCGCCCTGGCGGAGCGCGGCGATTGCGACTTCGTCCGCAGCCGTTTCGTAGCGCCGCGGCCGGTGCTCGAGCACGTCGCGAACGGTGGCGAGGCCGAGCTTGCCGAGCTTCCGCTGCGTCGCCGCCGCGACGCCGGGGAGCGAGTCGAGTCCGGCCTCGAGACGCTGCGGCCGCAGGGCACGCCGCGTCGGAGGCCAGGTCCCGGGTTGGTCCAGGCCTGCAAAGACCGTCTGTCGACGGGTGGCTGTCATCGTCCGCGGCACCGGGCGGACGGGAGTATCCCGCTCGGACCGGACGTCAGAGTCGCAAACGCAGGCGACGGAGGCCTGCGCCTATGGCAGCGCCGGCCGCCACGAAGAGGAGCCCCGGCGCGAAGACGATGACCGCGAAGCCAAAGGCGTCGGAGAAGCTCACGTCCGAGGGCGCAGTCAAGACCATGTACGGCATCACGCCGACCCAGAACCCGGCGACTCCGGCGAGCATGCCGGCGAAGAAGCGCGAGCCGTGCCGAACGAAGAGCGCGGTGGCGCCGCTCCCGATGAACAACCCGACGCAGGCCCCGAGAATCCAGGTGAACGCATCCCCCAGTGCTGCGGCCGTCGGCCCTTCGTCGCTCGCGCGGGGGTAGTAGTGAAGGAACGCCGCGGCGACTGCAACACCGAGCGCCGCGGTCAGCACGGCTGAGAGCCCGATTCGGAGGGGATCGGATTGCGGCTGATCGCAAGGACTCGACGCAGGGTCGTCAGGCGTCATCACGGAACCAGAAGAGTGCGAGCGTCCCCGGGCCGGCGTGCGAGCCGATGACGGCACCGAGGGTGACGACCAGCTGAAGCTCGGCCCGGGGACGCTGCTGTCGGACGAGAGCCTCGAGCTCGGCCGCCCGCTCCGGGGCGGCGGCGTGGGCGACGCCCAGCCGGTATTCCGGCTCATCCTCTGTCTCCGTCTCGAGCGCCATTGCGAGCTCGGCGAACGCCTTCCGGTCCCCGCGGACGCGCTTCACCGGCTCGACCTCTCCGTCGCGGATCGAGAGGATCGGCTTGACCTGCAGCAGCGTCCCGGCGAATGCGGCCGCCTTGCCGATGCGGCCGCCGCGCTGGAGGAACTCGAGCGTGTCGACCGTGAACAGCAGACCTCGTTCGCGCCGATAACGGTCGACGAGCGCCTCGACCTCCTCGTCGCTCGTGCCGCGCTCCAGCCGGCGCTGGATCGCGAGTGCAAGCATCGCGATCGAGGCGGAGGCAGTTTCGGTGTCGATCGCGCGCACACGCCCATACCCATCGAGCTCGCCCGCCGCCGTCTCCGCGCTCGCGAAGGTGCCGGAGACACGCGCCGAGATGTGGAGCGAGAAGATCCGCTCGTAGCCGCCGAGCTCTTCGTAGCAGGCGAGAAAGTCGCCCGGCGTCGGCTGCGAGGTGGTGGGAAAGACGCTCGAGCCGCGCAGCCTCTCGTAGAACTCCGCCGCGCTGATGTCGACGCCGTCGCGCATGCTCTCGTCGCCGAAGCGGACGTAGAGCGGCACGATGCGCCAGTTCGGGAAGCGGTCGGCGGCGTCGGGCAGGTCGGCCGTCGAGTCGAGGACGATCGCTGTGTTCTCGGCGGTGAGCCTCAACCGGCGACTGCGGCTGCTTGCAGGATGGCGGCGACGATCTCGTCGAGCTCCTGGTCCTTGTACAGGCACGCGACCGCCCCCGCTTCACGCAGCGCCTCCCGCTCGGCGTCGTCCGCGGACGCGGTCAGCGCGACGACCGCGACCCCGGGAGCTTCCTCCACGACCTGCGCGGTCGCCTGGATGCCGTCGAGCGTGGGCAGGCGGTAGTCCATCAGCACGACGTCCGGGCGGAGCTCCTTCGCGGCGGAGATCGCTGCCACACCGTCACCGACCGAGGCGACGATCTCGACGTCGTCCCTCATCCCGAGCAGGAGCTCGAGAGCGTCGCGAAAGACCTCGTTGTCCTCCACGAGCACGATCCGGACTGGCGGCATCCGTCCAACCCTATTCCGCTCCGAGCAAAAGGGAATAGTGCGGCTGGCCGCCTTCGTGCACCTCGACGTCGAGCCCCGGATGAGCCGACTCGAGTCGTTCGACGAGCCCGTCGAGCGGCGGCGGCTCGGCGCCGGTGAGAAGGGTCAGGACCGCGCGCGGCTCTGCTACCAGGTGCTCGACGACCTCGAAGGCGACGTCGCCGAAGTCGTTTCCACCCGCCACCGGCTCGCCGTCGGCGAGACCGAGCCAGTCGCCGCGCCGGATCGCTAGGCCGTTGAGGTCGACGTCGCGCGAGGCGCGGGTGACCTCTCCCGTGGCGACGGCTGCCGCGGCGGCAGTCATCTCCCCAGCGTTCTCGTCGGCTCCGCGTGTGCCGTCGTAGGCGACGAGCGCGGCGAGCCCCGCGAGAATCGACTCCGTCGGCAGGACGGCGACAGGCAGTTGTGCCTGCTCGGCGGCGTGCTCGGCGGCAAGCCGCACGTTCGGGTTGTTCGGCAGGAGGATCGCCTCTTCCGCCTCGAGCTCCTCGAGCGCCGCGACGAGCTCCGCAGTCGACGGGTTCGCTGTCTGCCCGCCGGCGACGACGCGGATCGCCCCGACCGGCTCGGCGAGCGTCTCGAACAGCCGCCGGTTCCCCTCCCCCGCGACGACTGCGACGACTCCGCTCTTCGCGCGCGTCGAGGTGACGAGCGAGAGACGCCGCTCGCGCCGCTCCTGCTGCTCGTGCATGTTGGCGATCTCGACGCCCTCGATCGTGCCCGCCGCTGTGCCGAGCGAGAGCGCGGCGCCGGGGTCGTCGGTGTGGAGGTGCACCTTGATCGCGGTCTCGTCGCCGACCACCACGAGCGAGTCGCCGAGCCGCTCGAGCTGCGCCTCGATCCCGTCGCGATCGAGCGCCTCGCCCTCGACCACGAAGACGGTGCAGTAGCGGTAACGCGAGAGCTCGAGGTGGATTGCGTCCACACCGGACGGCGCCTCGGCTGCGGGTGCAGCGGGCAGCGCCTCGCCGGTGACCGCGCCGACCACGCCGCGCAGGAGCTCGACGAGCCCGGCTCCGCCCGCGTCCACGACCCCCGCTTCCCGCAGGACGTCGAGCTGCTCGGGCGTGCGGGCCACGGCCTCCTCCCCGTGCCGCACGAGCTCGGGGAGCAGGTCGCCGAGAGGCTCGGGCTCGGCCGCCCGCCGTTCCGCCTCCTCCGCGAGCTCGCGGATGACCGAGAGCATCGTCCCCTCGACCGGCCGCCCCACTGCCCGGTAGGCGGCGTCGGAGGCTCCGCGCAGCGCCCGGGCGATCAGCGCGGGATCGATCCCGTTCGTCGACTCGGCGAGCACGTTGGCGACGCCTCGCACCATCTGGGAGAGGATGACGCCCGAGTTGCCGCGCGCCCCCATCAGCGCCGCCCGCGCGACTGCGTGCGCGAGCGCCGGCCGGTCGCCGGGCTTGGCCGCGGCGACGGCGTCGGCGACGGCCCGCACGGTCAGCGTGAGGTTCGTGCCGGTGTCCCCGTCGGGGACGGGATAGACGTTGAGGTCGTCGATGTGGCCGCGGCTCGTCTCGAGCGAGGCGAGCGCCGCGCCGACGAGGCCGCGGACCAGGTCGAGATCGCCCTGCGCGCTCATTTCCCGCCGGTTCGCACGTCGTCGACGTGCACCTCGACCGCGCGCACCGGCAGCCCGGTCAGCCGCTCGACCTCGTACGCGACGCGGTTGCTGACGCTCGAGGCGACCTCGGCGAGGTTGAGGCCGTACTCGACGACGACGTGGAGGTCGACGGCCACCTCGCCGCCATCGCGGCGGATCTCGATGCCGCGCGGCCGTCCGCGGGCGCGCGCGAGCTGCCCGCGCAGTGAGCCCTTCATCCCGACGACTCCGTAGCACTCGAGCGCCGTCTCCGCGACGATCTGCGCGATCGCCTCGCTCGAGATCGTGATCCGCCCGAGGCGCGAGGAAACCGCTTGTCCAGCCTCCATCTCTCGGTTGGACCGACTACCTCGGCGCGCGGTTGCGAGCAGAATCCCCGCATGAGCGACGACAACATCTGGACAGACGAGTGGGACGAGGGCGAGGACTGGTCGGGCGGCGGCTCGAAGTCAAAGCGGCTGCCGCGCACCGAGCGGCTCGGAGCCACGGTTCCCGATCGGTCCGCCAGGAGCACACGGCTTCCGTAACGACGGCGAAGGGAAGTGCCGCTATCTCGTGGCTTCCACGTGCCAGGCCCCCGAGGTCGCCGAGTACCCCGAGCTCGGTCAGATCACCGCGCAAGCGCCGACCGCTTCGCAGACCGGCGAGCGGCTCTGGCTCGTCTACGACGTCCCGAAGGACGAATAGCAGGCGTCTAGAGCGCCTTCTGGACCTTGCCGGCCTTGAGGCAGCGGGTGCAGACGTACGCGCGCGTCGCCTTGCCGCCGAGCAGGACGCGGACGCGCTGAAGGTTCGGCTCGAAGCGCCGCTTCGTGGCCACCATCGAATGGCTCCGGTGGTGACCGAACCCGGGCTTCTTCCCGCAGACTGCGCAGACCTTCGACATCGGCGGCCCAGAATAGCCGACGCTGCATAGCCGCTATCCGGCTCTAGCCTGCTTTCGCAACTGCGAGAAGAGGTCGGCCATCTCGAGCGCGGCGCGGGCGGCATCGGCGCCCTTGTCGACGCGCGCCTCTGCCTGCTCGGCCGTCTCCACGGTGAGGACGCCGAAGGCGACGGGCACACCGGTCTCGAGACCGGCGAGCTGGAGACCCGAGGCCGCTTCGCCCGCGACGTACTCGAAGTGGGCCGTCTCGCCGCGCACCACGCAGCCGAGTGCGATCACGCACGAGTAGAGGCGTGTCTTCGCGAGCGCCATCGCGCCGATGGGGAGCTCGAACGCACCGGGCACCGGCATCACCGTGATCCGCTCCTCGGCGACGCCCGCTGCCGCAAGCGCCTCGAGCGCCGACTCCAAAAGCCGGTTCGAGATCTGGCCGTTGAAGCGTGAGACGACGATGCCGACGGTGCGGTCCGCACCCGACGGCGAGCCCTCCAGGACGGCGACGCCGTCCGGGATGTCGAGCTCGCCGGGCACATGCCCGATCGGCACGATCTCCGGCTCTTCCTCGGCTTCCGCCTCGGGCTCCGGCTCGGGCTGGGCGACCGAGGCCTGGGCCTTTGACTCTGCCTCCGCCTTTGACTCTGCCTCCGCCTCCGCCTCCGGCTCCTTCTCGTGCGGCTGCGGCCACGCGAGCGGCTCCGGCTCCGCGACCGTCGCCTCCGGCTCCTGTACGTCCTCCTGCTCCTCGGTAGCCGGCGGCGCCTCGCCCGGCCAGAACCCTTCAGTCGCGCTCATTCGCCCTCCGACTCGAACTTGAGACCCTGGTGGTGCAACTTGTGCCCGAGCTTATCCCGCTTGGCGGCCAGATAGCGAACGTTTTCCGGATGGGGCGGCATCTCGATCGGCACCTGCTCGGTCACCTTGAGGCCGTACGCCTCGACGCCGGACACCTTCTTCGGGTTGTTCGTGAGGAGTCGCATGGTGGTGATCCCGAGGTCGGCGAGGATCTGGTTGCCGATTCCCCACTCCCGCTCGTCGGCGGCGAAGCCGAGCGCGAGGTTGGCGTCGACGGTGTCGAGCCCCTGCTCCTGCAACTCGTACGCCCTGAGCTTGTTGAGCAGGCCGATGCCGCGCCCCTCCTGCGCCATGTACAGCAGCACGCCGCTGCCCTCTGCCGCGATCGCCGCGAGCGCGGCCTCGAGCTGCTCGCCGCAATCGCAGCGGAGCGAATGGAAGACGTCACCGGTCAGGCACTCCGAGTGGACGCGGACAAGCACGTCGTCGCCCACCTCGCCCAGCACGAGCGCGAGGTGGTCGCGGCCCGTGAGCGTCTCGCGGAAGGCGATGGCGGTGAAGTGGCCGAACTCCGTCGGCAGCTGCACCGAGACGACGCGCTCGACGAGCTTCTCCGTCCGCCGCCGGTACTCGATCAGGTCGGCGACGGTGATCATCCGCAGGCCGTGCCGCTCGCAGTACGGCACGAGGTCCGGCACTCGCGCCATCGTTCCGTCTTCGTTCATGATCTCGCAGACGACGCCGGACGGGTCGAGGCCGGCGAGCCGGGCGAGGTCGACGGCCGCCTCGGTCTGACCGGCGCGGACGAGAACGCCGCCGTCCCGGGCGCGGAGCGGGAAGACGTGTCCGGGCTGGACGAGGTCGTGCGGCGTCGACGCCGGGTCGATCGCGACGTGGATCGTGTGCGCGCGGTCGGCCGCCGAGATTCCGGTCGTCACGCCTTCGCGGGCTTCCACGGAGACGGTGAACGCCGTGCCGAGACGCGCCTCGTTGCGCTGGGTCATCTGCGGCAGGCCGAGCTGCTCGCAGCGCTCGCCGGTCAGGCAGAGGCAGATCAGCCCGCGCGCGTGCGTCGCCATGAAGTTGACGGCCTCCGGCGTCGCGAACCGCGCCGCGCAGACGAGATCGCCCTCGTTCTCACGCTCGGGGTCGTCGACGACGACCACCATCTTCCCGTTGCGGATGTCCGCGACGGCCTCCTCGATCGTCGCGAACGGAGTGACCGCGGAACTCACGGTAGCCTCGCTGCCACGAGGCGCTCGACGACCTTCCCGAGCACGTCGGCCTCGAGATTGACCTGGTCGCCCGGCTCGAGGCGGCCGAGGGTCGTCACCGCGAGCGTGTGCGGGATCAACGCGACTTCGAAGCCCTCGTCGTCCAAAGCAGCGACCGTGAGCGACACGCCGTCGACCGCGATCGAGCCCTTCTCGATGCAGTAGCCGAGGACGCTCTCGGGGGCGTCGACCCAGACGCGGCGGCTCTCTCCTTCGGACGCGACGGAGCGGACGCGCCCCACAGCGTCGACGTGGCCCTGCACGACATGTCCGCCAAGCTGGTCGCCGACGCGGAGCGACGGTTCGACGTTCACCTCGCCCCCGGGCTCGAGTCGTCCGAGCGCAGTGCGCGAGAGCGTCTCCGGAACGACGTCGAACGCGAGCCGTCCGTCCGCCGTCTCCACGACGGTGAGGCAGACGCCCGCGACGGCGACGGAGTCGCCGACCGCCGCGCCGGCCGCGGTCTCGGGCGCCGCGACGACGAGCCGGGAGCCGTCGAAGGCCTCCACCGTGCCGAGCTCGCGGACGATGCCCGTGAACATGCGACAAAGGTTACGGCTCGTGCAGGTACGCCTCCAACAGCACGTCCTCTCCCGAGGGCTCGGTGCGGAGGTGGAGGAGCTCGAGCGGTGTCTCGAGGTCGCCGAGGACACGCGGCCCGTTCCCGGCCAGGACTGGCGCGACGAAGAGGAGCAACTTGTCGACGAGACCGGCGGCGAGAAACGCCGTGGCGAGGGTCGGCCCGCCCTCCAGCAGCAACGATTGGACGCCCTCCGCCGCGAGCGCGCGCAGCTCCTCGTCGAGCGAGCCGGTGCGCAGCGCGAGCTGCGACCCTTCCGGGAGCGGTCCGCGACCGAAGGCGAGTCGCCGAGGCTGCCTGGCGGCACCGACATCGCGCGCGTCCAGGCGCGGTGCGTCGGCCCGCACTGTCCCCATCCCGACCGCGACCGCGTCCGAAGCCGCGCGGAGCTCGTGCACCCTACGCCGCGACTCGTCGCCCGACACCCAGCGCCGGCCGGGAAAGGAGACGCGCCCGTCGAGGGTGATCGCCGCCTTGTAGGTGACGAACGGACGGCCGAGCGACTTCCAGGCGCGCCACGCCTCGTTCTGGCGGCGGGCGGCGAGGTCGTCGAGGACTTCGACCTCGATTCCCGCGGCGCGGATCCGCTCGATGCCGCGACCGTTGACGACCGGGTTGGGATCGCGGGCACCCACCACGACGCGCGCGAGGCCGGCTGCGACGACCGCATCGGCGCAGGGAGGCGTGCGCCCGTGATGCGAGCACGGCTCGAGCGTGACGTAGAGGATCGCGCCGCGCGCCGCGTCTCCGGCCTGCTCGAGCGCGATGACCTCGGCGTGGCGGACTCCCTCGTACTCGTACCAGCCCTCCCCCACGACCTCGCCGTCGCGCACGACGACGGCGCCGACGAGGGGATGGTCACCGGTTTTGCCCCGCCCGCGCTCGGCGAGCTCGAGCGCCCGCTCGTAATGGCTCACGCGAGGTCCTGGGCGAGGCTCTGGTAGGCGCCCGCCGGGTCCTCGCGGCCGAAGACCGCCGAGCCGGCGACGAGCAGCGCCGCGCCGGCGGCGTGTGCGGGGCCGATGGTCTCGGCGTCGATCCCGCCGTCGACCTGGACGAAGACGCGCTGGGGTAGCGCCGCACGCAGGCGTCCGATCCGGTCGACCGCTTCCGGCATGAACTTCTGGCCGCTGTAGCCGGGATGGATGCTCATGCAGAGGACGAGGTCGGCGTCCGCCGCGACGGCGGCCACGTCCTCGGGCTCGCTGTCGGGGTTGAAGGCGACGCCCGCCTGGAGGCCGTGTTCCCGGGCGGCGGCGATCGTCGCGGGCACGTCGTCCACGACCTCGTAGTGGAAGGTGACGCTGTAGCCGCCCGCGCGGGCGATCTGCGGGAAGTGCCGGAGCGGGTTGTCGACCATCAGGTGGCAGTCGAGCACCCCGCCGGCCTCGTGAACGAGCGGCGCGATCGACTCGAGGACGACGGGCCCGATCGTCACGGGCTCGACGAAGTGGCCGTCGCCGACGTCGAAGTGGAGGATGCGACACCCGGCGCGCAGGAGCACGTCGATCTGCTCCCCGAGGCGCGCGAAGTCCGCCGCATAGAGCGACGGCTCGACCTCGGCGTTCCGCACCCAATCCGGCCAGCTCATGCGGGCGATCGTACGAGACGAGCGATGAAGAACCCGCTCGTGCCGTGAAGGTGCGGGAGCGTGAGGAGGAACTCCGGACGCGACGGGTGCGCGAATGCCGGCCACTCCTCCCCGAGCGGCAGGACGCGCAGGCCGCTCGCGTCGACGACGGCCTCGCACTCGCCCGGATTCAGGGTGCAGACGGAGTAGAGGATGGTGCCGCCTGGCCGCAGGCGCTCCGCAGCGGAGCGAAGCAGCGCGCGCTGGAGGTCCGGCAGCGGTGTCGCGCGCCAGCGGAGGTCGGGCCGCTGGGCGAGCACGCCGAGACCTGAGCACGGCGCGTCGACGAGCGCGCGGTCGAAGCCGTCGAGTTCCGGCGGCAGCGCCGTGCCGTCCGCCTCGACGACCGTGACGTCGGCGCGCCCCATACTCGCGAGGTTCTCCCGCAGCTCGCGCGCCCGCGCCGGATCGATCTCGACCGCCGTGACCTCGCCGCGCAGCTGCCCGGTCTTGCCGCCGGGAGCGGCACAGAGGTCGAGCACGCGCTCGCCCTCCTGCGAGCCGACACAGAGGCCCGCGAGCTGCGAGCCGCGGCTCTGCGGCCAGATCCTCCCCTCGGCGACGAGCGCCTCGTCCACACGCTCCACGCGGTACGCGCCGGGCACGTCGGTCTCCGCCGCGCCGGACCCAGGATCGCCGCGCACGAGCCGGACAACGGTCTCGAGCGGCTCGTTCATCGCCCGCATGAGAGCGAGCGCACCATCCTCCCCAAGCACCCGCACGAAGACCTCGTGGATCCAGTCGGGGTACGACTCCTTCAGCGGGCCGTCGGGCAGCGACTCGAGGAGCGGCCCGATCCCGTCGGAGAGCCGCCGCATCACGGCGTTCGTGAACGGAACCGCCCGCTCGAGCCGGGCGCGACGGACGAGCTCGACCGACTCGTTGACGGCCGCATGCGCCGCGGTATCGCTGTAACCGAGCTGGTACGCGCCGAGCCGCAGCGCGGCGCGCACGGGCGGATCGAGCTTTCGCACCGGCCGCCGTCCGAGCGTCCCGATCGCGTGGTCGAGCGTCCGCACCCGCTGCACGGAGCCGTACGCAAGCCGCTGCGCGAACGCCCGCTCTCGGTCGTCGAGCCCTTCGGCGGCGCTGCGGAAGGCGCGGTCCGCATACGCCTCCTGCTCGAACACGCGCAGCAGCACCTCGTACGCGGCGCGCCTAGCAGGGCTAATGGCGGCCACGGAGGTACGCGTCGTACGCCATGCGGCGGCCGCCGGCGGGTTGCACCTCGACCGGCTCGAACGAGCCGCCCTCTGCCACCTGCGCCCGCCAGACGAGCAGATCGCCGAGACGGGCGCCGATGTGCGGCGAGAGGGCGCGCACGCGATTCACGAGCTCCGGCGCCGGAGCGTCCGGGTCGAGCTCGCGGTCCTCGGGCCCGATCTTCTCCGCGTACGTCACGCCCTCCTCGGGCTGCGGCTCGAAGCGAGGCTCGTCCTGCGCGAGCACATCGATCAGAAGCTCCGCCGCGACCTCGGCCGCGCGCGCGTAGACGGCGCCGGCGTCGTCGTCCGGGGCGATCGGGAAGGCGCGCTGCGCGGCGACCGGCCCGGCGTCGAGCGCCTCGATCGTGCGGTGGATCGTCACGCCGGTCTCCTCGTCCCCGGCCATCAGCGCGCGCTCGACCGGCGCCGCGCCGCGCCAGCGCGGCAGGAGCGAGGGATGGACGTTGAGCCAGAGCGCGCGCTCGAGCAGCTCGTTCGGGATGAGGAGGCCGTAGGCGCAGACAACGACCGTGTGCGCCGCGATCCCGACCGACGAATCAAGCCTCGCCGGCTGTTCGAACGGGATGCCGAGCCGCTCGGCCGCCTGCTTCGCCGGCGGAGCCGCCACTTTGCGGCCACGCCCTCGCGGCTTGTCCGGGCGTGTGAACAGCTGCACGACGTCGTGCTCCGCCGCGAGCCGCTCGAGCACGTCGGCCCCGAACTCCCCGGTCGCGGCGACCGCGATCCGCCGGGCCATGCTCAGCCGATGACGATGCGCGGGCGCAGGCTCGCGAGCGCCTCGCGCCTCGCCTCGGGCGTCGTCCGGTCGAGGATCAGGACGCCGTCGAGGTGGTCGGCCTCGTGCTGGGCGACGCGGGAGTACGGCTCCTCGAGCTCGTACCGAACCTCGGCTCCGTGCTCGTTCCGACCCTCGATCGCAATCGTCGCCGGCCGCTCGACCGGGAGGAGGACGCCCTGGATCGAGAGGCAGCCCTCGTCCTCGAGAGTCTTCACCTCGCCGCGCTCCACGATCTCTGGGTTTGCGAGCGCGACGGTCTCGTCCTCGGAGACCTGGAAGACGAACAGCCGTTGCAGCACGCCGACCTGCGTCGCCGCGAGCCCGATCCCGTTGGCGTCGACCATGAGCTGCTTCATCCGCTCGACGAGGCGCCGCAGGTCGTCGTCGAACTCCTCGACCGGGCGCGCGGCCATCTTCAGCGCCGCGTCCGGGTACTGGCGGATCTGTGCCAGCGCCAGCCGTCGTCGCGCCTGCTGCTCGGGGTCGAGCTCCTCGTCCTTGACCTGTCCCTCGATCTCCGCCATGAGGCCGGACTGTACCCTCGCGGACGTGGATCCCAGGACGCTGCGGGAGATCATGAGCCAGGGCGCGACGCGGCCGGAGACGCCCCAGGAGCGTCGTGAGCGCGAGCAGCTCGAAGCGGATCTCGAGTCGAGCCCGGTGCGTGGAATGCCGCTCCGGCAGCGGCTGCGCAACTTCCGTTCCAGTCCCGAGTCGGGGGTGCGGGCGCTCGGCGGGCCGACGGCCTGGATGCGCCGCCTGCGCGCCATCGAGGACGCCGTCGAGCAGCACGAGCGCCAGCTCGGTGAGAGCTGGCGGCTGCTCGCCGAGGAGCTCGAGGATCCGGCGGAGTTCGCAGCGGCGTGGCAGGAGCTCGCGGGCAACTGGAGCTTCGCGCAGGTGAACGAGCTGATCGAGCGGCACAACCGGAACTTCCCCGCCGAGGCCCGGCTGGCGATGGATCCGCGCACCCGCGACTTCGTCCGCATCAACGGCCGCTCGTACCTGCGCGAGCCGCTCGACGCTCGCTGGATCCTCGACCGCTTCCCGGCCGACCGCGAGGCGGCGCTTCCCGGCTAGTGGCGGCTCTCGCGGTGCTGCGCGGCGCCTTCGACCTCGTGCATCCACGGCTCGCGGCGCTTGATCCAGATCTCGGCCTCCGGCCGTAGCTCGAACGGCGCGTCGTCGAGCGAGCCGAGCTGGAGCTCGACGCCTCCCCACTCCTCGTCGATGAGGAACAGGCGCGAGCCGCAGCGCGGGCAGAAGCTGTCATTGTCATAGGTCGCGT
>WNGI01002569.1_pt1 | contig 15807 bp, 11 predicted proteins | sample 5400621 | NCBI WGS metagenome assembly WNGI01 (sample SAMN13153374, study PRJNA577476) | soil metagenome | isolation source: 20 cm soil or saprolite under Garry oak tree replicate 1 | place: USA:California | collected 2016-06-15 | reverse complement strand
TCGACGCGGAGCGTGGCTGGGTGGAGATCCGTCGAGCGCTCGGACAGGACGCGCCGACCTGCCGGTCGTTGGTGCCCAGCGGCCCGCTGGACGATGGGGTACTCCGCGACGCGTTGCGTCGCCTCGCCGAGTGGGTCCGGGACCATGGCATCGACTCGGCCCGCCCGGACCATCGGGCGGCTCGTGACCTGCTTCTGCGTAGGCCGCCCCGCGGCGCTCCGCCCGGCGCGCTGGTCCGCCGCGACGAGCTCCCCGCGGCCGCGGTCGGTCGGCTGGCCGAAGGCATGGCCGGGGGAGTCCTTGCGGTGCAAGGCCCGCCCGGTTCCGGGAAGACGGTGACGGCGGCCCAGACCGTGCTGCGGCTGCTCACCGGCGGCCGCCGAGTTGCCCTGTGTGCGTTCAGCCACAAGGCGATCGCAAACGTGCTCGACGCCGTGATGGCCGCCGCCGAACACGAAGGCGTGGTAGTGCGAGCCGTGCAGAAGGCCGACGGCGAGGATCGCTGCCGCGCGGCGCAGGTACGGCACGTCCGCAACAGCAGAGACGTGGTCGCGGCCGTCGCCACCGGCGAGGTAGATCTCGTGGCCGGCACCTGCTGGCTGTTCGCTCGGGAGGATATGGCCAGCGTCTTCGACACGGTGGTGGTGGACGAGGCAGGACAGCTCGCACTCGCCAACGGCCTTGCCGTTGCGGGGTGCGCACGTGACCTCCTGCTCTTCGGCGACCCGCAGCAGCTCGCCCAACCAGCGAAGGGGGACCATCCACCTGGCGCGGCCGCATCAGCGCTCGAGCACACGCTGGACGGCGGACCTACTCTTCCAGCGGACCTGGGCGTTTTCCTCGACCGGACGTGGCGGATGCATCCTGCGGTGTGCCAGTTCGTGTCCGAGGTCGGCTACGAGGACCGGCTTCGCTCGCACGAGTCGTGCGTGCTGCAGCGAGTCGACGCTCCCGGCCCGCTCAGCGGCGCCGGCATCCGGTGGGTCCCGGTCGACCATGTCGACAACCGGGCCATGTCCACAGCGGAGGCCGACGTCGTCGCCGCCCTGTTGGACGGGTTGCTACGGGGGACGTGGACCGATCGGCGAGGTGAGCGGTGGCCGATCGGCATGGCGGAGATTCTTGTGGTAGCTCCGTACAATGCGCACGTCGGCAGGCTGCGGGCACGGCTGCCGGCCGGGACACGGATCGGCACCGTCGATCGCTTCCAGGGACAGGAAGCCGCCGTCGTGCTGTACTCGATGGCCACGTCGACCGCGGACGACGCACCGCGCGGCGTCGAGTTTCTCTACAGCCTCAACCGGCTGAACGTGGCGATCTCCCGGGCTCGGGCGCTGGCCGTGGTAGTGGCGAGCCCCCGCCTTCTCGACGCCGCGGTGCGCCGCCCAGACGAGCTGAGGATGGTCAACGCGCTCTGCCGCTTCGCCGAGACCGCGGAACACGTGATTGCTCCGGCCGGCCCGCCCGGCCCAGTTCGACCGGCAGGTGTCGTCGCCGGCGGGGCCTTCTCTCGGACGGGCTGACTGTCCCGCGCCGCCCAGCCGGAGCGGCGGAGCGCCTGCGCTGGAGCCGTCGCCGGCATCCGCTGCGTGCGGCCCGGCCGACGAACCACAGGGCTCCCGCGGGCCGCGCCGGTCGCGCTGCCGCGGTGTCCGCACCCCCGCCGGCCTCGGCCGTCGTGTGTCGCCCCGGGCAGGCGCGCCGGGCGGGACCGCGGGTAGCTCGCCGACGGGCAACCTCCGCACCGCCGCTCCGTCCCGGCGAGACTGGCCCTGCCCATCGCCGCGTATCGGCGTCGGCTGAGGCGGACGCCGCCGACGCCGTGGCTACCCATACCGCCCGGCGCTTCTCCGCAGTCCACTCCACAGAGGACGGTTGTCGCGGCTCGCGAATCAGCGGTTGCACACCTGCCGGTCCACTGTCAAACGTCCGTCCACAGGAGAAGTAGTTGTCCACAACTTACCCGCCGGCCCTGGTGTCGCGGATGCGAGGTCGAGATCGTCCTCTCATGACCGACTGCGCTGTCGTTCCCGACGAACCGGATGGACCTCCGCTGCTCCGCCTGCGTGACCTGACCGACCTCGTCGAGGCGGTGCCCTACCTGCTCGGCTTCTACCCGGCACGGAGCCTGGCCGTGGTGCTGCTGCACGGCACGCAGCAACGGCTGGGGATCACCCTGCGCTACGACCTGCCGAAGGCCGAGGCGGCTGGCGTCCTCGCCCGGCAGGTGGCAGCGCACGCATCGATGCACGGCGCAGACCGGGCGGTCCTGCTCGTCTTCGCCGACCGTGGAGAGGCCACGGACGGCCTTCCGGAGCGGTCTCTGGTCGAGCAGACATGTGCCGCGCTGAAGGACGCTGACATAGCAGCGGTCGACGCGCTGTGTGTGTGTGGCGACCGGTGTTGGTCGTATGCCTGCCTCGATCCGCAGTGCTGCCCCTCCGACGGCCGAGCCCTGCCGGCCGCCGACGCTGCGCCGTCGGCGGTGGCCGCGACCGCCGTCCGCGTGGGGTTGGTCGCTCTGCCGGACCGGTCCGCGGTGGCGAGGACGCTGGAGCCCGTGGACGGCAGCGCTCGGGCCAGGGTGGAGCAGGCGCTGGCCGCCGCGGAGGCGGCGTTCGTCAAGGCGGCCGCAGCGGACGGCGTGGCAGCGTGGCGAGCCGCGATGTGCCGCACCGTCGAACGTGTCATCGAGCGGACGCTCGCCCGCGAAGTGGGCTCGGAGCAGCCGCCATGCACCGACGAGCAGAGCGCGGAGCTCCTGGTCGCCTTGTCAGACCTCGCCGTACGGGACGACTGCTGGCGGCGGATGGAGCGAGGCGGGCAGGAGGACGGCCTCGCGCTGTGGAGCCATCTGGTTCACCGGGCGGTTCCACCCTACGACGCCGCCCCGCTGTTCCTGCTCGCCTGGACGGCATGGCGTCGGGGCGACGGCGTCCTTGCCCGGATGGCGGCCGAGCGGGCGCTCGTCAGCGATGCGAACTATCGGGCAGCGAGCCTGTTGCTGGACGCCCTGGACTCGTGCATCGACCCACGATGGGTGCCCGCCCTGACCTCGGGCCGGGGCCGACCGCGGCGCCGGAGGACCGAGGGGCGGCGACGGTGATCGGCCCGACAGGCGTCCTGAGTTCAGAGCGGGCGGGCTCCGGGAGCGACCGGTGCAGGCAGCGCGGTCGCTCCGGTCAGCGCGGCGTCGACCGCGGCGGCGCATGCCCTACCCTCCGCGATTGCCCACACGACCAGGCTCGCGCCGCGGTCGGAGTCCCCGCACGCGTACACGCCGTCGGCGGAGGTCCGCCATCCCGAGCCCACTCGCACGGTGCCGCGATCCGCGTCCACAGCGACGCCGAGCCGGTCGAGCAGCGCTCCCGGCTCGGTGCCGACGAAGCCGGCCGCGAGCAGGACCAACCGGCAGGGCAACTCCTGCTCGCTGCCCGGCACGACCCGGAAGACGCGGCGGCCGTCCGTCCGCACTATCTCAACCTGCTGGGTCACAACAGCCCGGACATGCCCGGAGTCGTCGCCGAGGAAGGCGACCGCCTCCCGGGCCCACCCCTCGACCACGCCTTCCTCGTGCGCTGCCGACACCTTGTGCACCTTGGGCCACTGCGGCCACGGGTTCGTGATCGGATCGCGAAGGTCCGACGGGCGTGGGTTGTGGTCCAACTGCGTCACGCTCGTGCAGCCCTGGCGGTTCGCGGTGCCGAGGCAGTCTGCGGCCGTGTCGCCGCCCCCGATGATGACCACGTCCTTGCCGGCGGCGTCGATGCCGGCCGAGGCCAGGTCGCCGGCCAGCACCCGGTTGGCCTGCGGCAGGTAGTCCATGGCCTGGCACACGCCGTCCAGCGCGCGGCCCGGTATGTCCAGCTCGCGAGGCTGAAGCGCGCCGCAGGCCAGGACGACGGCGTCCGCGGCCGAGCGCACCTCACGCGGGTCGGGGCCGCCGGGCCCGCCCACGTCGGTCCCGCATCGGAATACCGTTCCCTCGGCGGCCATCTGCCCGAGTCGCCGGTCGATGAGGTGCTTCGGCATCTTGAAGTCCGGGATCCCATATCGGAGCAGGCCGCCGAGCCGGTCCGACCGCTCGTAGACCACCACGTCGTGGCCGGCCCGGGTCAGTTGCTGCGCGGCGGCCAGACCCGCCGGACCGGATCCGATCACCGCGACCCGCCGGCCGGTGGGCTGGACCGCGGGACGCGGCTGGACCCAGCCCTCGTCATACGCGCGATCGATGATGGCAAGCTCCACCTGCTTGATGGTCACGGGATCGGCATTGATCGCGAGCACGCAGGACGCCTCGCAGGGCGCGGGACAGATCCAGCCGGTGAACTCGGGAAAATTGTTCGTCGCGTGCAGGCGCTCGATCGCCGCCTGCCAATCGTCGTCGGCGACGAGTTCGTTCCACTCGGGAATCAGGTTGCCGAGCGGGCATCCAGCGTGACAGAACGCCACACCGCAGTCCATACAACGGGTTGCCTGGATACGGACGTCGGCGGCAGCCGGCCGCCCGTACACCGGGTCCCAGTCGCGCAGCCGCTGCTCGGTCGGTCGCTTGGGGGCCTCCTTGCGGGCATGCCGCAGGAAGCCCCACGGATTCGCGACCACGGTCTACCTCCTGCGCTTTGTCGATCTCACCTGTGCGACGAGACGACGTCGGCTCGCGAGGCTGCCCTCATGCTACCGGCTGACACGTCGGTAACCCGGCTCGTCAGGCGTGAGCAGCCGGGCCGCCGGTCCGGAGAGGATCGCCGCGCGGCCCGTCCGGGACGGCTGGGCTGGACCGACCTGGGCTGGACTGGCTCAGAGCAGGTCGGGTCGCTCCCAGGCCTTGCCGTGCACATGCTCGGCCAGAAATGCGAAGACTGTCTCGTACCACACCCGCGCGTGGCCCGGAGTGAGGATCCAGTGGTTCTCATCCGGGAAATACAGAAACTTCGCCGGAACGGCGAATCGGCGCAGGTCATACCAGAGACGCAGTGCCTCGCCGATCGGCACCCGATAGTCCTTGTCGCCGTGGATGACCAGCATTGGCGTGCGGATGTCTGCGACTCTCAGGTGTGGCGAGTTCGTGAGGTAGCGCTCCTGCTTCTCCAGTGGGTCTCCGAACTCCCGCATCCAGTACGACGGCGCGTCGGTGGTTCCGGCGAACTGGTCGAGATGCCAGAGGCTGGCGTGGGTCACGATCGCCCGGAAGCGGTCGGTCTGCGTCGCCACCCAGTTGGCCATGTAGCCACCGAACGACCCGCCCATGGCCGCGGTCCGGCGGTCGTCGATGTCCTCCCGCCCGCAGGCAGCGTCGGTCAGCGACATGAGGTCGGTGAACGGCCGCTGGCCCCACGCTCCCCAGCCCCGCCTGACGAAGTCCTGGCCGTAGCCGGTCGACAGCGCAGGGTCGGGCAGCAGCACGGCGTATCCCCGCGCCACCATGAGCCACGGGTTCCACCGCCACGACCACGCGTTCCAACTGCCCAGCGGACCGCCGTGGATCCACAACAGCAGGGGTGCGGGCGACTCGGCCGAGGCCCCGTCGGGGAGCGTCAGCCACGCGCGCAGCGGAACGCCGTCGTCGGCACTCGCCTCGACCTCGACGAGCCTGCCCGGCAGCGCCTGGGCCCCGTCCGGGCCCGGCAGCCGCACCGGCTCCTGGTCCGCCACGCCCGAGTCGATCCGCACCGGGGTGGGTGCCTGGTCGACCGCCATGGCCAGCGCGTACAGCGCCGACCCGTCGGGCGCCACCACCAGGTCGGTGAATGCACCCGAGGCGGTCAGCCGCGTGATCGAACCGTCGGAGAGGTCGAGCCGGAACACCGGCGCCCGGCCCTGCTCATCGGCGGCGAAGAACACGGCGCCACCGTCTGCCGAGAAGACCGCTGCGTAGGGCCACACCGACGAGTCGGGCAGCAGGTCGCGTTCGGCGCCGGTACGGAGATCGACGTGCCACAGCGTCCGACGCGGCGCCTCGTCCCAGCTGCCCAGGTCTTCCCGAGCACACACCACAGCGTGGCCGTCCGGCGAGAACGCAGGGTGGTCGAACCCCGCTTCCGGATCCTCGACGAGCCGCAGCCGCTCGCCGGTCGACGTGTCGACGATCGCGACGGCGAGCCTCAGGCCGGCAGCGCCGTCGTCGGCCTGCCAGACCACGGCGACGGTCCGGCCGTCCGGTGCGACCGCGAGGCCCTCGTCGACCCGGCCCTCCGGTGCCGGCGTCAGGTCACGCGGTTCGCCGAGCCGGGCCTCGCCCGCCGGCACGCCGCCGGCCGCGAAAACGTGCGACTGGGCCGGCCCGAGGTCGTGATCCCAGAACCGCACCGGGTGGCGCTCGTGCAAGATGGCGGTGATCCCGCTGTCCTTGCGTGCCTTCCGGCGCCGTTCGTCCTCCTCGGCGGTGGCCGCGCCGGGCAGCACCGGCGCCCTGAAGACGACGTCACCGGAATCCCGGGCAACCGCCACCTCCTCGACGCCGCCGGGCGGGCGGGTCACCTCGCGCGCCTCTCCACCGACCGGCAGCAGCCACATGCTGGTGACCTCGTCGCGGTCGTGGTCCGGCTGGGCCTCCGGGTCCGGGCGGCGGGAGGTGAACAGCAGATCCCCGTTCGGCAGGAACGCTGGCTGCGACTCGCCCGGAGTGGACCTGGTGAGGCGGCGCGCCTGGCGCTCGCCGCGTGGATCGATCTCCCAGATCGCGGTGACGTACTTCTTGCCGTCCGCGGAGGGCTGAGCGACCGCGGTCACCAGCCGGCTGCTGTCCGGAGACACCGCAAGGCCGGTCAGTCGGGGCAGCGTCACGTAGGCGGACAGGTCATGGAAGGGCGTCGCCGCGCTGGCGGGCCCTGCGCTGGCGGGCCCTGCGCTGGGGGTGTCCTGCTCGGCCATCGGCGGCCTCCTCAGTGCCATCCGTGCGATGTTCCGACCCTAACCAGTGCGCCCGGACCCGGACCCACCGACTCTCCGCAGCGGATCGGAGGCCTGGTCGCGGGGTGGCGTGTCGATGGGAGGTCAGGATGCGGTGACGAAGACGTGGGTGGCGACCATTTCGTCCACGCCGGTGCTACGGCCATCGGCACTGACCCGGACACCCGCGCCGGCCGCCTCCACCGAGACCGTGCGTCCCGGCTGGATGCCGGCATCCAGCAGCAGTCGCATGGTCTTCGCGTCGGGCTGGAGCTGTTCGCTGATCCGGCGTACCACCACGCGCGCGTTGCCGGCCTCCACCGCGGCCTTCATCGTGGTCAGCTCAGCGACCTCGTCCGCGCGGCCATCGTCGCCCAGCTCGGCGCCGAGCTCGTCGAGCCCGGGAATCGGATTGCCGTGCGGGCAGCGCTGCGGGCTGCCGAGCAGAGCCAGCAGGCGGCGCTCGACCGCCTCCGACATCACGTGCTCCCAGCGGCATGCCTCGATATGGACTTCCTCCCAGGCCAAGCCGATGACGTCGACGAGCAGGCACTCGGCCAGCCGGTGCTTGCGCATCACCGCGATGGCCTGGTGCCGGCCCTCCGTGGTGAGCTCGAGATGCCGGTCACCCTGCACCGTGAGCAGACCGTCACGCTCCATCCGGGCGACCGTCTGGCTCACGGTCGGACCGCTCTGCTTCAGCCGCTCCGCGATGCGGGCGCGGAGCGGGACGATGCTCTCCTCCTCCAGCTCGTAGACCGTGCGGAGGTACATCTCCGTGGTGTCGATCAGATCACTGTGGTGACTCACGTCCCCCTCCGCTCTCTGCACGATGCTACGTCCGGGGGGCGACAGAAGCCTGACCGAGCCGCCGCGGGGTCGGCGGACACGGGCCAGGCCGGTCGCGGAGAGCACCCGGATGCCCTCCACTCGATCGGACAGGATCGGCGGGCCTGCCGTCGGCGTGATCGGACGCTACTTCGAGTACTTCTTCAGCAGCAGCTGGAGCATGGCTGTCGCGATCCGTTCGCCGTCCGAGCCCAGGCCGCTGAAGTACGCCGCGAGCAGGCCTTCGTCGGACGGGCTCTGCGAGCGCGCCACATAGATGATGTTGGCCTCGGTCCGCAGTCCTGGGTGGCCGTCGACCGTGAGGTTCTTGAACGACCCGCGCTTGTACTCGGCAAGCGTCAGGAAGTCGAAGACCGCGACGATCATCGAGTTCCCGTCGTCCGCGGTGATCTGGCAACCGGTCTGCTGCGAGTCCTTGAGCGAGACCGAGCTGCCGAACGCGGTCTCCACGGCGTTCCTTTCCAGCGCCCGGCAGACCGCGTTGGTGCCGCCGCCACCGCCGGACGACGAGGACTCGCTGGGGGACGCCGACGGCGAGCCGCTGGGCGACCCGGAAGGCGACTCGGTCGTCGTGGGGCCGCCGCCACCGCTCGGACGCACCGCGTCCTCGGCAAGCGTGCCGCGTCCCGATACCGTCCTTGTACATCCGGCGACGAACACGGCGGCGAGCAGCACGGCAAGGGCCGCCACAGCGCGTCGGGCCACCATGGGCGCATCCTCCTCAGTCATGCCAGCGGTCTTGCCGGGGTGACACGACCGCCAGACAGGAGCCTGCCACCCGCAGGCGGGGACGCCCACATGTCGCGGTCGATGGGGTGCGAGCGCCTCAGCCTACGGTCTCGGTCCGGTGCGAGTGCGGCGGTCCGGGCAATCCGCGCGGGACGGCCGGTAAGGGATGGCTGGCACGGGGTAGCGTCGGTCCGTGAGCGAGTCCGCCGCGGTGGTCTGGGACGACGGTTACCTGGGTTACGACCTGGGCGACGGCCACCCGCTGAACCCGGTCCGCCTGGCACTGACCATCTCGTTGGCCCGAGCGCTGGGGGTGATCGACGGCGCGGGCACGCGCGTGGTCGTTCCGCAGCCGGCGGACGACGCGCTACTCACGCTCGTGCACGATGCCGCGTACCTGGACGCGGTCCGTCGCGCCCCCGAGCACCCCAGGTCCGCCGGTCATGGGTTGAACAGCCCGGACAACCCCGTCTTCCCGCGGATGCACGAGGCGTCGGCGCTGATCGCGGGCGGGAGCGTCGCTGCCGCCCGCCAGGTCTGGACCGGCGAGTGCCAGCATGCGGTGAACATCGCCGGGGGGCTGCACCACGCGATGCGCTCCCGCGCGTCGGGGTTCTGCGTTTACAACGACGCCGCTATCGCGATCGCCTGGCTGCTCGGGCAGGGCGCCGAGCGGGTGGCGTACGTCGATGTCGACGTCCACCACGGCGACGGTGTCCAGAGGGCGTTCTACGACGACCCCCGGGTGCTCACGATCAGCCTGCACCAGAGCCCATTGTCGCTGTTCCCGGGCACCGGGTTCCCGACCGAGGTCGGCGCCGGGGACGCGGTCGGCACCTCGGTCAACGTGGCTCTCCCGCCCGGCACCGACGACGCCGGCTGGTTGCGCGCCTTCCACGCCGTCGTGCCCGGCCTGCTGCGGGCGTTCCGGCCGGGGGTCCTGGTAACTCAGTGTGGCTGCGACACGCACCGGGAGGACCCACTCGCCGATCTCGCGCTCACGGTGGACGGGCAACGAGCCTCTTACGCCGCGCTGCACCGGCTTGCGCACGAGTTGTGCGACGGTCGGTGGGTGGCCTTCGGGGGTGGTGGGTACGGGCTGGTCCGCTGCGTGCCACGAGCCTGGACGCACCTGCTGGCCGAGGTCACCGGTGTCCCGGTGCCGCCGCCCACCCCGATCCCGGCCAGCTGGGTCGAGCAGGTGCGCCAGCTCGGGTTCCGCACGTCGCCGCCGACCTCGATGAGCGATCTCGACGACGGCGGCGGGTCGACCGGTCCGGGCGGTCCGGCGGAGCCGGCGTGGCAGCCCTGGGACCCGGGCGGCGAGACGGCGCTGGACCGGGCGGTCGCCGCGACCCGCCGAGCGGTCCATCCGCTGCACGGCCTCGACCCCGACGATCCGCGCGACTGACCGGACCGACCATGCCAGAACAGCCTCGCCCGGGCCGGCCACCGCCGCATGCGGCCACGGCTCAGGCGGCGCCCGAGCCGGCGGCCGGCGGGCAGACCGGCGGCGGGGCGGCGGGGGATTACCCGGCGCAGTGGGAAGCGGACGTGCTGGCGGCCGACGGCGGCATCCTGCACCTACGGCCGGTCCGGCCGGACGATGCGGAGCGCATCGCCGCGCTCCACTCGCGACTGTCCGACCGCACCAGGTACTTCCGCTACTTCGGCGCCTACCCTCGGATCCCGGACCGCGACCTGCACCGGCTCGTGCACGTCGACCACGTCGACCGGGTCGCCCTGGTCGCCGAGCTCGGTGCCGAGATCCTTGCGGTCGGCCGGTACGACCGGGTCGGCTCCGGCACCGATGCCGAGGTCGCATTCGTGGTGGAGGACGCTCACCAGGGTCGCGGCGTGGGCTCGGTGCTGCTCGAACACCTGGCGGCCGCGGCCCGGGAGCGCGGCGTGCGCCGGTTCGTCGCGGACGTGCTGGCCGAGAACGCTCGGATGGTGCGGGTGTTCCGCGACGCCGGCTATTCCTCGACGCGCGAGTACGTCGACGGGGTCGTCCATCTGACCTTCCCGATCGCGCCGACCGAGACATCCACGGCCGTGGCGCACGAGCGGGAACGCCGGGCCGAGGCCCGGTCCGTCGAGCGGCTGCTCCATCCGCGCTCGGTTGCCGTTGTCGGCGCCAGCAGCGATGCCGGCAAGGCTGGTCACGTCGTGTTCGCGAACCTGCAGGCGTACGGCTTCCAGGGACCGCTCTACCCGGTCAACGCCGGCTCCCGGCACGTCGGCAGTGTCCGTGCCTATCCGAGCGTCGGCGAGGTGCCGGACGAGGTCGACCTGGCCGTCGTCGCGGTGCCGGCTGCCGCGGTGCCGGGAGTGGTGTCGGAGTGCGCTGGCAAGGGCGTGCGGGCGCTGGTGGTGCTCTCCGCCGGCTTCGGCGAGCGGGACGACGCGGGCCGGGCGGCCGAGCGGCAGCTCGTCGTGTCGGCCCGGGGCGCCGGGATGCGGGTCGTCGGCCCCAACTGCCTCGGCGTGGTGAACGCCGACCCGGCGATCCGTCTCAACGCGACACTCGCGCCGCGGGTACCGGGTCACGGCCGGGTTGGTTTCTTCTGCCAGTCCGGAGCGCTGGGTGTGGCCATCCTGGAGACCGCGGCCCGGCGCGGGCTGGGCCTGTCGACGTTCGTCTCGGCCGGCAACCGCGCCGACGTCAGCGGCAACGACCTGCTCCAGTACTGGGACGGCGACCCGGCCACCGACGTCGTGCTGCTGTACCTGGAGAGCTTCGGCAACCCGCGGAAGTTCGCCCGCCTCGCCCGGCGGCTGGCCCGCCGCAAGCCGGTGGTGGCGGTGAAGACCGGGCGGTACGCCGGCCCGGCCGGCCTGGCCGCCCGGTCCGGGGCGCCGCCCGAGGAGAGCGTCCAAGCGATCTTCGAGGCGTCCGGCGTGATCCGGGTGGACACGCTGGGCGAGTTGTTCGACGTGGCCCAACTGCTGGCGTACCAGCCGCTGCCGCGGGGCCGCCGGGTGGCCGCGGTGACGAACTCCTCGGCCGTCGGCGTGCTGGTGACCGATGCCTGCCTGGCGGCCGGGCTGTCATTGGCTGCCAGCGGCCCGGTGGACCTCGGCGTGGACGCCACCCCGGCCGAGTTCGCCGCCGCCCTGCGATCCACAGTGGACGACGATGTGGGGGCGGTGCTGGCTGTCTTCGTGCCGGCGCTGTCGACGCAGGAGGAGGAGTACGCGCGCGTGCTCGCCGACGTGGCAGGCGGGCCGGCCGCGGCGGCCGGAGTGCCGGTGCTCTCGACGTTCCTCGGGGCGGAGGGGGTGCCCGCAGGTCTGCGCCGGTCCGCACCCGGGGAGCCGGCTGCTCGCGGCTCGGTGCCGTCATACCCGACGCCGGAGCGGGCGGTGCAGGCGCTGGCCCGGGCCGTGCGCTACGCCGAGTGGCGCCAGCGGCCGGCCGGGGCGTTGCCCGAGTTGGCCGACGTCGACCCGGAGGCGGCCGAGGCCGTGGTGGAGGCCGCGCTGGCTGCAACGCCCGGCGGCCGGGACCTCGACGCGGCCGAGGCGGCCAGGCTGCTCGGCGCGTACGGAGTGCGGGTGGAGCCGACCAGCCCGGCCGGGACGGCGGCCGAGGCCGTCGCCGCCGCGGGCACCCTCGGCTACCCGGTCGCGCTGAAGAGCACCGTCGACGCACTGCGGCACCGGCAGGACCTCGGCGCGGTCCGGCTCGATCTGGTCGACGCGGACGGGGTACGGGCCGCCTGGTCCGCCCTCGCGGCGCTGGCCGCCAGCACGACCGGCACGACCGGCACCGGCGCCGCCGCTCCGGTGGTGGTGCAGCGGATGGCCACGCCGGGGGTGGCCACGGTGGTCCAGGTGAGCGACGACCCGTCGTTCGGCGCTCTGGTGTCCTTCGGGGTCTGCGGTCTGGCGACCGACCTGCTCGGCGACAGCGCGTACGCCGCCGTCCCGCTCACCGACGTCGACGCCGCGCAGCTGGTCCGTGCTCCGCGGGCGGCTCCGCTGCTGTTCGGGTACCGCGGTACCCAGCCGGTCGACGTCGCCGCGCTGGAGGAGCTGCTGCTCCGGCTGTCTCGGCTGGCCGAGGACATCCCTCAGGTGCTCGGCGTTCGGCTGGAGCCGGTACTCGTGGCGCCGGCAGGGTCGACCGTGCTAGCCGCTACCGTACGCGTCGGCCCAGTCACTGGTCGGATCGACCCCGGCCCTCGTCGGCTTCGCTGACACGGGCGCCCCGGGTACCGACGTACCCGGGGCGCCCGGCCTGGGCATGCTCAGTCGACGTAGTCGCGCAGCGCCTGGGACCGCGACGGATGCCGGAGCTTCGCCATCGTGTCCCGCTCGATCTGCCGGATCCGCTCCCGGCTCAGTCCGAACGCCTTGCCGATCTCGTCCAGTGTCCGGGGTCGGCCGTCGTCCAGCCCGTACCGCATCCGCAGCACCTGGCGCTCCCGCGCCTCCAGGGTGCCCAGCACCGCGTCGAGCTGGTCGCGCATGAACCGGAAGCTCACCGCCTCCTCGGCCAGCGGGGCGTCGGAGTCCTCGATGAAGTCGCCGAGCTGGGCGTCCTCGTCGTCACCCACCGTCTGGTCCAGGCTGACCAGGTCGCGGGCGTAGCCGAGCAGCTCGACCACCCGCGCGGGCTCCAGGTCCAGCTCCGCGCCGAGCTCCTCCTCGGTGGCGTCCCGCCCGAGCTGCTGGTGCAGCAGCCGCCGGGTGCGCTCGAGCTTGTTGACCTGCTCGACCAGGTGCACCGGGAGCCGGATGGTGCGGCCCTGGTCGGCCATCGCCCTGGTGATCGCCTGCCGGATCCACCAGGTGGCATACGTGGAGAACTTGAAGCCCTTGGTGTAGTCGAACTTCTCCACCGCGCGGATCAGGCCCAGGTTGCCCTCCTGGATCAGGTCCAGGAACGGCAGCCCGTGCCCCGTATACCGCTTGGCCAGCGAGACGACCAGCCGGAGGTTGGCCTGCAGCAGGTGCTCCTTGGCGCGCTGCCCGTCGGCGACCAGCGCCCGCAGGTCGCGCCGGCGCCCCGCCGGCAGTGCCTCCTCGGCGCCGGCGAGCAGTTGCTCGGCGTAGAGCCCGGCCTCGATCCGCTTGGCCAGCTCGACCTCCTGCGCCGCGTTGAGCAGCGGCACCTTGCCGATCTCGTTCAGGTAGACACGGACCAGATCGGCGGAGACTGTCGTCTGCTCGTCGAGGTCGGGCAGGTCGAGGCGCTCCTCCACCTCCTCGACGACGCCGTCGGGTCGAACCGCGTCCGCGGGCGCCGCCGGGCGCTGCGTACGGTGCGGCCGCGACATGATGCGCGGCTCCACCGACGCGCGACGGCGCGGCGTGGCAGTGTTGGTGTGCGGAGAAGTCACAGGTCATCGCCCTACAGCTCGAGGTTGTCGTACGACATGTCCAACGCTCGTAACGACGTGGTGTTCCCGTCCTCGGTTGCTCCATGCAGGTATTGCACGATCGGCACGCGGCTTCAGTTCGCTCACACTTCCAGCACCAGCGTCACCGGCCCGTCGTTGACCAGTGAGACCTGCATGTAGGCGCCGAAGACGCCGGTCTGCACCGGCGCTCCCCGCTGGCGCAGGGCGGCGACCACCGCGTCCACCAGCGGTTCGGCCACCGGTCCGGGCGCGGCCGCACTCCAGGACGGGCGCCGACCCTTGCGGGTGTCGGCGTACAACGTGAACTGGCTCACCACCAGCAGCGGCGCGCCGACCTCGGCAGCCGACCGTTCGCCGGCGAGGATGCGCAACTCGTGCACCTTGCGGGCGAGCATGGCCGCCTGCGCAGCGGTGTCGTCGTGGGTGATCCCGACCAGGACGACCAGGCCCGGGCCGATGGCGCCGACGGTCCGGCCGTCGACGGTCACGCTGGCCGAGCTGACCCGCTGCACCACCGCCCGCACGCCGGCTCATCCTGCCGTACCGCCGGTCAGGGCACCGCCGCCGACGCGCCCGGCACCACCGGCAGCCCGGCATCACGCCAGGCCCGGAAGCCGCCGGACAGGTCGGTGGCGCGGTGCAGGCCGAGCTGGCGCAGCGCGTGCGCGGCCAGGCTCGAGGTGTAACCCTCCGAGCACACCACGACGACTTCCGCGTCGTAGCCGGTCACCTGCAGCCGCCACCGGCTGGCCGGGTCGAACCGCCACTCCAGCACGTTCCGCTCGACCACCAGCGCCCCTGGGATCTCGCCCTCGGCGGCGCGCACCGCGTGCGGCCGGATGTCGACCAGGACCGCCCCGCGCCGCTGCGCCGCCGCCGTCTCCGCCGGCCCGAACCGGGTCAACTCGGCCCGCGCCTCGACCAGCAGGTCGTCCACGCTACGCGAACGGGTCCGCGCCTGCCCCCCGACCGGCACGGCCGCCTCTCGCAGAGCGGGCGTCGCCGCCGGCTCGCGCCGCGCATCCTCGCCCTCGTTCACGCCGGGTCCAGGTTCACGCCGGGTCCAGCGACGCGCGTTCGCCGACCGGGAGCAGCGGCGGGGAGTAAACGTGCACGCTGGTCGCGTTCCCCGGCCCAGGGTTCGCCACCAGGTGGACGCGCTCCGGACCGAACGCCGATCGGCCGCCGGCGCCGAGCGACCTGCGCCGGGAGCGGACCGGTCCGTCCCGGTAGCTCTCGGTGAGCCTCCCGTCCAGCACCATGAACGCGCCGGACGCCCCGCCGTGGTCGTGTGGCCGGGTGGCCTGCGCCGCGGTCCAGCCCAGCAGCCACACCTCGACCTCCTCGGTCAGCGCCAGCCGGCCGTACCAGCGGCGGTCCAGGTCGTGCCGGGCGAGTAGCCGCAACGCCTCCGGGGCGCCGTGCACGATCAGCTCGGCGAGCCGGAGCAGTTCGCGGGGTGTCCAGCGGGGCCGCCGCCGCGCGAGCACGCCCGGCAGCGACAGCACGCCGGCAAGCGACGGGTGGACGAACGGTGTGTGCGGTGCTGGCTGGAAGGTGACGACGGGACCGTTGACAGGTCTGTCGGGTACGGACAACACGGTGCTCCGGGTGGACACAGGTCTCTCCACTGTGGATCGGCAGCCGCGGTCCAGGCGGCCGGGATGTCGGGTGGGGTGCGGAGAGGACGCGGCGCGCAGGCGAGACCCGCTGGAACGCGAGGAGAACTGCCGGCTCAGCCGACGCGCCGCGCCGACATACAGGCGCACGCCACGATCCGGAGCAGGTCGACGGCGCGGTCGCGGGTCAGGCCGGCGGCTGGCACACCACCAGTGTGCCAGACGTCGAGACGCGGTCGCATCTCTCGGCGCGCCGCGCCACCGCCGCCGGGACTGGCTAACCTGACGGCATGGCACTCGTGCTGAGCCAGCAGCCCGCCGCGGACGCGCTGCTCACCCGTGACCCGCTC
>WNGI01002691.1_pt1 | contig 15811 bp, 15 predicted proteins | sample 5400621 | NCBI WGS metagenome assembly WNGI01 (sample SAMN13153374, study PRJNA577476) | soil metagenome | isolation source: 20 cm soil or saprolite under Garry oak tree replicate 1 | place: USA:California | collected 2016-06-15 | reverse complement strand
CATCCGTTTCTAAAGGCAACGAAAGATGGAAATGAGAGATGTGCCAACGCCGGAAATTCCAGACTCGTCTTTTTACCGTATCGCCCGGGAACCCTTAATCAAGATCAGGGCCAGCCATTCACCGATCCTTTCTCAACTAAAAGACGCCTGGACGCACCGTGAATTGCTCTACTTCCTAATCTGGCGCGATCTGAAAGTAAGGTACCGGCAGACTCTTTTGGGAGTGGGGTGGGTAGTTCTGCAGCCCCTTTTGACCACAATTGTCTTCACGGTTTTCATGAGCAAGCTTGTCCGGGTTCCTTCTGATGGCTTGCCCTACCCGCTCTTCGCTTATGCGGGACTCCTGCCGTGGATGTTTTTTTCAAACTCGGTTTCAACCAGCACCTATGGCTTGATTAGCAACAGTTACATCATCACCAAAGTTTATTTTCCACGATTGATTATTCCGGCTGCCATCGTAGGCGTGCGACTGGTGGATTTTATGGTGGCGTCTGTCGTCCTTATGGGATTGATGCTCGGATATGGCATTAGTGTGAAGCCCGGCATTTTACTATTGCCTTTACTGGTCGCGGAGATAGCGCTGTTTAGTCTTGCTATTAGCTTGTGGTTTTCAGTTCTAAACATTAGGTATCGTGATGTCGGCACTCTGCTGCCGGTGCTTATTCAGCTATGGATGTTCAGTTCACCAGTAATCTACCCGTCGAGCCTGGTACCCACGCGATGGCGTCTGTTTTATTCCCTCAATCCCATGTCAGGAATGCTGGAAGCGATCCGCGCGTCCTTATTTGGTATCCCCTTTGACTGGACGGGCTTGGGCATCTCTACGGTGGTTACTATTGTTTTATTCACCTACTTTGTTTACTTCTTCTGTCGTCGGGAAGAGGACTTGATCGACATTCTCTAATTACTTAATGCAACCCATTCTTGAAGTCAGAAAGCTTGGCAAGCAGTACAGAGTTCGCGGCTTTTCGCGCATAGATCCCACGCTGGGTGAGGCAGTTGTCAAAGCTGCGAAGTCCTCCTTTGGTCGCCGCAACGGAAACACGGGGGGTCATGATGACCTTCTTTGGGTGCTCAAAGACGTCAGCTTTGAAGTACTGCCCGGCGAAGTCGTAGGCATTATCGGCCGAAACGGCGCGGGCAAGTCTACTTTACTGAAGATTCTTTCTCGCATTATCAAACCGACGACCGGCGAAGTAGACATCTATGGTCGAGTAGGCAGCCTTTTGGAAATTGGCACGGGCTTTCACCCCGAACTCACGGGTCGAGAGAATGTTTATCTCAATGGCGCGATCATTGGAATGGGACGTGATGAGATCAAACGAAAGTTTGAGGAGATCGCAGCCTTCGCAGAGATTGAAAGGTTTTTGGAGACGCCTGTTAAATACTACTCGTCAGGTATGTATCTGCGGTTGGCCTTCGCGGTGGCAGTCCATTTCGAACCGGAAATATTGATCCTTGATGAAGTGTTGGCTGTTGGCGATGCGGCCTTTCGGGAAAAGTGCCAGGTAAAGATGCGAGAAGTCAGCGGGGAAGGGAGGACCGTCTTCTACGTCAGCCACGATTTAACGTCAATCCAACAATTATGCAGTCGTGCACTACTCATCGAGGCGGGCCACCTGATTGACGAGGGAGAGCCCAGGAGCGTCGCCGCAAATTATCTTAAGATTATTTCAAGCCCTCACAGAGCCTAGTACCGAGAAGCCGAGTTTACGCAGAGAAACCATCTTGTCTACGGAGTCTCAACTACCCGATCTTCCTGGGGACTCATAATCTGTTGGTTCTGGAGAACAGGAGAAAAGATACTGGAATGAGAAAGGCGTTCCGCTCTATCCGTTCGGTTACGGTTTAAGCTATACGAGCTTTGCCTTTTCTAATCTCAGCACATTGGCATTCGACAAACACGGAGCTCAGACTAACGTTGAGAGGCGTGGCGAAAAGCAGTAACTTAATTTAAGGAGAGCTAATCGGGTGTGCAAATCTCAGGCGGCGCTCTTGAATTGGAGTTTCGCCTGCACACCTAGCGAGCCCAATACACGCAGCATGAGGTCCGTTGAAATGTCGTGGGTGTTACGGTTCAGAATCGCAGTCACGCGAGTGCGTGACGTGTGAGCGAGGCGCGCCACGTCTGAGTGAGTCAATCCCTTCTTGCCGACTACCTCGATGATCTTATCATTCAAGTCGCTGCGGAACTGGATCTCCATTCCGTCGGCGGGTGCCAAGCCTAACACCTTCGCGAGTTCTCTGGCATTGCGGGCAACAACTGGTCTAACTTTCTTCATCGAGCAGCTCCTTAAGTCTCTTCTGCGCTAAAGCAATCTCATGCGTCGGCGTCTTCTGAGTTTTCTTTGCGAAAGCATGGAAGATCAATACAAAATCAGCAACCCTTATGTAATAGAAAACTCGATACGCGCCGGTGCGGTCTCTGACTCGCAATTCCTGTACACCTGATGCAACCGAAGACATCGGTCGCGACAACGGCATCGAGAGTTTCTCACCTTTTTGCAAATCAAAGATAACCTTGCCGAATTCACGCCTCACGTCCACTGGGAAACTCCTTATGGCATCACGCGCTTTCGGGTGAAAGACGGCAAGTTTCACCTTGCCAGTGTCTCAGATATGGGACATGCTTGTCGAGGCTGCCAGTGTGTTCTCAAGGTCCGGGTGTCCTCGGAAACGAAAAGCTTTTGGCACCCGCTGAGTGAAGGTGGGAACATCGTACCAGCGGGTTTTGGGATCGTCCGAATCGCCATCTGGGCGGAATCAGCTATTTACACTTATGGCGGCACTGAGGCGGCGATAAACCTGCGAGCAGGTGAAAACATATTGTCTGGGGCGCAAGCGCTAAAATCGCGATTTTTATGCAAAGCCATTGACAACTGTACCAACCCGCCTTATCTTCCCGGACATCAACGGCGGGTTTCGGTGAGTTTCTCCAAACAGACCGGATTGCGCCAATGCTTCGCCCGCGCATCTGAGCATGCCGACCGGGGAATCAAACTAATTCCAACTTATGCAGCCGGCAATACTGTCTCCTAACCCTATCTTCAACAACGGAAGGACACTCAAAATGAAATTACGCAGAGCCTCAGCACGTCCTCTAAAACTCTCTGTTGTTTCACGAAACAGGAAATATCACTGGTTACTTCTCTTCTTGTTACTTGTTACCGCATCGTCATTGTGGAACAGTGTGGCATCAGCATCATGTAACTTCCTTTCGACCCTGGCATCTATAGGATCTGGCGATGGGCAGGTGCTCACGCCGAGGGCGATCGCTATCGATCCATCGAACAACGTTTTTGTGGCTGATCAAAACAATCGCGTTCAGAAATTCAATTCAAGTGGTGTCTTCCAGTTTAAGTTCGGTACGGGAGGCAGCAGCGGCGGAGCTGTCGTTGCGGCTTCCGGTGTCGCAGTTGATCGGGCAACAGGGGATATCTACGTAACCGATGGATTCCCAGAACGAACGAGTGGGATCGTACAGAAATTCAATGCCAGCGGCGTTTTGCAGTTGGCCTGGGGCACGTCAGGCACCGGTTCTGGCCAGTTCTTAAACGGAGCCGGCGGCGTCGCGGTTGATTCTGCCGGGAATGTTTACGTAACAGACTTGGGTAACCATCGAGTGGAAAAGTTTACTTCCGGCGGAATTTTCACCACGAGCTGGGGCGGAAGCGGTACTGGGAATGGACAATTCGGTGGGCCGGAAGGAATCGCAATTGATGCGGCCAACAACATATACATAGCTGACACCGGCAATCATCGCATTCAGAAATTCGACACGAGTGGGACGTTCGTAACTAAATGGGGAACGAATGGCTCCGCAGACGGACAGTTTGATACTCCCTGGGGAGTGTCAGTTGATAGTCTAGGTGATGTTTATGTTGCCGATACAAACAATAATCGCATTCAGAAGTTTTCGGCTACGGGCACGTTCATTTCGAGCTGCGGAACGAGCGGAACGGGCAACGACCAGTTTTCTGGACCACAGGATGTAGGAGCAGATTCTGCCGGCAACTATTACGTAGCGGATACCGGCAACGATCGCGTGCAGAAGTTCGGCGCCGGCGGCGCAGCTCCGATTGCGAATGCAGGGAGTGATCAAACAGCGGAGTGTGCCGGCGCAACCACATCAGTCACTCTTGACGGCACCGCGTCAACACCAGGCACCGGAAGTATCAACTCGTACTCATGGGCTGAAAGTGCGACTTCCCTCGGTACGGGCTCGACTTTAATGGTCTCGCTTTCCGAAGGGTCGCACACCATCACTCTAACCGTTACAGACACTGGAGGCGGATCTGATACAGACGACGTAGTAGTGAACATCGTCGACACAACCTCTCCGATCATCACCTGCCCGGCTGACGTTGTGGTAAATCTTCCTTTGAATTCAACGGCCACTTCTATGGTTGTTAACTATCCGGCGGTTACAGCTACGGATGGTTGTTCGTCGAGTGTCAACGTAACGAGTAGTCCTGCTTCGGGTTCCGTTTTCCCACTCGGCACGACCACAGTGCATGCATCGGCTGACGACGGTACCACTACTCCAAGCACATGCACGTTCAAAGTGATCGTGCAGTACAACTTTGCCGGTTTCTTCCAGCCGGTTGATAACCTGCCAGTCTTCAATGTTGTTCAAGCTGGAAGAGCCATACCCGTGAAGTTCAGCTTGAGTGGCTACAAAGGACTCGGAATATTTGCAGCGGGCTCACCCTCTTCAGGCCCTGTTGCTTGCAATTCGAGCGATCCCGCAACTGATCTAACCGAAACAGTCACAGCGGGCGGCAGTAGCCTCAATTATGATCCCACAACGGATCAATACATCTACGTATGGAAGACCAATCCAGCCTGGGCTGGTACCTGTCGACAACTGGTGGTGCAGTTGAACGACGGTTCGATCCATCGCGCGAACTTCAGGTTCAAGTAAAGGAAGCAGGAGACAGGCATATTTCAGAGGGTCTCGGGTTTGGTTTTAGCCCAGCGAGACTCAGAATAAAGTTTTCCATCGTAACGAACCAACCTTTCGCTTGTTACGAGTGCAGACGTGCGAGGATGTCGCCCGCAACAGCGATCGCGTCGTCTTTGTGGTCCTTACCATCGTGTCCTGCCACTTCCACGTGCAGGTTCCGGTTGGTGATGTCGTCTTTGCCAAGAATCACCGTGAGATACGCATCGCCGCGGGAAACGGGGTCGAGGCGCTCGAGATAGCCGCCTTCGGCGAGCCCGGAAATGAATTCCGCGCCCTTGACCGGATCGCCGGGCCCCGTATCGAAGGTGATTTCGAGGACAGATTTTCCGTTGCTGACCGAGCACCGCGGAGGAAACTTCTCGCTTTGCGGAGCGGACCCGCCCGGCACAATTTTTTGCGAGAGGTCCGTAGGCATGACGCTGCACGCGTCGGTGATCTTGGCGGCCGCTGCCGCGAGAGAGGAGCCCGCTCCGGCACGACCATCGTTTGTCGGCTGACCTTCGCCGGCGGACCGAGCCCGATTGGTCGGCTCAGTCGATTTCTTAAGGACACAAGCACAACACAACATCGTGGTAAGGAGGACAAACAAAACCGCCTGCTTCATCCTTCCGGTCTCCTTTCGCAGTTCGTTGCCATTCAATTCTTAATCATGGCGTCGTCCCTCAGTATCTCGGATTGATCTGGCTGACGCAGGCGCTTCCTTTTTCACCATTCGCGCAGACGTCGCCTTTGCCGTTCTGCAAGACACCCATCAGTGCTTTTACGTACTGACTTCATTTCTACATCGCCGGCTTCTCGACCTTGACGTCGACGTTGTACTCGTAAGTGATGTGCGACTTATACGCGTAAGTGGCGACTTTGAACTCCGTATCGTTCTGGCGGGGTAGTCCATCGGCCGCGCCGATCCAAGCCTTGCCAGTGCCAACGTAACTTTGGCCTGACAGAGTCGTTTCGAGTGTGTAGGCATAAGCGAAACAAGGCACTCCGTTAATCGTCTCCGGGCCGAGGAACTTCACCTCTTTTGTCATCTCCGCGAGTTTATTGGCAAATTCCAATCCCCGCTTTTCTCTCTGGGCCGTCGAAGGGCCTGTCTCTTCCATCCACTTGCCGCTCAAATACGAATACCGTTTTTCGCCGATGGTGAGTTGTTCGAAATCGCCACCGCTGCCGCCTGTCCACTTCACATGCGAGCGATCAGCCGCGGCGAATTCGGTGACCCGCGTGCTTTCCGGCATAGCGGTCTGACCGTTGGCTGTAGCCGACATGGTTTCAGTCAGCCGATATGGATAAGCGGTCTTCAACTTTCTGAGCGCGTCACCGAGATCCTTGCGCGCGTCGCTCGATGGACTGAAGGCGCTCGAGCTTGCCGAAGATTTGCTGCTGCTTTTGGACGAAGGGCCCGGATCACCTTTCAACTTTGATAAGCTGCACGCGCTGACCATTAATGCCGCGAAGACAACCAACATCGCTGACATTCTAAAATCCGCGATTAGCGGCATCGTATCCTCCTTATCAGCCAACAAATGTCACGGCCTGCGCTGTCCTCGCGTAGGCGAATTATCATTGCCGGATGAACCGAAAAAGCCATCAAGGAACTCTTTGAGTCTATCTGTCTCTTTGAGCTTGGCCTGCAAATCTTCTATTTGTTGCTGCAGCTCGCTAATCTTCTTTTCCAATTCCTTCCGCTTATCCTCCGGAATGACGGTGTCGTTCTTTTTTTCTACTTGCTCAGTAGCTTCGCGCAAGTCCGTGATGAGCGTGCCGTAGTCACCAACTGCTCGATCGAGGGCGGGAAAAGCGCCGCGGCCCTGAACAACTCCGGCCTCGAAGCCGACCGCCGCGACGATTACTATTACCAGGCCGATGGTCAGCCATACCTTTGTACTACTCATGAGATTCTCCTCAGTCTTCGGTTATAGTGACTATTTTGCAGCCAACAACGTGTTGGCAAACGACGTGAGGCCCTGCTTGACCATCGCGTCCTGGGCGGCCGGCACGTACGAGTCGGAGAGAACCACGTAGACGTTGCCCTTGAAGGCGACGAGCCTCACCTTGGGTGGAAGGGCGGTACCGCTCATCCCGGCACCGTCTCGTAAAAGGCCTTCTCGCCCACGCCGCTCAGATCCGTCCGCGTCCCGCCTGGGACCAGGTAGGCTTGTTGCGACGACTGATAATCGACGGATGCGCTTGCCTCCGGAAAGCATTGACGAAGCAGTTCGACGTGCATGCCCGGGTCCGACGATCCCGCGTTATACGAGCACTGGTCGGATGTCATGCCGCCCATGTTCGTCGGCGTGTCGGGGCTGGTGAACATGGCCGTCACGCCGAGCGACGAGTTGACCTGAGACTGCGGAATCAAGGTGCAGATCGCGACGTTCTTACACTGGCCGCCTACCGTGCCCCTTTCGCCGGCCGGCGATGAGCCTGAAGCAGTTTGCCGTGACTGCCCCAGGCTACAGGCAGCCAGCAACAATGCCGCTAACACGAGTAGAACTTTCTTCCGTTTAGAATCAAATGTCAGTCTCATGACTTCCTCCATCGAAGTTAGCTGGGTTCGCGTTAGCGCGACTACCATCGCCCTAACTGCTACCAGGTGGTTGGCGCCGCCGCCGCGCCGTCTTTGTTTTCATATGCGATCTTTTGAAACGTGAAAGAGACTTCTTCCATCGGCTGAATCCCACCGTTTATTGTCTTCACGGATGAGACGATCGCGTTGGTGAGCGTCACTGTTTGAAAGACTTCGGTGCCGCTGCCAACCGCGCGCTTGAACTCAATCACAACGGAGGTGAGCGTCTCGCCGCTCGCAGCGGCTTTCACAAAGAACGGAGACGACTCGTCTAAGTTGTGAACTATCACCACCGGTTCGTTCATGCGGCGCATCGCCGCCCGGCCTCCGCCTGCGCCGCGCGCACTGGTTGCCGCTCCGGCCGCCGCCATGCTCGACGATCCGCCTGCCAGATCGCTGGGTGATTTACTGTAACGAAACTCCTGCGCCTCGGTTTTGATTTGTCCCCCGTTACCCGAGATCGTGATCCAAATTCCGCCCGCGAGAGTCGAGCTGCACATCATCAAAACTGTCATTCCTAAGCCGATAAGTCTCTTCATTGTCTGCCTCCTTCGCTTAACGTACATCTCCTGATTGAAAGTCATTCCTCGATGTAGGCCCAAGTGGCGCGCAACGCGTCGATGTCATTACCTTTCTCTTCGCTGAATGGCTGGCACCAGGTGTAATTCGCCGCGGAACGGTCCATTGAGGCTCTGGTCGCCCCAGTTAATGGTCGCATCTCCGGTGCCCACCGCACCGGTCCACACACCACGTCCTCGGATTGCGATGACAAGACCGTCCAGAATTGGGTTTTGTTGTGGGCCTGGATTTACTCCGGGCCGCATCACACCGATCAAAATGCCGCTTATCCCATCGCCATTAACGTCGGTGAGTGTGAATACTCCGCCCCACGCATTCGCGGCCGCCGGGTCTGGCTCTGGACCTGGGCCTGCGGTAAGGCGAGCGAAGAACGTCGCCTGGTTAAAGCGCAGATTCTCGTTGTCACGATTTTCATCTCCCACGGTTCGCACACTGCCATCAGCGAAAGCCGGCAGGTACTCAATAGCTACGGGATCATTGGCCAAACCGTTGATGTTCGCTTCGAGACTGCTGATAGGAATGTAGGTGTTGTTGCCTCGCGGAGATAGCATTTCAAGACTGACTCCAGGCAAAGCGTTTACGTCTTCTCCTCCTGCGCCCAATTGCATCTCCTGAACAACAAACGCGAGGAAGTCGTGCAAGACATCACTGCCGACCCCGCCGTAGTTTTGGATCTCAGTGAACGTCACCCGGCCATCGCCGTTAACATCCAAATTGCCGAAGCCGCGAGGTAGTGTGTCGGGAGATTCGAGACGGTGCGCTATTTCCACCACGTCTCCAGGACGCTGGAGTATCAAACGGAAGAGCGTTGGGATGGCGCGGTCTCGGATATTAGCAAACATCTGCTCATGCACAGAGTCCGTTTCCGGTAACGGCGCCGTGAAAATACCGCCGGTCGGGTCTGTCACACATTTGGTCGAACCGGTCTTGCCAACCACCGCCGGCCTGCCAGTCGCGGTGAATGTCTGGCCTGAGTTGCCCAGATTGATCTCGAAGAAGTACCCGTTGTTCTGCCTTGAGGTACAACCAGGATCGCCGCATGAGAACTCTGAGCCCAGTCCAAGCTCATCCAGGGAACCTGAATACGCTCCGTGACTCCTGAAGAAGGACTGCTCGGCGGCGTGTATTACGCGCAGACTGCGGATCGCGTGCTGCTTGTTTGCGGCTTCGCGCTCTTTTTGAATCGCAGGTAACAGCAGACCGATGAGAATCGCGATAATCGCGATTACCACAACCAACTCGACCAGGGTGAAACCAAGCTGTCGCTGTTTGTGGTTTGCTGTCGTCTGCCCGTAGTTTTCCAATTCTTGCGCCGTCGCCTCGGAGACTGTATTGAGTTGATCCGTGGTCATCATCTTCCTCCTCAAAAATCTATCTATTCCGGATTTGAAATTCCGCGAAGGCGATACTTTGACTAAGTCGGAAGCGACAGTCACCGTGAACTTTCACAGCAACTGCACAATCCACAGATTACGCAGATTACGCAGAAAGGAATGAGACCAGGAGTCCAGATGAAGACGAGCATCCCAGTGAACCGCAAACCTTTCACTTCTGCGTAATCCGTATAATCTGCGGATTGCCTTTTCAGATCAGCCGGTTGCGGAGGGCTTTGGCGACTGCCTCGGTCTTGGAGTGGACTTGTAGTTTTTGGTAGATGTTTTGCAGATGAAAGTTGATGGTGGTGGGAGCAACTCCCAGCTTTGCGGCAGCGGTTTTATAGTTATGCCCTTCAACCAGCAGCTTCAGGATGCGGATCTCGTGCGGTGAGAGGTTGTAATCAGCGCGGTCCGGCGGCCGAATTTTGCGAAACAAGCGTATAACCCGGCGGGCCACTTCCGGCGACATGGGGGCGCCCCCCTGCGCCGCCTCCTTCACACTTGCAACCAACTGCGCCGGCTGGGTCTTTTTCAAAAGATAACCAGAAGCGCCGGCGCAAAGCGCGTCAAAGATGCGTTCGTCATCGTCGTGAACCGTAAGTGTCAGCAAGAGGATTTCCGGGTAGCGTTCTTTAAATAGTTGTATCCCCTCGATGCCGCTCATGCCCGGCAAGCCAATGTCCAACAGGATCACATCAGGTACGTGGGCGTTGATCGTTGGCAGGGCCTCTTCCACCGAGCGAAAGCTGCCCATAAATTGGAAGCCTTCAGTGCCGGTGATCAAGGCAGTGAGATAGTCTCGGAATTCGCGATGATCTTCGATGATGGCGACGCCAACCGGGCCAGGCTGCTCGGCTGCTGAGGCGATGGCTGGAGATGAGCTTTGATTCGATACCATTCCGATTTTCCGTTGTTAAGAAGAGGCGCCCAGCTTACGACAGGAACAAACTGCGAGTCACTGTGAATTCTCACAGTGCTCCACCGCGACGGCTCAGTGGGACTCTCAAGATCACGGTGGTGCCCGCTTTCGGCTGCGAGATGACATCAAGCTGGCCGCCAAGCTTCTCGGCGCGCCGCCGCATACTGTCCAGTCCCTGACCATGATCGACGTTTGCTTCGACGAAGCCCTGCCCATCATCGCTAAGCTTTAAGATGATCATTCCGCGCTCAATCTTCAGCATGGCTTCAGACGATTTGCATCCTGAATGTCGCGCAATGTTGTTTACGCCTTCCTTAAAAACCAAAAACACTTCCCGTCGCACTTCAGCACCGAGCTTCACATTTTGATTTGGGTTTGGGGCATCGAAGTGAAACTCGATGTTACGGGCTGCAAATCTGTCGCTGGCAAATCGTCGCATTCTGTGCGCCAGATCGACAACATTGTCTCGTTTGGGATTCACTGCCCAAACAATATCGCTCATCGCTTCGACTGATCGGCGGGAAACATCTGCCATCACTGAGAGTCGCTCGGCCATCGATGGATTGTCCTGCCGCGCCGACTGGCCCAGCACTTCGCTCAAGCCCGCTAGCAGCGAGAGGTTCGATCCAATATCGTCGTGCAGATCCGCAGCGATGCGGGTGCGCACTCGCTCAAGTTCGATTACTCTGCGAAGACGATTGCGATACAGTGTGTAGGCGGCAGCAACCACCAACAAAACAATCAGAGAAGAGAACCACCAACGCTGCCAGATATGCGGCAGAATTATGAAACTCACGGAAGCTGGCGCGGGGCTGACGAAGCCGTCCGACGTCACTGCCCGCACCAGAAAACGGTAATGGCCCGGCGCGAGATTCGCATAGTTGACAGTGCGTTGTTCGGCCGGCACAGTCCAATCCGCGCCGGAACCTTCGAGTTTGTACTGGTAGCGCAGTACGTTGCCGGGTTCAAAGTTCAAGCCGACAAAATCAATCTGGACCTGGTTTTGGTCTGCGGGAAAATCGGGCAACGATATTTCTTTCTCACCGAGAGCCGAAACATGCTGCTCGGCGCCGGCAACGTGCAAGCCGTTGATCATAATCGGCGGCACCGCCGGAGATATCTCGGATGTGGGCACGAAACGTGACATGCCTTTGGTGGTCCCGAACCAGAGAGCCCCGTTACGATCGCGGAAAGCGGCATCAATTGAGCCGGTGGCTAAGCCATCGGCAGTAGTAAAGTGTTTCACCCGGCCCGTGTCAGGGTCAAACTGGTCGAGTCCGCGGCCGGTCGATACGTAGAGTCGGCCTTGGAGGTCTTCGGTGACGACTCCGGCGCCATTGCTGGAAAGTCCCTGCGCGGTAGTGTAGCTCTTGAAAACCGGCCGCTCGGCCGCAGGGTCGTCAACACGGACTAAGCCACTGCGCGAGGAGGTAAACCAGAGCCGCCCCGCGTGATCTAAGTAGAGTTGACTAATCCCACCGGGGGGCAATCCTTCGTTCGTCGTGAAGTAAGCGAAACTACCCCGCCGATAACGCGCCAAGCCACCACCGAATCCGATCCAGATATTTCCCGAGCGGTCTTCGCCGAACGACCGGGCCAGCTCATCCTTTGGTGAGGGTAGGCCGGGACTGCTGCCCAGGTCCTCGATCTTTTCGCTCGGACGCGTCCACCGCGCCAGCCCATTCGGTGAACCAATGGTCGATACCCAGATAGCCCCGGTTGAATCTTCGAACAACCGGTACACCTGAAGAGTCGCCAGGCCGTCCCGGGTTGTGTACACAGCCAGCGGTCGCGCAGAGTCAATCTCCGTGAAATTCTCCTTAGCGGGAAAATGGTAGAGTCCTGACCCGGTGCCGACCCACCACCCGCCGTCTCGCGCCTGTAGGGTAACTTCCTCAAAGACCCAACCACTCTTATTCAACGCCCCGGGCAAAAACCATTTGAAACTATGACCGTCAAAGCGGCCGAGTTGCTGTCGTGCGGCAGACTCAGTCTTATTGAGAGGCCCAGGCTTTGCTCCGTCGAAGCCGGACGAGAGCCTGTCGCCCAGAACAAACGCTCTGAAACAAACACCGCCTCCGTGATCGGCGAAAATTGCGTTGACTGTCGCCACTCCGTCCAGCTCGTCATAAGTCAGAAAGCCGCCGTGCACCAGTTTCATGGCTCCGGCAGTGTTCGTACCAAGCCAGAGGTTGCCACCGGTGTCTTCCTCGAGCGCGGTGATCTCGTGAAAGGTCAAACCGTTTTCGGGTGTATACGCGTGAAACTTTTGGTCCTGCCCGTTGGCGTCAGGAAAAAACTCAACCAGCCCAACGTTGGTCGCCACCCAGAATCTGTGGTCGGAGGTTTCAAGAAGCTGAAAAACCCAGTCGGTCGGCAGGCCGTTTTTTCGACTGTAGGCCTCGGCAATTGACACTGAGTCGTCCCTCTCATTGATCGCGAAACGGAAGAAACCGCCGAGTCTTGTGCCGGCCCAGAGCCGACCCTGATGATCTTCCAGCAGGTCATGAATAACGTCGTTCGGCAATCCGTCGCGGATGGTGTAGTGCTGAATGCTACCGTCGGGGCGGCGGCGATAGAGCCCGTTGAAGGCCGCGACCCACAAAAAACCGCTGCCGTCTTCGAGCAGGTCGACAACAAAGACTTCCTTTGCAGGATCGCGCCTGGTCGCAAGGTCGGTGGGTAAGAGCTTGAAACCACCGGCACGTCGCTCCAGACGGTAGAGGGTGGTCCAGGTTCCGCACCAGATCGTACCCGCGCGGTCTTCGGTCAGCACGTTGACTGCTCGCGCGCGGCGATCTTCGCTCTCGGGGACTACTACCGTGAACATAGAAGGTGTTGCGGTGTGCTCGTTCGCAAAAACAACATGTGCCGTGGACTTACCCCGCGGATTGAAGAGAACGAGACCGGCATTCGTTCCGATCCAGAATTCACCGTTGCGCGTCTCGAGGAAGTCAGTGACGTTAGGGTGCGGCAGACCCTGGTCCGCGCCATAGTTGGTAAAGGTGTAACCGTCAAAACGCGACAACCCCTCGGCGGTGCAGAACCAGAGGAAGCCGCGGGAGTCGCGCACGATTTTGTGGATGACGTTATTCGGCAGCCCGTCGGCAACCGTGTAAGCCTTGACCGGCAGGCGTTCGGCTCGAGTGCTAAGACACACGGACAACAGCAGCCCGGTCAGCCACAGGGCTCCATGAAAAATCCGGATCTGTCTCGACGCACAATGCATAGCATTTTCCGGCCACTCCTTTGTGGGCCGAAATCGGTTGGGATGAATGAGCGCGACAGTTGATCTCGAACTGCGAAAAGCCGTGGTGATCGCGATTGTCAGGAGGCATCGCAACAAACCGAGGGCATACCAGGCGAGCGCTTGTCGTAGTTCGGCCAATCAGGCCTGCGTATCCAGCACCGGATAAGTCTTCCTCTTAATGACACGGCGTAGCCTGAGTGGCTCGTCAAACATCTGCTCAAGACCCCGCACAATGGCATACTTGGGTTCATCAGCGATGCGCACCGGCAGTTTGGTTTGCTCGCGAAAAAAATCTTCAAGGCCGTCAAACTGCGCACCACCGCCTGTAAGGATGATTCCTCGTTCGTAGATGTCACCGCCAACTTCAGGAGGAAGCTCAGTAAGGGTCGTGTTCACTCCTTCAACGATCTTGCGAACAACCTGGAGAGCGACGGGATAGAGTTCGCCGGCCGTGATCTCGATAGCTCCGGGACTCCTCGTCAGAACATCAAGCCCCTTGATCGTCACCTCCTCAGCCAGATCCGCTGGCAGAATCGCTGAAGCGAGTTCCAGCTTCAAACGCTCCGCTGACTGCGGACCGATGATTAGCCCACGGTGACGACGAACATGGTCGACAATGGCCGCGTTAATGTCTTCGCTTCCGATCCGTTCAGCTCGCGCTTGAACAATTTCGCCGTTCGCTATGATGGCCACATTGGTGGTTCCACCGCCAATATCAACAACCGCGGAAGCGTGTCTGTCATCTACCCGTATACCGGCGCCAAATGCGGCCGCCAGTCCTTCTTCAATCATCACCACCCGACCGATACGCGCATGCTCAGCAGCGCTGAGCAACGCCCGCTCCTCCACTTGCGTTACTCCAGACAAGACACTCATCAGTGCCCGACGGCTAAAATAGGAGTTGCCGCCGCGCGCTTTTCGCACAAAATACGCCAGCATCTCCTTAGTTCTCTCAAAGTCTGCGACTACTCCATCGAGCAAAGGAGCGATCACCGTAACATCACGGGCCTCGCGGCCAGACATCTGTTGCGCTTCAATCCCAATCGCTATCACTTCTCCGGTATTGGAATCTACGGCTACGAGGGATGGCTCATCTATCACTATGCCGCGTCCACGGACGGAAATGATGGTTGCTGCCGATCCCATATCTATGGCCATCGAATCGGAGACTACCTTTTGTAGTGCCTTCATACCCACAAACGCTGCTGTCTTGCTCATGAACGACATAAAGTTGATCTATAAAAGAAACAAGAATCTCTAATTGATTTTGATGTTGCTCAAAACCATGGCCGTGGATAGCAACCAATAGAATTGTCTGTACTAGTGCTCAGGAAAGCAACTTGAAAAGCTCGAGCGTCGCGGGAACGGAGCTGCCGCGTATAGTCATTCGCTTCTGCTCTTATGTGGGTAAAGGGCGATTTGCAACTCTCAAAGGACCGCGTGATACACTCATCGCGCCACACGTTATTGACGCGTTAACAAAGGATCTGCCAGTGCCCTTGTAGTCACCGGCTAATTATCCTTGAAACCAAAATTAAACTTAGAGGGCTTTGATTAAATTGACCAGCGACAAAACCATCGGCATTGGGATTGTCGGCGCCGGCTTTGCCCGCACGACGCAGATTCCGGGCTTTCGCAATTGCAAGGGCGCGCGGGTGGTCGCAATTACGAGCCGGCATCGCAATCACGCCGAGAGTGTGGCGCAGGAGTTTGGCATTGAACATGTGGCTAATGATTGGAAGGACCTTGTATGGAAATCACGCTCGCGGCGCTCGAACGAGGCAAGGCCGTGCTCTGTGAGAAGCCGATGGCGATGAATGCCGCTGAGGCTCGGCGCATGACTGATCTCGCACGCGAAGCTAATGTGCTCGCATTAATCGATCATGAACTACGATTCCTTAGCAGCCGGCAAAAGATGCGCGCGATGTTGCACAGTGGCGCCATCGGTACGGTGCGTCATTGCAATTATGTTTTTCGCTCGGATTATCGCGGGGTCCCGGGAACCTGGGACTGGTGGTCTGATGCGACGATGGGAGGCGGCACGCTGGGCGCGATTGGCTCACATGCGGTGGATTCGTTTCGTTGGCTGCTCGATGCCGAAGTCAGCGAAGTTTGCTGTGTGCTCTCGACCCACGTTGCCGAACGGCCGGACAAG
>WNGI01007437.1_pt1 | contig 15814 bp, 19 predicted proteins | sample 5400621 | NCBI WGS metagenome assembly WNGI01 (sample SAMN13153374, study PRJNA577476) | soil metagenome | isolation source: 20 cm soil or saprolite under Garry oak tree replicate 1 | place: USA:California | collected 2016-06-15 | reverse complement strand
CGCTGCACGCCGATGATCCGCCAGGACGAGACGCTTTTCCCCGTGCTTGTGATGCGAACGCTTTGCGCCGGCGGCTTCGATCGCCCCGCCACACCCGAGAACACCACCAGTTGTGGCGAGACGACTAAAGTCGGTCCGGCGGAAGAAGCCGTCATCGAGAAGACAGCCGCACCCGTTAGGAACAATGCCTGATAGATCCTCATTGTTTCACGATCTCCACCCGGCGGTTCTGCGCTCGGCCGATGGCTGTCGCGTTTGGCGCCGAGGGCTTCGTGTCGCCAAAGCCTTTCGTGGTGATCCGTGCCGCGTCGACTCCATGCTCGGCGACCAGCACTGCCTTCACCGCTGCTGCCCGCGCATCGCTAAGCGAGAGATTGCTCGCCGCAGCACCGACGTTGTCGGTGTGGCCCTCGATAAGAATCTTCAAGTCGCCGTGCTGCTTCAGCACCGACGCAATCTCCTTTAACACAGGGCGCGATTCCGGCTGCACCTCCGCCTTTCCGGTCGCGAAAAGAATTCCGTGCGTCGCCCACCGGCCTTTCGCCGCGAGAGCGTCGTACATCACGTCGGTCTCGCTTTCCGCGACGCGAATTCCCGTGAGGAAAGCGGGCACCTCCTCGCTGCCGTTCAGCTGCACACGAATGACAGAGTCGCGAACGAACGCGAGCTCCGGAATGTTGTACAGGCGACGCTCGTTCGTGTACATCTTGAAGTAGGCGCTGTCCATTAGCACGCGGATATGCGACACGTTTCCCTTGAGCGCCGACTGCATCTCAGCCGGTATTTTCGCCGAGGTGGCCGCATTCTGGCCGCTCCCAACGATGAACGCGCCTTCCAGCTCCCAAGTCACTTCGGCGGATTTGTCGCCACGATTGAGTGCCGGGCCGCCCTCGAACGCGACCACGCCATTGAGAAACGGATCGCTGGCCAGAACGTCGAGCTCCAGAGTGAAGCGTTGCGGAAGCTTCCGGCCGACGGGAACGAGAAACTCTCCCCTCCCCGTGCTTCGAAGGACTTTGATGCCATCGCGCTCCACCACTTCAACCGGACCGGTCTTGTATTTCAATCCACGCGCGAAGTTTCCGACTTTGTCTTCGCTGAAGTCGGTGTAGAAGATGACTTTATTACCAGGAACGAAATCGTAGTTCTCCCAAAGCTTGGCATTCGCTTTGGGAGTCTGCGCGACGGACCCTGTCGTCGGAGTCGAAGCCGTTGGCACAGCGGCCGGAGTCTTCGCCGTATCAGGCGCGGTCTTCTTCGACGCCTCGTCGATTTTCTTTTTCGTTTCTTCGGCCCTTTTCTTCAGCGCCCCAAATTGAGCATGGCCGGTCTGCGGCGTGGCGACGCTGAGGATTGCCGCGGCAAGCGCTGCCGCAACAAATCGCTGTCGAAACCGACTCGCGGTCATTGAATACGCTCCACGCGGATGAAGGCGGTGTAAAGCCCGTTGAGCCGATTATTCATCGGCTCCGCGAATGGAATAGGCAGGGTCATTCCCGCACCGACGGCGAGCGAAGCAAGCTTCTCTCGTGTGATGACCACCAGCCGATCCTGATATTTGCTGCTGCCCTGGTAATCGATCAGGCCGATGGGCCGGTCGCGGTCATTCGTGCCCCCGTAAAGGGCGTTCAACAAATACGCCCCGATGGGACCGCCAAGAAAATTGGCCACCTGAATTGTGGGATCTCCCGGTGCGACGATCGAGCTCAATCCCGCCATGGTGAGCTGGTTCTGAACGGCCGGCGAGTTGATTAGTGTCCCGATGCCGCCGCTTTTCCAATTGTTCGAATAGCTGGTGAAACCGCTTGGGTCACTGTCCGACTCCCAAAGGGACGGTGCGACCAGCAACGCCTCGGTGCTGTCTGAAAGACCTCCTTCAAAAACAAGAAGAGGAAGTTTGTCGGATGTACCCGAACCGACGCTCGCTTGTGGATTGAGACCGGTCGGAACGTAGTCTCCGTTGTTGCCGCCCCAGATACCCCCTTTGGCGCTCGCCGTGCCGGCCTCGATGCGACTGCCGAGCCTGCCTCCTATGTCGCCGTACTCGACCGTTCGTATCACGTTGGGCGTCGAGATCATACGGCCGTCGCGACGATTCCAGAGCACGAATGCCGCGGCTGCATACACTTCGTCCTTCTTTCCGTCCTTGTCGTTATCGACCGTCTCATGCGAGGACGCGAACCCGGATATGACGACGCGATAGCGTCCCGATGTCACAGGCGCCGTATATATAGTAGGGGCGGTAATGGGTGGTTTTGTCAGGATCTGGCCTGCGATGGGCGTGGCAGCTCCGACGAAGAGAGCGAGACACGCAAGACACCACGAGTTCGTTTGACGCATGATTTCCTCCAGGCGCCGCGCGCCCGTGTGAGTGTTGGTCGATCATAGCGGGCGTGAGTCAGCGACCCGTCGGCCACGCGTCAGCGGAGCGTCAAAGGAGCCTTGATGCGCAGATTTTTTTGGATTTGCTTCCGAATTAGAAAAAAATTGGGCTCTTGACGCCGTAACGACGATTCAATGACGGGCGGCTGACAGGGAGTCGCTAAAGTTCCGCGCATGAAAACCGCATCGACGCGCTTCGCCCTGTCAGCGTTGCTCTTGTTCGCTAGCACCGACGTCGCCGTAGCTGACCGCCGGACTCAGGTGTGGCAGGCAGACATCCAGATCCGGACACTCGAGGTGACCAGGTCAAAGTCCACGATGACGGCTCGCATCGTGGTCTTTACCGAGAAGGATGATGAAGCGCGGGAAGCCCGGCTTGTCATCCTTCTTCCCCTCGGTGTCGGCATCGACCGCCTTCCGCCTGGCTGCGCGGCGACAGCGGGACCGTCAATGGTGCCGGCATTGCGAGCGGCGGTCGAGTGTGACCTTGGCTCGATCCCCGATCGCGGATTTCGCGAAGTCGTGGTGTCGACGACGCTTCCGCCGGACTTAATGCCGAAGCGATTTGGTGTCTTTACCTATAGTGCCACGCCGGATCCCGCACCCGGTAACAATTACGCCGAGAGGACAATCCAGTGACGCGAATCAAGCTTGGAGTGCCATGGCTCTCAGTACTCATTCTGTCCGGCCTGTGCAACGCGCAAGCGCCCGGGACTCCGATGATGGTGACACCGCGGATGCGAGTGGCAGTCATGGATCTCACCGGCACCGCGCTCAAAATGCAAACCGCGCAAGTCCCCACTTCCGGGGGCGGGCAAGTCAGCCAAACGACAATCAGCATTCCGCCGCCGGCCGAATTCGCACGATCTCTCACTGAAGCGTTGACTACTTCTCTCGTGGCGACGGGAAAGTTCATCGTGCTCGAGCGACTGGCGCTGTCGCAGGTACAGCAGGAGCAGGACCTAAGCGCATCCGGCCGCGTGAATGCGGAAACAGCGACCCAGAAGGGAAAGATCACTGGGGCACAGGTCCTCATTACCGGTGACATCACCGCTTTCGCGTATGGGCGATCGGCCATCGGCGGCAAGCTGACGAACCTCATCAAAGGTTTGGATGCCGGTGTCGAGCGAGTATCGGCATCGGTGAGCATCGACCTTCGCCTCATAGATGCCGAGACGGGTGAGGTGCTTGCGTCGATCAAGGGCGACGGGAGCGCGGCGCAGCAAGGCGTGACGACACACCTCACCAAGGACGAGAAGAAGTACGATGGATCCGTATCGCTGTCGACGCCGCTTGGTAAAGCGTCACGCGACGCGATTCAGAAGTCGATTGCGGGAATCATCGACAACGTCCCGAAACTCAAGTGGAGCGCGCGAGTGATCGACTTCCGCGAGGGAACCGTGTACGTGAATGCGGGCGCGACGCTCGGCATGCAGAAAGGGATGGCGCTGGAAATCTTCGACTCGCAGCCGACACTGATCGACCCGGAAACCGGTCGCAATCTCGGTGCGCCCGACAAGCTCGTGGGTGAAGTCATGATCAACAGCGTCGAGTCGGAATACTGCACGGCAACAGTAGTCGCAGGAGCTGGTTTCAAGCGTAATCAGGTTGTGCGATTGAAGGGCCAGGGCGCAAAACCGTAAACAGGCAATCGATCCGTGAACAATTCAAGCACGTAACAAGGGGTATTCAATGAAGCATTTCATCAGGATTTCATCGATCGTCGCGATGACGACCATCTCGTTGGTCTCGGGAGTCCATGCACAGATCAGAACGCCAATTGCAACCGAGCCGTTGTCGACGACACAGGCCGGGCCTGCACCATACAACGCGAAGGCCGTTGCCACGACTCCGACATCTGCATCCGTGTCATGGGACGCAATGAGTGGCGTTCGTGCATACACAGTCGTCCGCACCCGAACTGACGACGCGGCCTGTTGTGTCTCTCAATCATCGTTGCTGACGACGCCGAGCTGGACCGACGCCGCACTCGAAGCGGGCAAGGAGTATTCTTTCGTCATCAGCGCGCTCTATTCGGACGGGCGCACGGGTGCGACTGAGGTCGTTGCGGCGACTCCGATGCCCGAGCTGCCCTCGGTGAGATTGCCACGCGGCGCAGAGTTATCGTCGGCAGAAGGAGTGTTGCGTCTAACTCCATGCGCCCAGAAGAGCAGCGGAGGTCCCGGGCCGGCGTCGATCAGTTCGACGATCGGGACGCCGGCCGGCGCGCGGTTTTCGTGGACGTCGGTCCCCGGCAGCGGCGTGAACTATGTGGTAGATCGCGCACCTCTAGGAACAACTAGCTGGACGTTGGTGGGTTCGACTTGTGGAGGTCCGTCTCCGCTCTACGTCAGAGATTATACCGTTGAAGTGCGAGACCTCGCTGGAGGAGTCAGTCCCAACGGACGGTATGTCTACCGGATCACAGCGATCGCCTCGAATGGAGCGGCTGGATGGAATACATATCACTTCGACGTACCGTGCCGATACGCGCCTAACATGCAAGCGAGTGTGAGCGGAAGCACAGTCTCGCTCACGTGGGACGACGGCGGCAACTGCGGAGCGGGTATGTCGTCACTGCCGCCCGATACGTACACGCTATCGTCGTCGTTCGGCTTCACAAAGACGAAGTCCAATTACAGCTGGAATAAGGAGACGATTTACGGTGTCCCGGCTGGCACTCACACCTTCACAATGGTGGGCAACTATCGCACGGGCGGTTCAACACGCACCCCCCCGAGCAGCATAAACGTCGTGGTCGCCTACTGACTTCGATCAGCATATGTACGGCGGTCACTCTGCACCGGCTGCCACAGTCCAGATCTCCGCAGTCGTGCCGTCGCTCAGCGGCTTCATCTCGCGTTTCGCAGAGATGGCGCAGCCGCCGCCGGCGATTGGGTCCGTCGAGGGCGTGGGCAGTCGGAACCGGAGCTCGTTGCGCGAGGTGAGGCCGCGACCGACACCGTTGATGAGAGTCGAGATGTCTGTCGTTGTAAAGGCGGTGAGGCCGCGATCCTGGAGTGTGGTCAGGGTGAAGTTGTTGCGGAAGAACGCACGGGCGTCGGTTCGGACCGAAGTGAGGAAAGCCTGTTCAGCCGTATAGCCGCGCGCGCGTACGCCCTGGAGGTAGGTATTGAGCGCTGCCTCGGTGAGCACCGGCTTCTGGGTCTGGCGCGAGCGCAGCACCGCGTCGCGAAGCATTGCTCCCGGCGTAACAGCGCCGAGAGCGACGACGGCTGCGGAGTGGTGGAGAAATTCACGGCGGCCGATTTTGGCGGAGCGTGTTGACATGGATCGCGTCCTCATGGTGTGGTTGACGCGATAACGGTAGTGGGCGGGTGTCAACAGGGCGTCAGAACGGCGTCAACGCCGCATCAATCCGAAAAAAAGCGGCGATGGGAGGAAACGCATCTCGCGTCGATGCCCAGACGAGCTTTTCGGTCGACGGTCTTCGCGCCGCCATTACGAACGCACGCCCGAATTCACGGGTCACTATCCCTGCAGGGATTTACGAAATCGGCAACACACCGATCAGGATAGAAGACAAGCGCAACGTTCAGATCATTGGCGCCGGCGCGGGCAAGACGATCATTCGCGCCGGCGCATCTGCGCCATTCATTTTCGAGCTCGCTGGATCCAACGATCGCCTTACTGTCGCAAGCATGTCGTTCGAAGGCGCTTTGCAGCTCGCGAAAAACACGCACGGCCTCGCGAGCGGATCCGATCGCATGAATCTCACGCGCGCGAGATTCCACGATCTCGATATCCGCAATGTCGCCGTTGGAATCTCAGTAGCGGGCACGGGCAGAGGATTCTGCGACGATGTGCAAATAATCTCAAATCATTTCGACAACATTCAGGACGTCGTGACACCGGCCGGGTTGACATCCGGCTCCGGTTACGGGATTCACAATGACGGGTGCAGCAACGTGCGCATTGCTGACAATGTCATTCGAAACGCCGACCGCCACTCGATCTACCAGGCATCGGCATATCAGCCTGATCGTCCGAAAGCATCAGGCTCGATTGTCATCGATCACAATCTCATTATCAATCACGCGAAAACTTCTTCGCTGAACAACGAGTGGCTCGTCGCAATCGTCGTGGCTCGTTCGTCGAATGTCGTCGTCTCGAGAAACGTCATCGTCAATCCGTATCACGATGCCATCAGCATCGAGAATCCCGCCGGTGAGGGCCGCACCTACTCCGTAAAAAACGTCAGCCTCATCGACAACACGGTACTCGGCTCCCGCGGAGCGGATGTCTTTCTCACTGCGTCAGGCACTTTCACGAGCGAGGGAAACCGCTTCTACCATAGTAGTGCTACCGGCACACCTTCATCGCCGTTCATTCGGCGAGACGGAAAAGGCGTATCGGGAAGATTTACATCTGAGTCGAGCGGCCCGGCGCCGGCAATCAGTCAGCAGACAGTGAGCGTTGCTCGATCCGCAATTCGTAGCGCAGGGCCGATAAGAGGAATCGCGCCATTCGGCGCTCGGACTTACGTCTATGAAGGATCGTGCTTCTACGAGCTCGAGCAGAGCAATCGCACGGCGACGACGCTGAGCTGCTGAGCGCTACGCCGCTGCAGCGGGTATCGGTCCGGCGGGAGCAAGCTCTCGTCGAACGAGATCGACCCGCAGATTCATTCCCTCGAGACCGTGCGCGCCGAGCAATATCATGTCGCCGGGCATCGCGAAGACTGCGATAGCAGGTGAAGATCTACCTGCTGCGAAAAACAGCGCAAAGCCAACTTCGCGTTCAAGAATTCTTCCATCGGCAGTTTCGAAACGGTCAACTCGAACGGGCTTCACTCCAAGCTCTCGCAACAGTGCAGCTGGCGCCCAGTTGTATTCGCTTCGGGTGTCGACCATAACATCCGTGAGAGTGTGCCGAGTTTCGGCGTTGTGCAGCGGTGCGATCTCGATGGTCGTCCGGAAAATTCCCATTGGATCAATCATGTGAGTCTCCGATCAAGGTGCACAATCCTAATGTCGCGTAAAGAATCCTTTGCGCTCATGCGCGTATGTCCACGCGCGACCGAGTGGATTCTCCGCAGTCTTCGGCACACTGAGATTTACCTCGAATACCGGCCAGCTCTTCGCGAGATCGAAAGACGAATCGATTGGGATCATGAAGCGCCTGACCTTCCGACTCCATACGCCGCCCTTATGAAGAGTCGTGTCAACCCGCACCGCCGCGCTGTGTCGCTCGACATTCCAACTGCCTTCACCCATCGCAAGTCCCACGCTAATTGAATCGATCACTACATCCGCGGTCGCAGGAACCGGATCACTCGCGCGCACTGCAATGCTCTTCGTTTTGACAACGACGCTGTCGAGGTAGATATCCGCCATTCCCGTCGCGGCGAGCGCGGCTGACCAATCATCGTCGAGTCGCCCGGCACTCAACGGCAATCGCGCGATGCGACGCGCATGACGAACGACCTCCGCCATGTAGAGCGGCTGGCATCTCTCTGAGGTTCGTTTGCCTGGTAAGAGTTTCGAATCGAACGTCACGTGCTGGTGAACGATCAGACAGTTGCCCTTGCGATCTTCCACGCGAAGATCGTAACGCGCGTTACGGAACGTCGCGTTACGCGATGCGATCGAGTCGAGGGATTCTATTCGCGCCGATCCGACAGCGAGCGCATCGTTGGCGTGCGTCGTCGGTCCTACGATTTCCTCGGGCTCACCGCGTAGCGGCAAACGTAAATCGAACTCACTCGAATCAAAACGGAATCCGCCGAGGGCAGTCGCCCGGTCCGAGATTCGCGCCAGCATTTCTTTCTCGAGCTGGCGTAACGGCGACGCTCTCGTTTGTGTCTCCCGCGCTGAATGTGCGGCGCTCAGGAATGCGATCCCGGCCGCGACAATAATTGCACGCATGCTCGGGAAAGTTGTAGATCATAACTTGATCCTCAAGGGCCGCCTGAGCGAGTTGAAACACGGCGCTTCATGTGATGCTCCTCCTCGAGACGCCACGTCTTGCCGCCATCGTATGAGCTTTCACCGCGCCAGACGAATGAGTCCGGCTGGATATCGTTGAACGACCAGCGGAGCAACACACCCTTGCTGTCCTTCCCGCGCAGCACGATGCGATCGCCCTCGGCTCCGCCTTCCATGCGAACGACCGCATCGAATGTCGGCGCCACGAACGCGAGTGTCCACCTGCCGGATTTGGGATCCACCCATCGAATCCCAGCCACCATGCTCCGTTCACTCGAGGCGGAATCAGGGTAGCCCATGAAGATGTCCTCCAATGCGTGACCGTCGAGCACCCACCCAAAGAGGACCTCACCGCGCCTGTGACGAACGCTCCCGTTCTCGGCAATGAATGAGTAGTCGGCGTCCCACGTTCCCACGAAGCGTCCGAAGAGATCAGCCTGGTGGCCAAGCGACGGATGCGGAGCCGAGGCCGCCAGAGTTCTGACCATGTCGTGACGAGGGTCGACAGGCGCGCTCGGCGCGGCATTATGCGCGCACGCACATAGCGACACTCCAGTGGTGGCGAGCGCGAACCACCGATGCAATTCTCCAGATGGTCTCATTGCAATTCCTCCGTCAGTGACTCCATGTTTTTCCTGTGACCCCAAACGTCGAGCCGTTTCGAGTTCGGGCGCTTCGCGAAACCGCGTGCGTGTCGCTGACGCGATTCGATCACCCGTCTGGAGCTAAGCTCCCCACCGCGTTTTCCGCACACGACGCCGCAGAACAATTCCGCGTCAACATCGTAGAGCGAGGCTCCTTCCGGCTCAAACATGGGCGACGCGAATGGACTCTCGGCGCCGGAAGCATTTTTCTAAGTCGACCGGGCGACGAATACAGATACTCGCACATAAAGCATGTCGAGCCCGACACTTGCCTCGTCGCTGAATTCTCTGCGTCGTTCGCAAGTGAGCTCGCTCAAATCTTCGGCGGTTTGCCACTCGTCCTTCCGGCAACGAACCGACTTGCCTTCTTGCAGCTGCAACTCTCTTCAGTGACATCGAACTACCTGGACATTTCTTTGGACAGCATTGCGTACGAGCTCGTCGATGCGACGCGCAATGCCGATGATGATCTCGGTCACCTGTATCGTTCGGAACAACTCAGGTGGTATGCGCAACGAATCGGTGCAGCGCGTGAGCGGATGCATGCAGATCCCACTGCTCAGAACTCTCTCGCGCAGCTCTCGGCGGAAGTTTCGATGAGTCCTTTCCGTTTCGCGCGCGTATTCCGAGAGCTGATTGGAATGCCTCCGCATAAGTACCTGATTCGTCTCAGGCTTTTGCGCGCGCGGGATCTGTTGCAATCGGGAGCGACTGTGACGAACGCGTGTTACGCGGTTGGATTCAACAATCTCAGTCATTTCATTCGGACATTTCATCGATGCTTCGGCGTCGTGCCATCCAGATCGAAGACATCTCTCGTGATACGACATGATCGCCGAGTGCAATAGCGCATGGCTTGCGCTTTCTTGCCGCTTTTTGCAGCCCCAACGATCATGCAACCAAATCAGTCCGCTGAATTGAGCCGCTTTGTTCAGGCTCAAGATGAAGTCTACGACACCGTTCTTTCCGAGCTTCGCTCCGGACGAAAAACATCGCACTGGATGTGGTTCGTCTTCCCACAGTTCGCGGGCCTCGGGACAAGCGAGATCTCGCAGTTCTATGCGATCAAAAGCATCGGTGAAGCGCGCGCATATCTCGAACACCCGATACTCGGCCCACGTCTGACCGAGTGCAGCGAAGCGCTACTATCGATAAGAGGCCGATCCGCGCGCGAGATTTTCGGTTCTCCCGACGACATGAAGCTCAAATCCTGCATGACACTTTTCGCAAGCATCTCGCCGGTCGGATCGGTATTTGAAAAAGTGCTCGATCACTACTACAACGGCGAACGAGACGATCGAACCCTGCGACTCATTAATTAGTTGGCAGCCAGAAAGGAAAACCAATTTCCTGGTGCGGTACGTGAAATGCCTGTCAGTGACGTCGACTCAGCTCATTAGGCCGGATACTCTTGCCGAGTCTGCGCAGCGATGACAATTCCTCTGAGCTGACGGCGTAGTCGCACACGCCACATCCAATACACCAGGACAATTAGAGGCGCGACGCCGAGGGTTCCACCTAGGTGACCTCAAAGGTGCGAGGCGGCACTTCGTCCCTCATTTTTCATTTACCGCAAGCGTCATCTGCGATGGTAACAGGGAGTCAGAATGGAAAACGAATTTCCTGGTGTGGTACTGAAAACGCTATTGACCGGTCTCGCGATGGGTGAATCCCCACGCTGGCACGAGGACCGTCTTTGGTTCTCGGACTGGGGCGCTCAAGAGATCGTTGCAGCGGATACTGATGGCAACAGCGAGGTCGTCGTCCGCACTCCATTCGGTCTTCCATTTTGCATCGATTGGCTGCCGGATGGCCGTCTGCTCATCGTCTCGGGGCGTGAGAGTCTTCTCCTGCGCCGCGAGCCCCAGGGATCGCTGGTGACTCATGCCGACCTGCGCAGTCTCTCGGACAAGGGCTGGAACGAAATCGTCGTTGACGGTCGCGGCAACGCTTACATCAATGGCGGCCCCGGAATTATCGCTCTGCTTTCCGCCGATCACTCGGTTCGGCAAGTAGCCGATGGCATCGCCTTTCCGAATGGCATGGCCGTGTCGCCCGACAACGCGACGTTGATCATCGCTGAATCTCACGGCAAGAGGCTCACTGCGTTCGACATTGCTGAAGACGGCGGCCTGTCGAACCGGCGGGTGTGGGCCGACCTCGGCGGCGGCGTTCCCGACGGCATCTGCATCGACGCCGAGGCCGCCGTCTGGTACGCGGACGTTCCCAACAAGCGTTGCGTTCGCGTCCGCGAAGGTGGTCAGGTGCTGCAGACAATCAACGTTGACCGCGGGTGTTTCGCTTGCATGCTCGGGGGCGTAGGCAACAGAACATTGTTCATAATAGCCGCCGAGTGGCGAGGCATGGATAACATTGCCGAGGTTGCGCGAGCGCGAACGGGACAGGTGCTGACAATCGAGGCGCCCGCACCCGGCGTTGGTTGGCCGTAGTCGAATACCAGTTTCAAAGAGGAGACGAACATGAGTGAACTACGGTATCCAAACGAAAGCAGAGAGTATCGCGCTGCGCGCGAATCATTGCTCAAAGACGAGCAAGAGCTCATCGACAAAGTAAAATCTGTCGCAGAAAAACGCCGCAGCCTCCCCTTAGGCGGAGGTTTGAGAGAGGACTACGTATTCAAATGGGCCAACGATGGGAAAGTTGGAAAGAGTGTAAAATTCTCCGAGCTATTCGGAGACAAGAACACACTCCTGCTTTACTCGTTCATGTACGGTCCGAACTGGGACAACCCCTGCCCTTCCTGTACGTCGCTCGTCGATGGATTTGATCGAAGCTCGTATCAAGTCACTCGAGACGCCGCGTTCGTCGCAATCGCCAAAGCACCGGCCGAACGGATCAATGCGTGGGCGAATAAACGCGGGTGGTCGCAGATTGCGCTGGTTTCCGGATTCGAGTCTCCCTATCAATCCGATTACAAATGCCAGGCGGACTCAGACGATATGCAATTGCCAGTGATGCACGTATTCACGAAGCGCGATGGAAAAATTTTTCATTTCTGGGGAACTGAAACGTCGTCGAATCATCTCGACACGGTGTGGCCGTACTGGAATCTCATGGACTTTACGCCGGAGGGGCGGCCGGATCATCTCATTGCGCCACAAAACTTCAGATCAGAATTCCTGGAAAAAAATTATCTGAATCAGGAGTAGTGGGCATGAAAAAGTCGGGCGCGAGCCAAGGGTGCGTCTCTAAAGGATCCGGCCCGTCTCTTCAACTCGAGTCTCGAGGGAAACGTGCGCCGCGCGATCGACATCCACGAAGGAGAAAAAGTTGACGAGTCCGCTTTCAAGGCGCTCGTTCGCCAAGCGGTCGCGCTCAACAGCTCCGGCAAGTCGAAACCTTCGAAGAAAACAAAGTCCTAAGGGATTCCGCTCACCGCTTTCTTCACGAGCGCGGTGATCCTTGCCTCTTCGGTGGCAGTCAACTCCTTCAGCGCGAAGGCGACAGGCCACATGGCGCCTTCGTCGAGGTTCGCTCTGTCGCTGAAGCCGAACGTCGCGTACCTCGTCTTGAACTTCTGCGCGCTTTGGAAGAAGCAGACGACCTTGCCGTCCCTGGCATATGCGGGCATCCCGTACCAGAGTCTCGGCGAGAGAGCCGGCGCGCTGGCTTTGATGATAGCATGGATCCGCTTGGCCATGGCGCGATCCGGTTCCGGCATCTCGGCGATCTTCGCGAGCACGTCGCTTTCTTCGTCTTCCTTGTCCGCGCGCGGGCCGCGGCGCGCGGCCGTCTTCAGCTCCTTCACGCGATCCTTCATCGCGACTCGTTCCTCATCCGTGAATCCCTTGAGTTTCGCCGATTCCTGCGCGTCCTTTTTTGGGCTCATAGAAACTTCCTTAAATTGATTGTCGTCCATGTTTCGTTCCACGTCGTTTGGCATCGTCCTCGGAGTCACCGCTGTCACGGCGTTCGGTGCGTCGGAGTATCGCTGGTCACGCGAGACCGACTCGGCCGCGTTCGATGGCGCGTACAACTTCCCGGTTTTTGTCGTCCACAACGAGATGTGGGCGTTTCATCCGCGCGGACACTGGCGCTCCCGTGACGGGAAGACGTGGCTCCGATCTGAGCTGCCGCCCGCCGGACTGAACTCCGGCTACCAGAAGTACGTGCGTTTCGGCAACGCTGTCTACGCACTCGGCACCATGCGGGGAAACTATCTCGATCTGCACCTGACCTCGCGTATTGCGAGAACGTCCGACTTCAAGAGATGGGATGTGCTCGCCGAGGAATCGAGTCTGCCCGCGCGCGTCTTCTATGGTGCCGTCGTGCACCAGAGGAGAATCTGGCTGATGGGGGGATTCGACGGACATACATACTACAACGACGTGTGGAGCTCGCCCGACGGTGTCCGCTGGACCCGGACGACGGAGCACGCGGAATGGAGTCCGCGGAACGTCGACATGGCCGTCGCTTTCAAGGGGCGATTGTGGATCATCGGCGGAGGTGTGATCGATGGTCAGCGGGAGATCAATCCGAACTCGAAGCGCGAAGTGTGGTCTTCGGCCGACGGAGCCCACTGGATCAAGAGTCCCGATCGCGCTGGATCCGCATGGGGCGGATCCCCGATCGTCTTTGACGACCAGCTCTGGCTCATCGCGGCGAACCGGAACTCGACGTTCGCGCCGGCCCTGGTCGCGACTGCAGATGGAGCAGTGTGGCATGAAGAATCCGCTCCGTGGTCGCCGCGTGGTGCGCCAGCGGTATGGGTGTTTGGCGGACGGCTCTTCATGGCGGGCGGTAAGTATTCAGTCATGGAGAACGGCGCACCACGTTTCATCTACCGCAATGATGTGTGGTCGATGGCGCGCCTGCCGAAGTAATCCGACGGAAAGCTGACTCTCATGTTAGGAGCGTTGGTAAGGCTGCCTGTACCGGAACCATGTTAACCATGACGTTGTGCTTCGCGCTCTGAGAAGGATTCAGCCCTTGGCTGAACTCAGTTTGGTTGTTGCGGTCGCTGGTGTTGGGCCGAACGCGCTTGCACAAACACAACGCGCGAACAGCGCGCCCACAGTCTCGATGGTGTTCTCGTACACAGCGCAGTTAACCGGAATCGTCTCTGGGGGTGCGCGGCGAGGATCGACATTCGGTGGCGCCGACCGGCGCGCCCGTGCAGCATCGAGGAAGCCGAGGATTTTACATCATCACCGATCAAACCGTGTGGACTGATAAAGACAACAGCGCGCGGACGCTGACAGCCTTTGCGCAACTCGGAATCGGCGATTCACGCGTCAACAAAGTTGGCGGCTATATAGGAGGCGGTCTCGCGTTCACCGCGCCGTTCCCGCGCCGCGAGAAGGACCAGATCGGCCTTGCGATGCCGACTGCGCTGCCCGGCTCTCATTATGAGCGCGCGTCAGCAATGCGGAGCTCGATCGCCGCCGAAACCGCTATCGAGCTAACGTACCTCATACAGCTCGACGCTCGACTCGCAGTGCAGCCTGACTTTCAATACCTGATAAATCCTGGCGCAACGCGGGTAATGCGGAATGCGCTCGTGCCGGGAGTGCGAATCTTGCTTTCTTACTAGCGACGTCCACGGAGGAACCATGAAGCCATTCATTTTTCTAATCGCGCTCGGAATTCTTTCTACACCCGCTTACGCGCAGCTGCCCGTCACGACGAGTCCGAATCAGCAAGCGCTGCTTCAGAGCGACAATTCCCAACTCGCTGCAAATAAAAAACTGGTCTTCGATTTCTGGCGCGAAGTATTTCAAACGCACGATATGACTCTGGCTCCCAAATACATGGCTGAAGACTACATGCAGCACAATCCCAACGTGCCGACAGGACGTCAGCCATTCATGGACTTCTTCGGGCGCCTTCCGCGTCAACCAGTCCGACCCGAGATCGACAATCTCGTGACGATGGTCGCAGAGGGAGACAAGGTGGTTTTAGCTTTTCGGCGAGAGCTTCCAGATCCGCAGAACGCGGGGAAAACCTACACGACAACGTGGTTCGACATGTTTCGAATCAAAGACGGTAAGATGGCCGAGCACTGGGATTACGGGACCAAAGCCGCGAAGTAAAAGGATCGTCAGCTTCCTAGTGTATAATCCCGGCGACAATTCGCTTGTATCGATCCGTCTCTCTCACAAAATCGAAGTCGGTGTCGTGCGACAGCCACTCCTTGTGATGCCACCCCTTGCTCAATGCAGCTTCGAGATTGTCGAGCGCCTTGTCGTCCTCCTTCAGTAACGCGTACGTGCAAGCAACGTTGTAATAAGTGATTGCATCGTCGTCTATCGCGAGCGCCCGGCGGCTGGCCTCCTCTGCGCGCTCGCGGTCGCCGAAATGTGCGTAGTTGGTTCCTGCAAGCGACCACGCACGCGGATCGTCAGGATTCAGCTCGAGCCTTTCCTGCATCAGCGTCAACGCGCGACGCCGCGCCGAGAGTGACTCGGTCTTTTTTCCAGCAGTTGAGTACGCAAGACCAAGCATCGCAGCGACGTCGTATGAATCGGGTCGAAGCGCCGCGGCAATACGAAATACTCTTACCGCCTCATCGCCCAAGCCCTGCCAGATGAGGTTGCGTCCCCAGTAATACGGAGCCTCGAACAATTTCGGATCGAGACGCATCGCCGTCTCGAACTCCCTGTTCCCCTTCTCGTAATCCTTGTGACAGGAGTAAACCATTCCACGCGAGAGGTGAGACTCCGCAAGGTCGGGCTCGAGCTCGAGAGCGCGTTCACTCGCGAGCTCGGCATCCCTCAGAAAAATCGGGTTAGCCTCGAACGCGAGATACAACAACGAAGAACAATCCGCGATCCCCGCATACGCTGAGGCGTACTCAGGATCTATCTCCACCGCGCGACG
>WNGI01002944.1_pt1 | contig 15819 bp, 18 predicted proteins | sample 5400621 | NCBI WGS metagenome assembly WNGI01 (sample SAMN13153374, study PRJNA577476) | soil metagenome | isolation source: 20 cm soil or saprolite under Garry oak tree replicate 1 | place: USA:California | collected 2016-06-15 | reverse complement strand
TGGTGCTCTACGCCGGCACTAGCGCCCAACCCCAAGCTCCGGCGGCTGGAATTCTCATCCTGGTCGATAGCACGGGCGACGGTGTTAATATGGGATCGGGCAGTGTTTGCGACGACGGAACAGGTCATTGCACGTTGCGCGCGGCCATTCAGCTGGCGAACGGACGGAACAACGGCTCCGACACGATCAGCATTTCGGCCACGGGCACAATCTCGTTATCAAGCGTGCTGCCGAATCTGAACGTTCCGGTCAGCATCCACGGCCCCGGTGCGGCGAGTTTAACAGTCGCGCGCGGCGCGTCCATCTTCCGCATCTTCAATGTGACCACTTCTGGGACAGTAAGCTTGTCCGGCCTAACTATTAGCAACGGGCTCGCCAATGGCGATGGCGGAGGGCTTCAAAATTCCAGCACCGGCATCGTCAACCTGACCAATTGTACATTCATCTTCAATCAGGCTACCAATGGCGGCGGGATTTCAAACGCGACCACCGGCCGAGTAAACCTCACCGGTTGCTTCCTTGCCTCCAACGAGGCCGCTTTGCAAAATGGTTCCTGCAACGGTGGTGGCGTTTACAACGGAGGCGGCACCGTCACTATCACGAACAGCTTCCTGTTGGAGAACGTCGCGTTTGGTGGGCAAAACTTCCGCGGCTTCGGGGGCGGCGTTTATAACAATGGCACCTTGATTGTCGTCAACAGCACAATCGCCGAGAACCAAGCGACGAGTAACAGCAATACGGAGCCAGACGGTCTCGGGGGCGGGATTTATAACGCAGCTACTGCTATTATCAGTAACAGCACCATCGCTATCAATAGCACTGCAAACGACACAGGCCGCAGCAGTGGTACTGGCGGGGTTCAAAGCGCCGGCACGATCACTCAGGTCAAAAGTACAATCATCGCCAGGAACGGTGGCGCAGAATCAGAACCAGACGTTAGCGGTCCTTTCTCGTCAGCCGGTTTTAACCTAATTGGGGCAACGGATGGGAGCACAGGTTTCACTGCAGCCACCGATCAGACGGGCACAGTCGCCTCATACCTCGACCCGAAGTTTAATGACCTATGGTCAGATAACGGCGGACCAACCAAAACCATGGCTTTGCTCTGCGGTAGTCCGGCGATCGATAAGGGCACCAGCAATAGCCTAACCGGCACTTTGACCACAGACCAGCGCGGAACCGGTTTCGCGCGCACCGTGGATGATTCTGGAATTCCGAATGCGTCCGGCGGTGATGGGACAGACATCGGCGCGTTCGAATACGGGGCCGGGCCCATCATGCCGACCAGTGTCGTGTCGCGAAAGTTTCATGGAACTGGCAACCCACCACCTCATTTCGATATTCCGCTGCCGCTCAGTTGCGCTTCCATGGGAGTTGAATGCCGCAGAAACACCGGTGCTGATACGACAGGGCCGAATGTGGGACACGATCATGAGCTGGTCGTTAGCTTTGGCAGTAATGTGAGCACGGGTAGCGTGGATGTACTGGACGACAGCACGGGTTTCCCAGCGGGCACGGCTACGTTGAGCGGGAATAATAGTAGTGTAGTGACCGTTGATCTTCACAGTATCTCAAACCCCGCGAGCCTCACTGTTAATCTTAGAGGGCTAAGCGACGGGACCAATACCGGTCTTGTGAGCGTTCCAATGGGCGTACTGCTGGGCGACGTGAACGGGAGCGGTGTGGTGACTAGTGGCGACGCGAATCTCTGTAAAGGGCAGGCTCTTCAACCGATCACTAATTCCAACTTCCGCGATGATATCAACGTCAGTGGGACTATCAGCAGCGGCGACGTAAATGTGATCAAGCAGCACGCTCTGGATCAATTGCCCCACTAGTCGAAAAGGACGAACCTCCCTCAAACCCAAAGCAGTAGTGGGCGGCTTTGATATTGCATCCCGATGGGCGTGCTCCTTGGCGATGTGAATGGGAGCGGTGTCTGGTGAGTAACACTGATGTGGCTTCGGTCAAAGCTCAGGTCGGGATCACCCAGCTCGCCCCGTCCAATTTTCGGGACGATGTGAAAGTTAACCGCGTGATCAGCAATACCGACGTGAGTTCCACCAAGTCGCAGGTGGGGGCTCACTGCCTTAGGCTGAGCATCAAGGCCCAACCAGCATTGCCGCCTTGTTGGAGAACGCGTGATCTCAAGCAGCGGCGGCTTCCAAATCGCTGGGGCGATCTGGAGATCGCCCTTCCTTGGCCGTGTTCTTCTCCAGTGCCACGCTCAAGACTTCGTCGACGTTTTCAACCGGGACAAATTTGAGTTTTTGCTTGGCCTCTTCCGGGACATCGACCAGGTCCTTCTCGTTCAACTTGGGAATGATGACGGTAGAAATGCCAGCGCGCATTGCGGCCAGACTTTTCTCTTTTAGTCCACCGATCGGCAGAATCAGTCCGCGCAAGGTGATTTCTCCAGTCATGGCAACATCCGAGCGCACCGGCTTGTTGGTAAAGAGCGAGGCGAGCGCTATGAACATGGCGACGCCTGCGGAGGGCCCGTCTTTCGGCACCGCGCCTGCCGGCACGTGCACATGGATGTCGGTTTCCAGAAAATCCTCCGCCTTCACGCCAATCTCGCCGTCACGGCTGCGCACGAGACTAAGCGCGGCCTGAACCGATTCCCTCATGACATTGCCGATCTGGCCAGTCAGAGTGATGTTGCCTTTACCCGGATAACGCGTCGCTTCGATGTGCAACACTTCGCCACCGTACGGCGTATACGCGAGCCCGGTGACCACTCCCGGCTTGCTCGTCTGCAGTTTTGTTTCGCGAACATACTTCGCCGGACCGAGCGTCTGCGCTACCAAATCAGGCGTCACGGTGACTGGCTCAGTTTGTCCGCGCGCAAATTTTGCCGCGACTGCGCGGCAGACCGCGCCGATTTGCCGCTCGAGTTCGCGCACACCGGCTTCGTGCGTGTAATCGTTGATGATGCGGCGGAACGCTTCCTCCTGCCAGTCGCACTGCTCGGCCTTAAGCCCGTTCTCCTCCAGTTGTCGGCGTACCAAATAACGTTTCGCAATCTCGAGTTTTTCGCGCTCGGTGTAACCGGGCAGCGAGATAATTTCCATCCGGTCGCGCAATGGCTCCGGCACGGCATCGATGTAATTGGCCGTGGCGATGAAAATGATCTGGGAGAGATCAAACGGCACATCGAGATAGCGATCGACGAAGGAAAAGTTTTGCCGCGGATCGAGCACTTCGAGCAGCGCGCTGGCCGGGTCGCCACGAAAATCGGCCCCGATCTTGTCGATCTCGTCGAGCATCATGACTGGATTGCGCGTGCCGGCGCGGCGCAACTCCTGAATGATGCGACCGGGCATCGATCCGATGTAAGTGCGACGGTGGCCGCGAATTTCCGCTTCATCACGAATTCCGCCCAGGCTCATCCGTGCAAATTTACGGCCAAGCGCGTCGGCGATCGATTGGCCCAAACTGGTTTTGCCAACGCCGGGCGGCCCGACAAAACAGAGAATCGGTCCGTGTCCCTGCGGATTGAGCTTGCGAACCGCGAGGTATTCGATGAGACGGCGTTTAACCTTTTCGAGATCGTAGTGATCGCGGTCGAGAATCTGTTGCGCTTTATCGAGATCGATATTGTCCTCGGTCAATTTCGACCACGGAAGTTCGGCGATCGTTTCAACGTAGCTGACGATAACCGAGTACTCCGGGCTGGCTGGCGGAATAAAGTCGAGCCGTTTTAATTCGCGTTCCGCTTGCGCTAGGACATCAGCCGGCGGCTTCGCCTGCTCGAGGCGGGTGCGCAATTGCGCGACTTGTTGGTCGGTGCCAGTATCGCCTTCGCCCAGCTCCTGTTGGATCGCCTTCAGCTGCTGCCGCAAATAGGCTTTGCGCTGCGCGTCGGAAAATTGCGAGGCCACGTCCTTCTGCAGCTTTTGCTGGATCTGCGCGATCTCGAGCTGGGTGGAGATGTGCGTTTGCACGGCGCGCAAACGCTTCTCGACGTCGAGCTCTTCCAGAATTGCCTGCTTTTGGGCAACATCCACATTTAAATTCGGCGCGAGAAAGTCGACCAATTGTTCCGCGTTCTCGATGCTGCGAATGATTGCGCTCGCACCTTCTGGCGCGTCGGGCGTCAACTCGAGCAGTTGCGCCGCCGAATCGCGCAAATTTCGAAACTCCGCCTCAAATTCCTTTTTCTCAGGCGGTTGAATAGAATCCAGCAATGTGATCTCGGCGCGGAGATATGGATGCGTCGCCACAATCTTGCGCAACGAAAACCGGCGCAGCCCTTGCACGAGGGCGATGACATGATCGTCCGCCTGCCGCAAAAGCTTCAAGACGATCGCGGCCGTCCCGACGGTGTAGAGGTCCTGCGGCTCCGGATCTTCCTTGCTTTCATCGCGCTGCGCGACCAAACCGATGATTTTGGTCATCGGCAGCGTTTCATCGAGCAGCTTGATCGAAGCCGGCCGCCGCACGTTCAGCGGCGCCACCGTTCCTGGAAAAACGACGAAACCGCGTAGCGGCAAGATTGACAATGTCTCGGGAATTTTCGGCGTCTGGTTTTGATCGGCCACGCCTATAGCAGCGGCTCCGCTTGGCAATTGATCGGCCCCACCACCGGGTTGAAGCGTTTGCAGGAGTTCCGCGCTCATGATTTTTTCAGAGCCAGATGAATCCAGAGCAACCCGTTCTTCTGCTCCGCGCGCACCTTTGTGACGTCGACCTCGGCCGGTAGCCGGACCCCGCGTTCGAACGGGCCATAATCGATCTCCATCGCGATCATCTGCATGGCTTCCCTGTCTTCGTCGCTCGGCTCCGGCACATCCCGCACACCGCGGATTGACAAGTGCTGTCCTTCGATAATGAGCTCGATGTCAGATCGCTCAACCCCGGCAAGATCAACACAGATACGAATGCACTGTTCGCATCGATAAGCGTTGATGGCAGGCCGCCAGGCATGCGGGCCGGAGCGGGAAAAGCGCAAGCCCGCCAGCTGATGGGTCACGTCGTGAATAGAGCCGTGCAGCCAGCGTAGGTGAATTGTGCGGGATGAATCCATCGGATATATAACGTCGCCCGCACCCGCCTCGGTTTCAACCGCGCGCCATAAATCTGTGCCGGTGGTTGTCGGCTTGGCCGCACCCGTTGCAGCTATTCTTCGATCGCGCCGCCGATGTCGCGCAAGTAATTACGAAATGTGTAGTGTGGATTCGCAGCTCGCTTTTTCAAATAATCGCTAAACTTGAATTGCTGACGCAGAGTGTCGCCTGCTTTGATCCGGTCGGCCTGACGTCGCTCTGCCTGCCAAATTTCCCGCGCGGTCGTGAGCAGTTGCTCTACCTTGTCCAGAGGGAAAAAAACACACCCATCGGCGTCAGCAAAAACCACGTCGCTCTCGGTTACGTCAAAATCTCCAAAATGAGCGATGCGCAAGGCCTCGTCCGTTCGGCGGTCAAGGCGCTGCGGCCCCGATGAGCACGAACCGTAGCTGAAAATGGGAAGACCAATTTGTATCAGTTCGGGCGTGTCCCGGTGCGATCCCCAAACTACGATTCCGGCCAGGCCGCTGACCTGCGCTTCCAGCGCGGTTAGGTCTCCGATGCAGCCCTCATCCCGCCGTCCGCCGTTGTCGATAACGAGAACATCTCCCGGACTGGCTGACTCCATTACCTCCAGGAAGACATCGACGCTTCCGAAATGTTTTGCTGGAACTGTGTGACCAACCAAACGGCTGCCCGAAATTACCGGGCGAATTCCTGGCCGCGCAATTCGCATCGGTAACTGCAAGCGCAGCGCTGCGTCCGCGATTAACGGCGTTGAAAGCTCTGCAAATTTTTCCGACAGCCAACGATTGGTCGCTTCATTTGTCATTCCGAGTTCTGCCCTTGCGGGAAAGAATCCCTTGCTGATTTGTTAGTCGATCTGACAAAGCTATCATTCCATCTTTTTATAAACAAACGGCGGGTTCCCACTTTGTTTGAGTCCGGCGCGCACTGCTGGCATATATAAAGGGATGACGCGAGCAGCGCGACACTCGTATTTATTCATCATCGGGGTCATCGTGCTCGCGGGCGTCACGCATCTGGCCACCCCCCTCGTGACGGTTCTCTTTTCCTATTTTGGTTTGCGCAGACTTAACTTTGCCAAGCGCAAGTGGATGTCTGTGTTGCTCTTTCTCGTGCTCGTTGCCGGGATACTTTCTGGTTTCGGCTATCTCATCCGGCAGACCTTTATCGCCTTACCCAAAATAGCCGCGGAGTCGATTCCGCCGATGATTGCCTACGCGCAAAGTCATGGGATCGACCTTCCGTTTTCGGATGTGGATAGTTTGAAAGCTGCCATCTTCGACATGATAAAGGACGAATTTCTTTTTGTCGGAAATTTTGCGCGCACCGCAACGGCACAAGTCGTCTTTATTTTGATCGGCATCGTGGTGGCCGCGAGCTTGTTCTTAAACCCCGGAGTCGAGCGAAATCCGGACAAACTGAAAGGCCCGAACCTTTTCACGGCGGTAACGGACGAGATCAAGATCCGCTTCCGCTTGTTCTATGCGAGTTTCGAGACGGTGATGGGAGCCCAGATCGTGATTTCACTCATAAACACGTGCTTGACCGCCATATTTGTGTTCGCAGTCTCGCTCAAACACGGAACGGTCGTGATCGGCCTGACATTTCTCTGCGGGCTTCTGCCTATTGTGGGTAACCTAATCAGTAACTCGATCATCGTTGGGATTGCTTTTACAATTTCACCGCGGGTGGCCATTGCCGCGCTCATATTTCTCGTCGCGCTGCATAAGTTTGAATATTTTCTCAACAGCAAAATCATTGGGGATAGGATTAAGAACCCTGTCTGGCTGACTTTGCTGGCTCTCATTATCGGGGAGCGCTTCATGGGAATTCCCGGGATGATTCTGGCGCCGGTGGTGTTGAACTACATCAAGGTAGAGGCTTCCCGGCTGCCGCCGCCCGACCCCGTTCCCGCAAGCGTGCGCAGTTAGTAGAAGCGGCATCTTGCCGCTTAACTAATAGCAAGCAGCCGGCAGCCGCTTCCACTTCATCTCTCACTGCTTCTCTGATTCTTTGAGCAGTTTGATCAATTCATCCTTCCACAAGGCCGCTATCGTGTGACTGCCGTGTCCCCGCGTCTTGTCGCCAAATGGAATAACGACCGCACGGCCATGCGGCACTCGTTTCATTTCACGTTCAAGAATTCCGAGTTCCGGCGGATTGATTAGGTCGTCAGCTGAATTAATCGCCAGCAGCGGAGCTTGGATTTTTTCCAGGTTCGGCCCCGGATCGTAATCGCGCGACGCTTCCAAGGCGTATAGCACATCATTCGCGTCATCCGCTTTCGTGATATCAGCGACGAACTTGTCCAGAACTTCATCCGCTTTTGCGAGAGTGGGCACCTCCTTTTGTCGCAGCGTTGGATTGCTACTCATGAGCCAAAGCATTTCGGCCGCGGTGCCAAGGCTCGGCGGTTGCGCTGTGTACTCGCCGTCCTTCCAAGCCGGATCGTGTCGAATGGCGTCGATGATGATGCGCCGCCAAGCGCGGTTGCGTCCGGAGATTTGCGTGGGCAAACTGGCCAATGGCAGGAGCGCGTCCATGAAATCGGGATGCGATTCGCCCCACAACCAGGTGTGCATGCCGCCCATGGAGGTGCCCATCACCAGCCTTGCATGGTTTGCGCCAAGCCCGTCCGTGATCAGGCGGTACTGCGCTTCCACCATGTCGACGTATCCGTAATGCGGAAACTTGGCGTGCATCCCGTCGCTCGGTTTGCTCGATTTGCCATGACCGATCCCGTCTGGCAACACGATGAAAAACTTCGTCGCGTCCAGCGGCTGCTCTCTCCCAAAGAGTTCGCCCGCGAACTCGGGCCGAATAAATTGCGCGCCACTGCCGGTCGTGCCGTGCATGATCAGAATCGCGTTAAGCGATGTGCCTTGTGCGTCCTTTTCCAGCTTCCCGATTGTTCGGTAATGGATACGCAATTCCGGCAAACTTTCGCCCGATCTGAACTTAAAATCGCGAATGGTGTAATAGCTTTCTGTCGGCGCCGGATATTCGGGTGCCGAAAGTGCGCCGGCCGCTGTGGCCAGGAATGTGGCGGCAAAAAGTCGGAATCGGGACATCATAAATAAAACTTACTTGGTTTGTTTGTGAAACGAAACGCTCATCGGTGAGTAGCGTTCGATACCCTTATGTAAGATTATATCTTAGATATCGCTCATCCGAGGGAGGCCTAAAACTCAAACCGCACAGCAACGCGCGCGCGCGAAAGATATTAGGGAAATCGCTTGGTTTTTTTATGGCGGCTCTGCGCGCCAAGAAAAACGGCGACACCGTCTTCGAGATCAAGAAGGGCTTTATTGATGGCGACAAAGTGGAGCATCTCTGGATCCGGGAAGTCACTTATGACGGTAAAAATTTCCACGGCAAGATCGACAACCGGCCGCTTGAGGTCAGTAACGTCCATCTTGGGCAACACGTAAGTGTGGTAGCGCAGGATGTGACCGATTGGATGTTTCTGAAGGATGGCAAACTGATCGGCGGCTACACCACGCGCGTGCTTTACGCGCGCCTGTCGCCGGAGGATAAAGCGGAATTCGACAAGCGAGCAGAATTCAAAATCGAATAGGAGCACGCCAGCAAAATGAAAACGAACATTTGAGCAACGAAGTTTTGGATGGCGGCGGCGTCGCTCACTGTGGGAGTTTTAGGTTTGGGCGGGTGCGCCGACTATGTCGGCGTCGGCTACGGTTCGGCTTATTACGTGCCGGATTACAGTCCGTTCTACGCTGCTTACTATTATGATGGCATCCCCTATTGGGGACCGAATTTCTACTACACGAGGAAGAAGGTCGTCGTTAAAGACGTGGACAAACACATCAACGTGAACAGAAACGTCTATTTCGGTGGACACCACTTCGTTCGTGATCGACGCGGCGAAGGACGCGTTATACGGGGCGGCCGTCGCGCCTGATCACTGGATGTGGTCGGAGGTCGGAAGTCAGAACCAGGAAGTAGAAGTCAGATAGCGGATACGCTACGGGACCGATCGATCAGAGCATCAACGTCCCAATTCGAAGGTAAGGCACGAGCAATTGATGAATCTCGTCCAAGACGTATCCGGCTCGCTCCGGCACGTGAATGACTGGAAGAGAAGCAGCTGCTAAGACTTCGTCGACAAACTGGTCCCGCACGCGACGCTCCGTGTTTTGATGAGATGCATCGTCCAATTCGATCGCCACTACAGGCGCAAGATTTTTGTCACATACAACAAAATCGACCTGCTTTCGATCGATTCGGCTTCGGTATGCCTGACCGGGAACGGATTCCTTGATGTAAACCAGTTCAGCCAGCCTCACCTTCGCAAAAACGGTATGTTCGGGTGTGAGTCGGCGAAGAATTTCGTAGAGCGAGCGCTCCGCAGCGGAGAAAAAATAGTTACGGCGAGAATAAGGAAAAACGCGCGGCTCAGGCCGCCGCCATTCGGATCCTTTTGCGGGCGCCGGTTCGTCGCGCAGAATGACGAGGAGGCTGAGGCCGGCGACGATGGCAGTCCATATACAGGCCAGATAGAGCATTTATAATTTCCATAGCAGCTCCCATACCCTAAAGAAATTAGCGCTGCCGGCGTTCCGCCTGAATCTGCTTCAGTAGCTCGGTTTGTGTCCTTTCCAGATCGTGAAAGAAATCAGCCGCTGCTTGCAAAGCGTCGGGATATTTTTCGAACCGTTTTCGGAGTTTTTTCGTCCCGGGATCGTAAAAAAAGGATATGTCCTCATCGAGATTGGGCGCAATCAACTCGTCGCTCAATTTTTCGTAATGCGTTATCCGGCTTAAGCCAGCCCGGATCACCGATTCGAGCTCACGCAGCGAGGTCAAGGTTTTTACATCGAGCAAGGCGATCCCGCCTGACTGAAGCAGGGTCGCGATATCGGTCGGACTGTAATCCGATGCGAATGCGAACGCATGAATGGGGGGCATTCCGCCCGCGTTAAGCGCGCGTCTGAAGGCCGCAACCTGTGTGTCCTGCTTCACCCCCTCGGTTTTGGCGCTCTCGATCCCTTCCTTCAACTGCTGTTCAAGCGAGGCGAGAATCTGATCGCGGCGCCTCGAATCCTGCTGATGCTGTTGATATCCGTTTAGCCAAAATGCGGCGTAAACGCCGACAAACACCAGGATCAGTTCCGCTGTCCAACGACCCACGCGTGAGACCAAGCGCGATTTGTTTTCCATCGGCCTTATGGATTCGCCCGACACACAAGCTTAGGCAAACGCGCGGTGACCTTGCTTTCGGCCAATCTTGCTCGCTGAATATTAAGCAACACCATCCGTCAAGCAGCACTGTGGCTCAGAGGACAAAGCCGCAGCGCCCAAGCAAACTTCCGTGCCTATCTGTTCATTCCATCGGAGACTTTTGGCCACAGGCGCCGTGGTGAGCGGCGTCTGTGGTCAAAGAACTCCACCTTTGCATTCAGAAAATTCTGTCACCTAACAGCGCGAGGAATGCACGCTGGGCGATCGATACCGCGCCGACACCGAACGCAACGCGGAGAAATCCAATAAAGAAGCGGTCAGACCTTACCGCGCGAGGACGACGTCTTTTTTGGTCCAGACGTGAACCTGCCCGCAATGCGAGCAACTGAACCTGTTGTTCTTGATCTTGGCCGCGGCCCACAATTCCTCTCTGATCGTTTGACCGGTCGGCGTGAGTTTCGCTGTGGAAGGACATCTAACCAAAATCCTTTTGATGACCGGTCCTTTTTGTTTCTGCGCTATTGTTATCATAAGATTTTTAACCAAGCCGATAAACGATGCGGGCTTTGTCGATGTCGTAGGGCGACATCTCCATTTTGACGCGGTCGCCGATGGTAAGACGAATAAAGCGCTTGCGCATTTTACCGGAAATATGGGCGAGGACGAGGTGCTCGTTCGCCAGTTGAACACGAAACATTGTACCCGGAAGAACCGACATGATGATTCCTTCCAGTTCGATTGCTTTTGCAGAATTCATAATGAGCGACCGGGCGAGCCGGCACTCAAATAAATGAGCGCCGACTGCGCGCAATCAATTCCGGATCTACCGGCGATTACCTGCGAATGGCCGATTGGCGCCATGGGGACGCGGCCGCTCTTCGCGGGCGCGTGCCTCATTGACGTTCAGGGTTCGGCCATTGAGTTCCTTGCCATTGAGCGCAGCCATGGCGGCGTCCGCTTGGGCCTTGTCACCCATGGTGACGAAGGCAAATCCGCGCGACTTTCCAGTCATGCGGTCCATCATCAGCGAGACTTCGCTGACGGTGCCATGTTGTTCGAAAAGATCTTGCAGATCGTTCTCGGTAGTCTCAAAGGAGAGATTTCCTACGTATAGTTTCATTGTGATTTGATTTGGACAAACACTGCCAGCTACAGAGCCGTTCCCGGGAATCGGGTTTCAAATCACCACTGAGGCTATCTCAGCTGACGATCTACCATGCAACGAACAAAACAGAAGTAATCCAATACGGCGTCATTCTCGCCTATCTTTGCCAAAAGACAACAACGAAGGTGAAAATAGAATGTTAAGCTATGGGACGCGGAGCGTGTCTTTCTACAGGCGTCACCAGCTTACCGTGGCAGTGCCGGGGGGATCGACCACGACATTGCGCCCGAGCAACTGGACGAAGGTAAAGTTGTTTTCGGAATCCCAAAGCACCCGCCCGTAAACCGTAATCTCGACTGAGGAGGCGGCGTCGGTCGTGATGGATTTAAACGCCGACAAATCCTTTTTTGCGATCATCACTCGAATATTGGAGAACCCCTTTTTCCCTTGGGGGTCAGGTTGCCAGATCGAGCTTTCGTACCAATTTGGTTTGAGGTGGTGAATATCCTTGCCGCGGAAATTGAACTTCACCGCAACAAGTTCCCGGGTGTGAGACTTTAAATTGCTGCCCAGGGCCCGCACATCATATGTTTGCACAGTGCGCCACGTCTTGGCGTCGATGCGTGTGCTAGCAGCGAGCAAATTGATCGTGCCGATGCAACTAAGAGCCAAAATGAGGCAAGAAGTGTTTTTCATATCCGACAGACAGAATTATCAGGATTAGCCGGCTTGGAAAGGGGCGCAAATCCGTTTCAAACAATGCCGCGGGTATGTGCGCCAATGACAGAGTGGAATCACTCGTTGTCGAAGTTACGTTACTCATCTAAAGTACCGCTCCTTGAACCCCCGATCTTATTTTCGCACTTTCGTAATTTGTCTGTTCTTGACCCGGCTTTGTGATGCTCAAGAACAGCAGTCGACTTTTGCAACCGCAGACAGTGAGAAGTTGAATTTCAGACAATTCGGGCTTTTGGCGATCCAAGATGGGGGCCGGCGGAAACCAATCGATACGTTCGCGCGCGAAACGCTAATCCGAATCACGGCAAGATCGAGGTATACGGACAAGGCGGGACGGAACTGGACCCCAAGCGATTTCCTTTTATCGGCCTTGCTGGAAACGCACGATTGGCGGAATGAGCCGATGGTGTTGGTTTCATACGGCATGCTGAAGGAGCAGCTGGGACTCGATCGCGCCCAACGAAGATTTTCGTTCGCACAGTTGACAACGATGCCCGAGCTGAATCGTCTGGCGAACGAAGCGCATGCTCTGCGAAAAGCGGAGCGGCCGCTCGATCGGTTGCAGCAGGAAGTGATGAGCGTGAGCGAACGCCTTGCCCTTTTTGCCCATGTCATGGACGGAAGCGCCTTTCTGATAGTGCCTGCGCCGAAGAGCGAAACGGATCCGTGGCTGATTCCACCGGAATTTTCACGCTACTACAATGAGACGCAATTTGCGCCGAGGCAGAAGGAATTGGAAACGTTGGCCACGGCCTACATGCAGGGTGATAGCTTTCAATTCAGTCGCGCCGCCAAGCAGCTGCGCGATGACCTCAGCGCGTTAAGTCCGGCCATCTACCCGACCGAGAATCAACTGCAGTTGGAGTATGGCTGCAATCATTTCGCGGGCTTTTACCGGGCCATCTGGTTCTACGGATTGGCCTTTGTGATTCTGTTAGTCGCGCATTTGCGCAAGCGGGGAAATGCGTTGCGAAACGTCGGTGTCACGATTGCGGTTCTCGGCCTGGGACTGCACGCCACCGGAATTGTCTTGCGCTGCCTGATCGCGGGTCGGCCGCCGGTAACCAACATGTATGAATCGATTATCTGGGTGTCGTTCGCGGTCTCATTCTTCGGCGCGATTTTTTTCGCGCGGTATCGCACCCCCATCTATTTGCTGGCGGCGTTGCCAGTGACGCTCATCGCCCTTTTGCTTGTCCATCAAATGCCGATCGCCATGCCTTCGAGCATCGATCCGCTTGTGCCGGTTCTGCGTGATAATTTCTGGCTGACCATTCATGTTTTGACAATCACCCTCAGTTACGCCGCTTTCGCACTGGCGATGGGGTTTGGACATATTTTGCTCTGGCGTTACGCGCGTAACCCGGTGGGCGCGCGCGCCGATGCGCCGATGCACTTTTGGCTCTACCGCGTGTTACAGCTCGGCGTTCTCTTGCTTGCCGCCGGCACGATTCTTGGCGGCGTCTGGGCCAATTATTCCTGGGGCCGGTTTTGGGGATGGGACCCAAAGGAAACGTGGGCTTTGATAGCGTTGCTTTGTTACATCACAACCCTGCACGGACGTCTTGCTGGTTGGTGGACGGAATTCGGATTGGTCGTGGCTAGCGTTGTTTGTTTTCTGGCGGTGTTGATGGCGTGGTACGGAGTAAACTTTGTGCTTGGGAAAGGGTTGCACAGTTACGGCTTCGGCATTGGTGGCGAAACGTATGTGGCGACGTTCGTCGTTCTCGACCTTTTATTTGTGGGATTCGCGATCTGGCGATATCGCATGAGCAAAGCTTCGATGGGCGAAGCGCGACAAGTCGAAAGCGAAACCGTCGCGGTCTAGAGTTGTAGCCACGTCCCTGTGGGACGTGCGCACTTGCACAGCGCAGGGGCTACAGAAATTTGTTCGCCGGCCGGCGAAGCCCAGCTATTTTCCGACAGTGCGCGGGAAAAGCAAAACACCCAATGGAAATAAACGGTTTGTTCTTGTTATCGACGTCGGTGGCTCAAATGTGAAGCTGCGAAACTCCGCCGATCGGCGCACAGCCAAGTTCAAATCGGGAAAAACGATGACGGCTCGTCAGATGGCTACACAAGCGCGCGAGCTTGCCTCGGACTGGCATTACGATGTTGTCTCGATCGGTATCCCGGGACCGGTAAGGCATGGCCGGCCAACGGCGGACCCCATCAACATTGGCGGCGGATGGAGGCGTGTTGATTTCAAGAAAGTGTTCGGCAAACCGGTGAAATTGATCAACGACGCCGCCATGCAAGCGCTCGGTAGTTACGAAGGCGGTCGGATGCTTTTTATCGGACTAGGCACCGGGCTGGGCTCGGCCCTGATTGTCGATGACGTGGTCGTGCCGCTCGAACTTTGCGAAATGCGCTACTCGCGTCGAAAAACATTGGAAGATTTGCTTGGCAAACGCGGGTTGAGGAGAATCGGCCCGGCCCGCTGGCGAAAAGCAGTGGAAGCGGCGATCGCAAACCTGAAAGCGGCGTTCGTGGCCGATTATGTCGTGATCGGTGGCGGAAATGTAAAGAAGCTGAAACATCTTCCCGGGGGCGCGCGACGAGGCTCGAACCGCCACGCTTTTCGCGGAGGCGTGCGGCTTTGGCAGCAATCGCCGATGGGCGCGAGAGTGAAAAAGCACAGGTTGATCATTACGTAACCGGCTGACCCAATAGGGGGTGTTCTTGACCGGGCTCGTCCGGTGGTCGAGACCTACCTGGACAGCCGCGCTTCGCAGATTTCGCAGAGGACCCTGGATTCGCGCGGTGGAATCGCGCGCCACGATGAGATCGACATCGGCAATATTTCGGCACGATCCCCCGTCGCGGCCGAGCAGGGCGATTGTTTTCAGTTTTCGAGATTTCCCTTCCTCGAGGGCTCGGCGAATGTTGGCCGATTTTCCGCTCGTGCTGATAGCGACGAGGACGTCACCCGTCTTTCCAAACGCGGCTACTTGTCGCGCAAAAATTTCTTCAAAACCATAGTCGTTTCCCGTGGCCGTGATGAGGCTGCCGCCCTGCGACAAGTTCATGGCCGGGTATGGCCGTCTGTCCTGCATAAAGCGACAGGCGAATTCAGTGCAAAAATCGGCCGCGTCGGCCGCGCTGCCGCCATTGCCACAAGCGAGAAGTTTATTCCCAGCGCGCAAACATTCCGCGACGAAATCCGCCGCTTCGGCCATGGGCGGTTCGAGTTTGGCTAAGGATTGAATAGTAACCGTGGATTCTTGTAGGGAGCGCGCAAAAATCTCTGCGATATTCGCCATGGCGGTAGTTTGAATTTATTTGCGTGCAGGCGGTGAGAAAAAGGCAGCGGATTTTGGTTTCGACATCGTCCCGCTTATGGAATGCCTCAATACTTCAATGATGGTGCGCGATACAGGGTTCGAACCTGTGACCCCTACCGTGTCAAGGTAGTGCTCTACCACTGAGCTAACCGCGCGTTCTGAATAGTGATAAGTGAATAGTGATAAGTGATCAGTCAAGAGCGGCGGCACGCGACTGGCCGGTCTTACCAATCACGATTCGCTGATCACTGATCACGAAGCGCGCAGCGCACTACGCGGCTAGCTTAACAGCGTCCTTATGCCCGAGAATGCGGACGGTGTCTTTGAGCTGCTCGACTTTAAGCGGCTTTTTCAGGACCGTGATCGGACCTTTAGCCAAAATGCGATTGAGCATTTCGCTATCGGGATAGCCAGTTATAACAACGATTGGACACTCCGGCTGTTCTTGTTTGGC
>WNGI01002564.1_pt1 | contig 15819 bp, 13 predicted proteins | sample 5400621 | NCBI WGS metagenome assembly WNGI01 (sample SAMN13153374, study PRJNA577476) | soil metagenome | isolation source: 20 cm soil or saprolite under Garry oak tree replicate 1 | place: USA:California | collected 2016-06-15 | reverse complement strand
CTCACGAGTGCTACCGCGACGTCACCCACCACTTGCAGGGAGGCCGCCGATACCTTGTCTATCGTGTCGTCGGTGGTATGCCAGTACGGGTAGTCGAAGTCCACGACGTCGATCGCGTGGATGCCCGCCTGCTGCAGCGTGACGTGGTCGTCGGTCAGGGTGTGCCTCACGCCGGGGATGAACACGCGGCCGTAGCCCAGGTCGGCAGCGACTCGCCACACCCGGTCCACCACTTCAGGCGCCACCGCCTGCGAGTTGCCCTCGTAGTAGAACTGCTGGTCCTTGTCCGCGACCATGTCGAACAGCACGGCGAACAGCGGCTGGTAGCCGGGAGGCTGGTGGGCGGCGAAGTAGCGCGAGCCGATCAGCACGTCGTTCGAGTCGGTGGCGAAATTGCCGTAGTCCTCGCCGTCCACGAACAGCAGATCGACGCCGACGCTGGGCGGCTTCGCCTTGAGTACGTCGGCGACGCCGAGCAGGAGCGCCACGCCCGACGCGCCGTCGTTCGCCCCGGGGACCGGGAGGCGCTGCTGGGCCAGGTTGGCGGCCTGGTCGGCGTGGGGGCGGGTGTCCCAGTGAGCGAGGAACAGCACGCGCTCGGCGGCAGCGGGCCGGAATCGGGCGAGGAAGTTCCGCAGGCGCAGGGTCGCGCCCTGGCGCGTCACGTGCGTGAAGCTCTGGACGGCGACGGTGTCGGCGGTGGCGCGGAGGTGCTCGAGGATCCAATCGCCGACGCGCTCGTGCGCCGGCGTCCCGGGCACCCGCGGGCCGAATCGCATCTGCTGCTCGAGGTATCCGAAGGCGCGCGCCGCGGCGAACTCGCGCGGGCGGCTCGCTCCGCCGCGCGCCGTGCAAGCGAGGCCGAGCGCGAGACACGCGGCCGCGCGCCAGAGGGGGCTCTTTCGGATGGTCACAGGGTAGTGATGTCTTGTAGAGACTTGGACTTCCGAATATAATGGCGCCACTGATCGTGCGCACCATCAGCCGCTATCTCCTGCGCCAGCACGTCGCGCCGCTCGGCTTCGCGCTGGCGGCGCTCACGTCGCTGATGCTCATCCAGCAAGTCGCCAAGCAGCTCTCCAGTCTGCTGGGGAAGGGGCTGCCGGCGGCCGTGATCGCCGAAGTGTTCCTATTGTCGCTCCCGTTCATCGTGGCCGTGACGCTGCCGATGGCGGTGCTGGTCGCGGTGCTGCACGTGTTCACTCGACTCGCAGGCGACAATGAGATCACGGCGCTGCAGGCGGGGGGGGTGAGCGTCACCCGGCTGGTCGCGCCGGTGCTCGCGGGTGCGACCGGCGTCGCGCTGTTGTCATTTCTGTGGAACGATCAGCTGCTCCCCCGCACCAACCACCAGCTCCGCACCCTGCAGGTGGATATCGCCCGTAAGAAGCCGTCGCTGACACTCAAGGAGCAGGTGATCAACGAGGTCGTGCCGGGGCAGTCCTTCCTTCGCGCCTCGCGCATCGACGGCAATACGAACAAGCTCAAGGACGTGACGCTCTACGACCTGAGCGACGCCGAGCGCCGCCGCATCATCAGGGCGGACAGCGGGCGAATGGCCTACTCCGCCGGCGGGCGCGACCTGTTCCTGACCCTGGTGGACGGCGACATCGAGGAAGTGAACCGGACGGAGCCGGTCAAGTTCAACCGTACGTTCTATCGGATCAACCGCATGCGGGTGTCGGGGGTGGGGAACACCTTCACCCAGACGGGCCACGACACCTACAAGAGCGACCGCGAGATGTCGACGTGCGAGATGCGCCAGGCGGCGAGGGCGGCGGGGCGCGACGCCGACCGCGCGGCCGCGGACGCGCGACTGGTGATCGAGAACGACCTGCGGCGCCTCGTGGGGCTCGCGCCCGTCGCGGCGACGCCTGCGCCGTACGTCCCCGACACCGCACCACCCGATCCGTACTGCCGGGCGCTGCGACGGCTCGGCACGTGGCTCCTGCCACGGGAGGCCGAGGCTCAGACGCCGCGGTCCCCGACCCCGCCCCCGCCCCCGCCCGCCAGATCCGTATCTCCGCTGCTCGTCACGCCGGGAGCGGGAAGCGGCGAGGAGCAACGGGTGCGCGACGCCCGCACGCGCGCGGCGACCTACGAAGTCGAGATCCAGAAGAAGTACGCCATCGCGGCCGCGTGTCTGGTCTTCGCGCTGGTGGGCGTCCCCGTGGCGCTGCGCTTCCAGCGGGGTGGGGTAGGACTCGTCATCGGCATGAGCGTCGGCGTGTTCACGGTGTACTACGTCGGGCTGATCGCCGGCGAGGAGCTCGGCGACCGCCTGCTCGTGTCACCCTTCCTCGCGATGTGGACGCCCAATCTCATTTTCGCGACCGCCGGCCTGTTCGGCCTGTGGCGCATCCGCAAGCCCGGCAATGCTCCCCACGGCGGTGACTGGAGCGACGTCGTCGAGACGGCGGTGCGCCTGATGCGCTGGCCGGGCGCGCTGCTCCTGCCCCGGTGGCGCGGCGCCCCGTGACGACGCTCGATCGCTACGTGTCGCGCGAGTGGGTCAAGGTGTTCCTGCTCGCGGCCCTGGGCTTTCCCTTCCTCGTGATGGTCATCGACCTGACCGACAAGCTCGACACGTACCTCGGCCGCGGCATCTCGAAAGGGCGCGTGGCCTACTCGTATCTGTTCTTCCTGCCGGAGACCATCTCGCTGGTGCTGCCGGTGGCGGTGCTGTTCGCGGTGGTGTTCACGGTGGGCGCCCTGGGTCGCCACTCGGAGCTGACGGCGGCGAAGGCCTCGGGGATCTCGTTCCACCGGGTGGTGCGGCCGCTGCTCCTCGCGTCGCTCGCGGCGGTGCTCCTGGACCTGGGGCTCACGGAGCTCGCTCCGGGCGCCTCGGCCCACCGTGCCGAGCTGCTCGGCGAGAAAACGGCTCGCCCGACCGGCTCGCGCTTCTCGCCTTTCGTGTATCGGGCGGACAGCGGGTGGGTGTACTCGATCCGCTCGCTCGAGCTGAGGCCGAGCGGGGCCGAGATGCGGGATCCGATCATGGAGCGTGAGGGCACGGGGGAGGACTACCCGACGATCCTGGTCGCGGCGCAACGCGCGACGTACGACACGGCGCGGACGACGCGCGGCTGGACCCTCGCCAAGGGCGCGGTCCGTTATCTGGTCGGCCCGGGGCGCGAGACGACGTTCAACTTCGACTCGCTCCGGATCACCACGCTGCGCGAGACGCCCACCGCCCTGCTCGCCGAGCCGAAGGCGCCGGACGAGATGCGCTACGCGGAGCTGGGGCGCTACGTCGACGCGCTGTCCCGCTCCGGCTCGGACACGAAGAAGCTGCGCGTGGAGCGGGCCCTGAAGCTGGCGGTGCCGTTCGCGTGCATCATCATCGCGTTGTTCGGCGCGCCGCTCGCGATCTCCACGCCGCGGACCGGCATGGCCTGGGGGGTGGCGGTGTGCCTGGCGACGACGTTCGTGGACCTCTTGATGTTCCAGCTGTCGAAGGCCGTGGGGGCGGGCGGCGCCCTGCCACCGGCGGTCGCGGCATGGATGCCCAACCTGCTGTTTGGGGCGGCGGGGGTGTGGCTCCTCAGGAAGGCGCCGACGTAGGCACGGGCGACAGTCCCGCTGGCCCAGCGTCCTTGACGCACTTCCCACCGCGGGCCAGTTTCTGCGGCGTCGTACGCGCGATTGTTCACCCACCCAAGGTCACTAAGGAAGAGAGCCGACTATGCCGTGGATCGTTCGCGCGCCGTGCGCCGTCGTGGCAGCGGTGGTGTTCTCGATGCTCGCCGCCGCCCAGGTCGGAGCCCAGGGTGTCACGACCGGGGCGATCACGGGGAAGGTCACAGACGAGCAAGGCCAGCCGGTCGCCCTCGCGAACGTGCAGATCGCGAACCGCAGCACCGGGTACACGACCGGCACGCGCACCCGCGAGAATGGGTTGTTTCTCGTGCAGGGTCTCGAGGTCGGCGGCCCGTACACGGTCACCGTCCGCGCCATCGGCTATCAGCCCTACACGCGCGACAACATCGAAGTCCGGCTGTCCGAGGCGACGCGTGTCGACGCAGCGCTCTCCCGGCAGGCCGTGGAGCTGGCAGCGATCACCGTGACCGGCGGTGTCACCCCGGACTTTTCCCCCACCCGCCAGGGCGTGGGGACCCAGATTTCCGATTCCTTGGTGCGCCGCATCCCGACCTTCAGCCGCGACTTCATCGACCAGCTCAAGCTCTCGCCGCAGGTCGTCTACCCGGCCACGGGTGCCGCGAGTGGGGCCGGTGCCTACAACCGCTACAACACGATCACCATCGACGGCGCCAACCAGAGCGAGCGCTTCAACCTCAGCGCCACGAATGGGGTGCCGGGCGGCAGTGCGAGCGGCAAGATCGTGTCGCTGGACGCGGTGAAGGAGTTCCGGGTCGTGTTCACGCCGAGCGACGTGCGCCAGGGCAACTTCGCCGGCATGCTCGTGAACGCGGTGACGAAGAGCGGCACGAACGAGTTCCACGGTGGCGCGAGTTACACCTACCGGAGCAACACGGACGTCCTCGGGCTGCACCTCGTCGGCGAGCTTCTCCGCCCCTCGTCGTTCGACGTCAAGCAGTACAGCTTCTATGTGGGCGGCCCGATCATCCGCGATCGGCTGCATTTCTTCATCGCGCCCGAATTCCAGGAGCGCACCCGGCCGGCGACCGGCCCGTACTACCTGGGCGCCCAGCCCTCGGCCCAGCCCGACTCCCCGGCCGTGGCGCTCGATAGCCTGACGCGGATCGCCAACTTCATGCAGACCAATTACAACTTCAACGTCGGGTCCACGGGGCTGGTCAACAACGACAATCCGCTGAGGAACCTGTTCGGGCGGATCGACTACCAGATCTCACCCGTGCACCGCCTGGTGGTGCGCCAGATCATCAACCACGATGAGGACGGCTCGTTCTCCCGCAACATCGCCACGTACAACAACTCGCCCCTGAATCAGAACTCCGGGTTCCGCTTCGGCTCGAACCAGTTCACGACGGTGGCCAAGAACAACTCCACGACCGGCCAACTGTACTCCAACTTCGCGGGCGGCCTGTCCAACGAGCTGATCGTGGGGTACAGCACGATCAACTACGAGCGGACCGTGCCGGTGCAGGCGCCCGAGGTGGGGGTGGGCGTCAACATGGGCGGGACGGTGCGCGCGGTGACGTTTGGCACCGAGCAGTTCTCGCCGGGCAACCTGCTCGACCAGAAGATCTTCGAGGTCGTGGACAACGTCACGATCCCTAAGGGCCCGCACACCTTCACCGTGGGCGGCCGGCTCGACTTCACGCACATCTTCAACAATTTCGCGCAGGGCTCCTACGGGGTGTACACCTTCCAGACCATTGCGGCGCTCGAAGCGGGCACGCCGAGCGGATACGCGGTGGGCTATGCGAACAGCCAGAACCCGTCGGATATTCCTGCGGACTTCCACGTTCGCGTGTACAGCCTGTACGGGCAGGACCAATGGAGAGTGAACGACCGGTTCACCGTGACGGGCGGTGTGCGCGCCGACATCCCCACCCTGCCGGATCACCCAACCCAGAACGACACGCTGACGAACGCGCTGGCGGCCGCCGGCTTGCCTGGTATACGCACGGACGTCGTACCGAAGACCCGGGTGCTGTTGTCGCCGCGCCTCGGCTTCAACTTTGACCCCACGGGCGATCAGCGGAACCAGATCCGGGGCAGCATCGGCGTTTACACCGGGCCACCGCCGTACATCCTGCTCGGGAACGCTTACGCGAACACGGGGCTCGGCCTCGTGCGCCTCAGCTGCACGGGCGCCGCAACGCCGATCTTCACGGTCGACGTGACCGCCCTCCCGAAGGCTTGCGCCGGACAGGCCGTGCCGGGGGCGGGGCAGGCCGGCACGGTGGGCGTCAACCTCACTGACGCAAACTTCAAGTACCCGCAGTACTTCGGTGTGTCAGCCGGGTTCGACCGGCAGCTGCCGTACAACACCGTGCTCACCGTCGAGGGGATGTACCGCAAGGCGATTAACGGCGTGCTGATCCGCGATCTCGACATCAAGGGGCCGCGACTGGTCGCTGGGCAGCCGTACACCGATCGCGACGGCCGCGTACTGTACGCCGATACGATCCTTGCCAACGGCTCGGTGCCGTTCGACGCCACGCACCGCAACGGGCGCTGGCTCGATTCCCTGCGTCATGTCGCGTTCACGGAGGGCATGATCCAGGTCACGAACCAGTCCAAGGACTTCAACTACTCGCTGTCGGGTCAGTTGACCCGGCGCTTCTCGGACCGGTTCGAGGCGACGATTGCCTACACGTACACGAAGTCCGAGGACGTCCAGAGCCTCACCTCGGACCGGGCGATCTCGAACTGGCGCAACGGCCGTCAGCTCTCAGAGGCGCACGAGGATCTCCAGACCTCCCCCTCCGTGTTCTCGCGCCCGGGCCGCTTCCTCGCCTATGGGACCTACTCCTTGCCCTGGAAGGGCGTGAGCACCGACCTCACGGTGTACTACGAGCGCACGTCCGGCGTGCCGATCAGCTACGTCGCAGGTGGCGGCAACAGTGACCTGAACGGCGACGGCTATAACGGCAACGATCTGTTGTACATCCCGCGCGATACAAGCGAGATCCGGATCGGCACCGGCGTGGACGGCAGCTTCGTCAAAAACGAGGTGGCGGCGCAGGCGTTCCAGCGGTTCATCGACGCCCAGCCGTGCCTGGCCGAGCAGCGCGGTCACATCATGAAGCGCGACAGCTGCCGCAGCCCCGCCCAGAACCGGCTCGACTTGTCCATCCGGCAGTCGATCCCGCAGTTCCGGGGGCATCAGCTTGCCCTGCAGATCGACTTCTTCAACTTCCTCAACTTCCTGAACAAGGATTGGGGCCAGATCAGGCTGCCGACGCTCAGCCCGACCTTCCCCGATCAGCGGGCGCTGAGCCAGACCGGCCGCAACGCGGGCCCGTTGAGCCAGTCGATCCCGACGTTCACCTTCAACAACAGCCTGTATGACGCGACGACCGGCGCCGCGAAGCCGTTCGATGGCCGGATCAGTAGTGTCTACCAGATTCAGGTCGCGCTGCGCTACTCGTTCTGAGCCCTCGGCGGGTCCACCACAGGTAGACCGGCACGCCCAGCAGGATGATGAGGAAGGCGAACCCTGTCTCCCGTGGGTGGGCCCACAGCGCGTTCCCGAGAATGAGGAAGCTCGCGAGCACGAACAGCAGGGGCACCACGGGATACCCGAGCACACGGACCGGCCGCGGCAGGTCGGGACGGCGGCGGCGTAGCACGAACACCGCCGCGGCGGCGAGCGCGTAGAACGGGAAGATCGCCACCACGAATTGGTCGGCGAGCTGCTCGAACGTGCGGATCAACACGAAGCCGATCCCCAGGCACGCGGTGAGCACGATCGCCGCCGACGGCGTCTGGTACCGCGGGTGGACCTTCGCGATGGTCCGAAAGAACAGCCCGTCGTCCGCCATGGCGAAGAAGATGCGGGGCGCAGTGAGAATCGACCCGACCAACGTGCTGAAGGTCGCGAGCATCACCACGACCGTCACCGCGCCGACGCCGATCCGCCCCAGCACCACCTGGGCGGCGTCGGCCGCGACCAGCGGGGACCGGGCCATTTGGCCGAGCGGCAACAGATAGAGGTACGCCGCGTTCACGAGCAGGTAGATCGCGATGATGGCCACGGTGCCCACGACCAGCGCCCGCGGTAGGTTGCGCTCGGGATCGCGCACTTCCCCGCCGACGAACGACAGATCGCCCCAGCCGTCGTACGCCCACAGCACCGAGACCAGTGCGAGGCCGAACAGCCCCGGCGTGACCGGCCCCACCGCGGTGGAGAAATGTCCCGGGTCGCCGTGCCCCACGAGCAATGCCAGCAGCACGAGCAGCAGCAGCGCGCCGTACTTCGCTCCGGTGGTGAGATTCAACACCAGCGCGCTCCAGCGCACCCCGTAGTAATTGAGAGCCGCGGTGACTGCGATGGCCGCCGCGGCCACGTAGTGCACCAACCCGGCATTCTCGGGGAGCGCCGGATCCCGGCCGATCGAGCGCAGCAGGTACTCGGCAAACGGCGTGGCAATCGCGCCCAGCGCGGACGCCCGGATCAACACCAGCTCGGTCCACCCGAACAGGAACGCCGGCAAGCGGCCGAAGCCCTCGCGGATATACACGTACACGCCGCCCGAGCGGGGGAACAGCGCCGCGAGCTCCGCGTAGGTGAGCGCGCCGCACAGCGCGAGCAGCCCGCCCAGCACCCACACGCCGAACATCGGGAGCGGCGCCGGCACACGCTCGGCGATGACGGCGGGGGTGCGGAAGATGCCGCCGCCGATGGTGGAGCCGACCAGCACGGCGACTGCGCTCCAGAACCCGAGCCGACGCGGCAGCCGGTCGCCCCAGCGGTCCGCGAGGGGAGCGGCGGAGGAGGGAGACATGAGAGGCCGAATATACAGCGCGTCGGCCCCTTCGAGCGGGGCGACGGACTACTGCGCTATGGAAGCTGACGCCGAAGGATCCTGGGGCGGATGCCGCCGGCGCTGCGCCACGGACCGGGCGATCTCCGACAGCCAGGCGAACGCGCTCCCGGCGCCAGGATTGAAATCCTTCGCGGCACGCCACGCATGCTCGAACGTCTCCACCACCACCCGCTCGGCCGCCGCGGCATCGACGAGCAGGCTATAGACTTGAGCGTACAGCGAGAGACGGTGGCGCTTGGAAAACTCCTCGTGTGCGTCGCGGTCACCTGCAGCCATGCGCTCCACGAGTCGAATGTCAGGCGTCGGCCGACGAGTCATTCGGAGCCTCGGCAAAGGACGTCCGCACGATTAGTGGTTGACGAGCTACGGCGACCGCGGGACTCGACGCCCGCGCGCCTCGGCGTCGAGGCGGGCAGCCCAGCCGGCAACGTAGAGCGCCTGGCGCTCCCAGGTGCCGGGGAAATGCTCCTCGACTGCCCCATCACCGTCCGCGGTGTAGATCGCATAATGCTGGCCCTGGTGTCGATCGAACTGGAAGAAACAGTGACGCCCATCCCGGATGTACTCGAGCCTGGCTACTTCCGTGCCCCGGCTCTTCCGGCTGTGCACGACGGTCCAGCGAAAATCGCCCACGTTCAAGTCCGTCGTGGTCTTGATCAGCGCGAGCACTTCGGTTCGCTGCGAGGTCCAGAGGACTGCCTGCTTCATCCGCTCCCGCTCAGTTTGTGCAGTTTGATATGTGTACGTCACGGGGCGGCCCGCTGTCAAGTGACGCGCGATACGACCCGCCCGGCCACACGCCGTCAGCGCTCCCTCCGCCGCCCTACATTTCCGCACCCATGACGCGACGCTTCACGCGCCTCGCCCGGACCGCGGCGATCTTCACCTACCTGCTCATCATCCTCGGCGCCATCGTCCGGATCACCGGATCGGGCCTGGGCTGCGGCGAGCACTGGCCGCTCTGCAACGGCACGCTGCTCCCGCCACTCGACCTGCCGACGCTCATCGAATACGGGCATCGGCTCGTGGCAGCGGGGGTGAGCGTCCTCGTGACGGCGCTCGCAGCGCATGCCTGGTGGCTGAGGAAGGGAGCAGGGAGCAGGGAGCAGTACGCTCCCGGCAGGACCGCGTACGTCGCGCTTGGTCTGCTCGTCGTGCAGGTGCTGCTCGGCGCGGTGACGGTCAAGTTGAGCCTGCCGCCGTGGACCGTGATCCTGCACCTCGGGACGGCGATGCTCTTGCTCGCGACATTGCTCGTGGCCTCGCGCACGGCGAACCTAACCCCCGGCGCAACACCGACCCCCGGCGCAACACCGACCCCGGGCGCAAGCCCGGGGATCACTGAGGCTCCCATCGCCCCGGGCTCGCGCCCGGGGTTAGTGGGAATCGTGGGGCTCGTTATGGGCTTCGCGACCGTCCTCTTGGGCGCGCTCACGGCCAACCTGGGCGCAGCGAGCGCGTGCGTGGGATTCCCGCTCTGCAACGGCCAGGTCATCCCGGCGGGGAACTACCTCCAGGTCGTCCACTGGGTCCACCGGCTGCTCGCCTACACCCTGTTCGGATACGTCCTGTGGTGGGCGGTGAGCACGAAACGGCGTGGTGCGTGGTACGTGGTTGGTCTCGTCACGTTGCAAGTCGTGGTTGCCGCGGCGATGGTGCTGCTCGCGCTTCCGCCACCGCTCCAGGCCGCCCACGTGGCGGTGGGCACGGCGGTGTGGGCCGGACTGGTGCTGGCAGTGCTCTGAGCTGTCGGACCCTAAACGAGGATCAGCTCGTCCTGCGGGCGCGAGGGATTCACCTCGGGACCCGCCGTGTCGATGTACACGTTGATCTCGCTGCGCATCCCGAAACGTCCCGGAAGGTAGACACCCGGCTCGATCGAGAAGCCGACGCCGGGCACGAGGGCCCGCGCGTCCTCGGTCTCGAAGTTGTCGATGTGCGGCCCGGAGCCATGCAGGTCGCGATCGATCGAATGCCCCGTGCGATGCACGAAGAATTCGGCGAGCCCCGCGTCGCGGATCACGGCGCGCGCGGCGTCGTCCACCTGCGCTCCCGTCATGGCGCCGTCCGGCCCCCAGCGCTCCTGCAGGAGGCGGACGGCGGCGTCGCGCGCGGCCTTCACCGCCTGCCACACCCGACGCACGTCCGCGTCGGGCGACCGGCCCGCGAATCCCATCCACGTCTGGTCGGCGAACACCGAGCCCTTCCCCGGTCCGGCCCACAGGTCGAGCAGCACGACGTCACCCGCCGCGAGGCGGCGGTCGGCTCCGGGATGGGGCTCGTAGTGGGGCATCGCGCTGGTCGGCCCGAACGCCACGATAGGCCCGGCGTCGGTCCAGAGCCCCGCGCGCTCCATCGCGTCGCGCACGCGCTGCTGGACGCCCGTCTCCCGCACCTCGGCTCCGCGCGCCGCTTCGCTCCCCACCCACGTCAGAGCCTCGCGCGCGACGGCCGCCAGGATCTCCGCCGCCTTGCGATGGCCCGCCAGCTCCGCCGCCGACCACCGCGCCGCGAAACGGGACACGAGCGGCGCGGACGACACCAGCCGTGCCCCGAAGGATTCGAGCAGCTGAACCACGCCGTACGGCACGCGATCGAGGTAGGGAACCTGGTCCCGCGGCGAGATCTCGATCGCGAGGGTGCGGCCGCGGATCAGTGCCTCGAGGTGTCCATGGAGCTCGCGCCATGCGCCGTAGGGCCGCACGTCGCCGGGAAAATCGGCCAGTGCCTGGAGCTCGATGCGATGGACCACCGCGATGGGGAGGCCCGCGCGCGGCAGCAGAACGAACAGGCGCCGCGTTCCCATCCCGGTGTCTCCGAGGATGCGGCCGGCGATCGGGTTGAGCTTGCGGAAGTCGTACAACAGCCAGCCGTCGGCCCCGAGAGCGCCGAGCGCCTGCGCGAGCGCGGCGAGATCGAAGCCGTCGAGCAACGGCATCAGTCGTGTCGCGGATCGGGCGGGGCCGCCCGCCATTCGCACGCCTCGCCGCCGGTCGCCCGGCAGGAGATGTGGAGCATCGCCCCTTCGAAGCCTACGAGGAGCCGGAGCAGCTCGGTGAACCCGGCGCCGTACAGCGCGCACGCGGCGCCGTCGGGCGTCGCCTGTACGGCGAGGGCGTCGCCCACCCGGGCCACGGGGATGTGGCTCTCGCGACGCAGATCCCCGGCGAACACGGCGCGCGCCGCGCGCCGCGCGGCGACGTACCCGAGGGCCCGCGGGCCCGTGCGGGCGGCGAGCCGCGTGAGCACGAAGAGGCGGCGTACCGCCCGTCGCGCCGCGCGCCGGCCGGCGTCCGCGAACACCAGGTCCGCATCGGGCCGCCGCCCCACCAACCGGAGCAGCGCCTCGACGTGCGACTGGTCGGCGGGCGCGTCCCGCCGGACCATGCCCTCGTATTCACGCAGCTGCATCGCCACCGTGGCCGAGAGGCCGAGCCGCTTGGACAGCAGCTCCTCGGCGAATTCCGACAATCCGTCCTCGACCGGCGTGTCGAGGTTCCTGACCGCCTCGAGGACGGCGAGAGGAACAATGCTGTGGACCACGGCGCGCGAAACCTAGCGGCCCACGCCCCATTGCGGAACCCGGGCGGGCAGGGAGAGGTTACGTGACGCCATGACTCCGCCCACCCCCCCGACCCCCCCTCCTCCCGCGCCGAGCCCGGCGGCCGAGGCCGACAAGCGGGCGAGCTTCGAGCGCGAGGCACTGGTGCACCTCGACAGCCTGTACCGCGTGGCCCTGCGCCTGACCGGCAATCCCGCCGAAGCCGACGACCTGGTTCAGGAAACGATGCTCAAGGCCTACCGCGCCTGGCACCAGTTCGAGCGGGGGACGAACGCGAAGGGCTGGCTGCTCACGATCCTGCGGCACGCCTTCATTAATGAATACCGGCGCCGCACCCGGCACCCCGAGACCGTCGACATCGACGCCATCGAGCCATTCTCCGTGTTCGAGGAGCTGCAGGACGATGACCCGCAGGGCACCTTCTTCGACCGCATCGTGGACGATGAGGTGCTCCGGGCGATCGACCTGCTCCCGGAACAATTCCGGGAGACCGTGGTGTTGAGCGACGTGGAGGGCATGTCCTACGAGGAGATCGCCCGGATCCTGGAAGTGCCGGTCGGCACGGTGAAATCCCGCCTGTTCCGCGCCCGGCGATTGCTCCAGCAGAAGCTGTACGATTACGCCGTCGGGATGGGGTACATCAAGGGGTCCGCCAAATGAATTGTCGGGAGTGCAAGGAGCACCTGTATGAATACCTCGACCGCGAGATCACGCCCGCGGTGGAGCAGGAGATCCGACAGCACATCGCCGACTGCCCGCCGTGTGGTGAGGAATTCGACTTCGAAAAGCTGTTCCTCGGTTTCCTGCGGGCCCGTTGCCGGGCCCAGGGCGCACCCCCCGACCTGAAGCGCCGCATCCTGGACGAGCTGCTCGACGAGTGAAGTGGCTCACCCCCGGCGGGCTGGTCGCGGCCTGCGCCGTCGGGGCCGGCGTGACGTGGGGCCTGGGCTGGCCGGGGCTCGCGCTGCTCTTCGCTTTCTTTCTCACCGGTAGCATCCTCACTCACCTCGCGGAGCGCCGGGGCCCGAGCCGCAATGCGCGCCAAGTGCTGGCCAACGGCGGCGTCGCCCTGCTCGCCGCGCTGCTCGGTTCGTGGGCGGGGGCCGCCGGCGCCATCGCGGCCGCGGCCGCCGACACGTGGGCCACCGAGATCGGGGCGTACTCGCCGTTCCCGCCCCGCCTCATCACGTCCGGGAGGAGGGTGACGCGCGGCACCTCAGGCGGGATTACCGCATTGGGAACGCTCGGCGGCGCGGCCGGAGCGGTAACGATCGCCTGGCTCGCTCATGTCTTGGGACCGCAGGGCGTGGCCCCGGGCTTTGCGATCCTGACCGCCGCCGGCGTGGCGGGCATGCTCGCGGACTCCGTTCTGGGCGCGACGCTGCAAGGCAAATTCGAGTGCCCCGCATGTGACGCCCGCTTCGAACGCGGCACTACCGTGTGCCACGAGCCCGTGCGACTCGTGCGGGGTTGGCGCTGGCTCGACAACGACGGCGTGAACCTCGCGGCGACGCTGGTCGGCGCGGCCGCGGCCGTGCTCGCGGCGCCGCCGTGACCGACCGCTGGGACGCCGTCGTCGTCGGAGCCGGTCCGGCCGGAGCGACGACCGCATTGCTGCTCGCCCGGGCCGGTGCGTCGGTGCTGCTCGTGGACCGCGCCCGTTTCCCGCGCGACAAGGCCTGCTCCGAGTATCTCAGCCCCGCGACGACGGCAATACTGGAGCGGCTTGGTGGGGGTGTCCTCGCCGCGGTCGAGAGCGCGGCGCATGCCAAGCTGTACGGGATGAAAGTGGTCGCGCCCGGCGGAGCCGCCATGTGCGGCCGGTTCCACGGCGGTCCCCGGCCCTACAGTTTCGCCCTGCCACGCACCACCTTCGACACCATCCTCGTGACCGCGGCGGCTCGGGCGGGCGCTGTCGTCCGCGAAGGCGTCACCATCGAGAACCTCGTGTTCGACCGTGGGGCCGTGTCCGGTGTCGTCGGGCGCGCGGGAAACGGGAAACGGGAAACGTTCTCCAGCCGGGTCGTGGTCGGCGCGGACGGATTGCGCTCGGTGGTGGCGCGCCGGCTCGGGCTGGTTCGTTGGTCACCGCCGCGGCGGGTCGCGTTCACCGCACACGTGGCGGACGTGGCGGGCGTCGACGGCGTGGGCGAGCTGCACGTCGGCCGGCGCGGCTACGTGGGCCTCGGACCAGTCGGCGGCGGCGTCACCACGGTGGCGCTGGTGTTGCCGCTCGCCACAGTACGCCGGGAGGGACGGGACGTCCGCGCAAGGTTTTTTGCCGAGCTCGAGCAATTTCCCGGGCTCGCGGGGCGGTTCGACCCCCGACGTCTGGTTCGCGAGGTGCTGGCGACGGGTCCGTTCGCACAATGGTCGCGTACGGCCACCCCACCGGGTGGGGGCGCCCTGCTGGTCGGCGATGCGGCGGACTTCTTCGATCCGTTTACGGGACAGGGGATTTACTCCGCGCTACGGGGCGCCGAGCTGGCGGCGGAGTGTCTGATCTCCGCCCTCGTCCTCACCCCCCCTCCCCCTCTCCCTGCGGGAGAGGGGGAGCGACCACACCGGGAGTCGCTTCCCGCGGCGGCCCTCGTCCCCTACGCGCGGGCGCGTCGGCGCGAATTCGCCGGAAAGTGGCTGCTCGAGCGACTCATCGGGGTCGGCATCGGGTGGCCCGCGCTCACCGACCGCGTGGTGCACCGCCTGGCGGGGCGGCCGGACCTCGCGGATCTTCTGGTGAGCGCGACCGGGAATATCGTCCCCGCGCGTCGAGTGCTGAGAGCCAGCGTCCTGGCCCAATTCCTCTGGTGACCATGTCCGGCGTCGATCCCGCTCAGTTCCGCCAGCTGCTCGGCCGTTTCGCGACCGGCGTGACCGTCGTGACCACGCGCGATCCGTCCGGACGGCCGGTCGGCATGACGGCGAGCTCGATCGCTTCAGTATCGCTCACGCCACCTCTGGTGCTCGTGTCGGTGGATCAGAAGAACGATCTGCATCCCGCGCTCCGGGCCGCGAAACGCTTCGTGTTGAACGTGCTCGCGTCGGACCAGGAAGCCGTCTCGCGGCGGTTCGCGGAGGACCACGCGAACCGGTTCGACGGCATCGGCTATCGGGAGACCAAGCACGGCATCCCCGTGCTCGAAGGCGTACTCGCGAGCATCGAGTGCGAGAAACAGGCGGAGGCGCCGGGCGGGGATCACACCGTGTTCTTCGGTTTGGTCACAGGTGGCTCGGTCTCGGACCGCCGCCCGCTGTTGTACTACCGCGGCGGCTACGCCGGCCTCGGCGGCGGAGGCGAATGATCGGAACCGAACTACTGGACGATCCGCAGGCCGACCCTCTCCTCGTAGGGAGAGAGCTTCGGGATATCGCCCGTCTGAACGCGCTGTTCGGCGGCACGCGGGCCGTGCTGCAAGCCCTTGAGCCCTTCTTCCAGCGCTCGGGCAACGTGCAACGCGCAACGTGCAACGTGACTTGGACCCTGCTCGACGTAGGAACCGGCTCCGGGGATATCGCGTTGGCAGCGCGGGCGGCGGCCCGGCGGCACGGCATCGATCTCAAGGCGATCGGCCTCGACTTGAACGCCACGGCCGCATTGATCGCCAGCGCCGCCGGCGTGCCGACGTTCGTCGCGGACGGAAACGCGCTACCGGTCGCGCCGCGGTCCGTGGACGTGATCGTAGCGAGCCAGGTGCTGCACCACCTGCCGCGCCCGGTCGCGGTACAGTGGATGGCGGCACTCGACCGCGTCGCCCGGCGGGCCGTGGTGCTCGCGGACCTGCGTCGCTCCCGGATGGCAATGGCCGGCGTGTG
>WNGI01002563.1_pt1 | contig 15821 bp, 13 predicted proteins | sample 5400621 | NCBI WGS metagenome assembly WNGI01 (sample SAMN13153374, study PRJNA577476) | soil metagenome | isolation source: 20 cm soil or saprolite under Garry oak tree replicate 1 | place: USA:California | collected 2016-06-15 | reverse complement strand
GGTAACCGGCCGGAAGGAGTTGCTGCACCGTGTTGCTGAGCCAGTCGCCGAGCAATGCCTCTTCCCCGACGGACCGGTACAGCTCGCGCAGGATCGCGAAGGCGGCGAGGTCCGCGGTGAGGAGGACGGCGAAGCGCCCGACCGCGCGCGCGAGGTGACGGCGCAGCGTGGAGGGCGCGCGACGCTGGAGAGAGAGCCGCGGGTGCTGGATCAGGCGCGGCGCGTCGTGTGGCGTGCGCACCGCCGTGTTCGACGCCCCGGGCATAAAGACCCGGAGCGACTCGGCGGCAGACACGCTATCCGTCTGTACGGGATCCACAGCCTGCTCGAAACTCCTCAAGGGCGAAGGACGAGCGCGAGACGAAGGGGAAAAGGTATCGTCTCTGTCCCTTGTTGCATAGATGGCCGCCCGGCGGCGCGCAGGCTGGGCTGCTGCAGAGCGCAGCGTGAACTGGGGCGTGCGGGCGTCGAGACGGGTCGCCCAAGGCGCGTGGGGATCATCGACGAGTGTGCAACTTCTCGGCTTGACTCAGAAGAAATGCTCGACAATCTTTGCGCGGCAACGTCGTTTTCGGACGATTCCACCAACATTCGGGTGGGCACAGGAGGCGTGTTAGTGAAGGAGTTCTTTCACAGGACGAGGACGAATTAATGAAGCGAGCATTGGTTTGTGGCGCAGGTGGTTTCATCGGTGGGCACTTGGCGAAACGGCTAGTACGGGACGGGTATTGGGTGCGCGGTGTGGACATCAAGGAACCCGAGTTCGCTCCGTCTGCTGCCCAAGAGTTTCTCCGCCTAGATTTGCGCAAGGCCGCCGACTGCCGTCGCGCGCTAACCATCGCTGACGCGCATGTCTGCGAATTCGATGAAGTGTATCAGCTAGCTGCCGACATGGGCGGCATGGGATTCATCCATTCGGCAGAGTGCGAAATCATGCGAAACAGCGCGCTTATCAACAGCAACATGATCGACGCCGCAGCGACGGTCGGCGCAGGGCGGTACTTCTTTTCATCCTCTGTTTGCATCTATCGGGATATGGCTCCCGGAGAGGCAGAGCTTACTGAAGAACAGGCCTATCCGGCGGCACCAGACAACGAGTATGGGTGGGAAAAGCTCTATGCGGAACGGATGGCCATGGCCTATGGCCGGCGCTACAAGATGGCGATCCGGATTGCGCGCTTTCAGAACTGCTACGGACCCGAAGGCACGTGGACCGGTGGACGGGAAAAAGCGCCCGCGGCCATTTGCCGCAAAGTCGCCGAGGTACCCGATGGTGGCAGTATAGACGTGTGGGGCGATGGAACGGCCATTCGGTCATACACCTACGTCGACGACATGGTGGATGGCATTCGGAGGCTGATGACCTCAGATCTTGAAGGCCCCACGAACATCGGTTGCCCGGAATACGTGTCGGTTAAGGAACTCGTCGAAACGGTCGCAGGTGTTGCCGGGAAGCGCGTGAAAGTGAGGTGGGTAGAAGGTCCGGTGGGAGTCCGTTCAAGAAACTTCAGCAACGAAAGAATCTATTCGACGGGGTGGAAAGCAAGAGTCTCACTTAAAGAGGGGATCCGTCGCACCTACCCGTGGATCGCGGAGCAAGTTACCCGCGCCTCGGCCGTTGGTGCGACCGCATCCGACGGCCGCTAACGGGGTCCCTCTGACAACCCCTGCGACCTGCGCTTCTTTCGCTTTCGCCTCGCCGCGCTAGGAATGTGGGGACAGAACTGGGAGCGCGTATTCACTCATCACCCCGGATCGGTTTTGTGTATTCAAACAACCCACAAGAGAACCTCGCCCTCGCATAATCCGCTGGGCTCACGTTTTCGTGAAGGTCACCCCGGTCGTCGACAACACTGAAAGACACTAGGTCAAGCCCGCTGAGCGCATCCAGCACGGTGACAGGCGCGAACACACGATGGGCATTGAACTCAACGCGGGGAACCCCAATAGGCACGGCCAAGTACAGGCGTCCGCCCGGTCGTAGCACACGCGCCAGCGAGTTCAAGCCATCTCGCCACGCTCGTGCGCCAATCGCGTCGCCATAACGACCGAGTCCAAAGTGCTCAACAGCGTGGAGACTCGAGAGGGAATCGACGCTCGCATCTTCGAAATTGGCCAAGCTAGTACCATCAGATTGCACGAAGATCAAACCAGGAACGTTGCTTTGGAGCGGGCGGATGTCCACCACCATTACCGGCATAAAGGTTAGGAGATGGGCCACAAAGCCGTCAATTCTGGAGCCAACGTCCACGTGCTCCACGGGACGGCGGGCAAATACTTTGCGCGCCGCCCAAAGATCCTGATGGAAGTAGTGCCCCGACGCGACTCCAGCCTCGTCTCCAAGATCCTCAAGGATGGGATAGAGATACCTGAGGCGGACCGGAAGCTCCTCCGCACCGGCCGACCTCGAATAGGCGATCCAGTCCCTCGCGAAGGCGGGCAGCTTGGTGACCGACCGCCAGAAACGCCTTGGGTTCACGCCCAGTGACTGGCAGATCAAATAGAGTCGCCTCGCAAATGCTCCTATCATCGACTCCCCCAAGGAATCCGTCTGCTTGTCCAGCTGTGCGCGGCGACCAAACCGTCAGGTGTGTGAACTTGCGCCAGTACGTCAAGGATTGTCAGCCGCCGGAGTCATCAATTGATCGGGTGGGGTGGGCCGGCGGAACAGCCAGTCGCGGGCCAAAAGGAGCTGCGCAATAGTAAGGTAGACCAATCCTCCACCCAAGACGCCTATTGCCTGAAGGGCCGTCGGATTTGGGAAACGCCAACGCAACACACTGACGGAGGCTGCAAGCGGGATAGCGAGAAACATGGAACGGCCCATTCGCGACCACGGCACGTGCAGCGGAAATCGAGCGTGAAGAACCCGTCCAGTATCCATTAGTATCACAAACATCCCTAGGCACATGGCGATGGCTGGTCCGAGAAGAGGCTGCCAAGGTGCCATAAGGAGGATGCCCGTCAAGGTCACTGCCGCACCAATAACGTTGGGTCGAATCAACACGCGCGTGTTCAGAGATGCGTGTGTGAGGAGCACGTACACCGAGTAGATCCCAATCATCCCTTGCAATAGCGCACCCCACAACGCCAGCCACGCCACCGAACGAAATCCTGCGCTGACGAGAAGTCTTGTTAGAAAAGGGCCGGTTAGGGCCAAAAAAACTGTCACCAGCAAGATCGCTGGAAAGTACGCACTTGCGTATCGATTCCATGCGTCGGCCCTCCCAACCTCGTTGCTGAAGGCGATGTCCTGATAGAAGAACGGTCGATAGTAGTCGGAGAAAAGGCTATCGAACATCGCTAACGGAGCACTAGCGACCGCCAGGCCGACGCTTAGGAGCCCGATCGTCTCGACATCTGTGAGTCCCGCCAGCAAGAAGCGATAGCCGCTCGTCTGGACCCAATAGAAGCAGGTAGAGATTACCAACGGAAAGGAGAAATGGAGTACTGAACGGACGTCGAACGAGGATGACGGCGGGGCATTACGCAATACCTCTGCCGAAGGGCGTCCGACGCGCCGCAACACCAGGACCGTTCCAACCCACACGAGGAGTTGGGCCACCAGTATGCCGCTGAGCCAAGACTCCGCGTCCCGACCTCGCCATGACGTCAACACAACCGCGAAAAGGAGCCCCAACCAGGAGCTGAGATTTGCGAACGCGACGTACGATCCGCGGAGCCCCACGATATTCAGTATGCCGTTGAACTGGTTCGCCAGTGACCCGAACACCAGACTTCCCGCTACAAGCCACAGCAGCCAGCCCATTCCAATCCGTGTCCCGATGCCACCTGTAACGGAGAGCAGCAATGTAAGAGGTGCTGCGAGGACGGCGACGGAGGCGAGAAACAAAACGAACGCTCGCAGCGACTTAAGAAGGTAGCCTACGCGATACCACTCGACCGCATGACGGTTTAGGTAATTGCCAACGGGGCTGATGAGAAGCAACGCAAACCACGACGTCACGCTCAAGACCAGATCCCGTCGCCCGATCTCCTCCGGGTTCAGCACAGCCGTGACGACACGCACTGCGGCGAACGCGTACGCGACCTGGGAGGCTCGGCCAACGACAATCAGGACGAAATCTGTGCGAGGGCTGCGCAAGTCTACTTCGTTTGGGGATCAAGCATGATCTGCAGAATGCCTCCGGAGCAAAGCGGTTCTACACCTCGGAATGACCCAACGTCAGCGCCTCCGTCCCGAGCCCCAAGATCTCGCGGCGTGGCAGTAAAGGCAACTAGCGCTCCTCTGCAGCGTCTTGACGCCGCAGCAGGTCGCGGCAATCTTGTGCAACCGCGTACTCGTCCATCGCTCGTAGAAACTCTCCAGTTGTCTAGGGGGGTCTGCGACCTTGCTAGTGTTCGACGAACTTCACAATAACAGGAGCTGTCTTCAACGTGGTCAGGGATATGAGACGCGAGCTGCGCGCCGTCTTTGATTTCAATCAATACGAGCGCGATCGCTGGGTGGAAGCACAAGCGTCGAAGGTCCCTCGCAGTTCGCGAGTCCTGGATGTCGGTGCGGGCAGCTGTCCCTATCGAAGCTTTTTTGCTCACTGCGATTACCGCACACACGATTTCGGTCAGCTCGAGCCGACACAGCTATGGGGTCAATCCGGGTACGGCGTAATCGATTACCTGAGCGATATTCTCTCTATACCGGTCCCGGACGGAAGCTTCGATGTGATTCTTTGCACCGAGGTTCTCGAACACGTGGCCGAGCCAATCAGAGCTGTCCACGAGTTTGCGAGAGTCTTGAGACCTGGTGGTTCCCTCATCTTGACTGCCCCTTTGGGATCAGGCCTGCACCAGCAACCTCACCACTTCTATGGCGGATATACGCCCCACTGGTATCGAAAGGTGCTACCCGAGGCTGGCTTTGAGAAGGTGACAATTGATGCGAACGGTGGGTTCTTCAAGCATTATGGTCAAGAGAGTCAGCGGTTTGCATCATTACTAGCACCTCGTGTACGGCGGCGCTTGTTGTGGGCACCTGTGTGGCTCCTAACGCTACCGTGGTTCGCGTTCATTTGCCCAATTTGGGCCCATGTGCTGGATAAGCTCGACACCGAGAAGGCCTTCACCGTCGGTTATTTCGTGACTGCCATCCGGTGCCCCTGATCGCAACTCATCCGCGTGGCACCCCTGGTTGGTCCACCCGGAATCCACTCCGCGCCGCCGCCTTAGCTGTCGGTGTCGCTGAAGGAACCTTTGGGGGCTGTAGAACAGCTCGGCCACCAGGGCTTGATGGTGTGAAGTTGCGATCCCGATACGTGCACGAGCCAGAATTCGCGACATCCTGCGTGTCGGACTGCGGCAAATGAGTCAAGCCACCGTTGAGCACGACCAGCAGGGACCACGCAACGGGTTGAGGCATCGGCTGAAGGTACTGGTGGCCTGCAGTCAGTATGACTACGGGAACCCGGCGTGGGGACCGTCCTACGAGTATCGAAACGTATACGAGAGCCTCGCGGACATTTTCGAACCGGTAACCCTTTTCGATTTTGTGGCGCTCAGCAAGAAAATATCCAGGGAAGCGGTGAATCGCAGCTTACTCACCACCGTGGCCGATGAGCGACCCGACTGGGTCGTGATTGTTCCTTTCAAGGATGAATTGATCCCTGAAGTCGTAGCAGAGTTGAAAGACCAGACCATCACCACGGGATATTTCTTTGACGACGTGTGGCGGGTCGAATTCACGCAGATGTGGGCGAAGTACCTATCGTACTTCACAACATCGGACGTTAACGGCGTGTCTAGGTACAATGAAGCAGGCTTTCAGAACGTCATCTTCTCACCGTTCGGTTACAACCGGAAGCGATACCAGAAGCTCGAGCATGCCAAAAAGCAGCATGACGTGACGTTCGTGGGCCAGTACCACCCGTATCGCGCGTGGGTGCTCGGTCGTCTACGCCGAGCTGGAATCGACGTGGAGGCTTGGGGCATACGATGGGCCAACACACGCCAGCTGTCACACGAGCAGATGGTCCGCGTGTTTAACGAGAGCCGGATCAACCTCAATTTGTCGAACTCAGTCTCCTGGGATCTTCGGTATCTGCTCTCTTCCCCGCGAGGAGTACGCAATACGTTAGTGTCTGCGAAGACCCGAGAATCGGTCAAGGGACGTCATTTTGAGATTCCCGGGTGCGGTGGCTTTCAGCTTTCCTATTACGTTGAAGGCCTTGAGCGCTTCTATCAGATCGGTGAGGAAATTGCGATCTATAACGATGTGGAGGATTTGGTTTGGAAGATTAAGCACTTCCTGCAGAACCAAGACGAACGTGAACGGATTGCAGCCCGCGGACACGCACGCAGCGTGGCGGAGCATACCATGGAGCAGCGGATGCTTGCTCTGGCGCGGGCGAGCCGAGTGCTTTCGTCCTGAGTTATCGATGGAATTCTTAGGCGACATCCAGCCTGCATGCCCGCGGTAAGTGTGGTGATTCCGGCTCACAACGCCGCACCATGGCTAGGCGATACGTTGCGGAGTGTGCTTGCCCAGACATATCGCGATTTTGAAGTGATCGTCGTCAATGACGGCTCGACGGATCAGACTGGGAAGGTCATTGCCAGCTTCCGTCGAAACGTCCGTTGCGTTGAGCAGTCGAACCATGGTCTGCCCGCGGCCCGCAATACAGGCATCCGCAATGCATCGGGCGACTGGATCGCGCTGCTCGACGCCGACGACCTATGGCTCCCCGAGAAGCTGGCACGACAGATGAGCCTCGTAAACGAACACGGTCTCAAATGGGTCTATTGCGATGCGTATATGTTTGACGACGCAACGGGCATCACAACGTCGACCTTCAGCGCTGGGCGGCGCCTGCCAGACGGTGATGTGCTCAGGCCGTTGTTCCTGCGCAACTTCATCGGAACACCTACAACAGTCATTCGGCGTGACGTCTTTGACGACGTCGGCATGCTGGATGAGACGCTTGTTCCGTGCGGTGAAGATTGGGACTTATGGCTCCGCATCGCCGCTAGGTACCCGGTCGGCGTGGTTCGTCTCCCCTTGGCGCGGTATCGCGTTCGCCGAGGAAGCATGAGTGGCGTGCTGAACTATGAAGTCGGCTTTCAGAGATTCTTGACTGTTATCGAGCGTGCCGCAGCACAGCACCCAGAGCGCTTGGGACCTTTGAGAAACCGGGCAAGGGCCAACCTTTGCATCGGAACTGGCATGACGCTGGGCCGGAGCGGCATTCTGCTCGAGGCACGAAAGATGTTCGCACAGGCAATTCAGTTACGACCAGCCGCGGTGGAAGCATATGTGTACTGGCTGGGGTGTCTAACTGGCCCACGTGTTCTGAACGCTGCGATCCGATTGCGGCGCTGGGTGCGGCGTAAACGAACGCTGGGCTGGACAAGCTAGCCGATTGACACACCTACCCCTTGAGAGGATGGCCATCGCGCGTTGGGTGACGTAGGCGGCGGATGGCCTGCCTGAGGTCGGCGTAGCGGGGCGCGCTGCACCGGGGTTACGCACACCTGGGTCTGGCTGAGATACTTCGGCATGGTCGGGCGCTATTTGCACTTGCTCCCTGGGGAATCACGGCACATTTTAGCCCGCGTTTGCCAAGCGACAAGACGAGGACCCGCTTCGGGCCTCCCCCCCGGGGTCGTCAAGCCCTGCATGCCCGTGTCGAGTGGTAAGTCCCCTGCACTTCCAGAGGTCTATACGCCAGACCAGACGCTGTCATGAGTGAAACTAGCCGCCGCGTAGACGCCCCCGCGCCTGCCCAAGGTGACGAGGTCAACGTGCTAGAACTGATTAGCGTGTTGGTCCGGCGCTGGCGGATCCTGGGCGTCGCCATCGCCATCTCCGCGGGCGTAGCGCTGACCTACTCCCTCACGACCGCGCCAACGTTCACTGCGAGCGCGACTTTCGTCCCCGAAGCGCAGTCCCAGCGCGGGGTGCCCGCCGGCCTCGCAGGGGTTGTGGCTTCGTTGGGCATATCTTTGGGAACTGAAGGCAGCCAGTCTCCGAGGTTCTACGCAGAGATAGTAAAGAGCCGGGAGATTCTCGTGCGGGCGCTAGAGGCGCGCTATGCCGATCCCCGCGGAAGCGCGGTTCCGGAAGACTCTGTCGCGCTGCTGGAGATTGTTGCGCCTGGCGGGCAGAACCACGCCGACAGCCTCTACCGGGGCGTGCGAATCCTGGGCAATCTCATTTCGGTCAGCATAGACAACCAAACTAACATCGTCCGCGTAAGCGTTGCGTCCCGCTATCCAGAACTCGCTGCCGCAGTAGCTAACCGTCTGATCGACAACGTCAATGAGTTCAATGCAAAGCGACGACAGTCGCAGGCTCGAATGCGGCGCGTGTTTGTCGAAGGTCGCATAGCCGACGGCGAGCAAGAGCTCACTACGGCCGAAGGACAGTTGAGAACGTTCTACGAGCGCAACCGGTCCTGGGAGTCGTCCCCTCAGCTGCGATTCGAGGAAGGCCGGCTGCGCCGCCAAGTAGACATCCGGCAGGAAGTCTTGCTCACGCTGCGGCGAGAGCACGAAGTGGCGCGTATTGAAGAGGTCAACGATAGTCCAGTCATCACTGTCATCGACAGGGCCGTCACGCCGTTGCCGAAGACCGCGCCGCGGCCTGTCCTGCTACTCGGTCTCGCGCTAGCCATCGGCGCCGCCCTTGGGGTGTTCGCGGCGTTCGCGGTCGAGTACCTCCAACGCCAGCGCAGGGAAGAGACCCCGGAGTACCGCGAACTGAGTGAGTTGACCAAGAGGTTCCGCCGCGATGTGACAGACTTCGTTGGTGGATTGGGCCGGAAGACTCGGTAACCCCGTCAGATCGTAAGACCGTGCGGGCCTCTATGGATGATACGAGGCATCTAGCCGATCACCTCGGGCCTGCGAGCTGGGCCGGGCCGCTCCTCTTAGCCACCTCCTTCTTTGTGTTCACTTTTATTGCCGGCGCGCTGGCTGAGGTCGGCTTGCTGCCGTTTATGGCCCTCGTCACGGTGACTTTGCTCGTCATTTTTGTCTTGTTTCTTCAGCATCCATCATACATCGTGCCGTCGCTCATCGTCACCGTACCGCTTGAAATCTGGAAGGCGTTCTTCCCATTCTGGCGCGTGGAAGCACGGCCTGACCTTCCTCCGACCTCGCTCCTCGATCTTTCCCGCCTTGTCCTGCTAGCGGCATTGGTCGCTTATGGCTGCTCGGCCATGTTGCGAGGCCGACTCGGCATTGTACGGCACACCGTCGTCCGTCGCGCAGCATTGCTGCTCGCGCTGTTCACGTTCTCTACACTATTTGGCCCGACGCACATGCGCGGCATCATCGAGACAGGGCGACTCGCAGTGCACATGATTCTGCTGATCGCGATGTGTCAACTCCTCACGTCCACACGACGCATCGAGCTCGCGCTGCAAGGATTCGTTGGGTGCGTGCTTGGTCTGTCGTGCATTACCCTAATTCAGTTCCTCACCAACAATGCTGCGCAAATTAGCTCGCTGGCGGTCTACAGGCCGAGCGCGACGGTGTTCGACCCTAACATTCTCGCTCGCTACCTCGCAATTGGAATTGTACTCTGCACAGTGCTCCTCACTACGAGTGCGATGACCAGGGGCGTGCTCTTGCTGACGGCTCTCTTGGCGTCCCTCGGATTGCTCCTAACCTTGTCACGAAGCGGGTGGCTGCTTGTACCGCTCGGCTTGGCAGTGGCCTGGTGGTGGTCCTCGGGGAGGGCCCGACGGCGTCTGGGACTGATGTCAATCGTTGTGCTGATCGGGATGTTAGCGGTTGCGGTGTCGTTGTCGATGGTTTCCTCGCGTCTCGGCACCCTTGGACAGGGGATCAGCGCCCTGGGATCTCGGCTCGCGCTAATCGACACCGGAGTCCGGATCTTTCGAGACCATCTGCTCTTGGGTGCCGGGCTCGGGTCCTTCCAGGCTGTAGCGCTCGCCCAATACCCCGGATACCTCCCCTTCGGCGGCACCTACGTGACCCTGTCCCACACCGCGTTCATCACGATAGCGGCGGAGCTTGGCCTTGCCGGTCTGACGCTGACCACCCTTCTCCTAGTAGCGCTCGCGCGCTCTTGCAAAGCATCGATGGTGTCCCACAGCCCCGCCCATCGAGCCTATGCTACCAGCGCGTTCGTCGCGCTTGCCATGATAGTAGGCAGTGCGCAGACCGAAGGACGACTCTTCGAGGATCCCATGCTATGGATCTTCATCGCGTTGCTGGTGAGCGTGGAACGCGTGGTCAGAGCCACACCGGGGGAATTGATGAACGTCGATGAGCGAAACCGACACCAAGAGCTGCACACCTGACAAGCCCCCGGAGCAAGCGTGTGGAGCAAGCGAGTGACTCATCCGGTGAGCCCGGCGAGGTGCGGTCGATGAAGGTCGCCTACCTCGCGCCGGCGTCCTCGGTTCACGCGTGCCGGTGGGCCACCGCTATCAGGGAGCACGGCTATGACGTCGAATTCATTACGATGCATGACCCCGAAGGTCGGGCCGGGTTATCGCCTGGAATACGCGTGCACCACCTGCCGTTTCCAGCACCGGCTGGCTATTACCTGAACCGCTGGCATCTGAGAAGGCTGCTGCGTCGTCTGCGACCCGCCCTCCTCCATGCGCACTACGCTACAGGATACGGCACCCTTTCCCGGATGGCGCGCTACCATCCCACGCTCCTGTCGGTCTGGGGTAGCGACGTCCTCGTCTTTCCCCGTCTGGCCCCGTGGAGGCGCAACCTCGTCCGTCGGAATCTGCTTGCTGCCGACTATGTGGCTTCGACCAGCAGGGTGCTCCGCACAGCCGTCGCAGAGCTGGCGGCAACTCCCCGACCGATCTTCGTATCACCTTTCGGTGTTGACTGTAGCCGGTTCGGGGCCACGCCGACCCGCGCCTCCGAGGGTCCTCTGGTCATCGGCACCGTGAAGGGACTTGAGCGGACCGCAGGCATCGATACACTTCTTCACGCATTCGCAATTCTTTCGAAACGAAACGCACATCTAAAGCTTCTTCTCGTCGGGGAGGGGCCTGAACGCCAAGCTCTCCAGCACCTTGCCTCAACGCTCGGGTGTGCCAGCCAGGTGACGTTCGCGGGGGCCGTTCCGCACGCCGCTGTGCCACAGCTCTTGGCCCAAATGTCCATATTCGCCTACCTCTCAAACAGTGAGGGTTTCGGCGTCGCCGTGCTCGAGGCATCGGCGTGCGGTCTGCCAGTCGTTGCCAGCCGCGTCGGCGGTTTGCCCGAAGTAGTGCAGGAGGGAGTGACTGGACTCTTGGTCCAGCCCCGCAGTCCGGAGGCTGCCGCGCTCGCTATTGAATCCGTCTTCCGTGACCCCACCCTACGAACGAGGATGGGAGCTGCTGGACGAGCGTTCGTCCTTGAGAACTTCGAGTGGCGCAACACGGTCGACATCGTGACCGACATCTACCACACGATCATTCAGGAGAGCCGGGGGCGTTGGAACAACTCGGTGCGATCGCGTCCTGGACACCCATGAGCGCCGCGCGGAGGCGGTCGGGGCATCAAGCCCCATGACACTAATCAAGTTACCGACCCTGTCGGTAGTCATCCCCGTGCGTAACGAGCAGGACTACCTCCGCGGCTGCTTGGATTCGGTTCTCATCGCGCTTGACCGCGTGCCGCCAGCCGAGGTGTTGATCGTGGAGGGACGCAGCACGGACGAGACACGAGACATCGCACTCCAGTACGGCGCGCGCCACCCTCGTGTTCGCATTCTCGACAATCCAGCTCGCGTTACACCGGCCGCTTTTAACGTAGGTATCCGTGCAGCACGCGCCCCGTACATCGCGATCGTGAGCGGTCATAGCGAGTTGACTGAAGACTTCTTTCGCGCCGCTCTCTCTCGGCTCGAAGCGTGTGATGCGGATATCGTGGGCGGTCCGATCGATACGCGTCCGGGCCGCCCAAGCCGCCTTGCCTGGTTGCTCGCGCAGATCGTGAGCCACCCGTTTGGAGTCGGGAACAGCCGCTTTCGCGTCTCGCGTCGTCCGGCGCACGTCGACGCCGTTCCGTTTGCCGTCTTCCGCCGGAAGGTCTTCGAAACGGTGGGACTGTTCGACGAACGACTACCACGTAACCAAGATACGGAGTTCTTCGGTCGCGTAGCCCGTGCGGGCATTCGCGTCTTCCTGGATCCCGATGTGAAGAGCAGTTACTACGCCCGTGGGACGCTGACCGGATTCCTGACCCAAGGCTTTCGGAACGCTTTCTGGAATGTTCGCGTGTGGCGCTGGAACCATCACGCGTTCCAGTGGCGTCATGGTATTCCAGGGTTGTTCGCGACCGTATTCTGGTCCCTTGCTTTCCTGAGCGCTGTCTCGCCAATCGCTGCCGCTGCGATCGCGACGCTGATGGTTATCTATGGGGCCTCCGCGATTGTAGCTAGCTTGCACGTCGCGCTCGGCACGCGGCGCCCGTTGGCCCTACTGCTGCCGCCCCTGTTTTTGCTCTATCACCTGACTTATGGCACCGGCTCGCTTCTAGGCCTCCGCTGGGTCATGCAACCGGGCTCACCGGGGCCGCCCCCGCGACTCTCAGCCCCCTCGGCAGATCTCCATGAGTGACGAGGTGCGGCGGAGCGCACCACGACCTCGGCACTTCCTGGTCGAGCCTGGTAACCTTCTCATATACCAGCAGCGCGAGCGAGCGCTAGTGGCGTGCCTCCGCCGGGCGGGCGTCAACGAAGCGACGCTCCCTCAACTGCGGGTTCTCGAAGTGGGGTGCGGCTCAGGTGGGCTGCTGCCCCTTCTAATCTACTACGGAGCCTCGCCACCGCTGGTACATGGGGTAGACTTAGATGCCATCCGGATTCAGGCCGCCACCAAGCGGTACCCAGCGATCGGGTTCAGCGTTGGGGATGTAACGCGGCTACCCTTCCAGGCGGGCACCTGGGACGTCGTTGTCCAGAGCACAATGTTCACATCAATACTTGAGCCCCAGGCGCGACGAGCAGCGGCCCGCGAAATGGTCCGAGTTCTTACACCCCACGGTTTCATCCTCTGGTTCGACTTCCGCTACAACAGCCCGCATAACAACCATGTGCGGCGCGTTACCAAGGGAGAACTCCTGAGAGACCTCTTCCCGGATGCCCACGTCTACCTCCTCCGAACCGTGCTACTACCGCCCCTGGCCCGGCTCATCGCGCCGGTGTCATGGACGTTGGCCGAGTTGCTGGCCGTCATCCCGCCGCTCTGCAGCCATTACTGCGCGCTTATCCGACCGAAGGAACGGGCTACCGAGAGGGGCGACTAGGCACCATCGAGACCCTGCCTCGCACGACGCGCTAATTGAAGCCCGGCCAAGCCTGTAGCCACGTTCGCCAGCCCCACGGCCACGCAAGCCGTCGCCACTGCCAGGCGGACATCAAGACCAAGCGACCGGCGTCGAAGGTAGAGCCTGGAAAGGGCTATCTTGCGGGGGAGTAGAACGCTCTCGTAGAAGCCCTGATTTCGGCGGTAAACCGCGAGGAGCCGCTCTTCATCGCTGAATGCAAGCGAAGCCCAGTCAGTGATGCCTGGGCGCAAGCGCAGGACTGCGCGGAACCAGTGGGGGTACAAGGCGACGTACTCCGGAACTTCCGGACGCGGCCCCACGAAGCTCATGTCGCCTCGGAGAACGTTCCACACCTGCGGTAACTCGTCTAGCTTCAGGCGGCGGAGAAACCGACCCAGGCTAGTAACCAGCGGATCTCCAGCGACCGTGATCTGCTGGCCGGCACCGGGGCGCATCGTGCGGAGCTTGAGCAGCGAGAATCGACGACCATGGCGGCCGACGCGCTCATGCCGGAACAGAACGGGAGACCCATCCAGCAGGCGCACAGCCAAAGCGCACACGCCAAGCACCGGACTTAGGACCAGGAGCACGAACACAGCCAAGGCGACGTCAAAGATGCGCTTGGTCGTTTCCCCTGGCATCAGCGTCGTGAGCGGTCCACTACATCGCGCATGGCTGTCACGACCGTTTCGACATCCTCGTCGCTCATCCGTGAGTAGATCGGCAACGACACGAGTCGAGGGTACTCCGCTTGAGCTACCGGAAAGTCCCCAGTCCGATAGCCATAGCGGTGCCGATAGAACGGCTGAGTGTGCAAAGGAATGAAGTGCACGCTCGCCCCGATTTGCTGGCGCCGGAGTTCCTCCATGAACCTCCCGCGATCGATACTCAGTCGGTCTAGGTTCAACCGCACTGGGTACAAGTGCCAGGCGTGCTCCACACCAGCACGGATGAGCGGTACCTCGATCTCCGGCACGGATGCAAGCTCGGTGCTATAGTAGGCGGCGATTGCCTGGCGTCGGTCACGCATCGCTTCGACGCGGCGAAGTTGTACACGCCCCAATGCGGCTGCGATGTCGGTGAGGTTGTACTTGTACCCCGCTTCGACAACTTCGTAGAACCAGCTTCCGTCCGCGGCGTAACGCTTCCAGGCGTCTCGGCTAATACCGTGGAGCGACATCAATCGGACCCGGTCCGCCAACGAGTCGTCGTCCGTGCAAAACATCCCACCTTCGGCCGTTGTCAACGTCTTGGTGGCATAGAAGCTGAAGGCCGTGGGGCAACCCATCGCGCCGATGCGCCGTCCGCCAATCGAGGCGGGGAGCGCGTGCGCCGCGTCATCCACTACTTTAACCTCGTACTCGGCGGCAATCGCGAGCAGGGCCTCCATGTCACAGGGATGGCCCCCGTAGTGCACAGGCACGATGGCTCGCAGCCTGCCTCCCGTCTCACGATGGCGCCAGAAACCATCCCGCCAATCGTACTGCCGTTCGATAGTCTCGCGCACACGGTCTGGCGAAAGGTTGAGCGTGTCGCGCTCAACATCGATGAAGCGCGATCGGCCGCCGAGATACTCGACCACCTCTGCAGTCGCGGTGAACGTGATCGTGCTAGTAAGGACCTCATCGCTTTCGGTCACACCGAGTGCTTCAAGGGCCAGGTGGAGCGCCGCGGTGCACGAATTGAGCGCGACTGCGTGGCCCACGCCGATGTAGCGAGCGAATTCCTGCTCGAACGCATTCGTCTCAGGGCCGGTTGTAATCCAGCCCGAGCGCAGCACCGCTGTCACGGCCTGGATTTCTTCGTCGGTGATGTCGGGAAGCGCGAATGGCAAATGAGAGTCGCGCGGACCTAGCACACTTGAGATTGGAAGAGGTTTGCCCTGCTGCCCGATCAAGCGCCGATCACTTGCTGCACCGGCCCCGAGCGGCGATGCGACGGACGGCTCCGTTGGGGTTCTGCAGAGCGCGCGGCGATGTGAGCACCATTGGTCAGCCCGACGCACTCCTCGAGCAGCTGGTGCAGCAGAATCGGATCGTCGCGCTCCACCAACTCGCGGATGAGCGGCACCAGATTGCGCGTATGGGTCGCCGAGGCGCCCACTTCGCCCAGCATGATTTTCGGATGGCTGCTCGGCACCGCATTCGCTGAATCCCACCACAACTCCTCGTGCAGCTTCTCACCCGGCCGCAAGCCCGTCTCGACGATTTCGATGTCGGCACCCGGCCGGAGCCCGCTCAACTGGATGAGCCGCTCCGCCAGGTCCCAGATCCGTACCGGAGTTCCCATGTCGAGCAGCGCCACCTTGCCGGCCGACTCCGGAAGCGCGATGGACTGCAGCACGAGCTGCGCGGCCTCGGGCGTCGTCATGAAGTACCGCGTCGCCTCGCGACTCGTCACCGTCACCGGACCGCCCGCTGCGATCTGCCGCTGGAACAACGGCACCACGCTGCCGTTGGACCCCAGCACATTCCCGAACCGCACGATTACGCCCTTCATTCCATTCTCGCGTGTCACTTCACCCACGAGGAGCTCGGCAAATCGTTTCGTAGCACCCA
>WNGI01005579.1_pt1 | contig 15826 bp, 13 predicted proteins | sample 5400621 | NCBI WGS metagenome assembly WNGI01 (sample SAMN13153374, study PRJNA577476) | soil metagenome | isolation source: 20 cm soil or saprolite under Garry oak tree replicate 1 | place: USA:California | collected 2016-06-15 | reverse complement strand
CCGAAGCCATCCATGTCGGGCCGAGCGACTACGTGCCATGGCTGACCGACCGCAAGTGGGCCTACATCAGGATGGAGGGCACGACCTTCGGCCACGTTCCGCTGAACGTCGAGGTCAAGATGGAGGTCTGGGACAGCCCGAACAGCGCCGGGGTGGTGATCGACGCGGTCCGCTACGCCAAGCTGGCCCTCGACCGGGGGATTGCAGGGCCGCTCGAGGGGCCAGCGGCCTACCTGATGAAGACGCCGCCGAGGCAGTATACCGACGACCAGGCCCGCCGGCTCGCCGAGGAGTTCGCCGCGGAGGCTGCGCCGCCCCGTTTCCGCAGGCACGCAGCGCACCGGGGGTATCCGCGCATCGTCTCCTCACCCGCGCGCGATGGGAGGGGAGAGAGCCGGCAACCCCGTGAGGCACTCGCACTACGGGCCCGTCGGCGGAAGAGCGCACCCCCTGGTTGACGCACCCACCGCATCGCGCTCGCGCGCGCGGGCGGTGGGCTCACGGTAGCTCGGCGAGCAGCGCCCAGGCCCGCCGCACGAGACTTGCGGTGCGCTCCGCCCAGGCGGGGTGGTACAACGGCATCCGGTGAGCCGCGAACATGACGAGGAACAACGCCTCGTAGACGCGGACTCGCAGCAGCCCCTCCGTACCGTACGACTCGAGAAACGCCCGCCGCATGCTCGCGGATCCTCGGCCGGAGAGGGCAGACCACCACCGCAGGTCCGCGAGGAACTTCCCCACGTCGAGGGCGGGGTCGCCGATCGCGCACGATCCGAAGTCGAGCACCGTCAGCCCGCCGCCCGAGACCCACAGGTGGTCGGCCTTGAAGTCTCCGTGGATGAACGTCGGGGCCTCGGGGGGAAGCCGGTCGTAGACCGAGCGCGCGCGTTCGAGCGTGCCAGTGATCGCGGCCCCGGTCCGCGGCACGAGAGCGCAGATGTGCTCGCTCGCCCGCCTGACGGCCTCGACCTCCGTGGCGAAGTCCCGGCCGCCGAGGGCGCTGGTGAGCGAGGCCGGCGCCGCATGGAGGGCCCGCAGCGCGCGACCCGCTCGCCGCAGATACCAGATCAGCCCGTCCTGGCGGCATCGCAGCAGCTCCGACAGTGGACGCCCGGCGACCTCGGGGAACAGGATCACGCCGTCTTCGGCGAACGCCGCGAGGGGCCGCAGGGCTCGTGTTCCTTCGCCCGACGCCTCGAGCCGATCCGCGAGGCGTGTGGCCACGTCGAACGCCCCACCCACGTCGGCCTCGCGACGGGACAGCTTGGCGAACACGGCTCGGGTGGGTGCACCGGGCGCGCCCGAGGGCTCGTAGCGAAGGACGTGGCGTTCGCCCGGACGGTAGCGGATCGTGGTGATGCGGTACCTGACGCTGGACGTCTGCGACCGGGGACCGGCGAGCATCGCCGCCACGTGCCTGGGGTCGGAAAGGCGGATGAGTTGGGGGAACCGGGGATCCAAGGGGGAGACCAGAACCGACACGTTCCACCCGGGCAGCCGGGCGAACAGGCCGCGGAAGGGGGCGGCGAGACCTGCGGCGACCGCCTCGGCTTCCAGCGCGGCGCCGTGTGCATCGAGACGGATCCCGCCTTCCCCTCGGTCCCAGATCGCGACGACCGAGCGCTTCGAGTCCGTGCCGCTCGATCGCACCCACGCGTCGTAGTGCACGGTGAGCTTGCGGCCGGGCTTCAATTTCGCGCGTTGCACTCGGCACGCCCGGAGCACGGCGCCCTTCTCGAGCAGGCCCTGGAGCGCGCCTCGCAGGGCCCTTCTCGGTGCTGCGCCCAGCAGGGCCCATCGGACCTCGGCGATCCCGGCCCGGGCCGAGAGGACGTCCTCGGCCTGCAGAGAGGGGGAGCCGACGAGGCCGGCGGCGCCTTTCACGCGAATGACAAGCGGCTCTGGGGGACGTGACGCTCGAGGAGGACTAGGCTGCCCTCCAGGCGTTCTGGTTCGAGCTTCAGCTCGCAGTTCAGAACGCTCTCCAAGACATAGAACGTCTCCCAGAGCGCGACGCGCTCCCAAGAAACCGGGCCACCCGCTCGTACTCGTCGAGGAACAGGTCGCAGAGCCCATCGAGCGCCGACACCGTATTGTCATCGTATATGATGAGAGTGGGCTACTGCTACACCGTGGCTCCGGCGCCGTCGCCGAGGTATTCGAGGCGCCTGAGTTTGACGGCGACGAGCGACCAGAGCGTGCTGTCATGGTCTCGGTATGCTCGGTGATCCCGTGCTTGCGGCACAGGTCCGTGACCTTCTGACGGAGCCCACCCGTAGCGGCGACCGCGAGGATCCCGAGCGCGAGGACGAGCCACGAGGCCAACCGGGCCGACGGCGGCAAGAGGCGCGGCACAGGGCGCAGGTCAACCGTCAGGCGGCCGACGAGTGTCTCGTGGATCGGTGGAATGCCCGGAATCGTCATAGGAGCTGGCGAAGCATCTTGTAGGCACGGTGGAAGCGCACCCTGAGGGCTCCGGTCGTCGTCCCGGCGCGGCAGGCCGCCGCCTCGACCGGAAGCCCCTCGACCCGGAGGAGCGCGATCGCCTGGCGCTGCTCGCCGGAGAGGCGGCGAAGCGCCTGCTCGAGCTGCGGCTTCAGGTGGCCGTCGCTCTCCGCCGGCCGCTCGGGCGGGGCGGCGACGAGCACCTCGCGCGCCTGGCGCACGCGGTGCCGCTCGGCGTGCGCGGCGACGATGTGCCCGGCAATGGCGAACAGCCACGGCTCGAACGGCCGTGCGCATCGTAGCCGTGTCGCGCGCGATGGATGGCCATGAGGGTCTCCTGGTACAGATCCTCGGCCTCCTGGCCGTCCCGTACCCGGGCGCGCAGGAACCTCATCAGCACCGGACCGATCTCGTTCAGCAGCTCGCCATACGCGTCCGCGTCGCCGCGCTGCGCCGCTCGACCATCTCCTCGGCGCTCCGCGCCGCGCGCGAAGGCAACGGGATCTACCCGGTGAATTCCCCAAGATGGGGATAGACCCATGTCCCCCCAGGTCGGGATAGGCGCATGAAGGCCGACCCGGCACACTGTTGGTGTCGACCCGGGCCACTCATTGACCTTGACCCATACGGGGGCTGGTTTGTTGCTGTCGATTTCTCCCGCTGCGTCCGTGTCATCGACCTCTCCTGCGTCGAGCAAGGTAACGATCTGCATCCCCCGCCGAGAAGGGACTCGGATTTGATGGGCAACGCGCTCGCCCTGCGGCGCCTCTTGCGTGACCCGCCGCCTACGTGGTGCTGTGCGCGGGCGCGCTCGGCGGCTTGCTGGCGCTCGCGTGGGACCTGGCCGGGACGCCAGGCGGCAATGGGCGGTGCTGCAACCTCGACCAACCGGCGTTCCTCGCGGCGTATCTCGGCCGGACCGATGCCGAGACGGCGACACGCGTGCGCACCCACGCCGCGATACACCGCTTCCTCCACGTCTATCAGCGCCTCCGGCATCCACGGGACTCTGCCCGGTTCGAGGACGCCCAGGCGATGCTCGCGGTGTGGAGCACGTCCTCGCGCAAGGCCTAACCTGACCGCAGCGGACCTCGGCCGTTCCATGCTCCCAACGACGCGGAACGCGCGCACGGGAGATCGCCGAGGGACCGTCTCGCTCCCGTCCGGGCTACTGCGGACGGCGCTCTGAGGCTCCGCCCCTGATATCTGCCGCCGGAAGAAGCATTGCGGAAAGGGTCGACCCCCTGAACCTTCAATCCGGCGCCACGGAAGCGACGGTCTTCATCATCTCTTACCCAAAAAGCGGACGTACCTGGCTGCGCCTCATGATCGGCCGGGCGCTACATGAGCTGATCGGCCTGGACGAGCTGACGATGCTCGAGGAAAACCGGGTCGTCGCTGCAAAGGGCATGCTGCCGACGCTCTTCACCCACAATGGCTCCAGCAACACCGAGGGCCGGCACTGGCAGGACCTCGAGACGGACAAATCACGCTACCGCGGCAAGAAGATTCTGTACCTCACACGCGACCCCCGCGATGTCGTTGTTTCCTGCTTTTTTCAGACCACGCGGCGCAAGAGTCTCTTCCGGGGCACGATGTCCGAGTTCATCCGGAGCGACAATTACGGCATCCGCAAGATCGTCACGTTCAATCGCATCTGGCACGCCGCGCGGAACGTCCCCGAGGCCTTCCTGCCGGTGCGCTACGAAGACCTCCACATTGCCCCGCGTGAAGTTCTGCGCTGCGCTCTCGAATTCATGGGCATCAGCCGGACCGACGACGGGCCGCTCAATCGCGCCATCGAGTTCGCCAGTTTCGATAACATGAGAAGAATGGAGCAGGAGGAACAATTTCAGAGCAGGAAGCTCCGGCCAGGCAGGCCTGATGATGAGGAATCCTTCAAAGTGCGTAAGGGGAGGGTGGGTGGCTTTGTGGACTACCTCGACTCGGACGACCGCGATTTCGTCGATCGCGTCATCCGCGAGCTGGACGATCCCTTCTACAACAAATGAAGAACTAGCAGGCCGCGAAGACGCAGCGGAAATGGGGGCCGTCGGCGCGGGCTACGACCTCGGCGATCCCGCGCCCGGGGCGAAAGGACGTCCTCGGCATGCGGGGAGGGGAGCCGACGAGGTCGCCCGCGCGCCTTTCACGCGAGCGACAAGCGGCTCAGGCGGACGTGACGCTCGAGGAGAGCCATGCTGCCCTCCAGGCGTTCTGGTTCGACCTTCAGCCCGCAGTTCAGAACGCTCTCCAGGAGATAGAGCGTCTCCCAGAGCGCGACGCGCTCCCGAGAAACCGAGGCCACCCTCGCGTACTCCTCCAGGAACAGGTCGCAGAGCCCATCCAGCTCTGACAGGACTTGGAGAGATGGTTCCGGACGTTCTTCATCCGATCCGAGGCGCATCACGCTCTGCTTGATGCTCGCCCGGAACCGCGCCAGGTCCATCGCGGGTTCCGCCTCACAGAACCCGTCGAAGTCGATGAAGGCGATGTGTCCCTCGTGAAGCAGGACCTGTGCCGGGCGGAAGCTGCGGTGGGACGGCACTGGCCGCTGCGGTGGATGGGAAGCCGCCAGGGCATCGAGGCGAGCCAGCGCTGGTTCGAGGGTGCCGTCGAACCCCGGTATCCACTCCGCTAGTCGCCCAACCCTCTTACGGACATCAGCGCTCTCATGCTCCCAGCCAAACGTCTGCCCGTGCGCGCCGCACCCATGGAGGGCTGCCAACCCGCGCGCCGTCTTCGCGAGAACGTCGCGAAGGCCCTCCATGTCCCTGCCCGTGCCGCCCGGCAGGACAGATTCCATGAGATCGCTGAGCCTCGACTCCCCGGGAACGGCTCCCTGGATCAGCACCCTCAGCTCCGGGAGGAACGCCAGCGGCTCGGCGATGGTGACGACGGTGCTCCGGCGAAGCTCGGACTCCCAGAGCGCACGCATACCCAGGTAGGCGATCCGACCCTTGTCGCCCCGATGGGTTTTTGCGACGACCACCTCGGGCCAGTCCTTGCCCTCGGGCTCGGCGCCGTACTCGAGCCGATAGACGACCGTGCAGCGAGAGCCGGGGTTGTAGCGGGTCACCGTCGGCGTGCATCCCGCGATGCTGATGTCGGCATGCGCCGGCGAGCACCTGCGGATACCGTCCTCGAGGAGCGCTCTCGCCCGGGATGGGTCGGTGAGTATGGCAAGGGCGGGCAGGGCTGTGTCCACCGGTGGCGTCTGGAGGACGAGTCGGAGCTCGGGAACGGTGCAGCGCCAGCTGTCTTCCCCGAAGGGAACGCCGGGGGAAATGACATAGCCTCGCGCGGAACGCCTGGGGTCCGCCACGCCGCGCAGGCAGATCCGTCGGTGGACTCCGTCGGGCCCCTTGATCGTAAGCTCGAAAATGCCGTCGAAGACCCCATCTTCCAGACGATGGCGTCTTGGTTGGACGTGCTCCAGAGCCATCACGCCCGAGGCGAACTCGGCGATGTTCCGTTCCATCACCGTCTTCAGATGATCGGATCGTGCGATGGCGTGGAGCCACGCCGGCATGTCCTGCAGCTGCCATAGGCCTTCGAACGGCTCCCCGCCCGCCGCGGGAAAGTCGTCCTCGGAGAGCGCGCGGGGGTCTTCCTCAGGACCGAGCCGACGGTGAATTCGAGCCGGATGCCGGTGAACTCTTGGAACTCTCGCCGCGCGTGGCGCGGCGGGAGTCAGGCCAACCGCGATGATCGCGGTCAAGATGGATATGATCCGCTTCAGCACGGCGCGATCCTCCTCGGTGATGCGATCACGGGAGGTGACGAACGGCTCGGGCGGAGATGATGCTCGATGGTCGCTGGCGGTGCGGTCACGCCGTCTCCCCTGTGAGAGAGGGGAGCCGCTCCCGGACCAGGCCGGCCGCGAGAGCGAGGCGGGCGCCCTTGAACTTCCGCCAACTGTGGAACACGAGGCGCAGGAGGCTCACCATCTCGTACAGGCGCACGCGCGCCTGGAGGCGATCGCGCTCCCGTGCCGCGTAGCCACACGTGTTCATGTACTCCTCGAGGAACCGGGCGCACACCCGCTCGGTGGTCTCCTTTCCGTCCCCCGACGCCGACCCCCCTGCCTTGCGCGCGGCCAACCGCAGGTAGGCAAGGAACTGGCCGAGGTCGAGCGCCGGTTCGGCCTGGCAGACGGTGTCGAAGTCAATGAGCCCGCACTGGTCACCGGAGAAGACCAGCTGCGAGGCGCTGAAGTCCCCGTGGCTGAAGCACGCAGGCCATGGGTCCGACGCGGCTGCACATGCGGCGATCGAGTCGAGCCACTCCTGGAACCTGGCGGCGAGGTCGGGGGAGACCCGTTCGAGGACGGCGAGCGCCTCCTTCAACTCGGTGAGCTCGTCTTCGGCACGGCGTGCGGGTCCGACTCGGATGCCCGAGGTGTGAAGACCCGCCGCAACCCTCGCGGCCCAGTCGGTCGAATCCTCCAGTGTCGGCGTCCCGTGTGCTTCGGGCGCGTTCTGCAGGTGTTCCCTCAAGAGCTGGGAGATCCGTGGCACGCCGGGGATGGCTTCCAACAAAACGAGCCGCAACGGCTCGACGAATCCGAGCGATCGCGGAACGGCAAACGGCCGGGTCTCCCCCCGAAGGATCCGCTCGCGCAGCTCCAGCATGGCCGCCGCGGCCAGCGCGCCGCGATCGTCCCCCGCCACCTTTCCGAAGACGGTCGCCCGGGAAGCCTCGTCGCCGGCCGATCGCGTGCCCTCCAGCGTGTAACGGAGAACGCAGTGGTGCTGGCGCGGGTAATGCGCCACGTCGACTCCACAGCGCATCGGGATGAGTGGCTTCCCGTTCACCGCAGGAGGTGCGTCGCGGAGGATCTCGAGCATCGTGGCAGGATCCGTGGCCCCGACGAGCGTGGGGAGCTCGCCATCGACTGGGAACAGCGAAACCGCCATGGAGAGCGGCTCGAGCACCGCAACCGGCGTGACGAACGGTGGCAGATCGCTCCGACCGCGCACGGCGGCGGCGAGCGGACCCAGGCAGGACTCGAAATACGCCCGGGCCGCCCGTGCGCTCTGAAACAGACGGGCAGTCACGAGCGCTGGCGTTACGAACCTCCCTACGTGGTGGCGCACCTCGATCGCGTACCGCACGGCGCAACCCTCGCCGGGCACGTACACCGCCTTCCCGCGCTCGCAGCGCCCGATGATGTATCGGTGCCCGCCGTCCTCGAAGAGGCTGGCTTGCAGGTGCCGTCTCATCAGGCTCTCGTCGAACGCATCGCGCACACCGGGCAGCTCTGCGCGGAGCACGCGGCTGCACCGTGGATCGAGAGCACCGAGGGAGGGGTCCGCGCTCATCGGGCTCCCGCCCGTCGTCCCGGCCCAAGGGTGACCGCTTCGGGTTCCTCTCCAGGCTCGCCGAGAAGCCTCGCGTGCAGGGAAGCGTAGAGCCCGCCCGCGCGCAGGAGCTCCGCATGACTTCCGGTCTGCTCGACCCTCCCGTCCCGGATCACCACGATGCGGTCGGCCCTCTGGATCAGGTGAGGAACGTGCGTGATGATGATCGTGCTTCGCCCCGCCATCAGCTCGTGCAGTCCCTGCAGCACCAGGTGCGCCGACTCCGCATCGAGGCCCGTCGTCGGTTCGTCGAGAATGAGGATCGGTGCGTCGCGAACGAGCGCCCGAGCGATGGCTATGCGCTGGCGCTGGCCGCCCGACAGGTTCGTCGCTCGTTCGCTGAGCTCCGTGTCGTAGCCGTCGGGCATGCGCGCGATGAACTCGTGCGCGTTCGCCCGCACGGCCGCCGCGACGATCTCCTCCCGCGTGGCGCCGTCGCGTCCGTAGCCGATGTTGTGTGCGACGCTCCCGCGGAAGAGGATCGTCTCCTGCAGCTCGAGGCTGATCTGGCGGCGGAGCGAATCGAGCGTGAAGTCCCGGATGTCGTGGCCGTCGATGCGTACCTCGCCGGCCTGCGGGTCGTAGAGGCGCGGGACGAGCTGGGCAATGGTGCTCTTGCCGGCGCCGCTGGGCCCGACCAGCGCGACCACCTCGCCGGGGCGGACGCGGAAGCTCACGTCGTCGAGCGCCGGCCGGGCCTGCAGGTCGGCCGGCGTCGCGCTCGCCGCGTCCTCCGGATCGGGCTGGTACGTGAAGCTCACGTGCCGGAACTCGACCTCGCCCCGGAACGCGGGAGCCTCCACCGCGCCCGGCATGTCGTGGACGGACGGGCTGCGGGCGAGGACCTCGGCGACCCGCTCGACGCTGGCGCGGACCTTCCCGATGGCTGCCCATTGCTTGATGAGCTTCCGCGCCGGCTTGAACATGTTCTGGATGAGGATGACGAAGAGGACCAGGGTCCCGACGCTGAGCGCGCCGCGGTCGACCAGCCACATCCCGAGCCAGACGACGGCGGAGATGGACAGCGCCTCGAACACGTGGAAGATCCAGCTGAACCGGGCCTCCAGCCCCGCCGAGTCGAGCGCCGCCGCCATGGCCTTGCGGCTGTCCTCCGCGAAGCGCTGCTCCTCGTAGTCGCTGCGGCCGAACGTCTTCACGACCGGAACGGCCGTGAGCATCTCGTGGGCGGCGGAGGCGAGGTCGGCCTCCCGGGCCCTCTGGAGCCGCGCCGTCGCCGTGATGCGCCGGTAGAAGTAGTTCGCGACCAGCGAGAGGACGGGGACGACAAGGACCGCCAGCACCATGACCTCCCACGAGTGGAAGAGCAGGAACGCCAACGTGCCGATCAGGAGGAGAACGCTGCCCGCGATGTCGGAGAGCGAAGCGATGATGAAGGCCTCCACCTGCTCGACGTCGCTCGTCACCCGCCGGACCACGTCGCCCGTTCGTTGCCGGTTGTGGAAGGCGAGCGACAGGCGCTGGAGATGGGAGTACAACATCACCCGCATGGCGTAGCCGAGGCTCCGGCCCCCGCGAGCCAGGAAGATCTCGGCCAGAGAATCGCCGAGGCTGTCGAGGGCGGCGAACACGATGATGGCGGTCGTCAGCAGGGCGATCGTGCGGTACTGCGGCGAGGCGATCCAGGGGAACCACAGCGGGGGCCGTTTCCCCTCGAGGAAATCGATGAGGTAGCCGATCGGATACACCCGGAGCACCGAGGCGATGGCCTCGACGACGAGCATGAGGAACGCCGCGACGAACCATCGCCGGTGGCCCGCCGTGAAGCGGTAGAGCACGGCCCGGAGCCCGGGGGGCGGCGTCAGATCGGAGACCCGCATGGCTCCTGCTCTCGCGCTACTCCGAACAGCGCTGCCAGCTCCTGCGCGCTGTTCCGCAGATCGAACCGCTCCTGCACGGTCCCCCGGCCGGCCGATCCCAGTCTCCTGCGTATGCCGGCGTCGTCGAGGAGGGTGGCGATGCTCGCCGCGATCCCCTCGACGTCGTGAGGCCGGGCGACCAGCCCGTCGACTCCCGGGCGCACGAGCTCGGGAATGCCTCCGACCGCCGTGGTCACTACCGGAAGGCCACTCGCCATCGCTTCGATGATCACGTTCGGGATGCCGTCCCGATCGCCGTTTTCCGTGACGAACGGGGTGAGGGCGAACACGTCAGCCTCCCGGTAAGCAGCCATGATCTCCCGTCGCGGTCGAGCGCCGGCGATCGTGAGGTGACTCCCCAGATCGAGCTCCTCGAGCATCGTCATCAGTCGGCTCCGCTCCGGCCCGTCCCCGTAGATCCGACAACGGAAGCGACGGCCGGAATCCTTGAGCGCGCGGCATGCCACCATCAGATCGGCGAACCCCTTCTTCTCCACCAGCCGGCCTACCGAGATGAGCAGCGGGGGCTTTGACCCGCCGGCATCCGGCTCGCGAGGCCGGAACTCGTGCAGGTCCACGCCGTGGTAGACGAGCGCGATCCTCTCATGAAGCCGCTGCGGGAGGACCCTCTGGAGGAAGGCGGCGTTGGACCTGCAGCACGTCACGATCGTGGATGCCTGCTCGGCTCGGGCCCGCAGCTGAGCCTCGGGCACCTGGTACAGATCGCGAGCGTGTGCCGTGAAGCTGAAGGGAATTCCGGTCAGCAGGTGGGTCAGCTGTGCGACCAGCGTTGGATCGTGCGCGAAGTGCGCATGCAGGTGGCCGACCGCGATCCCGTTGCTCCTTTCCTGCCGCCTCAGGATGAGGGCTAGTTGCACCGCGTAATGGAAGCACCGGTAGCGGGAGGCCACCCGGTAGCCGGTATCGCTTTCCTTGGCGCTGACTGCGTGGAGCAGGGCTGCGATGTATCGGCGCGGGGCCGCGATGGCCACGCTCGAGTGGGCCGAGAGCATCGCCCGCCATGTCCGCCCCAGGCTGTCCAAGTAGTGCGCAGGGGCGCGTATCTCGGCCACCTCCGGCTGCGTAATCGGCTCACGCGGATCCGTGATCGCGAAGATCCGGATGCCCACTCCCAGACGTTCGAGCGCGCGGATCTCGTTCAGGATGAAGGTCTGCGACAGTCGCGGATAGCTACGCAGGACGTAGGCAACCGACCGGGGCGTCGGGTGACAGGCCGAGGTCGCATCCATCGGTCCGCCTCAGAAGCCACGCTCGAGGGCGGTCAGGCCCTCCTCGAGCATCGCCGCCGTCTGCCGGTGCGCCTCTTCGGCTTGCGGGCGAGGCGGAAGGCCGCGTGCGGTACACAGCTGCTTCGCGATCTTCAAACAGGTGTAGGCGTAGAAGGCCGCGAAGCGCTCGTCGATCTCCCACTCGGCGTGCCGTCTGTACGACCTGAGGAACTCGTCTCGGAGCCGATCGAGGGTCGTGCTCATGGCCGGGAAGCGGCAGACCAGCAACGCGAGGTAGGCACAGAAGTGCGCGAGGTCGAAAGAGCCGGCGGGCGATGTGATAGGCCGCCCTGGCCTGGTCGGGGTCGCGTTCGGCAACGGCGGACGACCACGCGTGCAGGTTCGCCAGCTCGGCCCCGACGTCGAACGCCCTCTCCAGCGGCAGCCGGGACCCGTGCAGCGTGGCGAGCCAGGCGGCGGCCATGTCCATGTAGGCGGGGGCTCGCTCGTCGAGGATCGCCTCGCCCAGGACGCGGCCGGGAGCCGATCGGTACACCAGCATGGAGAGCTCGGGGATCCACCCCAGGGGGCGCGGGACGCCCAGCTCCGGGGATCCGCTGGCGGCCTGGTCCCAGAGCCATCGCATGATCTCGTGGACCCTGCGGCCGCGTGCCGCCTCCCGGTACATCTTGCCCAGCAGAGCGTCTCCATCTCCGTCCAGGGTGTAGCGGATCGTCCAGCGATGGTCGGGCTTGTGCCAGACGAGATCCGCCCGGGTCACGACCTGAGCCGCTCCGCCGTCGCCGAATGGACCGAGGAGCGGCCGGAGGCGCCCGGTCATGCCTCCGACGTCGAGCGCCGCTCGGACGGACGCAGGAATCGTGTGGACCGCTGCACGAGAGGCAGCGCCGGGGGAGGGGAGCCCGAGCAACGCTCGCGCCTCGTCCAGCAGCTGGGGTACCAACGGCCACTCGCTCACGTCGAGCTTCCGGAAGCGGTGGCCTGCGATCTTCAGCATCGAGCCCGCCTCGTAGCGGGCCGTCCACCGCTCGTCGGGAAGCGTCAGCACGGACCCGTATCCCGCGAGGAAGCTCGGGATGGCCGCCTCGACGAACGAGGAGTGGTGCGGTTCCCGGATCGCCTTCCAGCGAAGGTAGGCGAGGAAGTTGCCCACATCGCGAGCCGGGTTCGCCCAGCAGAGGCCGTCCAGGTCGATCATCAGGGGCTCGTCGCCCTCGATCAGCAGCTGGTCGCTCCGGAAGGAGCCGTGGCTGGCGACCGCCGCTGGTTCCTCGTCCCTCGCGGACTCGAGCCGCCTGAGCGCCTCCTCGAAGGCGAGGGCCAGCGAGGGTGCTGCTCTGGCGAGGGGCGTGGAGAACCGGGCGAGATACGCGGCGTCGTCCATGATGCGCCGCCGCGGCGCGGCCGGAAGCGGCACGGCGTGCAGGCCCGCAAGCGCGGCTCCGGCCTTGCGCATCCACGGGAGGCGCTCCGCGGGCGCCACCGTCGTGTCGAAGGCGAGGAGATGGAACTCGCTCCCCGCCACCGCCGGCAGCAGGAGCATGTGCAGTTCGGGCACATAGCCGAGGGGCTGCAGGACGCGAGGCACCTCGCGTCCACCATCGATGTCGCGGAGGACGCTCAGAGCCGACGACAGACGGTTCCCGTCGATCGCCAGGACCTTCCCGAAGAGCGCGCTTGGGTGGGAACCGACCTCGAGGTCGAAGCGCAGGAGACACCGTGCTCCCGGCTTGTAGCGCACGGGGACGACCCGAACGATCCGGGACCTCGGTGCGAGCTCCAGAGCCGAGAGGTGCCGGCCCACCTTCGCGGGATCGGCGGCATCGGCCAGCCAGGGGAGGCCGGGATCCTCGTGGAAAACTCGAAAGCCGAGCCCCGCCGGGTGGACGTCGACCACTCCGATCGTCTCGACGGGCTCATCGCCCCCGGGCTTTAAGGTCAGCTCGTGCGCCACCAGGCAGCGAGCCGAGGGCTGGTAGTCGACGTCGTGAACCTTCCGGGCGCGGACCCTGAGCCCTGGTCGCGCCCGGCCGGGCCACCGCTCCTCGTAGAGCTTGGAGACGGCGGGAAGGTCGAATGCCGCCGGCAGCTCGGGAAGACGCCGATCGATGCCGACGTAGCAATGGCTCGGCGCGCGAGGGGCGGCCGAGGACGTCATTCGGCGGTCGGAGCGAGCTGCTGCTCCTGCCCGGCGATTCGCAACAGCGAGATGAGCTGTTCGACCGCGGCCGACAGGCCCGCGAGATCGGGGCCGGACAGCGCACGAGCCTTCGGTGCGCTGTGCAGTCCTCTGGCAATCGCTTCCGCCAGCGTGCCGCTGTTCACGTCGTCCGGGTCGAGTGCGTCGACCCACCCCCTCTCCTGGAACAGCCGCGCGCGCGTTCGCTGCTCGGCGCTGGGGCCGGGCCGCGGGATCAACAACGCGGGGGTCGACGAGCGGAGAATCTCCATCGTAGTGTTGTAGCCCGCCCTCGCGATGACGAGATCGGCGGCCTCGATGTAGCTGAGCGGGTCGGAGACGGTGACTCGAACCTGCGCCGGTAGTCCCGCCGCACGGCTCTGGAGATCGCGGCGCTCGGCCGACGACATGAATGGCCCCGTGATCATCACCAGCGCGAGGCGCTCCCTGGCCTGTAGAGCGGGTAGGGCGTCGAGCACGGCTCGCATCATCGGATACGCGTCGGCCCCGCCGCCCGCCATGGTCACGACCAACTTGGTGCCGGCCCTGGCGCCGTTCGCGTACGGAGCCCGGATGCGTTCCGGATAGCGCGCCGTAGCGGGGGTACAGAGATAACCGCAATACCGCACCTTCCTGGCCACCCCTTCCGGGAGGCGGTACTGCTGGGTGAGGTCGAACACGTCCCGACTCCCGTACACGAGCACCAGGTCGTAGAAGCGCTGCATGGCTTCGTACGCACCTTCCATCTGCCATCGGCGCCTGACGACCTTGGGGGCATCGATGATGTCGCGTAACCCGAGGACCACTCTCGCCTTCGGAACGATCCTCCGGAGCGCCTCCAGCGCTGGTCTGAGCTCTCCCATCGCCCCGTGTGGCATGTGGTCGACGAGCAGGATGTCGGGCCGGAAGTTCAACGCCACGCTGCGGATGAGCTGCTCCCGTAACGCGCGGACGTCCTCGAAGCGGAGGGGGAGGTTGACGGCCCGCCAGTCGCCGGGCCGTACCTTTTTGATCGAGGGCAGCTTCACGTAGTCGTGGTTCGGTGACGTCCGGAAGAAATTGCCGAGTGGCGAATCCTCGACCGTCAGGACGACCGCGTCGGGCTGGAGCTTGATGAGCTCGGCTGCAATCGAAGTCGTGCGGCGCATGTGGCCCAGGCCGAGCCCGTCTTGCGCATAGATCATCAGCCGGATCTGCGGCGGAACGGAGTCGTTCGCGTGCACCCCCGAAGCCATCGGGGCGGGGGGTCGCGTGCCGTGCGCCCTGGTGAGGGGTGCCCACCCGGAATTGCCTGGTCCGTAGCTCACGGTTTCCCCTCGATATTTCGATTGACCGCCCGCACTGACCGTCCTCGTGTCCCGCCCATTAGACACCTAGCAGGCCCACCGGACCGCAGCTGACGCGCTCCGGATCCGGAGCCAGACGCCTGGTTCTCTGACGCTCCGCGCAAAGAGAGCGAGAGGTCCGGCGCGTGACGCCACCCCGTTCGCTCGAGCGAGTCTGTGGGATGCCGAAGGTCTCCTGCGCCTTGCCGGCGCGTCGCTCACTAACCCGGCCGCATTTGAGCGTTAACGACGCCGCAACTGACCTGTCAATAACCTGAACTTGGTTGGGGGTAGCACGAAGAGCTGGCCACGAGGCCTACCCCGGACTCGCGCCGGGTCATTTACCGGGATCATTTACCGGGAAGGGAGGGCGCATCCTCCCTTCCCGGGGCGTCATCGAGGAAGAACGGCACCGGGGCGGCAGGCTTCGTCTGCCTCTCCCATATCGTCCAGCGCCGGCAATGCCTCCAGGATTCTCTGCATCTCGGTGCGGCGTGCCTGGATCTCGAGGACCAGGGCACCGATCGCAGCCGGGTCGGGCTTCGGGCTCTGGAGCAAGTCCTCTAATGCTCGATCCCTGTCCTTGATCTCTTCGGCCAGCGCCTGAATCGCCTCCACGGACGTGCGGACCATGGCGGCCCAGGCATGGAACTCCTGCTGCGTCCGTCTTCGCACCTCGTTTGGGATCGGCGCCCAGTCCCCCCGATCCTGCGCCTTGTCGCGGGCTCGCGTGCGGGCCTTCCGGAACCGAAACCTCCAGATCATGGTCTCCCTCCTCTCCCCGGGCCTTAATCGCCACCCTCGCGTCGCTCGTGCTCCCGCCTGAGCTTCTCTCGCTGCTCCGACGTCAGGATCTTTCGCATTGCCAGCAGCATCGTCACCCGCGCCTTGCCGAGGTTGGCGCGCGCCTGCTCGAGCAGGTCGACCTCGGCCATGATTCTCTTGTCGTCGTCCCGATCGTCGGCGAGGAGGGCCTCGAAGTCGGCCTTCTTATTCTTGACGTCCGCTTCGAGGTCGGCGAGCATCTGCTCATTCCTGGCGAAGATCTGCTCGAGACTCCGCACCTGGTCCTCGGTCAGCTCCAGTCTACGGCGAACGTCCCCCCGCTTCCAGAACTTGCCGTGGTGCCCTCCCAGCGGGCCCGGCCAGTGCGATCTGGCCTCGGCGGACGGGCCTGGCACCATGAGGACGCCGGCTAGTATCAGGCTGCTCACGAGGTGCTTCATGCCGTATTCCCTCCTCAGCCGCCGACGGGGTCGAAGTCATAGGGGTCCTCGTCCAACGTCTCATCGATTTCCCGAAGTAGCCGGTCGCCGACGACATCCTGCGCGCTCGCAAAGCCGTTCACGGCGCCGGCGGTGTTCGCCACGTCGGCCGGGCCGCCCCG
>WNGI01004422.1_pt1 | contig 15830 bp, 17 predicted proteins | sample 5400621 | NCBI WGS metagenome assembly WNGI01 (sample SAMN13153374, study PRJNA577476) | soil metagenome | isolation source: 20 cm soil or saprolite under Garry oak tree replicate 1 | place: USA:California | collected 2016-06-15 | reverse complement strand
TCCCGCCGGGTGCGGCCCGATTTGTGGGGGCAGGCTGAAATATAGCGTCGCGCCCTCGTCGGGGCGGCTATCGGCCCACACCCGGCCACCGTGACGGGTAATGATCCGATGCACGATGGCCAAGCCGATACCGGTGCCCTCGAACGCCTCCGGCGGATGCAGGCGCTGAAACACGCCGAAGAGCCTGTCGGCGTAGCGCATGTCGAAGCCGACGCCGTTGTCGCGCACGTAGTAAACGGTGTTCGCGCCCTGGCGCAGTGCGCCCACTTCGATGCGCGGCGGATCACGGCCGGCGCTGAATTTGAAGGCGTTGGACAGCAGGTTGATCAGCACCTGCTCGAGGAGCGCGCGGTCCCCGAAGCAATCCGGCAGGTCCCCGACCTGCACGCTCGGCTGCCGCTCCCCGAGCGGCTCCTTGAGCTGCGCCACGGTCTGCAGCACGAGCTCACGCAGTGGAACGCGCAGCCGATGCAGCGGCTCGCGGCTGAAGCGTGAGAAGTGCAGCAGATCATTGACGAGCCGAGTCATGCGGCTCGCGCCGGCCCAGACCCGTTCCAGAATCCTGCGGCCCGGCTCGGGAACGCTCGAGCCGAACTCGGTGCGGAACATCTCGCAGAAGCCTTCGACCGCGCGCAGAGGCTCACGCAGGTCGTGCGAGACGGAGTACGAAAAGGCCTCGAGATCCCGGTTGGCGATCTCGAGTTCGCTCGTGCGCTCGCGTACCCGCAGCTCGAGCTCCTCGTTCATCCGCCGCAGCTGGGTGACGAGCGCCGCGGTCTCGAACGCCGTCGCGGCGGTGCGCGCCAGAATCTCGAGAGCCTTGAGTTGCCCGGGGCTGATGCGCTGTTGAGATCTCGAGGAGCTGAAGCCCAGGACTCCGAAGAACTGTCCGCCGGCGACGATCGGCAGGGCCACTCCGATCCGCGCGTCAAACGGATGCGCGAACAGCAGGCGCGAATCACTGTCGCTTTCCGGCCCCTCGAGCGCTTTGCGCGCCTGCTCGAGCCAGTGCTCCCCGGGCCCCTCAAGCAGCAGCGCCGTGCTCTGCAGGGATTGAGCGTCGGGCCCGGTCTTGCCTGCGAGGCGCAGCGCGCGGCCGTCGTCAGTGGGCACGAGCAGATACACCGCACTCACATGGCTGTGCTGGCCTGCGGCCGCCAGCGTCCGCTCCACGACCTCACCGTGCTCAAGACCCTGAGTGATAGCCCGTGAGAGCTCGTAGATCGAAACGGACTCGCGCAGTTGGATATTCTCGAGCTGCAACCTGCGCGTCGCCAGCGCCCGGGCGAGCACCGGCAGGATGCTGTTCACCTTGAAAGGCTTCAGTACATAATCGAGCGCGCCGGTCTTGAGTGCATCAACCGCGGTCGCGATCGTGCCCTGTCCGGTCATCACGATGCAGGCCAGCTCGCGATCGATCTCGCGGCAGGCGCGCAGCAGCGCAATGCCGTCCAGCTCCGGCATGGTGAGATCGGTCAGCAGCAGGTCGAACGACTGCTCTCGCAGCGCCGCAATCGCCTCACGCCCGGATGTGAACCCCTGGGTGAGGTAACCCTCGTGCTCGAGGGTGTCACACAAGGCCCGCAGCAGGGCCGCCTCATCGTCGACGATCAGCAATCTTGCTGCCGGGGCGCTCATGCGGATTCCACGAGCGCCTCTGCCGGATCGGTTGAGGGCGCGAGCTTGGCGAGCGCTGCGCGCAATTCCACGAGCCGTGGGGGCTTGCTGAGCACCCGATCGACGTGCGCCGGGATGTCGTTCTCCGCCAGCAGCCGCCTGCCCCAGCCGGTGAGCAGGATGACCGGGGTGTGCGCCGAGGCCGCCTTGACCGAGGCGGCGACTTTGCGGCCATCCACGTAGGGCATGCCAAGATCCGTGATGACGATCGAGAAGGGTGTGCCGTGCGCGAGCGCGGCCGCGAAGCGGTCGATGCCCTGCTGACCCCCCTCAGCCACCGTGACGACATGGCCATCCTGCTCGAGGATGTCGCGCAGGGATTTGATCAACATCGGATCATCGTCGACCAGCAGAATCCGCAGTCGCCGCAGGGCCGGTTGCAGCAGCGTTCCTGCGGCGAGCGGCACCGCGAGCGCATCAGCCGCGGCGAAGCCCAGGCGCACGGTGGTGCCGCGGCCCACGGCGCTGTCGATGTCGAGCTCGGCGCTATGACGCTGCACCATGCCATACACCATCGCCAATCCCAGGCCCGTGCCGCGCTCGCCCTTGGTGGTGTAGAAGGGCTCAAGACAACGGCGCCGGGTCTCCTCGTTCATGCCGATTCCGGTATCCGCGACCTCCACGTGCACCTCGCGCGCCGCGTCCTCGCCGCCGCGACTGCCGCTGCTGATGAGGCGGGTGCGCAGGGTGAGGGTACCGCCATCAGGCATGGCATCGACGGCATTGAAAATGAGATTGGTGAGGGCGTCGCGCAGCTCCACTTCCGAGCCCATGATCTGCGGCAGGTCCTCGGCGAGCTCGGTGCGCAATTGAATGACCACCCCGCGCTGCTGGGGCAGATCGCTCCAGCGCGCTCGCGTGAGGTTGATGACCTGCTCGAGCACGCGATTGCACGCCACCCGAGAGAGCACCATCTCGGTCTCGCGCGGCCGATAAAACTCGCGCATGCGCGAGACGGTCTCGGCGACGTCCTCGATGGCGGTTTGAATGGTGGTGAGACAGCTGCGCGCCCGCTCGCTCAACCCCGGCTCGCGCTCCAGCAGCGACTCGGTGTACAGCGCCGCCGGGGAGATCGCATTGTTGATGTCGTGCGCGATGCCGCTCGCCATCTCGCCCAGCGCCCGCAACCGCTCCTGCTGCATGATCGCCTGCTGCGACTGGCGCAGATCGTCGTAGGCGCGCTGCAGCTCCCCGTACAGCTGGGCCTGATGCGCCGCGAGCGCCACATGCTCGCTCAGCTGCCGCAGGAACTCGCAATCGGCGCTGCTGAAAGAGTCGGGCTCGCGCCGCGCCGCCACCAGCACGCCGAAGACCCGGCTCTCCACCAGCAGCGGCGCGGCCACCAGTGCATGCACGCCCGACTGAGCAAACCGCTGCGGAAAAGGGAATTTGATCTCGCGCGTGTCCGGCTCGTAGACCAGCTCGCCCGCGACACAGCGCGCCAGTCCGTTCTGATCGATCGGGACCTGGCCGGATTCGGCCAGCCCCAGGCCGGCGGCGAGCGCCGCACTGCGCGGGTCGATCACGGCGATGGACAGCGCTGCGGCGCTCGCCTCGTAAACGCGGCAGATCGTGGCGCTCCCCGGTAGCGCGCGTGATCCGGTGCAACAGGTCGAGACGGCTCAGCTGACTGCGCAGTTTCGTCTGGTCGCCTTCAATGCGCGTCAACATGTGATTGAACGCATCGGTGAGAATCCCGAACTCGTGACCCTGCGGCCGGGTCGCGCGCACCGAGTAGTCACGGTGCTCGGACACCCTCTGTGCCGTCGTGGCCAGCGCCAGAATGGGTCTGGAGATCAGTTCCTGCAGGCGTCTTGAGATCAGATACGCCGCGACACAGCAGACCAGCATGATGCTCGCGCCGATGGTCACGAAGAGTTGAAAGTGCTCGTATATCTCACCCAGGTCGGACTCCAGGTACAGGGTACCCATCCGCCGTCCGCCCTGCACGACCGCCTGAACGCCGCTGAGGAGACCGTGCTCGAATCGGTAGCCATCCGCGCGCAGCGGTTGCACCGTCGAGCCGCGCGCGGCACCGTCGGGGTACGATGCGATCAGCTGCCCAGCGCTCCGGTACAGGCGCGCGGCGACGATGTGAGGCTGCGCCTTGAAGGCTGCCAGTACCTCGCGCGCGTCGTCCGGATTGTCGAACGCGAGCGCCGCGGTGCTGTTCGCCGCGATTGCCTCCCCAAGGATCTTGACGTTGCGCACCATCAGCTGCCGAAAGGTCACGTATTCGTAAGCGATGAACGCGGCGGACGTGATCAACATCACCGCTCCACAGGTGAGCAGGATGACTGTCATCAGCGTGTGGCGTATCGGTCGTGTCTGGGCAGACATACTTCAGCTCCCCGATGCCACGATTTCGGCTGGACGCAGCAACTTCGAGCTGATCGTCAGGTTGCTCGTCTTGGTGGCCTGCAGATCGATGCGCAGTCGAATTCTGTTGTCCTGCCTGACCAGGGCGATCATCACGCCGCGCACCGCAGGCGATTCGGCATCAGTCACCGTCAGAATGCTGCGACCTTTGAGTGTCGTCAGAATGCCCTCGAGCTGCGGCAGCTCTGATGCAGCGATGAACAGGATCTGACAGTCGCGAACCTCCGCGACACTGTGATAACGCACCACCGCCAGCGGATGCCGGTTCACCGTCTCGCCACGCACGACCTCATCGAGCTCGGCTCCGAAGGGATCCTTCCCCAGCACGCCGATGACAAATGGCGCATTCTCGAGTGGCAGCGCCGCTGGCGGCCATTCGACGAATTGCGCGAAGTTGAACAGAAACACCGCCTTCAGCTGATACTCGGAGACCGGCGCCGCGGCGCCAAGTAAGCCGCCGGCGATGAGGAGCAGCGCGAGCCTGCGCCACAGATGGCGCGCCGCGGTATTTCTCAGTAACCCCATGTGATCCTGCCAAATACGCTACGCCCGATCTGCTCGCGCCTCGGCGACGGGAAGCCGTACTCGGTGTGATAGGCGTGTAACAGATTGCGGCCCATGAGGGAGAGCTCGAGGCTCGGGGTGGCGTGCCAGGCGATTGCGGAGTCGAGCGCGAAGTAGCCCGGCACGATTCCCACCACCGGGCCGCCGGCCGGGCTGTTATTGATGTGCAGCGAATCCACCCAGCGCAGAGCAGCGTCGAGGGTCAGGTTACGCGGCAGATCCATACTGGTGCGCAGCGCCACCTGCTGCTGCGGATCGGCAGTCTCGTTGGTTGCACCGGTGGCATCGACTGCTCCAGGCTTGACGTGAATGTGCTCCTGCAACAAATCGTAGGCGGCGTGCAGCCGCCACCACCCGAGCATCTGATACGAAGCGCTGAGTTCGAGCCCGTGAGTCTCGCCCTCGAGATTGTTTTCAAAGAAGATCGGATACGGAAAAACGTACACGGCCGTGGTAGGAGTTGCCGTGGTGCTTCGCAGGCCGTGATAGCGATTGTAGAACGCCGAGACGGAGGTCGAGAGTTTTGGCCCGAGTTCCGCGCGATAACCCACTTCGTACGCGAGCAACTTCTCGGAAATGAAGTCCGGGCTCCCTCTGAGGTAGGTGGTCGGGAATTGAAACGGGGGCGGGGCGTTGATCAGGCCGCTGGGCACCATCAGGTCCCGGTCGTAGCGCGAGGGCGTGCGCACCGCTCGCGATATCGCGCCCCAAAGAAGTTGTGTGGATTGCGGATTCCACTGCAGACGGGCGCTGGGCTCGAACTCGAAGCCGGTGTAGTCGTTGTGCTCGAGCTTCGAGCCGACCGTGAGATGCAGGCGTCGCGCCAGCATGATCTCGTCCTGCACGAATCCGCTGTACAGGGTCTGGCTGAGAATGGTCGGCGCGAAGCGCACGAGTGAAAGATCCTCGTCCGACTCGTGCGTGGCACGGTAGCCAACACCCCAGGCGACCTTGTGGCGCGCACCCCACGAAAAATGGTACTGAAAATCCAGGTCGTAGGTGTCCAGATCGTCCTTCAGGGACGCGGCGGGAAAGCCGCTGAAGAAAGGAGGAGCCGCAGGACTTGCGGGAAACGGTTGCGACAGGTGCGTGTGGTCGTAGTAGACCTGCAGGTTCATCGACGCTGCGCCCGGCGTCTCGTGCGTCCAGCGGGCCAGAACGTTGCCGCCCGACAGACCTGCGCCGCCGGTGGCGGGTACGTCTTCTGCGCCGCTGTAGAAGTCGCCCTGTACGGTCAGACGGTTTGGCGCGGAAGGCTCCGCATCGAGGCGGAATCCGCCGCGGCCAACGTGCCACGAGTCATCCGCGCTCGTGCCGGCGGTCGTGACCTCCCGGTCACGGCCGGTGTATTTGCCGTAAGCACGAAAGTAAACACCGGGCGCGAGCGTGGCGCCGAAGCGAATGCCCGTCTGTTCCTGCACTCGGTTGCCTGCCGCAGCCAGCGCGTACAGCCCTTGAGTGTCTCGCGCGGCTTTGGTGATGATGTTGACCACGCCGTTTACCGCGTTGGCTCCCCACAGGGTGCCGCCCGGTCCACTGATGACCTCGATCCGCTCGATATCAGCGAGCAGGCAGTCCTGCACGTTCCACAGAACACCGCCATAGAGCGGCGTGTACACCGCTCGACCATCGACAAGCACCAGCAACTTGTTGGCGAGGTTGGCGTCGAAACCGCGGGCACTGATCGCCCAGTCATGCGCACTGATCTGGGCTACTTCCAGATTGTCCGCCAGTCGCAAGACTTCCGGAATGCTCGAGGCTCCGGAGCGGCGGATGTCATCGGCCGTGATCACCTGAATGGCGGCCGCGGCCTGCAGCAGCCTTTGCGGCTCCTTGGCGACCGAGGTCACGTCGAGATTCATCAGGTCCTCGATGCTCAGTCGCTTCAAGTCGCCTGCGATTGGCATATCGACCGGCGCGCCGGCAAACGCCCGGCCGCCCACAGCTGCAAGCAATACCGAGGTCAGCAGGAGTGCAGCGCTGCGGCGAGCGCTGCCCGCAGCATCACGCGTATTCATGAGGAGCGAGCGCCGGTTAAGCGGTACGGACATCAGTTGCCTCCTGCACGAGCGGGGCCGGTGGTCGCTCGCGCACTTTCACGGCCAGGGAAAATACGATCTGTGCAGCACCCCTACCGCGGATTACGTCACATGCTCCGTGGATCGCGGCGAGGAGAATGTGACCGGTGTCGCAAGGACTGCGTTGTTGCGCAGCGGTACATCCGAATTGCTCCGCGAGCAACGAGCGCCCGGCAGGAATACGACGACTTCCCCGCGGACCGCGAAGGCCCCGGCGATCCGCCGCGCACCTGCGTGGGCCATCCGCCGCGCGCATTTGACCGGTCGACGCGTCGGATGATAACCCATTGATTTAACAGCGCTTGCTAACGGGATTCGGACGTAACCGCTGGTCGCCCCGCTCCTGCGAAGCGCCGGGATCTCGTTAGACTTAGAGGGGACGGAGACCGCACCGCTTTCGCAATCCCGGACGCGCGATGGATATCGATGCAATTGCGATACGTGGGCTCGACCGCGAGACCGTGCGGCGACTCTCGCGCCGATCGGATGCTCACGGCTTCCTGCAGCTCGCGGTCCATCTGAGCCTGCTGTGCGCAACGGGATTTCTGGTCTGGGCGAGTCGCGGCCACCTGTGGCTTGCGCCCGCGCTGATCCTGCACGGGGTAGTTCTCAGTTTCCTGTTCTGTGCACTGCACGAGAGCATCCATCGAACCGCTTTTGCGCGTCGCTGGCCCAATGAACTGGTCGCCTGGATATGCGCGGCCCTGCTGATGTTGCCGCGCGAATATTTCCGGTCCTTCCATTTTGCCCATCACCGTTTCACGCAGGACCCGGCGCGAGATCCGGAGTTGGCGCAGCCGCGTCCCTCCACGGTGGCGTCCTATCTATGGCATGTTTCGGGCCTGCCATACTGGTACGATCGACTCACCGTGACTTTGCGCCACGCGCTGACGGGGCGGGTGGCGGAGCCGTTCATACCGCCGGCCCAGTCTTCGCTCATCGTCCGCGAAGCGCGCACTCTGTGGGGCTGCTATCTTTGCGTGATCGTAGCCTCGCTCTACTTTCGGCGGGCGGATGCGCTGATCTATTGGGTGCTGCCGGCGATTCTCGGGCAGCCTTTCCTGCGCCTGTTCCTGTTAGCGGAGCACGTGGGCTGCGCCCTCGTTGACGACATGTTCGCCAATACCCGTACAACCTACACCAACGCCGCGGTTCTCCTGCTGACCTGGCGGATGCCCTACCATGCCGAGCACCACTGTTTCCCGTCCGTGCCGTTTCACGCCCTTGTGAAGCTCAATGCACTGATCGGCAAGCGCACCCAGGTGACGGCACCGGGTTATCTCGCCCTGCATCGCCGGCTGCTGCGACAACTTCGCTCAGCAACAGCCGTCGCCCCGGCGGGCGCGTAAAGAGCCTGGCGCTAGCGGCCGCCGAACTTGTAGGAGAACCGCAGTCCGAGCGTGCGGGGACGATTGATCGGCCCGCTGTTCGGCGGCACGCTGCGAAATCCCGCAAAGAAGCGCATCTGCAGGTCGTAAGGGTCGATGCGTGCCAGGAACTCCTGCAGCAGCAGCCGATCCTCGAGCTGGAGCCGGCGAAGACATACGCGGCGACCGCTGCAGTGAATGATTTCGGCGCCTTCCCTAGACATGAATCCTGGCGGGTGCTGCGTTTCGAGACCCGCGCGCCGCGGTCCAGGCGGCCGCGACGATGACCAGCACATTGGCGGCGATCACCGGTGAGGCGCCGATGAGCCATCCGTAGGCCACCCACATCAGCCCTGCCAGCATCTGAACCGTCCGGAGTGCGGCCGGGCGGACAAAGAAATAGGAGGCAACGAACGTTGCGGTTGCCGCCCAACCCAGGCAGCTGATCGCGACCGTCCTCATGCCGTTGAGCCGGCCGGCGCCGGCGTGGACGGTGCGGGCGCGATCTTGACGTGGTCGGTCCTCGCCTTCTCCCACTCGTGAAGCGTCAGCCCGTTGCGCTCCAGCAGTGCGCGTATCTCGCCCGTCCGCCAGTCGAGGATCTGGTCAAGCACCGGCACCATGATGCTGAACGCGTTGTCACTGAGGACGGTGCTGCTGGCGATCCGCGCCAGCTGTTTGTTGTCAGACACCGCGATGGTGAAGCCGTCGCGGTTGTTGACGTGCAGCATCACGTGAACGTCCGAGCTGCCGTCACCGACGTAGATGACGCGATCCGGCGCGATGCCCAGCGAGTGCTGCAACTCCTCGATGACCGAGACCTTTCCGTAGCCTGCCGGCACGCGCTTGATCGCCCGTACTTCACCCGATTGCGCGTCAAATTCCAGTTCCGTTCCGTAGATATGATCGGGCGCCACGATGCCAGCCAGCGCAGCGGTCACGATCTCGCGCGGCGCCGCGGAAATGACAAAGAAAGAGAAGCGCACGCCGTCGAGGCCCTGTTCGAGGAACTGCACGAGCGCCGGGATGGCGCCCTTCAACCGGACTCGTCTGCCGGTTTCGACCAGGTGTTCGTGGCGGACTCCGCGAAATTCGGGGTCATGCCTGATCAGGTAAGCGAGCTCGCCGCCCTGTTGAACGAGATTGCTGCGGGCGAGTCCTGCAACCCGATCCTGGAACCCGCAGACTCCCAGCAGCTCGCTCAGAACGAGCCCTGAATCGTTGAAGCTCAGCGTCTGATCGAAGTCCGACGCCAGCAGGTAGTGCCGGGGAATTGCCTTGCTCAAAGGGCGGGCTCCTCAGTAGATATAACAGCAGTCGCGCAGTACCATAGCAGCTTCAGAACACGCGTCAAGCCCATGGCTCTTGATAAACGATTGAAATTTATGTCTAAACAAGTGAATAGGTTTCACCATCCTCCTAAAGAGGGATAGGCAGATATATCATTTATGCGAGCTGAAACACCGGGTCCGGGGACACTGCGCAAGCACCGCCTGGTCTATTCATCCCTGAGCCGGGACATTCATTCGGGCCGATGGAAGCGGGGCGAGCGCCTGCCCAGCGAGGCGCAACTGGTCGAGAGGTTTCATGTTTCGCGGATCACGATCGGGCGCGCGGTGAGAGACCTGCAGGCGGCGGGGCTGGTGGAGCGGCGGGCCGGCTCCGGGACGTTCGTGAAGGGGGCGCAGGGCGCGGGTGGCTGCTCATTCGGACTGCTGATTCCCAACCGCGAGGAAACCGGAATCTTCGAACCGATCTGGGAGGGCATGATGGCTTCCCCGCGAGCACGCGGGCACGCGCTTGTGTGGGGCTCCGCCGGCGCTCAAAGGCCGAAGGAAGAACGCGCCTGGGAACTGTGCCTCCAGTACATCGAGCGCGGGGTGTCGGGAGTCTTCTTCGCGCCGCTGGAACTGACGCCCGCCAAGGACGAGTACAACCGACGAATTGTCCGCGCCCTCGATGGGGCTCGAATTCCCGTGGTGCTCCTGGATCGCCCCCTCGTTGCGTACCCGGAGGCAGGGCGCCATGACCTCATCGGCATCGACAATCGCCGTGCCGGACACGTCATCACGGAGCATCTCCTGCGCCTCGGATGCCGGCGCGTACTTTTCGTTGGCCCCAAGGACGCCGCGTCGACCGTCGATGAGCGCGAAGCCGGTTACCGCGAGGCACTGTACGCGGCCGGTGTGCCGTTCGATCGGGCCCTGACGCACCGCATGGATGCCGACGACATCGAGAGTGCCAAGGCGGTCATGCAATCCGGGCATCCGGACGGCATCGCCTGCGCCAACGACCGTACCGCAGGGCGTCTGATGCATTCGCTGCTGCAGCTCAAGTACCGAATTCCGGATGATGTTCGGCTGGTGGGTATCGATGATGTGGACTACGCAAGTCTCCTGCCGGTACCGCTGACGACTCTGCGTCAGCCGACCCGGGAAATTGGCGACGCGGCGCTTGCGGTGATGCTCGAGCGGATCGCGCGGCGCGACATGATTCCGCGCGACGTACGCCTCAGTTGTGAACTGGTCGTACGCGAGTCGTGTGGCGCCCGGCCGGCCCCGGGCAGATGATTCGCCGGCCCCCGACTCGGGCCGAGCGCATCCGCTCGATTCCCTCAAACCGGCGGGCTACAGAGAGCGCAGGAAATTGATCAGGTCCTGCTGATCTTGAGAGCTCAGTCGGAGGAAATTCACGACAACCAGATTCGCTTCGCTGCCCTGACTGGCATGGAAACGGATCGCCTGAATCAGGTTTCGGGTCCTCCCATCGTGCAGGAAGAATATGCGCTGCCCGACACCCCACAGTGGTGCCGTGCGGAATTCGTCCGGTCCCGCGGCCCCCTGAGTAATGCCGTCCGCCAATCCCGTGCCCATATGATGCACGAGCAGATCCGAGAACAGGCGGACCGGCTGGTTCGACAGCGCGGCGCTGGGGGCGCTCTCATCGCCGTTCGCAATGGCTGCGTCCGTCATCAGCACCGGGGTGTGACACAACGCGCAACCCACGCTCGTGAACAGTGCGCTCCCATGTTGACTCGAAGCCGTCGGCTGCGCCGGAGTCGGCGGCCCCAGCATGCGCATGAAATCGGCGAACGCCTCCATGTCCGACAAGGCCCCCGTGGCCACGGTGGAGTCAAAGGCGGCCGTGTCGTTGGGCGTCAGGTTTCCCCCTTGGCATGCCGGGGCCTCCGAACGCTCCTGAGGAAAGAGCAGGTTCGAGATGCCCATTTCGACGTTATAGGCTTCACCGGAGAATAGCAGCAGCGATTTGTTCTGAGCTTTCCAGCCGAAGCGCGTGATGGTGCCGTCATTGCCACTGCGATTCGGGTGTGCCGATACGCCGAAGAGGAACTTGACAAACGCATTGGCGCGCGCGTTGGCGAGGATCGCGGAATCGGGAATCGCCTCGATCAGACCCGCGCCCAGTACCGGAGTCGGGATGCGATAGACGACGTTGGGGTTTCCGCCCTGACCGGTCAGTCCATTTCCGGGCGGCGCGAAATCCGGCTGCACAATAGTGCAGAGGCTGTCGACATCGCTGCGGCCCGTGACGACGAACAGGTCATGGACGCCGCCATCGGAGACAAAGCGCGCCTCGCGGATCGGTCCGTTCGGTACGATGAACCACGGCACCGCGTTCGTCGCTCCGTCGGCGTTGGCGACCGCGGGCAGCGGATTGATCGCCGGACTGGATCCGCCGATAAATGGTTGCAGGTGGCAGGATGAGCATTGATTCGAGTTGAACCGCGGTCCGAGACCGGCGTTGTCGCCTGTTGAACTGACGACCACCTTGACATTCGAGAAGCGCGCCAGCCCGTCCTGAAAGAACGCGAGCTCCTCGGTCGTGAGGCCCGCCAGCGGCGGCGCCGGGCCGTTATCCGCGGCCGCATGGCGTACTCCGGGATCAGTAGCCTGCGCGAGAGCCGCTGTGGAGCCGAGCACGCTCAAACCGACGATGAGTGCCGTGCGTATGGAATGGACCGCCGTGTCGTGCAGGCGCATTGGTTGACCCCCCCGGATAGCAACGCATGCTCGTTCTACGCGCGCTGCCGGCAAGAGTCGATGTGTCGCGCCATCGAGACCGTGTTGGGATCTGCCGCAGCGGCTGCAATAGGCGGGGAAAATGGCGGTTTTTGCAGGTCGGATCCGAGTTGGTTTGAGTCACAAGTCCATTGAAGCAGTCGACCATAAGTTAAGCGGCTGGCGCGTCGTGAACGACCGCGCGCCGTGTCACCAGCTGCTACAGTTCGAAGGCGCGCCAGATGCGCAGCACCGTGCGCTGCGAAACCCCGAGAGTCGCCGCGAGACGACGGCTGCTCCAGCGCGCGGCACCCGGCGGTTTTTCGTGCAGCGTCTTGGCAAGCACTGCCTCCACCAGGGCATCGCTGATCGAGCGTGGCGCGCCCGAACGCGGCTGATCGGCCAAACCCGGCAGGCCCTGCGCGAGGAAGCGTGCGCGCCATTTGCCGACGGTCTGCGCCGCAACGTTCAAGCGCTCGGCGCTCTCGCGATTGGAGCAACCGGCCTGGCAACTGAGCACGATCCGTGCTCGCATCGCCAGCGGTCGCCGGCCCTGACCACTCCGCGCCCACTGCTCGAGCTGCTCCTGCTCGTCGCGTGTCAGGGTCAGGGGCTTCAGTTTTGCGCGAGGTTGCATCGTGCATTCGGAGAGAGAACGGCGCACCCCGGCCGGCAAGTCCGCACCCGCGCGGGCATCACATGCGTCAGCGGCGCGCACGCCGCTCGCGAGTGCGGCGAACACAAGGACACTGCGCGCCGCAGGAGCGACGCGTTTGCCCGATGGTTCACCCGTAAAGCTGCGAAATCCGTGCCGCGGTACCGACGGCAGACTCCGCTCGTGCAAGCCGCTGAAATTGCGGGCATTCGCGCCGACTCGCACCGGCTGGCCGCGAGAGGCGCTGTCTTCGCATGACGACGCTCCGCGGTACCCGCACGATCAAGGGCTTGATTCTCAAGGATTGCGCCTGTCGCGCGCGGCTGACAGGTGTTCGCATTGCGCAGGAGCGCGACTTCACCGCAATACAGGACGAGGCGGGGCGCGTCATCATCCTCGCGGGGGATGATCCCCTGTCCCGGGATGGACATCATCCTGCAATGTGTGTCCTTCATGCGACGGTCGCTTCCGCCGCGTCGCAAAACTTCAGAAAGATTCACACACCGCCTTGAACTCGCGCGCGCACCGCGGCTCGAATTCCTCGGCCCCATGCCAAGGAGGTGACGCCGATGATCCGCAGGATGCACAAGATCTCAACGAGCCGTTACGCCGCTGCCCTGTCCGTGGTGGCGCTCGCAGCACTGCTCGCCGCGTGCTCCCAGACCGCTTCGACCGCAGCGGCTAAACCCACGGTCTCTAGTGACCCACCCCCTGATCTCCCCGAGATCGTCATCACCGCATCGCGCACCCGCAACGCGCCGGCAACACCAGATCCGAAATCCGCACGAGTTCGTAGCCGCGCGACGGACAAGTCATCATGAAGAGCATGAATTCTTTCACCGGCACGCACAGAACAATGCGGTTCGCAACTCGGCGACACCGTCAAACGCTGGTGTCGCGGCGCGGGTTGGACCCATAGGGATCCAGGGCAGAGTACCGGCGCGTGGCCGGGTCAGGCGCCTTCCCAACCGGCAATGGCTTCGCCAAGCGGCAGCGGTTGCCGACGGGGGTCATATGCCATCGCTACGGTCGCCGTGCATACTCGGCATCAAAGAGCTGCTCGAGGCGTGGGTGGCTTCCGCGTAGTTGATCGACCACCTGCTTCGCCCAGTCGAAGTACTCGCGCTTGCGCTCGAGCGACCAGTCGGCCGGCGGCGCGGCATTGAGATCGCGCAGATTGCAGATTTTATCGGCCAGCTTGACGAGCTTTGCCGCCTGACTGGCATTCGCGGCGTGCTCCACCTGCAGTCGCTTGCGCTCCCGTTTCGGGAGCGCCTTATCATCTGTCAGCTCACGCACGATCCCCGTTATCAGCTTGCCAAAGTGCTTTTCGAGCTCTTTAAATGTGGTGTTAGTGTCTTCTACCGTGTCATGAAGCAGCGCTGCGGCGAGCAGGTGCACGTCACGTTCGAAAGCCTCGCACGCAAGGAGCTGCGCAACTGAAATCGGATGATTGATATACGGCGACGCTTCCTTATCCTTGCGCCGCTGATTGCGGTGCTTTTCAGCCGCGAATGCTGCGGCGCTTAGAACCCGCGAGATCGAATCGTCCAACGGTTTCCCGACATCGGCGGCTCGGTCCGCCACGACGCGAGTCCGGCGCTCCTGTGGTGAATTCTGCTTGCTCCTGGCTACCATTCTTAAACTCAATTAACAAGCTCGTCCGCGGGGGACGCGAAAGCCTCTCAGAAGCGTTGGCGTCCCCAGGGGCAGGTGTGCCAGGCGTCAAAGGCGCGCAGGCGTTCCAGGTTCGGCAACGGCCGCGCGCTCGGGGTCTGATCGAAGACCATGGCGTTCTGCGCGTGCTGCGTGAATGCCGGCCAGAGCGGCAAGCCCCTGCCGTTCGGGCGCCAGGCCCCTTCGATTTACCGAATCAAGGGCTGCTCGCGTCCAAGCAGCCACTGCCGAACGCCGCCATGATCGGCACAGGTACGTGCGCTGGGTTTATCGTGGTAGAACGTTCCATCCCGGCACTGAGCCGTCGCACCCACGCTGCTCCACTCAAGTCCATCAGGCAGCGTGGGCTTCGCGGAAGCGGAGGGCGTATCCCCCGGGACGGCGGCGGACGGTGCAGCCGTCTGCGCCTTCTGCGCTTCGGCCGGCATCGCTGCAATCAATGCGATGGCGTAGAGAGCAATCAAGGCGCGCATGGCACCCCTCCGTTTATGCGGCGGGCTTAAGATCCTACGCCCAGTCTTCGTGCCTGCGCCATGCCTGCGCGCGGGACGGGCAGTTTCGGGTTCCTGACCGAAGTTGTTCGTCCTCGGGCTCGCACCGTCGGGTGTTGGCGCCACGGGCGTCATTTCGGCACGAAGCCACTAGAAATGCCGCTTGATTCCAGGTGCAAACGCGCTAGCGTGCTGCGTAACTACGAGCAAGAACAAACACGGCCTTCCACCCGTACACTGCCGTTTCCGCGTTGCGGAGCCGCATCAATGGACACCCGCGAACTCTATAGCATTGAAGAGGCCCGGTTCATGTTGGGCGGCATTTCCCGCGCGACGCATATGCAGCAGCCCTTTAAGATCACAGCCTGTGATCTTGAAGCCGTCGATGTTCGACACGTGCTCGCCGGAGATAAGCGGTACTCCCGATGACCCGCTCGAAGGCTGTGACGCGAACCGCGGACATCAGTCGCGCGATTCTTGTTTTGCGCGGTCATCGCGTACTGCTCGACGAAGCTCTGGCGGAGCTCTACGGCGTGACCACCAAACGCTTCAACGAACAAGTGCGCCGCAACGCCGCGCGGTTCCCGGCGGATTTCATGTTCCAGCTCACCGTCGAAGAACGGGAGGCTTTGAGGTCGCATTCTGCGACCTCAAAAACCACCCTCACCGGGCGCGGCGGCCGGCGCTATCTGCCCTACGCCTTCACCGAACACGGCGCCATCATGGCCGCCACCATTTTGAACAGTCCCGCGCTGTTGAGATGAGCGTCTATGTCGTGCGCGCTTTCGTGAAGCTGCGCGAGCTACTGACCTCGACCAAGGAGCTCGCCCGTCGTCTCGAACGCTCAATCAGGCAGTCAAGTGCAACGCGGAGCGATTTCCGGATGATTTCATGTTTCGGGTCGCAAGGGCGTTGAAACGGAA
>WNGI01002557.1_pt1 | contig 15833 bp, 11 predicted proteins | sample 5400621 | NCBI WGS metagenome assembly WNGI01 (sample SAMN13153374, study PRJNA577476) | soil metagenome | isolation source: 20 cm soil or saprolite under Garry oak tree replicate 1 | place: USA:California | collected 2016-06-15 | reverse complement strand
TGCGACCGTGAAGTGAGCCACGGTGGTGGCGGGACGGCAGTTATTGTCAATCAATCCCGGCTGCGAAATATTTTGCCCTGGTGCGGCTTGGTCAGCATCCGCCAACACGTGGTTGTTGCTTAAGATGTACTGAACGCCTGAGCTGTCCTTCACCAAGGACCCGAGGGTGCCAGAACAACAGAAGGATTTGCTGATATCGTTCACATTACCACCCGAGCTGCCGAAAAATTGGTACGACCTTGGTTGGGGATGGCAGCCATTAGGAGACCAATTCCAACCCCAAGCAGTACGGTCCCAATGAGCAGCACACGAATCTGCCAGCGTGAGAACATAGGGAGGAACCTCCTCATCAGCAATGATTGGGATCAAACAGGCGGGAGGGCCAGAACTACCGTCTGAGGCGGTATTAGACCATAATTGTCGAGCTGGCGACCAGAGTGCCTGAGTTCATGGCAACTGATATTCGCGCAGGCGTATCAACCATGGGACGGATCTTTTGGGAATTTTCTCTCCCAGAGTTCGCCAGTGAACAGGCAATCGGAACAACCGCGTTAATAAAAAGTCTGCCCTCATTTCTTGCCCCCTTCAGTGCCATTCATCCGCACGTTCAGGCCATTCCATCTCACGTAAGACGTCGCATACCCTGAATTCAATTCACCCAGTTGGTGCTGTAATGCAACGAGAAGAATTGATACGAGATGGACTCCTGCTCGCCTTATCCCAACGCTACCGAGATAATCCAAGCCAGTTTTTGACCCTATCGAGGCAAAGCCTGGACTCTGCTCTGATGCGCGGGGTTGTCACGGATTTGAGGAACGAAGGACAGATTGAGGAACAGATGCGCGGTGTGATTCGGCTTACGCCGCGTGGGTATAGAACGTTCAGGAATGATCCGCTGCCCTATTGAGTGCGGAGTCCCGATTACCCGAGTTAAGCGGGGGAATGGCGGGTCATTGTGTGGTCATTGAGCGGACTCACGGTTCAGTGTTTACGTGAAACCCAAATGCCTCCAGCAACCCCGTGGGCACATACTTGTGATCCTTGTTACGGCGTACCCACTCCTTCAGCTCCAGCGAACTTTCATATTCTTCTGGTGAGATGTTCAGAGCCTTGACGACTTGCTCAAACGAACTCGGGAAGAAAATAAACGCCTGGAGTGCTTCCGGCTTTGTAAAATTGCGATTTATGCGGTGACGCCGCATACGGCACCTTCGAGCTGTTCTTAACCCAGGCAGTATACGCTCCAACGCCCTCCAAGTTTGCCAGGTCGCCTGAGTTGACAACACTCAGCGCGCAGCATCTGTTGCGACAAACCGCGAACCCAATTCGACTGTTCCCTTCATTTATTACTAGTTCAGCTTTGCCAAGGTTCTCTCCAAGGTTCTGTCCATGTTCTCGTTCGCTGCCGATATCCGGCCACTTTTCCGCGACGCTCCCGACATTGAGGCAATGAAGCGCTACTGGCTCGATCTTTCGTCCTATGTAATTGGCGCACAGAGTATCACCGATTCCAGAGAGCCGTTGTGATCGAAACCGCTGGCAGCTTCAGCCGCAGAAGTTGTCCATGCCACGATAAGTTGACATCGGCGTCTTCTTTCCGGCTGTTCATCACCTCGATCACCATCCCGCGATCCGGCCGTTTGAATGCCATGACCCGCATGCCTTCTTGCGATCCCAGCGTCTGCACGCGAACCGCCCCCGGCCGCACGAACTTGCTGAAATGCGTCAGATAGTAATAAAGGCCCGTGTACATGACCTTCATTTTCTCGCGATCAATAATAACAACAGGGTGCTGAATGTTCGGGTCGGGATTCCCGTGAACGTATGACACCGACCAGGGCCCACCCTTTTCGTCCAGTATCATGTTCCAGTAAATCCACGCCGAGGCATGGGCCTCGAGATCGTTGAAGATTTGAGTGCCCCAAAAGTCTCCGTCCTCGAAATCGTAGCGTGGCAGGGACATCGATTTTGGCGTCCCAGCCTCGTAGGCATAACAGACCTCGGTCATCCATAACGGTATATCAGGGTACTTGCGATGCAGTTCCGCAATCTCGGCGTAATCCTTGAAGTCGTATCCGTGGTAGGGGGCCACGGCAACATATTTGCGGGCAGCGGCGTCATCGAGAACGATGGGATAGTTGCGGTATGCCTCGTTACGTTCGGGTGCTTCGCTCAACATGAGTTTCGTGCGTAAGCCTGACCGCTCCAGCAGCGGACCCACGTGATCACGGAGCAGATCGCGAATGTCACTGTAATGAATCTTGGTGTAAACACCCGGCTCATTAAACAGGCTTAGATAGTCGACAAAAATCCCGTTCTTCTCATATTCCTGCAAATAGCGCACGTAATAACGCGCGAGGGCGTCATAATACTTGGGGTTCACATTTTGATTTGTATCCACATCAAACAACATCCAATCAGGCGGATAATCCATTGGCGCCTGGAGCACAAAGCTGCCATATCGGCGGGCCCGCTTGATGAAGGTGATCAGACCATTCGGTCCCAGGTCACGAGCGATCGAGAAGTGCTTCATCTCCACGTCCTGGGAGACCGGGTCGTAACTGTAGAAGGGGCCGGCAGACATGAAATCCGTGGAAGCAATCACGGTCTTCATGGCGGAGAAGCCGGCGCCCTCTTGGGGATCGAACAGAGCCCGGAGGACCGCTTCCTGTTCCGCGGGTGGCAGACTGTTAATGCAGATCAAGCCCGCTTCCAGCAATGAAGCTCCAAAGCCGTCGATTTTCTGATAGGCCACGCTGTCGTTGATCTCGAACGCTACAGCACTGGAGTCGATACGCTGCTCGAAGTGGAGTGCGGGCTTCGCTGCGATGCGGTCTCCCGCCTTGGAGGACACGTAGATCTGAATATCCTGCGCAGCCGCCGCCCAACAAAATAGGAAAATGAACGCTGTGAGCAGCACAGCAGCACGCCTGCTTCTTGAAAAGACCGAAGATGTCTGGTTTCGCATAGGCCACCTTTCTGCAGTCTGGGTTAAAATACTGCGCGTTACGAACGCCTACAACTTGAATGCTCTGCCGTCTGACGAGGAAAGCTGAAAATCCGCCTTGCGCACGGTGGAGACCAAGCGTCTGCGTCGGTCAGTACTGAACAAAACCTGTCGCGTAGCGGAAGGCTTCTACGTAATGGCCATCCTTTCGCGGCTGCTCCCGCCGCATCTCCTCTTTGGCTTTGGCCAGGTCGGCAGGTTGCCAATCGGACCGATACTTGTTGACTGCGGGCTCGAACTGGCTAACCTGCTTGGCGGCAGCATCGAACTTGAGATCGGCCACCGCATCGATGTTTACGTAGTAATTCGCTTCTTGCGCCGAAGGGTAGAAGAAATACATTTCCGGAACCTTGTATGGCTGCAGGCCTTGTTGCAGGCGCTGATTGGGAAAGTAGAGCCAGAATTCCGCCGCACGCACGGCATCGATGGTATTAAAAGCCGCCATGCGATGGTCGGTTTTGTGCCATCGCTCATACCACTCGCCGGGATCCACACTGAGTAATACATCAGGACGGATGCGCCGGATAATGGCTGTTGCCTCCTCCACGAGCTTGGGCTGTGGCGCATACTCCAGCATGCCGTCGTCATATCCCATCCACATAATGTTTTCTTTCGGCGTGCCAAGCAGGCCCTCGGATACTTCTTCCTCAGTCTTTCTAATTTGAGCCAGGTGCTGCGATGTCATTTCGAGATCGTACGAACCCTTATCGTCGTTGGTGTAGATGACGATGTAGAGCTTGTTCTGGTTGCGGTTGAGTAAGGCGATTGTACCGCCAGCGCCAAAGACATCATCGTCGGGATGGGGCGTAAAAACCAGAACAGTCTTGCCATGCAGGTTTTCCAGACGCGTCTGCTGCCCCGCGGCTGCAATACCCGCCAGCGTCAACATGATGACGGCCAATATCTTCATCTTCTGCTCCTCATTCAGGCTGCTAGCGAAATGGCGGCCTCGAGCTCAGTGGAAAGCTCAGCGTCCGGCCCGAGTTTGAGCGCGTGCCCCTGCTCGATAGCACGCTGAAGCATGGGAAACAAAGAGGAATGCGGCTCGAGCGCCAAGTTGTAAGTGGTCCCGTACCATGGATAGCCGAAAGCGCCCCGCGTGACTTGCCAATACCAGAGATACGGGAAGACCTTGTTTTGCCAGGAAAGATGAAAGCTCAGACCCGACCGGTGGTTTGTGATGGAATACCGTCCTTCCTTGAAGCCGCGCAGGAACGCCAGGTCATGCGCCTTGGCTTCCGGACCGGGCATCCGCGACAAGTCCACCACTGTTCCGTTCTTGCCTTTTACACGAGGCCACTCGCCTTCTTGCTCCACCAGACGAGAGGTGGGCGGGGCTTCCGAGGCCAAGACCACGACTTCACAACGCGGCAGATCGATTTGGCAGCCCTCTTCTAGAAACGGCCACCCGAAAGCGGGATGATGCGCCCACATGAATTCCATCGGCTCGTCGCCGTTGTTCCTCAACTTCTCACGAATTTGCAGCGCCGGTTTGCCGTCTTCGAGCACCATAGTGCGATCCAAATGAAACGGCGTGCGGGTCGTATCAACCGAAAACGTCACTGCGATCCGCTCGGGAGTATCTTCGGCAATGCGATACGACCACGGCAGCAGCGCTACTTCTCCATGCTGGCCGAACTGCGCCCCCTTGAACTCGCAGGCAAAATCGCCCGCCGCAGGCAACAATTCCTGCCACCCTCCTTCGTAAAAATCGGAGAAGGACCCTTCCCGCAAGTTGATGGTCGGCAGCACAGGAGGCTGCGAGCGCAGTCCCAGCGGTGTACGCAGGAGAAACTCGGTATCGGTAGGCTTATGAAGAAACTCGTAGATATCGGCGCCCTTGTCTGCGGCCACGGAGATTCGAATGATCTGGTTTTCGAGGATTACGGAGCGGAGGCCGCGAAACGTGCATTCGGTGATCCGGCAGGCGTAGTTTCGTTCGTGCGTGTATGGGACATAGCGCTGTCGTTGTTGCAGTTCCATGCCGTTGCTAGGCGGTTCCACGGACGGCGACAGGCGCGGCGGCAAGTTCGCTCGCATGGTTTTGGATCTTCTGCAGCGCTGTCGCGATCTCATGCATGTCTTGCTCATCTCCCAGCAATGCTGGCTGCGGGATCCAGACCGTCTCCCAAGCGGCTCGGTAGGTGTGGGGAAAATCTCCTTTCAAGAACGCGTGTTTTTCCTCGGCCTGTCTGCCGGTAAGTTTCTTTCGATATTCGCCGCTCTTGAACACGTCGAGATCGTGCAGCGGAGGGTAACTCGCCTGATTGGGAATGCCCTCGGCATTCATAGCCTCGATGAATCTTTCAGTACTGATACCGGCAAAAGCGTCACGATCGACGTGAAAGATGTATGCGTACTGTCCGTTGCGGGTACAGTGAGTGTCGAGCTTCTGCGGGGTGATGCCTTCAATCTCCGGCAGCAAGCGATCGAGCAGGCGTGCATTCTTGTGGCGGTGGGCGGTTTGCGCATCCAAGCGTGTGAGTTGCACGCTGAGCACGGCACCTTGCCACTCGCTGAGCCGGTAATTTGAACCGTAAATAAAGTGGCTGTAGAACCACTCGCCAGGCATGCGGCCGCAATCGTGTACGGAGCGGGCCAGACGTTCGACTTTATCGTCATTTGTGATGATCATGCCGCCTTCGCCGGCTGTCATCAGCTTGCTGGATTGAAAACTGAATGTTCCCGCTTTGCCAAACGTACCGATTCGCCGCCCCCGCCACTCGCTGCCGTGCGCATGGGAGCTGTCCTCCACCAGCGCGAGCTGGTGGTCCTGGGCGATCTTGTTCAAGCGATCTAGGTCGGCAGGATGTCCACCCATATGCACTGCGATGATAGCTTTTGTACGTGGCGTAATCGCGGCTTCAACCAGGTCTGGATCAATGCAGTAGGTATCGGGCCGGACGTCCACCATAACCGGAAGCGCCCCCGCAAACAACACCGCGCTGGCGGTCGCGATGAATGTGAAGTCAGGAACGATGACCTCATCACCTGCACCAATACTCAATGCAGCCATAACAACTTCGAGCGCAGCGGTACCGTTGGTCACAGCCACGCCGTGCCGGGCGCCGTGAAAAGTCGCGAACGCGCGCTCAAATTCCAGGGTCTTGGTTCCCGGGGTCCGCCACCAGATGCGGCTTTCCAACACTTCCATCAGCGCACGACGTTCCTTGTCGTCGTACATGGGCCAGTCGGGAAACGGTTTGCCTTTTGCCTTCCGACCGCCTAAAAGCGCCAGTTCAGACATTCCGCCCCTCCTCACAGGCAAAGAACTTTAGCTGCAGGACTACGATGCGGTCAATAGAGGTATTTCAAGTCGCCTTCGTCCGAATAAGACTTCCTTTTCGAGTGCGCCCGCGCGGTGGAATGACGGCCGAACAACAGCCTTCCGCATCAGCGACGGCTACGCCCTACCGCATCCCGCAGCTTCTTGGACAACTTCTCAATACGTCTGAGCTTCTCGTTCAAATCGCTGGGGACGAGACCGTGATTGAGCCCTTCGATCTCAGAGGGTATAGCCTGCGAAAGTTGGGCCAATTCATCCGCGTCTTTTTTGAGATCTCGCGGATCGGGCGTATCGCTCGGATAAATCGCGCTGCTCTGTTCTGGTGGGTCAGCCCACCTTTTTCTTTCGTGGCCGTTCCCTACTGGCCCACGATATTGCGGCGATGCGACTGTGCAGAACAAGCAAATAACCAGCACCAAGCTTGAGAGCCGAATGGTGTTCATGACGGGACTCCAACGCAGGCCACATTGTAACCCTGGCTAGTGGAATCCTGCGACTTCCGGCGTCCGCTATTCCGCTTGACTTGCCGCTGGCGGTGGAGTATTAAAGCGGTTCAAATAATCTACCTCCGACTGGCAGGCCGAAGGGGGCACCATGACGGCACCGTCAGTTTCTAGCCGGGTTTTGAAGTTGGCCTTTGCTTTGGTCGTAATCACCAACGCTTCCGTGCTAATCGCTCAAGTTGATCGCGGCAGTATTGTAGGCGTAATCAACGATCCCAGCGGTGCGAATGTATCCGGGGCGGAGGTGATTATCAGGAATTTGGCGACCGATCAATCCATTAGCGTCACAACAGACAGCACCGGAGCATATGCCGCCAACTTGTTGCGCATTGGCTCCTACTCTGTGACCGTCGAAAAACAAGGCTTCAAAAGAGCGGTGAAACCGAACGTGGACGTGGGCGTTAACCAGGTTGTGCGGGTTGATCTAAACCTGCAGGTAGGCGGCGCGAACGAAGTCGTGGAGGTGACCGGCGTCGTGCCCTTACTGCAGACAGAGACCTCCTCACTGGGAACCCTAGAAACCGAGAAGCGGATTTCTGACCTCCCGCTAAATGGCCGCAATTTCATTCAGCTTGCTTATCTTGGCCCAGGCGCCAATAGCGGCATGACGGGGTCCAACGTTTCAGGCGGAGTCTTTGAGAACGAGAGGGCGAATGAAGCGCTCTCGGTGAACGGTCTGCGCGTTTCAAACAACAACTTCCTACTGAATGGGGTTGACAACAATGAGTTCGGTCTTGGGGGCGTCGTCGTTCTTCCGCCGCCGGATGCGATTCAGGAATTCCGCACAGAAGAAAACTCCATGAGCGCGGAATTTGGCCGCGGTGGTGCTGCGGTCAACGTCGTAGTTAAGTCCGGTACCAATCGGATCCACGGCGGAGCATTTGAATTTATCCGCAATGATGCATTGGACGCGAGAAACTACTTCGCCTCGCCGTCACCAGCGCCAAAACCGGGCTTCAAGAGAAATCAATTTGGTGCTTTTCTCGGCGGACCCATCAAGAAAGACAAGACATTCATCTTCGGTGACTACCAGGGAAGCAGGCTCCGTGAGGCCTTGAGCTACGTCTCCACCGTGCCTACTGCCGCGGAGCGCAGCGGCGATTTTACCGACCGGTTAACAGGAGCGACCTTTTCGCCCTGTCCCACTCCTGCTCCAAACGAGATATTCGACACAGGCACCATTTTTAACCCGTTCACTACTCAGAACCATGCATGCGCGGACGGAAGCGGGACCGTTTTGCTTCGCGACCCGATCAGCAACGGCAGTCAAATAAACGTAATCCCGTCTACAATGACTGATACGACGGGATCGAATGTTGCCGATTTGTATCCGCTGCCCAACGGTCCGGGCTTGGTCAACAACTATTTCTCCAATCCTAATCGAGTGAATGATCAGGATTCGTTCGACATTCGCCTGGACCATCGCTTTCGCGAACAGGATCAGATCTTCGCGGGGTACAGCTTCGGTGATATCCGCAGCTTTCGGCCGGGACCGTTGGGGGACCTGGGCGGGCTGGACTGCTGTCCCAGTCGCGATAAGACCCGCTCGCAGCACGTTAGCCTGGGTTGGACCCACGCTTTTTCGGGCCGCTTGCTCAATGATGCCCATGGGGGCTTTTTTCGTTACGCGGTGAATGCCCTGCCGCTTCTGTTCGGCAAGAATGTTTCGGAGCAGGTAGGGATTCCGTTCGCCAATCGCGGCGATGTGAATTCTTCAGGATTGTCTTTTGTTGATGTCGCCAGCTTCACTCCTGTGGGTGATTCTCTGTGGACGCCCGAACACGCCATTGAAAACATTTACCAGGTCGCAGACACCGTCACCTGGGTGCGTAACAAGCACTCGTTCAAATTCGGCATTGACTTCCGCCGCCAGCAGCGGAACTTCTTTCAGTTGACCGCCTCTCGCGGACAGTTCAGCTTTCCAGGTGGGTATACCGCCGACCTGACTACATCAAATGGCGGCAACGGGCTTGCCGACCTGCTGCTCGGAATACCGATTTCGTCGGGGCAGGACTTTCTTACTGGAATGTATCCAACGCGCTATTGGGACTTGGCGGAGTTCGTACAGGATGATTTCCACGTTTCGCCAAACCTCACTTTGAACATCGGCTTGCGCTACGAAGTGACGTCGCCCGCCAATGGCCGCGTGGGCAACTTCGATTTGCAGCGTGCAGTGGTAGTGAATTCGTATGGACCTAATGCGGTATCGCATGCAGGCGTCAAGTTTGACAAGAGCGATTGGGCGCCACGAATCGGTTTGGCCTGGTCTCCGCAGAAGGACACGGTGGTACACACCGCCTTCGGCATCTTCTATTCGAGCGAGGGAAACATCTTCGATGACTTGGGTCTGAACCCACCGCAGCTGGCATTTACCTCTCATTTCTTCAATGTGGGTCAGGCGCCCTCGCCGAGCCAATTAATATCTGCCGGCTTTTCGCCCACCATTCTCTTCGCTGATCCCAATCACCCCACGGGAGTCGTGCGGACTACTGGCCCTGTCCGTCGCATGCCCCGGATCCTTGAGTGGAATTTGGGCATTCAACACCAGTTCTCGCGGAACTGGGTGGCGCAGATCGCCTACGTAGGCACGCGCGCGTACCACTTGTGGAATCATGAGGTCAGTGACTTGAACCAGCCCTTTCAGCCGCTGGACTCCAACTTCTCCGACGCCACAGGCAATTTTGGCCGTCCCTACTTCAACGTCTTGCCGGACCTAAGCAATGTATTGCCATTGGATTTTCCACAGCTTCAGATGTTCTACAACGCCTTCCAGGCATCGCTAAACAGGCGCTTCTCAAACGGCTTTAACGTCCTGGCCTCTTACACACTGGCTCACAATCTGGGCAATGCAGATGGCAACGTCGGGGCGGCGATTCAGGACGCCCACCATCCGGAGAAAGAATTTGGCCCGGTGCTACCCGACATCAGGCATCGGTTCGTGGTGAGCTATATCTACGAATTACCGGTCGGCCGGGGCCGGCATTTCCTTGGCAACTTAGGGAGTGTTGCGGAGGGAGTTATTGGCGGATGGGAGATCGGCGGCATAACGACCGCGCAGAGTGGGGAGGCGTTTACAGCGGTCATGTCCGGCGATCTCAGCAATACTGGTAGCGGGAGCTATCGGCCGAGCCAGATTGGCGATCCCTACAATTTCTCCATTGGACAGAATGTGCAGGCGAATCTTGGCTGTGATCCGGGTCACCAGACACTGGCGTGCTGGTATAACCAGGCAGTATTCGTCGCGCCGCCTTTGGCCGCCGGCCAACAGATCGCGCATGTCTTCGGTGACTCGCGGATTGGTAATCTGCGCGGCCCGCACCTTTTCAATATGGATTTCGTCCTTCAAAAGAGCTTCAAGATACACGAAACTCATCAGGTCGAGTTCCGCTCCGAGTTCTTCAACATGGTGAACCATCCCAACTTCAGCCTGCCCGGCAGCACGGTGGACGAGGCCGGAGGCGCCAGCATCACCAGTACTGCGACAGACAACCGGCAGATTGAGTTCGCTTTGAAATACACCTTCTAGCGTGACGCCTTAAGTTCTAATGGCTCGGAACGGTCGCTCGTGCGATGTTGGAATAGGCCGACTCGCCCGCGTCATTGTACGCACGTACACGATAAGCAGCATTCTGGGCGTTCGCGGCACCGGGATCGGTGTACTCGGTCGCGGTGTTCTCCAGTTTCGCAATTCGTTCCCAGCGGGCTCCGTTTCCGGTTCGGCTTTCAATCCGGCGTTCCACCAAAATACCTTTAGACTCTCCGCCGTGGAGGCTCCACATGAGCTGCGAGGAGTTTCCACTGAAAGTTACGTTTAGCGAACTCGGCGCTTCCGGAAGAACCGGCCAGTCAAAATAACTCTCATCGGTAATGGCCATGACGCTGTCCTTCAGAGGCAATGCTTGCAGCGTGTCTGTTGTTTCCCGCTTCCATTCGATGGGCCTGATCTCCCCCGAAACAACGTCAACCAACACGGGATGCGTTATGCCCGAGTTCCTTAGTGAGAGGTCCCCGTAAATCGGCGGGAATACATTTCCTGGCAGACTATGGGCGGCAAGCCAGTAAGCCACGATGGCCTTTCCTGATCGGGAACGGAAGGCGAAGCTCATGAATGGAAACCCTGTTTGCCGGCGGAGGGCGGGCAGGTCGGGAGCCGTGATTTCGATCGTAGGATCAAACTTCGTGTCTGAAAAGAGTGCATTGGTGTTCTGCAGCGCTTGGAACACGGGACGCGCGGTAAAGTCGTTGCCGTGAAAGGTCATGCCGTGAATCAGACCGAAGTCGTCGTACTCGTTCCCATCGGTTCCGGCTGTCAACAGCCAGACAAATGTTTTTACGCCCGCCGCCAGGTTATACACCAGCCCGCGTGGAACGTACTTGGCCTGGACAGACTCATCCGATCCCTTCCACGACGGAATGGAATTGAATTCGTCGTCAAAAAACGGAACGTCAGATCGAATTCCGGGATAATTCCGGACCAGCTCACGCAGCAGCTTGGGCGACTCTGTCAGATAGGCTCCGTAGTCCATGGTTTCCGGATTCAGGTTCTGACCGTAGCCGGGATAAGTATGGTAGGCGTAGACATCAATGCCGGAGGCGCACTGGCAAGTATCCAGCGCGCGCTTCGTGAAATCGCGAGAGGGGTCAGCTTGACCGCCGTATATAACCTTGGCGTCGCGGTCGGCATCGTGGACGACCTGCACAAAGGATTTAAGAAGCAGTCCATATTCTTCTGGATTGGGTACGGGGTTCCAGTAGCTTATGTCCTGTTCGTTCCACAGTGCCCAGTAATGGATGCGAGTGTGGAAGTGATCCACCATCCATTTCACATAGCGATTGAAAGCGGCGATTTGCTCGGGTGTCTTCGGAGGCCAAAATACCGAATAGAGGCTGCGGTCTGCATTATGCAACGACCCCGGCTCGGGAGTGATCGCATCGGGCATCTTGCCGGCAGCGGCTGTGTACATGGGATTGCCATACAGCAGCTGCACTTGAATGTTGACGCCGTTCTCCACCAAGGAATCTACCGCATCCTCCAGCTCCTGCGCGCTTGAATACACGCCGCGCTTCTGCTCGATCCAATCCCAACTCGTACGATCAGAGCTGTTTTCGTATTGTCCAATCCGAATCCACTTGAAACCGGCGTCAAACATTCGTGTCCACCACCAGCGGTTCCATGGCAGATAAGGTTCACGCGGCAGATCGGAGTTTATGCCAAAGCCGTCTTCAATTTGCGAGGAGCGCTTGGGAGGAACGTGATCGGGAAGCACCTTCCGTGCGTCGGCTGCAGTTAGGGCGCTTGGAAACCCTACGAAAATGGCAATACACAGAGCGACGAGATGCTGCCACGCACAATTACCGCGCCTCAACGGCAGTCTGCTCATTTCTTTTCACTCCTTTCTCTCGCGACACAATCGCGACAACCTCACCTCTTCATGAGCGACTGAAACTTTCACAAAGGTGCTTTCTTCTCCGTCAAAACCGGCTGGGAAGCGGGTTTTGCAAGCACGAACTGTCGAATCGCACTCCGGGTTTGCGCCATTTGGTTCTGATGATTTCGAGACAACCTTTGATAAAGATTCAATTCCCACTCGGCCAAAGCCAGTTGATTCAGGTCTCGATAAGTCTGCCCAAGCCTGTAATGAGCCATTTCGGAGTTCGGATCCAACCGAATTGCCGTGAGGAAACTGGCAACGGCCTTCTGGCTTTCTTTTCGGTGGGCATAAAGCGTGCCCAATTCAAGATGGGCTATAGCCAGTTTTGGGTTCAAATGGACCACTTTCTCGAGCAGTGATTGTGCCAGATCGAGACCGTCTCCTCGATCCGAGGCCACGCCCTGCCGGAAAAGCGCGTCGGCGTAGCAGAATAGAGCCTGGACATTTCCAGGAAATCGTTCCGCTAAACGTTGCAGCCGTGGCTGTATCCTTTCCCAGTCGGTCACCACCACGAACGTCGGCAAAGCGTTCCAGGCGAGAAACGCGTCCGGACTTGATGGATCGATCTCCAGAGCGTCAATAAACGCATCTGCCGCGTCCGTGTATTGACGCAGGGCAAATTGGGCCAACCCCCTGCCCACATGAAGCCGTGGGGATGCAGGAAATCTTTGGGAGCCCACGCGGAATACTTCTGTCGCTGGAACAAGCGTCAGATGCATAAGGTATTCTGCGCCGAGATCAAAATAATATTGTTCGTCGTCCGGTTCCAGGTCCACAGCCCTTTGATAGTGTCGAACGGCTTCCACGTAACGCCCTGTTTCTTCTTCGAGTGATGCCAGCAGGTTATGCAGCTCGGCGCTAGGCTGCTTTTCGAGTGTATGTTCAAGCAGTTCGATGGCTGCCTTCGGGTTACCATCTTGCTTATAAGCCAGCGCTAGGTTATACGTCGCCAGATAACTCGTCGGTTCCAACTGTAAGGTTTGCCGAAAATGCGAGACTGCGATTGAGTACGCACCACCGGATGCAAATATCAGTCCAAGCGCAAGGTGTTGCTCCGCAGAGAGGCCACCCGGTGCAGGCGGCAGTTGCGCCCACTGCTGGTCTTGCGTCCGGAGAGCGCTGCGCACCAGCGCAAGATAGATCTCGAAAGATTGCGGGCTTAGTTCGTACGCACGACGGTATTCACGAATTGCGGCTGGCTGGTCTCCAAGCTGTTCAGCTACTCCTGCTGAGAGCGCATAGAACTTCGCCGCACTCGCACGGTCTTGAGGAGGGCTCAACCGCGTGAGCACCTTTTGGGCCTCAGCGGGCCTTTTCAGCTCTTGGAGAGTCCGGGCCAACTCATAGCCGGACTGGAAGTCTCCAGCGCGACTGGACCAAGCCTTTTCTAGATATGGCGCCGCCTCCCCGTATTCCTGAGTTTCCGCCAACGTCGTGCCCAGACCCACCAGCGCCGTAAAATTGTGTGGCTCCTCCGTCAGGGCCTGCCGGAATAATTTCGCCGCCTCGGCGTGACGGCCCAACTGATAAAGCAGCGCGGCAAGATTGTTGTAACCCATGGCCGCATGAGGCAGGAGTCGAATGACTTTCCTGAAGCTAGTCTCGGCCTCGGCAGTACGACCCAGCTGAGCGGTCACCAGTCCTCGAAGGTTGTTCAAAGAGGGATCACGAGGCTCACCAGCCAATGCAGTATCTATTTCTGCGAGTGCCTCGTCAGCTTGTCCCTTTTGCAATAGATCAAAGGCTTTTTTGTACGCAGTTGGTGTGCTGGGCGAATTTCCCGGGCTGTTCAGTTGGGCACACTGCGCTCTGGCGGGGAGAAAAACGAGGACAACCAGCGGGATAGCGCGACGAAACAAGTTCAAAACTTTCCCTGACCAACAATTCCCTTTCCTTCTTGGATCACGACCAAGCGGTCAGCCGGAACGTGTTCCACGATTTCCTGTCCGCCGCCCAGCCATTTCACCGTCACGCGAGTTGCTTCGCGGGCGCGGCCCAGGCCGAAATGCAATCGCAGATCGCTCTGCGAGCAGAAACTACCACCGCTCCGCACTTCCTGAATCTGCCGCCGGCCTTCGGATTCGACAAGCACTCTTGATCCGATCGCCGCACGGTTGGTACGCGTTCCCACAAGTCTTACGAGCAGCCATGCGTTCGGCGAAGGCGACTGATTCCGAAGCAAAGTAGGACCGTCATTCAAATTGTTGATTGCTATATCAATTTGCCCCGTACGAAAAATGTCGCCAAAAGCCGCCCCACGGCTGCAGCGCGGAAGCAATAAACCAGGTCCGCCGTGCTCAGAGATATCCTGGAAGCGACCGTTTCCCAAATTGTGGTACAAGATTTTCTTGCCTTCATCTTCCTTCGGCTTCGCGCGGCTCCCACTTAGACCCGGAGGGTAAATTGCGCCGGCGACCATTAAGAGATCGAGCTGACCGTCGTTGTCAAAATCAAAAAAAGAAGTGCCCCACTTGACCGAGGAAGTTTGTCCACTGAGGCCGGCCTGGAATGTGCGATCCGTGAAGAAGCCATTCCCCTGGTTGTGGTACAGCGACGTGGTCTGGTCTGAGAAGTTGGTCTTTGTGATATCCAGAAGACCATCGCCGTCATAATCCCCGGCGTCAACACCCATTCCGCCCTGCGAACTTCCATTTTCGTCAACCGCCACTCCAGCGAGCAGTCCTATTTCCGCGAATGTTCCATTGTGATTGTTCTTGAAAAGCAGACTTGGTGTGGAATCGTTGGCAACGTAAATATCGAGCCAGCCATCGTTGTCGTAGTCGGCCACACACGGCGTAAAGCCGTAGGTCGGCTCGGGCTTTGAAATACCCGCGGATTTTGTCACATCCGTGAAGGTTCCATCGCCGTTGTTGTGATAGAGGATGTTCTTCGATCCTTGCAGCCCGGCCGGCCCGTGCAACACGGGCGATTGCACGCCGACCAGGGCAGGATCCGACTCGTATAGCGCCAGGCCTGATTCGTACGCCACATAGTTGCTGACGAACAGATCGAGATAGCCGTCACGGTCGTAATCGAGAAAAGCGGCGCCGGAGTTCCAGTGATCCTCGAGTTGGAGCAATCCGGTTTCGTGCGTGACGTCGGTGAAGGTTCCATCCCCGTTGTTGCGGTACAGTACGTTCTTGCCGTAATACGTGACGAACAAATCCATCAGGCCATCATTGTTGTAGTCTCCAACGCACACCCCCTGGCCCCAACCGGAGCGCACAAGATTGGCTTTCGCCGTCACATCCGTAAATGTCCCGTCACGATTGTTCCGGTAAAGGTGATTCGTAGGCTCCTCGCCTTTCGCAAACCCACGTAGTCCCCAGCTGTTGACGATAAATATGTCCAGCCATCCGTCATTGTCATAATCGAAGAGCGCAATGCCGCCGCCCGTTGTGGAGAGAAGAAAATCTTTGCTTTCATGTCCTGCGAGCACAGTCTCGGCGGTCAACCCCGCCTGGCTCGCAACATCAACGTAGTTGGGGAGGTACTCGCCCTCCATACTGGTCTTTGCGCTTAAGAGAGGAACAGGAGACAAAGAAAAAAGCCCCAGCTGGAAAAGTGCCTGGAGGCAACTTCGGCGGTTCACGCAGCAGATTGTA
>WNGI01002556.1_pt1 | contig 15833 bp, 15 predicted proteins | sample 5400621 | NCBI WGS metagenome assembly WNGI01 (sample SAMN13153374, study PRJNA577476) | soil metagenome | isolation source: 20 cm soil or saprolite under Garry oak tree replicate 1 | place: USA:California | collected 2016-06-15 | reverse complement strand
TTGCCTGTCGGCGGACGCTGTCGGGTCGAGTGGTACGAAAGTCTTGCCGTCCAGCCCTGCGTGTCCGGGATGTTGTACTGACGACTTCTCGATGAGATACCAGCGACGGGTGGTGTCGTTACCGAGCTGGCGAGCGCGGGACCGCGAGTCGAGTCTGTTCCTGTAGTCTGCGCAGTTTGCGGAAGCGATGTCCGGCCGAACAACCTTCTGAATGGGCCAAAGATCGCGGATTGGGAGTTCAGGGTGACCGAGGCGTCGATTTGCTCGCGAAACGGCTTGAACCGCGCGCTGTCGCTCAGGATGTCTCCCTGATACAGAGAGTAACGGATGCCCCCGTGAAAACTGGGCAGGAGATCCGTCGCGAAATCGGAGCTGATGGCGTCGGTCGCAAACCCGGAGCGGTGGGTCTGGCGAGCCCGCTCGAAATCGTACGCGAGCGGGGAAAAGTTCATCGACAGAATTTTTATTTTCCGTTCCTCGGCGGTGCTGCTCGTGTCGGTCGACTTGAGCTTCGCTTCCAAAACGTGTGACAGTCCGAGGCTCACTCTGTTTTGTGCCAGGGCGCCGAGGTACCCCTGCCTGCTCTTGTTCAGCGCGCGAAGAAACTCGTTGCTGATGTCTCCGGTTGGCGCGTAGGTGTAGCTGATCAAGGGCGTGATCGAATGGCGAAACCGCGTAACGGGCCCAAACCCCGGAAAAAGGGCGAACAGTGATGGCGAGGCGCTGAGCCCGAAGTTGGCTCGCTTTGACTGGTGGACGAGCTTCCCGCCGCTGAGCTGGGTCCGCATCCAGAAGGGGTTGCCGTCGACGTTCACGAAATTGACTGACGGCGTGACCTTCAGCGAGCTCTGCAAAAAGCTGGGAAGCGAGATTCCGGTCTGCCAGTCGATTGCCGTCGAGTACGTCTTGGCGAAGACCGTGGGCACTTTCTTGGATGAATCGTTTGCATCGATCACGACGATAGTCGAGGGAGCGTCGGATTCCCGATCGCTCAAACTGAAAGAGTTGGTCCAGTTGAAGCCCGCGATCCTGATCGGTGTCTGGAAGCTCGACCCGGTAGTCCGCGAATCCAGTACGCGACGAACGCTGTCCTGTACTCCCTTGGCATTCGTGAAATACCGGTAAGGAAATTCGGTCGCCCCGTCGCTGTTGAGGATTTTGTCCGTCTGGAAGCTGAAGCCGGGTGACCAATCGAACCACGAGGTTGGCGACAGAGTTGGAACAGTGATGTTGAAGTTCGGAAAGCCCTGCTCCACTTCAGTCCGTCCTGGGTGCTGGGTTCGTGTGCCGCCCAGACTCAATGACATGGGGCCGATCTTGGTGTCGTAATTTGCCGACGACTGGATGTTCGCCAGAACCTGCGCCGGGTTGAATGCGGTCGTTCGCTGGATGAAGGTGTTGGTGACGTAGTTGACGCTCGATCTGAAATGCGTGCTCTGGGAGAAATCCTGCGAATGACTCCAGCTCAAGCTCGTGTTCGTCGAGCCGTCGCGCTGATCGTGACGGGAAAGGGCGAGCTGGCCGTTCACGAACCGATCCAGCCAGCGGTACTGCATCTCGCCGTTGACCTGCACCCAACCCGGATCACCCAGCGTCGGTCGGGATCCGCTTCGCCAGTCGAAAGCAAACTGCGCGTCCATGTATTCGTTGATCGCGAAGTAGTAACCGAGGTTCTCGACGTGGCGGCGGTAGGTCGGGCTGTTGCGAAACAGCTCACTGACGCCGAAGCGCGGCGTGAGAACACCGCTGCGGCGGCCAGAGCGCATGTCCTGGAAAATGAAGGGGAGCCACATGATCGGCACGTCGCCTATGTACAGCACCGCCGGTCGGGCGACCATGATGTTCTTCGAGATCATCTTGATCTCGTTGGAGCGGAAGTGGTAGTCGGGAATGGAGTCGTCGCAGCTGGTGATCGTGCCATTTCTCACGTAGAACGCCGTCTCGCGTCCGCGGGTGGTGTCGCTCACGAACGCGGCGGTCTTTCCACCGACGAACCAATGCTGGCCCTCTGTGATCTCCGTCGAGATGTTGTCGACGACACCGCGGTGGCGCTCGATGTTGTAGGCCATCCGACCGCGTGCGATGACGTCGGCGGCTTGCTGCTGGGGATCACGGAGTATCACCGTGTCGCCCCGCGCCACGACGATCTTGGTGGAGTCGTTGAAAACGATGCTGTCGCCGACCAGCACGGTCTGATCGCGATTGACGCCCGCCTTTTTTCCGTTGAGCTGGAGAGTGTGCGTCTGTGCGTTGAAAACCGCTTTGTCACCCTGATACCTGGTCGCGGTATATCCCTGACGCGTCATCAGGGCGGTCATGACTGAATCAGGCTCGTTCCATTTGATCAGCTCCCTGCCCTTCGCGGAATCAGCCCTGGTACTGTCGCGGCGCGAACTATCGGGCCGAGCTCGAACTGTATCGCGAACCTGCGCGGGTGGCGTCTTGACCTGCGCCGAGAGATTCGTCTGCGCCGGGAGAGCCAGCGCGACGCCGACAAACAGAATGGCGCGACGCTTCACGCCGGCGCGCCCAAGCGGCGCGGGGGCGCGGTTTCTTCCTCGTCACGCTTCGCTTCCCGCTTCTGGCGCTTGCGATAAGCGAACTGGGCTACGAACACGCTCAGCTCATAGAGCACGTATAGAGGAATCGCGAGCGCGAACAACGAATAGGGATCGGCGCCAGGCGTGATGAATGCCGCCGCGGTAAGGCACACGATGATCGCATGTCTTCTGTACTTCGACAGGAACTGCGGAGTCACCAGTCCGAGCGCGGTGAGGGCGAGGATCGCGATCGGAACCTCGAACACCACGCCAAACGCCACGCACATGCTGATCGCAAAGTCGAAATACTCCGTGGCCGAGATCAGCGGAGTGAGCGCGGTCGACTCGATGCTCATGAGGAACTGCAGCGTTAGCGGCAGCACGACGAAGTAGCTGAGCGACACGCCGGCGAGAAAAAGCGCAACCATCGCAATGAGCACGGGGATGACGACGCGCTTCTCGTGCGCGTAGAGCGCCGGCGCCAGAAACCCCCAGATCTGCCCAATGATCACCGGCGATGCGAGGACGATGCCAAGCGCCAGCGATGCGTTGAGCAGGATGTGAAAGGATGTGCCGGGATGCGTGTAAATGAGCTTCTGCCCGTGCAGCAGCGGGAGAATCGGGCGCTCCAGCAGTCGAATGATATCGAGCCTGGAGAGAAGCGCGAATCCGATCACGACCCCGATGACGATCGCGCCTGCAATCCAGAAGAGCCGTCTGCGCAGCTCCTCCAGATGATCCAGGAACGGCATCTCTTGGCCAGGAGCTTCGCTCATCCCACGGCCTCGTGCTACTTGATCGACTGCAGGCGCTCGTCGGCGAGGGCGGCCTCGTCAGAGCGCGGGAAGCGCTTGATGATTTCCTGGAAAAGCCGCTTGGCGTCGGCGGTCTTTTTCGACGCCTGCAGCTGCAGCGCGCGCTTGTACATTGCTGTCGGGACGCGCGGCGAGTTCGGATACCTGGCGATCAGCCTTGCGTATTCCGCGTCCGCGGCATCGGTGTTCCGCTCGGCCGCGTAAGCCTGTGCCGTCCCGAACATTGCCTCCGGAACAAGATCGGACTTCGGATACTTGGCGATCAGCTCGCTGAACGCAGCGCGTGCTGCGACGTTCCCACCCTTGAGCAGCTGGTCTCGCCCTGCCTGCAGCAGCTGGCCGGGGCCCGGCCCACCCACCGGCGCGCTCGACCTGGTGCTGTCTGCCCTCGAAGCCACATCGGGCTGACTTGGCTGACTTGTCTTCTCCTCGACCGCCGCGCGCATATCGCGGAGCTGCCGCTCGCTCTGTCCGCTCAGGTCCTGGAGCTGCGAGATGTCTTCCTTCATCGCCGCGAGATCAGCCTCGTTGGCCGTGCGCAGCGCGCCGACCCTCTTGCTCAGGGCGTTGATAGAGTCGCTGAGCGATCGGACCGTGCGACTCATGTCGACCAGATAGGCGCGTTGAACAGAATCCGCAGCGCTCGAGCCGGCGCGGGCGCCGATGAGCTGCATTTGCAGGTTGTCGAAGTCGGACTTCGTGGCGAAGAAGCAGCCGGCGAGCGCAAATGGAAGAACGCAGAATAAGAATGAAGACTTTTTTGTCATTGTGAGTATGTCCCTACTTCCGGATTGGCGAGAACCGGCGACCATGCCGCCAATCTCGCTCCTCTGCTGTGGGTGAGCTGGCGCGCACGGCCAGTCTCGGTGTCGAGAATCCACAACTGCTTGTCGCCGCTCCGCGACGAAGTGAAGACGATATGCCGCCCATCGGGCGCCCAGGACGGATCCTCGTTCTCGCCTTCGCTCGTGAGCTGCTTCGGAACGCGATCCCGCACGTCGATCATAAAAACCTGGAAGTTTCCCATCTGCTGCTCGTACGCGATCGCTCGGCCGTCTGGTGACCAGTCGGGGCCCGCTCTGTAGCTGCGCACTCCAGCCTGGTACGGCGTGAGCAGCTGAATATTGGACCCGTCCGCATCCATAATATACAACTGAGGCGAGCCCGATCTTCCGGAGATGAATGCGATCTGTCGGCCATCGGGACTATAGGAAGGCGAATTATTGTCAGTACCTTTGCCGATAGTGATCTTTTTCGGAGTGCCCGAGTCGAGAGCCGCAAGAACGAGATCGGTGCCGTTCCCTGTACCCTGCGCGTATAGAATCGCGTTTCCGCCTGGCTGGTAGATCGGCGTGATGTTGAGGCCAGCGCGAATCTGGCTCACCCTGCGCGTGCGACCCGTACGCACGTCGAGCTCCTGCACCTGGGTGCCGGCGTTGCCAAGGACGGTGAAGACGACCGAGCCGCCATTCGGCGACCACGCCGGAGACAGCGCACCGCGACCAGTCGTGATCGCGCGCGTCTCGGCGCCATCGCTGTCGACTATTTTCAGCTCGCCGTTGTTGACGTACGCGATCCGCGTCTGCGCGATGCCGCGCTTGCCGAACACCCACTGTTCTATCAAGTCCGACACCCCGTGCAGGGCGAAACGCCAATCGCGGTCACGCCGGTCGAAGAGAAAGTGCTCCGATTGAAGCAGCTGTCCTCTCGCAACATCGTACGCTGCGACGTGCAACCCTTGAGTCGTCGGCGTCATTCGTATCAGAAGCGCCGCTCCGAACTTGGCGACGAGCGGAAAGTTGATCTTCTCGCCTGGCGGCGGTTCGAGGCTGCCGACCGTTCCAGCATCGAGCGCGATCACGGTCATGCGGTCGCTGTAATCCAGATCGCGTTGCACGATGATCCGCAGTGAATCGTCGCCGTAATCGTCCTGCACCGGAAGAACGATTACGCCGGGCTTGGTGCCCGCGGCGTAGCTGAGACCCAGCCGCACGCCCGGAGCCGTGGTCGTGTCCTGCGCGCGCGCGATCGTTGCGCCCGCTAAGGCGCAGCTGACGACGACGAGAGAGACGCACCACGCTCTCATGCTCACTTCAGGAATTCCGGATCGAAGCTGAATACAACGGGGAGAACGTCGTCCGGAAATCCGGTCGGAAGCGGACCAAAGGTGTGCGCGGTCGAGGCCGCCTCCACCGCGCCCTGTGCTTCCAGGTCGAAGGAGAAATTGCCCGAGCGTCGAATGAACGTGAGGTCCGATACGGAGCCATCGCGATGGATTAGGAACCTTACTTCCGCCTTGAGACGCGCAGCAGGATTCCGTGGTTTGAAGTTGATTGCGATCTGGCGAACAATGTTGTTGAGATACCCTGGGAACGGAAACTCGATCCCGTCGCTGCGAACCGTGGCCACGTCGGTTCCCTTTCCCCCGGTCGGTCCGCCTCCCGCTTTCGGAGCTTCTGTCTTCGGCTGCGACTTCACCTTGCTTTCCGTCGGAGCGCTCGGCTTTGGCGATGGTGCAATTTTTCCCTCCGTCGGCGTTGCTCGCGCGGGCGTTTTGGGCGCGGGCTTGGCTTTGGGAGTCGGCATCTCCTTCACGGTGGACTGCGTAGCGGTCGGCTGCGTAACAGGCGTCGTAGCTTTGGCTTGCGCGGTCTTCACCTCGCCGATCGCTCTCTCGCCCGGTGGGGCGGCCACGATATTCACGCGATACATCGGCGGCAGCGCGACTGGCTTGCGCTCTTTCAGCGTGTTGAAGAGAAGCGTCGCGACCGCTGCGTGGAGCAGGGCCGAGAGTGTGAAAGGGGCGACGAGTCGCGATCCACTCTCCCGGCGAGGCATTACTTCGCCTCTGGTGGCTCGGCCACCAATCCTATGTCCCCGACCCCGCTCGCCCGCATTATCGCGAGTACTTTCACGACCGAGCCGTACGGAACTCGATCGTCGGCCCGCAGGTAAACGCCGCCGCTTCCCCGTCGCTGCGCCAGTGCTTTGAAGCTCGCCGAGAACTGGTTCAACGTGAGACGTGCGTCGTCGACGAAGATCGCCCCGGTGCGATCGACCGTAACCGTGAGGCCGCTCTTCGACTCGAGCGGACGCGACTGCGCCTTTGGAAGCGTGATATCAACGCCACCCTGCATCATCGGCGCGGTGATCATGAAAATGATCATGAGCAGCATCATCACATCGATCAGGCTCACGACGTTGATCTCGGCGTTGAGCACGAGTCGGTCGCGACCACGTCGGCGACGCGCCATCAGATCATCCCTTCTCTGACCATCAGCGCGATCAGCTCGGACCCGAAGCTGTCAAGCTGGCCCTCGATCTTGTTGAGGCGGGCCGCGAAGATGTTGTACGCGAACACAGCCGGGATCGCGACGCTGAGCGCCGCCGCGGTGGCTATGAGTGCCTCGGCCACGCCTGGAGCGACCGCGCCAATGTTTCCTGATCCTTTGGCGGCGATCCCTACGAACGCGTCAATGACGCCGAGTACGGTTCCCAGCAGCCCGATCAGCGGGCTCACTGATCCGATCGTCGCCAGCGATGGAACCCACCGGCCGAGGCGATCGCGCTCCGTTGTCGTCTCGGCGTCGAGCACGAGCTGGAGCGCTTCGACCTGCGCGCCACTGAATCGGGCCGCGCGCTCCGACGTCTCGCGAAGGGCCGGCGTCGTCTCTTCGATGAAGCGCATCGCGCGCTCCATGATCGTCGCCGGCGGTCCACCGGCGCTGCGCGCCATTTGAGCAGCGCGCGCGACCGTGTGCGCGCCCGCATACTCGCGTGCGAAAGAGTAGGTTATGCGCGCCGCCTTCCTCAGCTCGTACCACTTGGAGAAGATGATTCCCCAGCTGATGAGCGAGAGCACCACGAGAATCGCGAGCACGAATTTCGTCGCGCCGGTCGAGTTGGTCACCAGCTCCATTGGTGAGCTCGGTATCGCCTGCGCGGCCTGCAGAAGAAAGATATTTCTCAAACAGTGACTCCGTTTGCTCTGGCGGCAAACCAGCCGTAGGTCTTCGCCAGGCCTTCGGCGAGATCAACCTCTGGTTCCCAGCCCAGTACATCGCGTGCCTTTTTGACATCAACGAAGGATTCCTGCTGCTCTCCAGGACGCCGGGGCGCGAATTCAAGCGGCACGACAGTGCGTGCCGTTGCCTGCAACAGCTTGGCTATCTCGAGAACACTCGTGCCCTCACCGGTCCCGATATTGAACGCACGGGCATCGAGTCGTCCCTTCTCGGGTAGCGGCTTGGTTGCAGCAAGCCAGACAGCGCGCGCGACATCGCCGACATAGACATAGTCTCGAGTCTGGAGACCATCCCCGAAAATGGTGAGCGGGCGTTTGTCGAGGATCCGCCCGCAGAAAATCGCAACCACGCCTGCCTCTCCATGCGGATCCTGTCGCGGACCGTAGACGTTTCCGAAGCGCACCGCGATCGAGTCCATGTTGTGAACGCGTCCGTAGTACGCCAGGTAGTACTCGATGCTTAGTTTCGATATCGCGTACGGCGACTCAGGATCTTTCGCAAACGTCTCGACGTTTGGAGGCGTATTGAAATCACCGTACAACACGCCGCCTGTCGACGTAAAGATCACTCTGGTTTTCGCATCGCTCTCTCTCAGGGCTTCCATGAGAGTGAGCGTGCCGAGAATGTTGATGGTTGCATCCACAACCGGATCGGCCACACTCTTTCGAACGTCCATCTGGCTCGCCAGGTGTGCGATGACGTCGAAATCTCCGTCACGAACCAGCTTCGCGAACTCTTTCGAGTTCACACCGATCTCATGAAACCGCGCCTTGGCCGGAACGTTTTCCCGTTTTCCGGTGGAGAGGTCGTCGACCACGGTCACGCCAAATCCCCTGGCAAGAAAGAGATCGGCCACGTGTGAGCCGATGAAGCCCGCTCCGCCCGTTACGAGGACGTTAGGCAATGTCGGTCGAATCTCCCTTCTCCATATCGGAGTGGGGTTTGCCTTCCAGCGCGAACAGGTAGCGCGCCGCGTCGACAACCCCCAGGCCACGCCCGTTGGCAGCAGCCGCTTTCAGTCGCACACTCGGTTCATGCAGAAATTTGTTCATCAGTGATCTCGAGAATTGCTCGATGGCCTCGGCCTGTTCCGGCGACAGCGGTCCCAGACGCCGAAGTGCGGCGGCGAGCTCCGCTGTCCGCAACCTGTCCATCTCGTCCCGAAACTCCCGCACGACCGGTACCGCCGCCAGCCCCGCCACCCAATCCCAGTACTTCTGAACCTCATCCGCCAGTATCCGGCGCGCGGCGGGTACGTCTTCCGCCCGTTGCTCGAGGTTGGCCTCTGCGGCCGCACGCAGATCGTCGAGATCATACAGGAAGACGTTGTCGATCTCTCCGACGGCCGCTTCGACATCGCGCGGCAACGCGATGTCGAGTATGCAGAGAGGACGGTCACCGCGCGCTTCGATGGAATCGCGAACGCGACTCACGGTGACCACAGGCACCGGCGATGCAGTCGAGCAAATCAGCACGTCGACGTCGCGCAGTGACTCCCAGCACTCGTCGTAATGCATCGCCGTGGCACCGTGACGCTCGGCCAGAGTCTGCGCGCGCTCGTGGGTGCGATTCGCGACGATCGCGACGCGCACTCCTTCGTTCATGAGACACTCGAGCGCGATCTCCGCGACGTCGCCGGCGCCGAGTATCATTGCCCGACTGCCGCCGAGTCCGCCGAAGATCTTCTTCGCGAGCTGGACGGCCGCCGAGCTGACTGACGCGGCGCCTCTCCCAATGCCCGTTTCCTGTCTCGCGCGTGAAGCCGCCTGCAGCGCGCTCTGGAACATTCGGTTGAGGATCGGTCCCGATTCGCCGCGGCACTGTTCCCAGGCATCCTTGACCTGACCCTGAATCTGCGCCTCGCCAAGTATCATCGAGTCCAGACCAGCAGCAACGCCGAAGAGATGCAACGTTGCCTCGCGATCGCGGTGCACGTACATGAATTCCGCCACATCACGGCCGAGCCGGCTGGTAAGAAGCGAAGAGAAATCTGACAACGCGTCACCCGACTCTTCGACCGCGTAAATCTCCGTGCGATTACAGGTGGAGAGAATGACACCCTCGCGGATCAGTCTCTCATCGCGGAGATGGGCCAGCTCGCGGACGGCATCCTGGGGCCGGAAGGTGAGCTTCTCCCGCACCTCGATGGGCGCCGTTGCGTGGCTGATGCCAGCGACTATCAACGCCAAGAATCCACCTTCTCCGCGAAGGAACCGTCCTCGACTGAATTGCAGAAATCGTCGCCGATCAGCTCGGGAGCGGCCGCACTCCAGCGGTCGTCTCCGCGGGCGATGAGCCGCGATCGAAGCCCCCGAAGGGCGGACACGGCCCGTTCGTAACGTCCGTCGAACCGCTCGGCGATGGCGTCGCGTATTCTTGCCGCGGCGCCAGGTACACCGCCCGATGAAACTGCAATTGTCACATCGCCCGAGCGATGCAGCGCCATGGTGTGAAAGTTTCCTTCGTCCGGATGATCCGTGATGTTGACCAGCTTCTGGCGTGAGTTTGCATCGAGCGCGATCCGCGCGTTCACTTCACGCGAGTCAGTGGCTGCGACGACGAGCACGGCGTGGTCCAGGTGATCCTTGTGATACGTGTCGCGGACGACAGTGATCCGGTGCTGGCGTTCCGCTTCTTCCAGCTCAGCGGTCACGACCGGCGAGACAACGCGCACCTGAGCCCCGGCCTCGGCGAGTGCGAGTGCCTTGCGCGTTCCGACCGACCCGCCGCCGAAGATAACGGCGGTGATGCGCTCGCCGTGAAGGGCGATCGGGAAATCGGTCACAGGAACTGGCCTCGATTGAGCGACGCCATTCTGAACACGACGTAAAGCGCGACGACGCTGGCAAAGGTCACCGCCGACATCAATGCCGCGCGACGTGCCTGCCATCCGCGCAGCATCCGTCCAAGCGCCAGTGCGCTCACGCCAACCCATGCCCCCAAGCCCCAGATGATTTGCGGCAACACAAGCGCGCGATATTCGAAGGAGTACGCGGCGGCGAGCGCGAGACCGAGCGTGAGTCCGAGAAATCCTGCGATGGACGCGAGGTGATTGACGCGATCGAGCGTGTCGAGCGGCGGGAAGAATCTGAAGATCGCGCCGAATCTCGCGGATTTGAGCTCGCGTCTCGCGACGAGGTACATCGTTCCAGCTGAGGCGGCCGTGGCGTAAGCGGCGATCCCGATGAAGCTCAGCACGATATGCATCGTGAGCCAAACGGCCCGAGCGCCTTGCGGGTCGAGGAACGGTTGCATGCCCGCAAGGTTGCCAGCGACGGTGACGAGCGCGGCGACAGGGGCAGCGACGAGCGTGAGACTGACTTCGCGGGCCAAACTTTCTACCACTACCAGCGAGAGGGCGAGAACAAGTCCGGCGAACGAAAGCCCTGGTCCGAGTCCCGTGAGAGACGCCGCACCGGCCTGTCTCGTGAGTCCCACGAGCGCCGTGGCGTGGGCTGCAATCCCTAGCAGCAAAGCAACGACGACGCCACTTACCGGCGCCTTCACGCGGCGCGCAAAGGGCAGTGCCGCGATTGCGGATGCGCCGAGGTAAAACGTGACGGCGAAGAAGTGGGCGATCGGTATCATCTGATCGCCTAATTTAATTGCCCGCTACGGTTTTAGCGCATTATCGCCGGCCAGGTTGCACCGGCACTTACGGTAGTCGTTAGGGCATCGTGCCAGTCAAACGCACGGGCATTCCGTCACGTATCGTCGGTTGAGTTTGCCTCACGATAATCACCGTAGAAGCGTATGGCGTTACTCTCACGACCTGGCCTATAGCAGCGATCACGGCAGGAGCCGGACTCGGGTCTTCGCGGCCGGTGGAATTATCGATGAACGTCACCTCGTCGCCTACATGAATGCCAGTCTTGGCGTTGGGCGAGATGAGCACATAATGTCCGATAGATGGCAGTACGGGCTCCTCGTGAACGTAGACGACCGTTCCTTTCATGCCGCCACCAAGCGGCGAGAGCGCGCCCGAAGGAAACTGAATATCCGGCGCAGTCGTGACCTCCTGGTCGAGCTTGATCTCACCAAACTGCTTCATGATTCGCGCAATCGGCCGCTGTCCCTGAGGAAGCGATTCGATGCGAAGGATGCCGGTCGGAATTACGACCTGACCGTTGTCGCCCAGATCAGGCCCAAGGACGTAAGACATGTAGCTATCGCCGATACGAGGAACCAGACCTCTCGGAAGTTCGAGGAAGAGGTCGTCGTTGATCTGATACCGGATTTGAACGATGCTGGTCTTGATCCCCGGGCGATCGACACTGGCGACCAGTCTGCCAGAGTTCTTCGGTCCGCCATCGCGTTCGGCGTAGGGAGCTGATTCGACTTCGCCCCTGCGCACTCCGCCGGGACGCGAGCGGTTAACGACATCCGCCTTGACCTGTGCAGCCGCGCGAGCAATGGGCGACGAAAAAACGGTCAGCTCTGATCCTTCACCATTCTTCCCCTGCACTGGTGGCGCCGGAATGGGTCGCGTAACGACGTGAGACACGACTTCGCCGGCGCTATCCGCACGAGCGAGCGCTCCCGGCTTCACTTCAGTTCCCAAGATGCGGATGACTTCGCCGGGATAGATCCAGTGCGGATCCTTCACGACGTCGGTGTTGCGGCGGAAGATTTCCGGCCAGCGGAACGGGTCCTTCAGGTAGGTCTGCGCCAGATCCCAGAGTGTGTCGCCCTTTTTCACCACGTGCTTCACTTCCCTGGTGGTGTCGGCGGTCATGACGAGGTTGTTCGTGGTATCGGTCCGCACCGGCTGCACCGTGTCGGCCTGCGCAGTATCGGGCGAGGTCGGCACCTGTGCGAAGGCGCTATTGACGCCGCTCGCCGACAGAATCAGCGCGGCGCCGAGGATAGAAGCGCTGATGCCCGATCTTGTTGCTGTTCCTGACGATGCCTTCTGGAAATGACCGATCACTCGTGCTCCCGGAGCTTGACGGATAGTAAGATGCCAACCAATGGACGGCACCTGTACTGGGAAAGTCACTATCTCGGCGTCGGGAGTCGGGTATTGCCTATGACACGAGAATATTAAAGTCCTGCAGATAGCAAAAGCGGCCCCGCGAAGCGGGGCCGCCCAAGCCATCAGTACAAGGAAGAAGTTAGAAGGGGAGGTCGTCGTCCGCCTCTTCGAGAGCTCCGGGGAAATCCTCGAAATCCGCCCCGCCAGTCGCCGCCGTCCCGGTCTTGGCTCCGGCCGCTGCCGGCGCGCGACTTCTTCCGCCGCTCTCGCCATCGAAATCGCCGCTGCCTGACGCACCGCGACCGCCGCCGAGCATCACGAGCTCGCGCACGTTGATCTCGGTGCTGTAGCGAGTCTGATTCTCCTTGTCCTGCCACTGGCGATACTCGATGCGACCTTCGACGAAGAGCTTATCGCCCTTCTTGCAGTACTTCTCGACGACGTCGGCCAGTCCTGTGCCTTTGGTGTTCCACACCACGCACCGGTGCCACTCCGTCTTCTCCTGCTTCTCACCATTTGCCGAATTCCACGTCCGGCTCGTCGCGAGCGAGAATGTCGCGACCCTGTTGCCACCCGTCGTCGAGCGGACTTCGGGATCGCTGCCCAGGTTTCCGATCAGCATCACTTTATTCAGACTTCTGCTCACTGTGCCTCCTGGCGAGAGTTTGTCCCCGCCCAGAATAGTATAGATGGGCTCAGAGCCCGGGCAAACCAACCATTTCAGCGGTCAGCAAAACTGCCCGCCGACTTTTCCTCACCACCCTCAGCAATCTCCAGAACCCGACGCATCACCAGCGCGTCTTCGATTGGGCGTCGATAGTAATTCCGCCGCCGGCCGATCTCGGTAAAGCCCCGCGAACCGTAGAGCGCGAGCGCCGCAGCGTTCGATTCGCGAACCTCCAGAAACGCGGTCCGCACTCCGCGGCCGCTCAGCTCGATAAGCACGGCATCGAGCATCTGTCCGGCCAATCCTCTGCCGCGAAACTTTGCCTCGACGGCCACGTTCAGAAGCTCAGCGTCTTCGCCAACCGAAAATGCGATCACGTAGCCGGCGATTCTGGTATCCGGCGGATACCCAATCACCTGAAAGATAGCAGGATGACCGCCGAGTAGACGGCGAAATGACTCCTCGGTCCATGGATCTGCAAAGGAGGCTCGCTCGATCTGAACGATCTGATTCAGATCGGCTTCAACGGCAGGGCGAAGAAACGCGTTCACGCTCTCAGCGGCCGACCGTGCGCCGCTTCCCATCGCACCTGCGCCTCGGCGAGGCGACCATAGTCGGGCTCCCACGACGCGAGGTTCGCCGGGCCCGCCTCGATTATCGCGGCCAGTACGGGCGCGACGCCACGGGCGTGGGGATGTGCATCGATCTGTTGTCCCGGACCGATTGTCCTGAGCGCTCGCTCGCTCTCGACAAGATTCGCGAGTTGTTCGGCCGACAGGAGCGCGGCCGGCTCGGGTTGATTCGCCGCGCCTCCAGGCCGAAGAACGATGCGCGTTGCAAAGAATTCGCCCCGCATTGCGTCGAGGACCGAGAGATATTCCCCGATGGGGAGGGACGGTTCTGCTCCCGTTACGGTGAGCAAGAGCGACGAGACGGCGTAAAGCTCGACGCCGTACCCCGCCGCCAGGCCCTTCGCCACCGATCCAGCAACCCGCAGACTCGTGAAGCTTCCCGGCCCCGACCCGCACACGATTCGCGCGATCTCCCCCCTCCCCACGCCTGCTTCCGAAATGCACTCCGCGACAGCGGGCATTAGCCTCTCGCCCCCCCTTCCCGGCGGATGCCCGTCGCCAGTCGTCAAGGTTCGCTCGGAAACGACCTTCGACTCTCGAAGAATCGCGACACTCCCCTCGTAAGTCGCCCCTTCGAGCGCCACCGTGTAGAAAGGCATCGTCACGAGAATACCATCAGATGGCGGTTCGCCCAACTGCGGCGCCGTGGGAAACGGCGAAGATTTCAATCTTAGCTCGAAAGCCAGCAAGACACGCTTCCAACCTCGTGCCTCCTACCATGCGTGAATGTTGTCGGCTCTCAGCTCGCACCCATCCCGGTCCCTAGAAACCTATCCGGCCCCGTACCGAGACACGTATCCCGGCCGGGTCCCGAGACACTTATCCGGCGAGGATAATACGTTGACTCCCTTTGCCGGGCACGTAGTCGAGCTCGATTGGCAGGTGATCGTCCGGGAGCCGCTGCCCGGCGCGCTCGGGCCACTCAACCAGGATCAGCGACCGCGATGACACAATCTCGTCCCAGCCAAGATTCGTGAGCTGGTCCGGCGAGTCGAGCCGATACAGATCGATGTGAAACACGGCCGACTTCGGCGCGTGATATTCGTGGATCAGCGCGTAGGTCGGGCTCGTGATCTCATCGCGCACGCCGTAACCGAGACAGATTGCTTGTGCGAGCGTGGTTTTGCCGACGCCCAGCTCGCCCGTCAGGGTTACGAGCAGCGGGGGAGATATCGAACGGCCAAGCTCCTCTCCCCAATGACGGAGCTCACCCTCGGTGAGCTTGAGATGACCCCTGTCAGCGCGCGGAGGAACGAGGTGCCGGTGAGCTGGCATCGCTAGCGGCCGTGCAGGCCCGCCAACGATCCTCGACTGCTTTCCTGGCGCCCCGCCTTGGCCTTTACCTCGAACAGCTCGTCACGAATGCGAGCAGCCGACTCGAAGTCGAGGTTGGTCGCTGCTTCGCGCATTTGCGCCTCGAGGTCAGCGATGAGCGCAGGAAGATTGTCGACTCCGTAGCGCGACCCCGATTCTGCTACCCGGCGGACCTTTTCCTTCTCCCGCTCGTCCCGCTCCAGGCGCGAGTCGGCAACACGGGTCGTGAAGCGAACCTGATCGACACTCTTCTTCACGCTCACCGGCGTGATCCCGTGCTCGACGTTGTACGCGGTCTGAATCACCCGGCGACGATTGGTCTCGTCGATGCATCGTTGCATCGAGCCGGTCATCTTGTCGGCGTAGAAGATCGCGCGTCCGCTGAGATGTCGCGCGGCGCGCCCGACGGTTTGAATGAGGGAGCGATCGCTCCGCAGAAATCCTTCCTGGTCAGCGTCGAGAATTGCGACGAGCGAGACTTCCGGCAGATCCAATCCTTCTCTCAGAAGATTGATTCCAATGAGAACGTCGAACTCGCCGAGCCGCAGTCCACGGACGATCTCCATTCGCTCGATCGCATCAATATCCGCGTGCATGTACCTCACCCGCACTCCCATCTGCTGGAGGTAGTCGGAGAGATCCTCGGCCATTCGCTTGGTGAGAGTCGTGACGAGAACGCGCTCCCCCTTCCTCTCCCGAATCCGGATCTCGTTCAGCAGGTCATCCACCTGACCACGAACCGGCCGCACTTCGATCTCCGGATCGACGAGACCGGTCGGACGAATGATCTGCTCGACTATGACGCCCTCCGACAGCCGCAGTTCGATCTCGCCCGGTGTAGCGGTGATGTTTAGCGCTCGCGGAG
>WNGI01004809.1_pt1 | contig 15836 bp, 14 predicted proteins | sample 5400621 | NCBI WGS metagenome assembly WNGI01 (sample SAMN13153374, study PRJNA577476) | soil metagenome | isolation source: 20 cm soil or saprolite under Garry oak tree replicate 1 | place: USA:California | collected 2016-06-15 | reverse complement strand
CTGCGCGTGAGAAACTCCAACAGAAACGGTGATCAGGGAAAGGAGCAGCAGTAAACCAGTACTTCTTTTCATACAAAGCTCCACGTGAGGTGTTCGAGTAGATTTCGTCACCTCACTTTGATGCAGTTGGATTTAGATAGCTGCTTTGGGTTTTGGGCTTTCAGGGAGAGAAAACCGTTTAGCAACACAAAGATAACGCAGCGATGGCTAATGAGCAAGGGGGTCAGGAGGATCTAGCCATAATTAGGTAGTTATAAGGGGCAAAGGGACTATTCGACACTGGATGAGACGGCGTTCCAGATAAATGGCAGGGTACCCCAAGTCTGCCCTCGATGTTGTGGCCGAAACGCGAAAAGGACAATTCGCCCCTTACCCATTGTTACTTCCGCGAGGGCGATCTGGCCTTTCAGCTTCTCCTCACCCAGGAGCCAGCCCGAACGCAAAACATTCTCCCTGGCATAACGCGCGATCACACGTACGCTGGATGCGCTCGATTCAAAAGCTGAGCTGCCAATGAAATAAGCAGAGGCAATGCGTGAAAAGCCGAAGGCGAGAGACTGTGCGTTGTCCACATCAAGCGCGACTATTGAACCGGGACAGTAAAACTCTGACGACCTCAGTCCCTCGAGTACATTCCGAACCGGCAGACCGAACTGCTTGATTGGCAATTCGCAGGCAGCATCGAAACAGATGAGAGTGCCGCCATTTGCCACGAAGTCCTTCAGATTGCTCACACCCGCGGCGGTAATGCCGCCTGTGTACTCCGGTGGATAACTACCCGCAGCGTTACCCTCGATAATTTCGGCGGATTTTTGCGACGGTAAAATCAGTGCGTCGTATTTTGAATTAAGGCCTCCCGCCTTAACCTCAACATCTTTAACAGAGCTGTAGGGAACGTTGAAAGAATCAAAGATGAAGCGAGTCCACCCTTCATCCATGTTGCTGGTCCAGCCTTTGTAGATCCCAACTCTTACAGGCTTGCTGACGGGATTCTTGATTGGCGACTCGTCTGTCTTTCTGAGTGGGAGAGCCAGATCGTTTCTTACTTCATTTTCATCTTTGACCAGAGTCAGTTTTCTTTCCGCTGGTTGTTCTCTAATAGCCGTGACCGCTGGCGCGTCAACTCCCATTTGCAGCGGGAACGTCCAACCGGCAACGTCATAAGGACGTTCTGCTTCACCCTGCGGAGTCAAGCGATTGGGATAGATTTGCGGCTCAAAGAGAGAAACGATATTTGAACGCTGCGGTTGCGACAGGAATACTATGTAACTTCCCGCGGGAACCTCCTGCATGGAAGTGGTGTGAGCGATGATTATCCTGTAGGTGCCCAGCTTTTCGTTGGCTGAATTTGTTCGTTGGAGCATCTGTGTTCCATAGACCACATGTAACTCGCTATCGAGTCGAAACACTTCGATCCCCTGATCGGTGAGGCTCGAGATTAACTTTGCCACCGCTTCGTCGTGAGCCTGTCCGGCCGGAATTAGATAAGCTAACGGCTCCTCTGCCTGAGTTCGCTGCTCGCTGCTTGTTCGTCCCAGTTCATGAAAATTCGATAAATAGTCGGAGCGATACTTTGCGGCGATTGAAAGCACAGAACGCGCTGCGATCAACTCCATGGCCATTATGTCGCGGGCGCGCCACACTCCTCCCGGCCAGGGATCCGGAAAATTTGTGGTAGCTTCCAGTGCATTGCGCATGCCTCGAGTATTTGATCTTGACAGCTGTTCGCGAGTGACGTTGGTTGGCGTCATCAATTTCACGCTTGCTGCCTCTGAGAGAATGCCGATTGAGTTGTGGAAATAGGGAGCGGTGCGAAATCCGCCATGCCACCATGTGTCGTAGAGAGCGTTTGTCAGCACTCCTTTGAATCCTGCAGCTTGCAGATCAGCGGCGACCTTGTGGCCAATCAAACCTACCTGACGAAGCAGAAGCGGCGCTATATGCGGATTTGGCGGATCATAGAAGGGTGGAATGAAGAGTCGGGATCCATTGGCTCCCTGCTGGTGGATGTCGTAAACAATTTCAGGAAACCATTCCTGCCATAGCAAACGAGTTATCGTCTGCGTCTCTTTGAGATTCAACATGAACCAGTCGCGATTGTCGTCATGCCCGGCGTAATGATGATAGAGCTCTGGCGGTTCTTTTCCTTCGTAAGGACTACCTAAATTCTTTCTATACCAATTGGCGACGATGTCCACTCCGTCAGGATTTGGTGAAGGTATCAATAGCAGTATTGTGTTCTGGAGGATTTCACGAGTGCCTGCGTCTTGTGCAGTGGCCAATTCATAAGCAAGCTGCATCGACATTTGCGACGCGACAATTTCGGTCGAGTGAATCGAACAAGAGATTGCCACCACTACTTTGCCGTTGGCAATGAGACGATTGCGCTGGACTTCGCCGGTGAGCGTCCGCGGGTCTGCAAGCTGTCGCTGGATTTCTTTATATTTCTGAAGAGCCAGTATATTCTCTCGCGCGCTGATTAGAGCAACTATCAGTGGGCGTTTGAGCGTTGACTGTCCCAACGTCTGAACCAAAATGCGATCAGAGGCCTTGTCCAGGCGCGCGAAATAGTCGGTAATCTGGTTCCAATCCGCTACCGTGCGATCATCGCCCGGCGTAAATCCCAGAACCGATCGAGGGCTGGGAACTGCCGCTAAGTTAGAAACACGAGCGCGGACTTTTTGCCCGAGCGATGGCGACGCGCACGTTGCCAGCAAGAGTACGGCGGCCAGACTTGGGATTAACACAAATCGACAGCGAAGCATTCGAGTATTCCCTTGAGTAAATTTAAGGAAGAAAGCGCTGCAATCGAGAAATCGATTACTAAGGAGTCTACCACAATCAAGACACGCAGCCTTTTTCGACGTTTACACTATTGGTGGTCCTTGTTTGTGGCTGGAGCCCTGCTGGCCATTATTGGACCGCCCATCTTGTCGATAGCCCGGCTTACAGGCAATCAGGATTTCGTTTATCCGTGGGGGCGTTTTGGAGCTCGTACCTGGCTGCGTCTGAGCGGAGTCAGAGTTGAAGTTATCGGGTTGGACCTCTTGGATCCAAAACAAACTTATGTATTCGCGTCGAATCATCGGTCGTATCTTGATACCGCCACTTTATTCGTTTTCACAGGTCGAAGAATTGGTCTCCTTGCAAAGAAGGAACTGCTGAAGGTCCCTATTCTCGGTGTCGCCATGGGTTTTGTGAACGTTATGGCTATTGACCGTACGAATCGAGAGCGGGCCATGGTGACTATGGAAGCAGCAACAGCGCGCATCCAATCGGGAGTGTCCTTTGGCGTATTTGTCGAAGGAACTCGAGCAAAGCCGGGAGAATTGTTGCCGTTCAAAAAAGGTGCATTCTACATGGCAATTCAGGCAGGGGTTCCTGTCGTGCCAGTTGCGATGAAGCATTCGGATATCTTGATGGGAAAGGGAACTGGTGAGGCGCGATCGGGGACGCTTGAAATGGTGATAATGACACCGGTGCCGACTTCCGGATTATCAACGGATCAAGACGTCGAAGATCTGATTTACAAGGTCCGTCAGGAAATTGCCCGCGAGTTGGGGCAATGAAAGTTTAGTAGATCGACGAATAACTAAAGAGCGAAGTCGTATGTCAGCACTCCCGAAACCTTCACCGTGATTCCATTCTGGGTGAGTGGGCTGAAAACAGCTTTTCTTGCAGCCTCTTCGGCGGCCTCTCGCAATGGCAGGGGGCCGTCGATAGCCATCGCGGAAACAACCTTGCCGTTCTCGTCAACCGTGACCCGTACAGTGACTCTGCCGTGCGCTCTCAACCTCTTGGCCTCTTCAGGGTACCTGGGCTTGGGGAGATCAACAGCTTTGCCATTTAATACTCCGCCTTCAACGGGCTTCGCCACGCCTGTTCCTGGAGCCGTGGAGGGTTTGTCAGACGTTGACGACGACTCGCCCACTTCCGTTACCTTCAGTGTTGCGTGAGATGGCGTAAAGTCTGTATACCGAACCTTCATTCGAACGTGGAGCGAATCCCCGTTATCAAAAATGAGTTCCTCATCAGCATATGAGTAGGTCGGGAACCAATAGCGACCGTCAATGTGCTCTCGATAGGTCTCTACCGTAGGAAACTTGTTGATCTTGGTCTCAGGTACGCCTTTTCCTTTTGTCTTTACGATTTGCAGGTCCTGATCATCCACCCAAATGCGACCCTGAAAAAGTCGTTCCTTTTTCTTCGGATCAGGCATGATCTTTGGGGCGACATCAAAGACATAGAGATCGAGTTCGTCGATCTTCTCCTTACCAACATACCGGATGTTGTATCTGGAGATTTTGGATGGCTCAAGTGCAAACGGTTCGATACCACCAAGGTCATCAATGTCTTCCTGGGTGATTTCAGGCATTGATGACATGGGGAAAAAACTGATCTTTTCGTAACGATTTCCTTGATCATCAAATGTGAAACTCGACACGCGATGATACTCGCCGACAACCTGGCCGCCCATTCCAATGCTCTGGATTATGGCGTCGCGCTTAAATGAGTACGAATTGAGCGCCCTGCGAAACTCTGCTTCCTTGAGGGTGAACGAACTAATGATCTTCTCCGCCTCAGCCGCACTTATTGAGCTATTTAGTTCAGATTGAGCCGGCGATTTCCTCGCGGCAAGGGTGAATACAGTTACCGCCACCATCGCGTAGGTGAGTGTTCCAATAATCTGCTTATACATTTTCTACCTGCAACGGGGATGTCGAAAAGAGCCGGATCCGTGGACAACAGATGTCAGATGCGGATCGGAAACCCTCTTGTTGCCAATTAAATTGCTGTTTATGGCACCCAGAACAACCACGCACTTTTGCTATTGCAAAATTTCCTGCATCTAGTGTAAAGTGCCCAAACCATAATAAGTTAGCATCCAATTCGCCGCGGAAGGGCGGCAAAAATGCAAACTGCTTGATTTTCGAGAACAGAGTAGAATTACGGATTCTTAAAGGTCCTCATGTCGGTAACAGGCACTCGTTCCAATTCCGTGAAGCTTTACGGCGCGAAAGCGCAGGCTCGACGCCGAGCGGCGGCGTTGGTAACACGGGACGGGCGATAGCCAAGCTTTGGGAGGAGCTTGGTTTATGTAGTCTGCGGCCGATGATGTGCGCGGTGATTAGTCGCTCCTTCTGGGCGGAGCGACTTTCAAAGTCACCGCGCACACCCCAGCCTTCTAAATTAACTAGCAAAACGGAGTTAACCTACAAAATCGACGGGAACTTTCTTTGGGATAATGCCTTGTTCGAAGCCTTCGTCCAGTAACCGTCGAACAGCCTCACGACCACGCTCGGTATAATCCAGGGTCAAGTCGTTCACCCACATTGCCACGAACCGATCTGCCAGGTCTGTGTCCATGTCTCTGGCGAACTGCATCGCGTATTGCAGAGCATCTTCGCGGTTTTCCAGGGAATAACTGATGCTTTCACGAAGAAGGTGCGATATTTCTTTTATGAGGTCCGGACCCAGGTCGCGCCGGATTGCATTTCCACCCATGGGAAGCGGCAAGCCAGTCCTCAGATGCCACCATTCGCCAAGATCGAGCACCTTATGAAGGCCCATCGTTTCGTAGAAGAGCTGCCCTTCGTGAATCAGCAGACCTGCCTGGCAGGATCCATCCTTAACAGCGTCGATAATCTTATCGAAGGGCACAACCTCGAATGCAAAATCCGGATTGAAAATTCGAAGCGCGAGGAAAGCGCTGGTTAACTTCCCGGGCACCGCAATCTTAAGACTGGGAATATCCTCCGGCGTTAATACTTCGCGGGAGACCAATATCGGCCCGTAGTTGTCGCCGATCGAGGCGCCATGAGGGAGTAGCGCGTACTTATCCGCCACATAAGCATAGGCATGAAAGCTTATAGCGGTGACGTCATAAGTGCCGAGCATCGCCTCCTCATTTAGAGTTTGAATATCCTTGAGGAGATGTTTGAAACTTAAGCGCCCCGTATCGAGTTTGTTGGTGGCCAGGCCATAAAACATGAAAGCGTCATCGGAATCGGGAGAATGCGCAAGGGTAATAGTCGAGCGTTCAGTTTCAGTTAGCATATGTTGGTCCGGGTAGTTAGGAATACAGTTTAGGAATTAGACCAGGCTTATGCTGTTGCGTTCGATGCGGTTGTACACCGTGTCGCGCTCTACAGCGTCGAAGCCTGCATCTTCAATAAGATTTACCAGGTCGGTTTTGGTCATTTTTACCTCATTGTTTGCTTCTACAGAGTAACTAGAGGTTAACTCACCGCCTTCGGTTATCGTGCCGTCTATATCGTTGGCGCCGTAGTGAAGGGCAACCTGTGCGAGCCGCTTGCCCAGCATTACCCAGTAAGCTTTGATGTGGTCAAAATTATCGAGCAGCAGCCGGGAGATAGCCATTGTCTTAAGCGAGTCCACTCCGGAAGGACCCGGCAAATGGGCCAACTGCGTTTCGGCTGGGTAAAAAGCCAGCGGTATGAAGCACTGAAAGCCTCCGGATTTCTCTTGCTGGGCGCGCAGTCGAATAAGATGGTCGACTCGGTCTTCGATGGACTCGATATGGCCATAGAGCATGGTGGCATTTGTTTTCAGCCCCGCCGCGTGGACTTTCCCTACCAGCTCCAACCAGCGATTTGCATCACACTTATGAGCACAGATCATTGACCGCGTCGGTTCGCGGAAGATTTCAGCGCCTCCGCCCGGACAAGAATCTAACCCTGCTTCAATTAGCCGTTGGATGACCTCCTCATCAGTCATCTTGTAGAAATGGGCAAAGTGATCAAACTCGACCATAGTAAACGCCTTAAGATGAAGTTGAGGATACTGACGCTTTAGGGAAGAAAGCAGATCCGTAAAATAACTAAAAGGTAATTTCGTGTTGAGGCCACCGGTGATGTGAAGTTCAGTCGCGCCTTCGGCGACTGCTTGGCCGGCAATACGCAGGCTTTCATCGACGTTATGCGTGTAGGCGTCTGCCTGTCTCGGAGTGCGATAGAAGCCGCAGAATTTACAATCCGCATAACAAATATTCGTGGGATTGAAATGGCGATTCACGTTGAAGTAGGTAATGCTGCTATGGCGCCTTCGCCTGATAGTGTCGGCAAGTTTTCCCAGTGCCGGCAGATCGTCAGTAGCATAAAGCGCAATGCCGTCCTCAAACGATAATCTCTCGCCGGCTTCGACTCGGTCCGCGATCTCAATCAGGTTCTTGTCGTGTGAAAAGTTCATTTCCGTAATCCCAATCAATGTACTTAAGAATGTAAAAATATTGCGGTGCCGAAGGTAACCAGCAAAATAACACTGACAAAAGCATTGGTTGTAAAGAATGCAGCATTGAGACGGCCCAGATCGTCAGCGCGCACCAGTCTATGTTGATATAAGAGCAGTCCTGCTGTAGCTACAACACCGACAAGGGCGATCGGGCCCAGCTTCGTTACAAGATATAACCAGACGAGTGCCACGAACGCCGCCATATGCAGCAACCGTGCTATCCAGAGTGCGCGCGCAATGCCTACGCGCGCTGGAATAGAGTTCAAACCCTCGCGTCTATCAAATTCGTAATCCTGGCATGCATAGAGCACATCGAAGCCAGCGGTCCAGAGGAGCACGACAAAAGACAGCAGCAAGGGCACCGGGCTGCCTATTTCCCCGCGTACGGCGACCCAGGCGCCGGTTGGCGCGATGGCAAGACACCATCCCAGCACTAGATGGGAAAGTGACGTCCAGCGTTTAGTAAACGAATACAGCAAAACACTCGCAAGAGCTATCGGCGCCAAAAGCAATGTAAGACGATTCAACATCGCCGCGGCTAAAAAAAAGAAGGCCGCCGAAATGAGAGTGAAGATCAGCACGAAACTTACGGAAAGCAGTCCAGCCGGCAATGCTCTTGTGGCCGTGCGCGGATTACGACCATCGAAGTCTCGATCGGCAATCTGGTTAAAGGCCATGGCAGCGGAGCGAGCACCGACCATGGCTACGATTATCCAGAAGATCTGATAGGCAGAAGGAAATCCATTGGCCGCCAGCACAGCCCCGAGGAACGCAAATGGCAAGGCAAAAAGCGTATGCTCGATCTTGATCATCTCGAGCGTCAGGCGCATGTTTTGTACTACTGTAGACACGGGAGGTATTCTCTGAAACCTATTTGTTAACGAGAAATATACTTGGACGGTTCCAGCTGGAATGGCTGTCTCTGACAGGATGCCGAATTACTAAGGTAAATTCCATGCTTTTGCGCCAGCAATCTTACTTGGCAGGCAGTTGAATCGCAAGTTACCTTTCTTCGGAGGTACGGGCGCGGTGTTAGAATGCCAAACGCTCAGATAAATAGCGGTATTGGCACCTATTTACTATGGATTTGCAGCAACTTGAAAAGCTTATTGAAGCTCATAAACGTGATGAGCTCGAGACGCGAGAAACCGCAAAGCGTATCCAGGATCTTTATTACGAAGACATGGGATATGCGCGGGTGGACCACTCGCGCGAAATGCGACAGGGGTTTCCTGAAGTAGTGTTTGGGCAGGGAAAAACGCGGGCGCAGGTAGTTGGAATCGTCGAGCGCCTACTTCAACGTTCGGCAAACGTCCTCGTTACGCATACAGACGCGGAGACATTCGGCGAGGTGCGGAATATAGCTACCGATGCGGAGTGGCACGAGACGGCGCACCTGATAAGAGTTGTTCGTGATCACAGCGAACGCGGGGTGGGGACAATAGCCGCTGTGACTGCGGGCACCAGCGACATTCCGGTAGCAGAAGAAGCCGCCCTGACCGCTGAGACCATGGGAAATCGTGTCGATCGAATCTGGGATGTCGGTGTAGCAGGAATCCATCGCGTGATCTCCGAGCGCCAGTTATTGCGGCGCGCCCGGGTTGTGATTGTAGCTGCCGGAATGGAAGGCGCACTACCATCTGTTGTCGGGGGGCTGGTGGGAGTACCTGTGGTAGCTGTGCCAACCAGTATAGGCTATGGCGCATCTTTTGGAGGTGTGGCGGCGCTGCTGGGTATGCTGAATTCCTGCTCCTCGAACGTCAGCGTGGTAAACATCGACAATGGTTTCGGTGCCGGTTTCGTTGCGAGTTTGATCAATCGACGTTGGGAGCCGCCCGCTGATTAGGTTTTTCAATTTCGAGAAGAGTTCGTAGATCCGAGCTATATTTTGCAAGCAACTCGCCGCGCTATTACACCACCAGGACCGATAGCGGCTTTCCCTTTCTATCTCGGCCTGCTAATCCTATTGCCGTTGGTTTCGTCGGGCTGTATTTCGGCTCACCGCACACCCAATCTGGAGCACATTTTTGCCGTTGCCCGCTCGAAAACCGGAAAGCGTCCAGTAATCATCATTCCTGGCATTCTCGGATCGGAATTGATTAATTCCAAGACTGGCGAGAAGGTTTGGCCCTCCGCGTTTCGCTCTTCTGATTCCGGGATGCCGATGACTCCGGATCTGGCGGCCAATCTCGACGACCTGGTACCGGGAGAAATCGTTGAAACTGTTCGCCTCGCCCGGATCCTACCGGAGGTTTATGTCTATCGAGACCTGCTGGAAGCCCTCAGACATTACGCTGGTTACCATGATGGTAACTGGGAGAATCCAGGGCCGGACGGAGATAAGGATACTTTTTACGTTTTCGCTTACGACTGGAGAAAAGACAACGTCGCAAATGCGCGAGAGCTGATCAGGCGCATCGAGCGTTTGAAAGAAAAGCTGCAGCGACCGGATTTACGCTTCAACATTGTGGCACACTCGATGGGTGGACTGATTGCACGCTACGCGGCCATGTACGGCGACACGGATCTGCCGGATGGCGTCGACGAGATTCGCCCGACTTGGGCAGGGGCTGCCCATATAAACAAAATAGTGATGCTTGGTGTGCCCAATGAAGGTTCAGCCGATGCCTTTGCAACTCTGATCGAGGGTTATTCAATCACCGAAGGATTGCGGCGGCGCGTGCCTCTACTCAACAAACTCTCCGCTGAGGATTCAATCAGAACGCCGGCACTTTTCCAACTTCTGCCACACGGCGGCGCGCTGCGATTCCTCGATGAGAACCTGCAGCCAATTCCGATTGATATCTACGACGCCGAGGTTTGGAAGCGTTATGGATGGTCGCCAATCAATCAACCGGAGTTTCGACTACGATATGCCGGCATTTTAGATGATGTGGAGAGTGCCCATGTTGAAAATGCAAAGCTCCAAAACCTCGACGCATATCTCAGGGCCGTGCTAAGTCGTGCGCGGCGGTTCCATCAGGCACTGGATGCTGTCTCGAGTGTGGATCAGCCTGTGATATTGCTTGCTATTGGCGGCGACTGTGAAGAAACACTCAACTCACCTGTCATTCTTCGCGACAAGAAGAATGATCACTGGCTGACTTTGATTCGACCACTGGAATATCGCAATGCTGCCGGTTTACGCATGACCGCACGACAAGTTACTGAAGCGATGTACGCACCGGGCGATGGTCGTGTTACAAGGGCCTCTCTGCTTGGCGAAGATCTCTCCCGGCTACCGCACGTCAGCAGCGGGACCGGCTTGGCCCTCCGCGTTACCTATGCTGTATTTGGTTGTGACCTTCATGGTCAATTGCAGCGCAACAAAACTCTGCAAGACAACGCGCTGACCGCAATCGTCGGCGAAGCAATGAAATAACAGGAGCAGGAGCAGACGGCAGGAGCAGGAGTTACCGTGTTTGTTCAGCGGCTGAAGCGTTCTGGGTGAGCAATCATTCCACCCAGCATCCGACCGACCTCTTCGTAACCTGTGCGGAATTCCAATAGCCGCTCTTTAGAAAGGTACCCGCAGGCTTCTGAGAAATCTAGCCAGACCTGGGTTTCTGTCGCTTCACCATCAGCATCAGACATCTTGCTAACAAACATCTTCGGATACTGCTTCCGCCGATATCCCTCCCCAATATTTGTTGCCACGCTTCGAGAAGCACGACGAACTTGGTCGGTCAACGAGTACTTTTCTTCCGGAGGAAAGTGTTTGGACTCGTTGTAGATCTCCCTTGCCAGTTTGAAAGCCAATTGATACACACGTAAACCTCGAAAGCCTTGTGAGGTAGGCATAAGAGTCTCCTTCTAATCTGAAGTTTTGGTTTGTCTTGCTCCTGCCGTCTGCCCCTGCTCCAATCCTCTACCATTGCTTCTGACGTTGCTCCTGCTCCTGGCTTTTATGGGTTGATCAGTTCATTCAACTTCTCCGCCCAGTCAGGATCGATGTTTGTGAGTATGTTGTATTGCTCTAGTGCGCCGTCACGGTTACCCATAGCCAGAAAGCACTTGCCAAGATTGTAGTAGGCCCTTCCGAAGTCGGGTTTCAGGCGGATGGATTGTCTGAACGATTCGAGTGCCTCATTAAGGCGGTTGAGTTCCAGATAGGCCTCGCCCATGTTGTTGGGAGCGACAGCATCTCCGGGTTTCAAAGCCGTCAGTTGGCGAAAAACCTCGATCGCTTCGGGGAATTTCTTTGAGCGCAGGTAGCGTGCGCCGAGTCGTTCATAAGCACTGGTGTAATCAGGTCGCAAGCGGATTGCCTGTTTGTAGGCTTGAATTTCCTCATCGGCATGGCCCCAATCGCGGTAGACCAACCCCAGTGCGTAGTAGGCATCAGCCGAGTTGTAGGGATCGAGCTTGATTGCCTGGCGGTAAGCATCCGCGGATTCGCGATATTGTTTCAGATAGAAATTTGCCAACCCAATATTGAAATACGACTCAGCAGATGGCCGGAGGTTAACGGCTCTCTTTGAAGCTTCTAATGCTTCGGCATGTTTACCCAGCTTTTCGTTGCAAAATCCGCTCTGCGCCCAGGCTTCGGCATAGTTGCTGTCTGACTCGACTGCCTTTTCGAAGTAACCCACGACTGCCTTTTCGAAGTAACCCAGGGCCTTTTCGCAGTTGTCTTTGGAAAGAAAACTCAGTCCGTCACGGAAAAGCTGAACTGCCTTAGCGCGTTTATTTCTACCAGAGGAGACCACCAGGTCTGACAACGTTATTAAGGCGCCACCTTGTAACTGAGAAATGCGTTCTGAGGGGATTGCAAAATTGACGCTCTGTCCACCAGTAATCTGCAACGTTGCTATTCCGATCACCTGACCGTGCATGTTTACCACAGGACTACCGCTCGACCCGGAGGATATTGGCGCAGTGATCTGAATGATCCGGCCAAACGTGGGAATATCGCGTACAGCGGAAACAATCCCATTTGGAGTATCGATCTTTAGGAGTGTTATGTCGCCTTCGGCGTCGACGGCAAGCACGCCCTTTACGGCATAAACACTCCCGTTCGATGAATGCACTTCAGCGCGGTAAGCACCTTCAATCACGTGTCGATTGGTGACGATGCGATCCGCGTCGATAAAGAAGCCACTGCCTCGCGACAACTTTTCTCCGCGAGCGTCAAAAGTCTCAATCGCAACGGCTGATGGTTTGATTCGACGAACAAGTTCCGGAAGTAAGTCCTGAGCGTTTGACGGAACTGCTGCCCCTACAAAAACGATGAGGATCGAAAGAATTATCGATGTGTAACTACAAGACATTACAGACCTGTTAGAGCCAACTTCTGCACTCGCTCTACAACGTCGACGATCTTAACATCCTCACTCTTCTTCGCGCGGCGATCAAACAATTCTATGACGCCGTCGCCGACTTTCTTCCCTACTGTAATACGATAGGGAACGCCGATTAAATCGGCATCCTTGAATTTGACACCAGCGCGTTCGTCGCGGTCGTCCAGCAAGGCGTCGAGACCTGCGCGTTGCAGATTCTGGTAGAGTTTCTCACCCGCTTTTCGGACGTCATCCTGTTTCATGTTCGTAACAGTCACGACCACATCGAACGGTGCAATTGACTTCGGCCAAATGATGCCATCATCGTCGTGTTGTTGCTCGATAGCTGCGGTAATGATCCGTTCTACACCGATACCGTAGCAGCCCATTATGATTGGCACTTCTTTACCGTCTTGCGTGAGCACAGTCGCACCCATGGACTCAGAATACTTGGTGCCGAGCTTGAAGATGTGTCCAATCTCCATAGCTTTGTAAACCTCGAGCACGCCAGTATCACAACGTGGACAACCCTCGCCCGATGCTACGGCTCGCAGCTCGAGCCATTCATCCACGCGAATGTCTCGCGAGATATCAACGCCGCGCAAATGGTGATCATCCTTATTAGCGCCCGTGGTCATGTTGCGACGGTTCTTTAGGGCCACATCCGCGACAATCCTCAAATTGCGCTTCTCGGCCTTGGCTTTTTCGCTGGCGCCAACACCGCCAAGACTGCCCGCGCCGGCGCCGAGTAGGTCGCGTATCTCTTCCGGATGCGCGCTTCGAACAAAAGTGGCGCGCAGTGCGTCTGCCAGTTTCGTTTCGTGTAGTTGATGATCGCCACGAAGCAATACCAGTGCCGGCTGCGGTTCGCCATCAATCGTTGCGATGAAAAGCAAAGATTTGATTTGACGTGAAGCCTCAGCGCCGCCCGGGAAAGTGGTCAGGTCGTCAATCGTACGGACCCCCGGCGTGGGAAACTCTTCGGGTGCGTCGGGACCGGGTTCATCGTTAATGGTCGCCAAACGCGAAGTCGCTTTTTCCAGATTCGCGGAGTAGCCGCAGTTGGCGCACGTGGCAACAAGGTCTTCGCCGGCCGAAGTTTTCGCCACAAACTCGTTCGACTCCGAACCGCCCATCGCGCCTGAAGACGCTTCGACAATGGAGAACTGCACTCCACAACGCGTGAATATCCTTTTGTATGCTTCGCGCTGATCGATAAACGACTTGTCCAGGCCTGCGCGGTCGATATCAAACGAATACGCGTCCTTCATGATGAAGGTGCGCAGTCGCATCAAGCCCGACTTTGGCCGCGGTTCGTCGCGAAACTTGATCTGAATCTGGTACCAGACCTGGGGTAACTGTTTATATGAGCGAAGTTCGTGGCGCGCGATCGATGTAAAGACTTCTTCGTGCGTCATCCCTAAACACAGGTCCGCGCCCTTGCGGTCTTTCAGGCGAAACATGTCTTCGCCAATCGCGCTCCAACGGCCTGACTCCTGCCAGAGTTCTGCCGGTTGAATTGCAGGCAGATAAAACTCCTGGCCGCCGACAGAGTTCATCTCTTCGCGCAGAATCTGCATGATCTTTAAGGCGACACGTTGGCCAAGGGGTAAATAAGAGTAAATCCCCGCAGAGAGTTGACGAATAATTCCCGCGCGAAGGAGAAGTTTGTGCGAAACGACTTCGGCGTCTGCCGGATCTTCACGTAGAGTTGGAATAAAATATTGTGACCAGCGCATAGATTGACGATAGACTCGCGAAACAGACTTAAGTTGAAACGTCTAGCATTCTCGCTTAGTAGATACGACTAAGGCAAACAGGAGCGAGCTTTATGCTTCGTACTTTGTCCTTCGTACTTAGTGCTTTGTTGTGGTTAGGAAACGGGTCTCGTGTCACAAACAAAGTACAAAGTACAAAGCACAAAGTACGACGTACAAAACACAAGCGCCACTTAAAGTTTCCACGTCAGCTGTGTTTGCGGGCATCGATGCCGTGATGTACCATCACGGTTCTTCTTAACAGCTCATCACAAAGGTTTTTGCAAACATGAAAATAGCACTTGCGAGCGATCATGCCGGGTTCGTTGCCAAGGAAAGCTTGAAACCGTTGCTTTCTGATCTCGGTGTCGAGTTTGAGGACCTGGGCACAGCCTCTGAAGAGTCTGTTGATTATCCGGACTACGCGCGCAAGGTTGCGGAGCAGGTAGCGCAGGGACGGGCAGAGCAGGGTCTGTTGGTTTGTGGTTCTGGAACAGGAATGGCGATTACGGCGAATAAGGTTCCAGGGGTGCGCGCGGCCGTAGCCTGGTCGGAAGAAACAGCGCGACTAGCGCGCCAACACAACGATGCCAACGTGTTGGCAATTGGCGCTCTTACAACACCACAGGGTGACATCCCCAAGATCGTGACGGCCTGGTTCGGCTCCAATTTCGAAGGTGGTCGGCATGAGGCGCGTATTGAGAAGATTCGGGAAATGGAGCGAAGCGCGGGAGGGGGGACATAAAGCGTACTTTGTATTTGGTGCTTTGTACTTCGTGCTTTGTACTTTGAATAATGCACCCTTACGCCTTTGAGTCGATTAGCAAACAGAACAAAGCACAAAGTACAAAGCACAAAGCACAAAGGACAAAGCAGAAAGCTCTCATCTCAAAGTTCTATAAGGACAGATCAACATGAACCACCTCCAGAACGCCCCCCTGGCCGAAATCGATCCCCTGATTGCTGACGCCATCGACAATGAAGTTGCCCGTCAGGCGAACGGGTTGGAATTAATTGCGTCGGAAAACTTCGTCAGTGAAGCCGTGCTGGAGGCCATGGGCTCGGTTTTCACAAACAAGTACGCGGAAGGGTATCCGAAGAAAGCGGCAATCGATCGCGCAAAGGAATTGTTTGCTGCCGATCACGCCAACGTGCAACCACACAGCGGTTCTCAGGCAAACATGGCCGTATATCTCGCGTCGATTCAATATGGCGATCAAATTCTGGGAATGAACCTTTCACACGGTGGCCACCTCACGCACGGCCATCCGATGAACTTCTCGGGCTTCAGCTACAAGGTAGCCGATTACGGTGTCTCGCGAGAGACAGAACAGATTGATTACGACGAGCTGCAGCGCATTGCAGAAGAACACAAGCCAAAACTGCTGGTCTGCGGCGCATCGGCCTATCCGCGAATCATAGATTTCGAACGCATTGGCCAGATCGCAAAGGCTGTAGGCGCACGGATGTTCGCCGACATCGCACACATAGCCGGCCCGGTGGCGGCAGGACTTCATCCTTCGCCTGTGCCTCATGCCGATTACGTGAC
>WNGI01002555.1_pt1 | contig 15841 bp, 10 predicted proteins | sample 5400621 | NCBI WGS metagenome assembly WNGI01 (sample SAMN13153374, study PRJNA577476) | soil metagenome | isolation source: 20 cm soil or saprolite under Garry oak tree replicate 1 | place: USA:California | collected 2016-06-15 | reverse complement strand
GCAAGCGAATCCCAATCACCTGTTAGGTCAGACTGGCGCGAATGTGAGACCCACTTTCGGTTGCCGATCTGACGTTGTTCCTTTACCTCTCCGCGATGCCAAACGAACCAGCGTCGCGTCCAAAGCTTGTCCGACGTTTCTTTTCTTTGCTTGGACCGGGATTAATCACCGGCGCGGCGGACGACGATCCGTCGGGCATCGCCACTTATTCGATCGCCGGAGCCCAAATGGGAACATCGCTTTTGTGGACCGCGTTCCTCACCTGGCCCTTTATGGGGTGTGTGCAATTCATGTGCGCGCGCATTGGCATGGTCACAGGTCGCGGCCTCGGCAGCGCACTCGGACAGAAATTTCCCCGCTGGCTTCTCGTGCTTGCATCTTCGGTTTGCTCGCGGCGAACTCAATCAACGTCGGCGCAGATCTCTCTGGCATGGCCGATGCCGGCGAGATGCTGACCGGGTTCGATTCACATTTCTTCGTTGTGCTTTTCCGCGTCGGTATCGGCCTGGCCACGATTTACTTCCGCTATCATCAGATCGCCATGATCTTGAAATGGCTGGCGCTCTCTCTCTTCGCTTATGTCATCACCGCATTCGTGATCGGACCCGACTGGAAAACTGTCGTGCATGACACGTTTGTCCCGACCTGGCCCAAAGGTCACGATGCGTGGCAAAATCTTGTCGCAATCCTCGGCACGACGATTAGCCCGTATTTATTCTACTGGCAATCATCACAAGAGGTCGAGCACGAGAAAGCGGTGGGCCGACGGATGCTGCCGCAGCGTGAGGGAGCAACGAAGCGTGAGATTATCGATCGCAAACTCGACGTCGGTATCGGCACATTCTTCTCCAATCTGGTGATGTACTTCATCATCCTCACCACCGCGCTCACCCTCCACGCACACGGTATTACCAATATCGAAACCTCGACGCAGGCAGCCGAAGCGCTCAAACCACTGGCCGGCTCGCTCGCTTATACCCTCTACACCTTGGTATTGATTGGAGTTGGATTGCTCGCCATACCAACTTTAACTGGCTCCGCCGCCTACGCTCTAGCTGAAACTTTTAAATGGCGCGAAGGACTCGACCAAAGATTTCGAGGCGCGCGCGCATTTTATAGTGTGGTCATTCTTTCCACCATTCTCGGGATTGCGATGGACTTTTTGAACATTAATCCGGTTAAGGCGCTTTTCTGGACCGCAATCATCAACGGATTGCTCGCTCCCCCATTGCTTGTTGGGATCCTTTTGGTCGCTTGCGATCGCAAACTAATGAAGGGCCAGCCCAGCTCAATATTCTCGCGCGTGGCTGTGGCTACGATCACATTGGCAATGTTCGTCGCCGCTTTTGCGATGTTTGTTCTTTGACGATTCCACGCCACCGCCACCACTACTTGCTCGCGACGTTTGCATTCCCTTTGCCGTTGTCATTGCTCCAAAGATGAAAGGTGTAAGTAAAAACAACGTAACCAAGAACGCGATGCGGACTGTCGTTCGTGACATAAAGGGCGGGATTCACTTGGAAATCGGGAGTGATGTTCCAGGTGAAACCGATCGTGGAAGAGTTGCCTGAGCCGCTCTGAAAATCGACTTGGGCGCGCCATTGCTTGTTGAAGTCGTAGGCATAACCGAGGATGGTTTCATTGCGAAAATCGACATGCGCCACGCCGGCGATGAACTTGTGATGTTCGGTGTAATACCCGGCTTCGATGTAAGGCTGAGGATCGACGTGAAGTTTCGGCGACCAGTTCATAAAGCCGATCGATAGCAAGTACGGTTCTTTTTGGATTATCCCGAGTTCCGTCGCCAGGATGTAGTCGTCGGGTTTGAATCCTTTGAACAAGGCAACCTCCGCCCATTTCGTTAGGCCAAGCTCGGCTTGAAGTTCATAGGGATTGGCGATGCGCTGGTCTTGAATTTGCAAACTCACAGAAAGATCCCCTTCCGGTTGCAAGTCCGGGGTCACGATTTGACTGAGGCCTTTGGTGGTCGCGCGAGCGGAAAAAGATAGGGAAGCCGTTAGAAACGCGATAGACAATACTACAATGGCTCGCGCCCGCGTCCTGTCCGGTAAAAGGCGCATGATAGGAGCATCTACCTGATCACAGCAGCGTGCCGCGAAGAATGAACAGCGCCACGTTGAAATAAATAATCAAGCCCGTCACATCGACCAGGGTGGCGACGAATGGCGCCGATGATGTCGCTGGGTCGAGTCCACAACGACGCAACAAGAATGGAAGCATTGCTCCGCTTATAGTGCCCCATAACACCACTCCGATAAGCGCAGCACCGACGGTAAGAGCAACGAGCCAGTGATACTTACCGTAGTCAAAAATGTGCAGATATTGCCACAGCGTGATTCGGAAAAAACCAATGGTTCCAAGAATCAGGCCGAGGGAGAGTCCCGAAAGAAGTTCCTTTCGGACCACACGAAACCAGTCGCGCAAACCCAATTCACCTAGCGCCATCGCGCGGATCACCAGCGTCGTCGCTTGCGATCCGGAATTGCCGCCGCTCGAGATGATCAACGGTAAAAACATCGCCAGGATCGCTGCCTTCTCGATCTCGCCGTTATAACCTTGCATCGCGGTAGCAGTGAGCATTTCTCCGAGAAAGAGAATGATCAGCCAGGTCGCTCGTTTCTTGACCATCCGCAGCAGTGGAATAGTCGTGTACGGTTCGTCGAGGGCTTCCATACCGCCGAGTTTCTGGATGTCCTCGGTCGCTTGCTCTTCTGCGACGTCGAGCATGTCGTCGCTCGTTACAATGCCGACCAGGACCTCGTTTGAATCCAATACCGGCAAAGCGGCCCGGTCGTATTTTCGGAAGGCGTTTAACGCTTCTTCCTGCGAATCATTCACTTTGAGCGCGACAAACGTGCGATCCCGAAACTCGGCCACCTTCGCATCGAGTGGCCGGAGCAAAAATTCGCGCATGCGCAGGTCGTCAATCAATTTTCCCCGCTCATCGACAACGTAAATCACGTTGAGCGTTTCACTGTCCCGTCCGTGCTCGCGCACGTAATCGAGAACGTCCTTTACACTCCAATCTTCGTGCACCGCGATGAAGTCTGGCGTCATCAACCGGCCGACGCTCCCTTCGGGATAACCAAGCAAGGACTGAGCGACTCGGCGCTCATCCGGCGTGAGCAACCGAATCAACTGTCGCGCCGCTGCGCTCGGCATTTCTTCGAGCAAGGCAGTGCGATCGTCGGGCGACATTTCGTTCAAAATTGCGACGACCTGCTCGTGGGCCATGGCGCGCAGTAGTTGTTGCTGCGCATCGACATCGAGGTACTCAAAAACATCGGCCGCCAGCGCGGCCGGCAGAACGCGAAAAATAATTACCTGGTCATTTTCGGGAAGATCGAGAATGACTTCAGCCACGTCCGCCGGTGGCCAATCGGCGAATAGTTTGCGCAACGCCCCGAAGTTGCGCGCGTCGATCATGCTCTTGATCTCGGGTATGAGAATTTTGCCGACCATAAGCGAGCGATGCGTCGAGCAAACGCCCGTCGAGTTTTACCACTCGCACTTCTTTTGCGCAACGGGCGAGCAGAACTGGAGTAATGGAGTTTTGCGGTGATGCGAGGCTTTGTATTACTCAACTAATCCACCATTCCATTGCCCTATTTATTGCTGTCATCCCGCGCTTGGAATTTGCGCAAAAAGCAGTGAAGATAAGCTCCGATGCCTGCGACACTCACCGCTTCCATGATTCAGCGCGAAATCGGGAAGGACGGCATTTGTATTCTGACGTTCGATCGGCCGGAATCGGCCGCGAATATTTTTGATGCCCCTACGCTTAAAGAGCTTAACGAGCATGTCGACGCGATTGAAAGCGATCCGGAAATTCGCGGCTTGATTATCACGTCGGCGAAAAAGTCGATTTTTATCGCGGGCGCCGATTTGAAGACACTTTTAAAACAAGCCCAAGGCGGAAAGCTCCGCCAATTCATTCAGGAAGGGCAGCGCATCTTCAATCGCTTGGCGGGGCTCAAGATTCCGACCTGTGCGGCGGTTCATGGGGCCTGCGCCGGTGGAGGGTATGAGCTCACATTGACCTGCGACTATCGTATCGCTTCCGATGACCCAGCCACACGGATCGGACTTCCGGAGACTATGCTCGGACTAATTCCGGCATGGGGAGGAGCTACTCGTCTGCCGCGTTTGATCGGAGCAGAACGTGCCGCCAAAGTGATTTTGACCGGGAAACTATATTCCGCCGAGGAGGCGCTCGAACTCGGGCTCGCCGACGAAATTGTGCCTCGTGAACAGCTGCTCGACGCTGCGCGAGAAAAGCTGGGCGAAGGCAAGCGAAAAGTGGAGGGCGTAGCTTCCTTCGGCCAGCTCAGGACAGGCTCTGCGACGCCAAGTGCGGGCTCGCCGGCACTCGCCCCTCCACCACGTGATGGCAATCCCGCGCCGGCACGTGCTTTAAGCGTGATCACAACCGGGTTAAGCAAGTCGATCGACGACTCTCTTGCCATGGAATTGGACGCCATTGTCGAGCTGAGCGGAAGCGAGACAACCCAAAATCTGATTCGCAATTTTTTTCTGGCGGAGCACTACAAGAAAGGAACTTCGAAGGCGCCCGTCGAGAAAGTGGTCCACGCCGCAGTCGTCGGTGCCGGAGTGATGGGTTCGGCTATTGCGCAATGGCTCAGTTCCCGCGGGGTCACGGTGATTCTGCGCGATGTCGGGCGCGAACAACTTGATTACGGTCTCGCCGCTATCGAGAAGACTTACACGGACGCCGTCAAGCGCGGCTTGATGAGTGAGGAAAAAGCGAAGGAGGGACGTGCTCGTATTGTTGCTTCGGCTGTTCCGATCGAGCTGCGGGACGTCCAAGTCGTAATCGAGGCAGCCTCGGAAAAGCTCGATGTCAAAAAAGCCATTTTTCGCGAGCTCTCTGCTGAAGCCGGTCCTAAAGCGATCCTAGCGACCAACACATCCGCTCTCCCGATCGGCCAATTGGCCGCCGCAACGACGATTCCAGACCGGGTCGTCGGTTTGCATTTCTTCAATCCCGTCAGTCGGATGAAGTTAGTCGAAGTTGTCGTGGCTGACCAGACGTCTGACCAGACGCGCGAGCGTGCTCTCGCATTCGTTAGGCAAATCAACAAGCTGCCAGTCGTCGTCCGCGACAGGCCCGGTTTTCTGGTCAATCGCGTTTTGTTTCCTTATCTCCTTGACGCGGTCGAGCTTTTCGAAGGTGGGATCGGCAGACAGGAAATTGATCAAGCGCTCGTCGATTGGGGAATGCCGATGGGTCCGCTTCGCCTAATTGATGAGATTGGTGTCGATATTGCGATCGACATTGCCGAAACGCTGGAGAAGGCGTTCGGCCGACGCGATCACGCGCCGGCTGTGCTGCAGTGGCTGCGGGAAAACAAAATGCTTGGACGAAAGACGGGCAGCGGCTTCTACAAGTACGCGGGCAGGTCCCAGACTCCCAACGAATCCCTTGAGAATTGGCAGCGAGCCTTGCATGGCGATCCGGAAGGTGCCAAAGGACCAATAATTCCGCCAGATCGCCACCGCGATCCGCGGCTGAAACTGGGTCCTGACGACATCGCAAATCGGGTTGTCTTGCTAATGGTCGATGAAGCCGCGCGCTGCCTGGAGGAAGGAGTAGTCGAATCGCCAGAAGATGCCGATTACGGAATGATTCTCGGCACCGGCTTTGCCCCGCATCGCGGCGGGCCGCTTCGTTTTGGCGATTACCTCGGGGCGAAAAAAGTCGTTGATGAAATGGAACGGCTCGCCCAGCAGAACGCAAAATTTGCTCCGAGCGAAATTTTGAAAAAGCACGCTAGTGAAGGAACCAAGTTTTATGAATGGTAGGGAAGGATCGCCGAGCCGTCCGCCGAAAATCATCGGCGGGACCGCCGGGCGCGCCCTACCAGTTAATTATGAAATCGCCGCTCCAGACATGGAAGACAGGCATCCTGCCTGTCATGGCCGACAGGCCTCCCGGCCTGTCGAAACGCTCCCAGATATTGCAGCAGGCTGGAAACCTGCCGTCCGAGACAATCTGGAAGATCCTCCGCCCCTAGAATGAAATCGCCGCTGGAAGCGCCTGAAAAACAGGTCGCGGAAGAGACCAGTCTGAAACAGCAGAAGGCCTCGCCGGCGTCTGTTATCGACACGTCCAAAATGTCGGAAGGCAAGCGCGCCGCCCTCGAGCTTGCCGAAGCATCGCGCGACCCGCTCGACGATCGCGGCAGTTTCGCCAGTAACCTTTTTATCGGCCGTTACGATTTCAATCGGATTTATCCGTGGCCGGCGCAAAGCGCGGAAGACAGAGCTGCCGGTGCGGATTTTTTGCACAAGCTCGAGACTTATTTACGCGATCATGTCGATCCGGACGAAATCGATCGCACCGGTGAAATTCCACCGGAGAATTTTGCCGGGCTGGCAGAAATCGGCGCCTTTGGAATTAAAGTTCCGCAAAAATACGGCGGTCTCGGGTTGTCGCAGTATAATTACGGCCGGGCCGCGGTTTTGTTAGGCAGTTGGGACAGCAACGTTGCGGCGCTCGTCTCAGCCCATCAATCCATCGGCGTGGCGCAGCCGCTCCTTTTGTTCGGAACGGAAGAGCAAAAACAAAAGTATTTACCGCGTGTTTCGCATGGAGAAATTTCCGCGTTTGCGCTGACCGAATCTCACGCCGGCTCCGATCCGGCGACTATGAGTCTGCGCGCCGACCCGTCTCCCGACGGTTCCGAGTTCGTCCTTAATGGCGAAAAACTTTGGTGCACCAATGGGGTCAAAGCGGGCGTGCTCGTGGTCATGGCGCGGACGCCGTCAAAAATGGTGAACGGCAAGGAACGCAAGCAGATCACCGCTTTCATTGTCGACGTTGATACGCCGGGCCTGAAAATCACTTATCGTTGCCGTTTTATGGGACTACGCGCGCTGTATAACGCCGTCGTTAATTTTAAAGACGTGCGCGTGCCGCGCGAAAACATGATCTCGAAAGAGGGCGCCGGCCTCAAAGTTGCGCTCACCACCTTGAACACCGGGCGGCTCACTTTGCCGGCCGCGTGTGTCGGTGTCTCGAAACGACTCCTGGAAATTTCGAGAAAATGGGCCGGCGAACGCATTCAATGGGGTGTTCCTATCGGCAAACACGCCGCCATCGCCGGAAAGATCGCCGAAATGGCCGGCAACGTCTTTGCCATGGAAGCGATGACGTTTCTCACTTCATCGCTGCTTGATCGCAAAGCTGCCGATCTTCGGATCGAGACTGCCATGTGTAAAATGTGGGCGACCGAAATGACCTGGAAGATCGCCGATGACACTATGCAGGTGCGGGGCGGTCGCGGTTATGAAACGGCGCAATCGCTCGCCGGTCGCGGTGAGGAGCCCATCGGCGTGGAAAGATTTCTGCGCGATTGCCGAGTCAACACCATCTTTGAAGGCTCGAGCGAGATTATGCGCCTCTTTATTGCGCGCGAAGCGCTCGATCCGCATCTCAAAGTGGGTGGGGCAATCTTCAACACCACGCTGGCGAAGAGGGACCGATTCAAGGCTGTCCTCGGTTCCGGAAAATTCTATGCTGGTTGGTATCCGAAGCAGTGGTTCCCGGGGGGCGCCGGTGACATCGACGGGCTCCATGACACATTGCGCAAACATGTTGATTATGCCGCGGGCGCTAGCAAACGGCTGGCGCGCGGATTGTTTCACGCCATGACTCGATTCGGTCCAAAGCTCGATCGGGAGCAATTGTTGCTTTCGCGTTTTGTCGGGGTTGCCACGGAGCTCTTCGCTATCAGCGCAAGCTGTTCCTATGCCCAATGGTTGCTTGGTCAGGGCAGACCAACTGACGAGACACTCGCGCTGGCGGATTATTCTTGTCGATCGGCCCGTTTGCGGATCGACCATCACTTTGCCGGGACCGGGCGGAATACCGACCGACGCGGTTACGAGCTCACTCAGGAGTTGTTGTCGGGGAAACACGACATCCTGCGTAAAGGCATCGTTTAGTAAATGGAGGTCAGGCATCCTGCCTGACTCGGCGGTCGGGCTTCCAGCCCGACGGCTTCGAACTTCGACGAACAAGATGTTCGTCGGCCGAGACAGGCTGGAAGCCTATCCTCCGAGGCTTCATGGCATTTCCCCTGCTTAGGAATGGCGAGTGTCGGCATTAGTTTTCCTCGTTATCGGCCTGGTTTGCGCCGTCGTTTCCCGCATCCTGCTGCTGATCGCGGCGCTCGATGTCAGTGTGTGGTGGGCCTTAGGCGTCTGGCTCCCGTTTGGTCCGTTGCTCTTTCGGCTCAATTATCCCGATCTCGCGCGCTCATCCATGATTTTTCGCTTCGCCACATTGCCTTGCTTCTTCTTTTACTTTGTCCTCGGCCCAGGGCCGTCGTATCACCAGCGCTTTTCAAACCTGACACAACGCAGTTCGGCCCCGCCCGGGCGCTACAGTTTGGAAGGACGTGGCCCCGGTGGGAAAGCACGTAACTCGTCCGGTCCCGTTGTGGACACGAGCCCGAGTGTCGAGGATCGGCGCATCGCGAACTTTCGTGAGTTTCAGCGTTTATATGCCTGGAGTGAAGCGTTGAAATTGCGCAAACGGGACCTTCTGCACAGCGACACGGAAGGCAACCGCGCCTACGAAATTGAGCTGGCGCAATACCAAGCCGCATTGGCCAAAGCCAACGCCGAACGGAACGAGCTCGCAACCCTGCCCAAGCGTTGAGCATTGGACGGCGAAGGTTCTCACCTCTCACCTTTCCCCAATCACGTATCACTTATCACGTATCAACTTAGCTCCCGTCGCCCATTGACCACCGTGCGGCCTCATACTACGCTCAATGAATGAGTATGCCGCCCGTGCTCACGGAGTCGGTTTCATCGCGAAGCCACCCCAAAAAGAGCGAAAAAGAGCCAGGAATTGACGCAACGAACGTGCTGCAGAAGATCGGGCAGCATGTGTTGCTGGACGGTTTCAAGATCGTTGTCGATTTGGATAAAAGCCGTGGCTCGTACTTGTACGACACCGCCGGTAATCGGCGTTTGATTGACGTTTACGGCTTCTTCGGATCAATGCCGGTTGGATTCAATCACCCTTATTTCGATGATCCCGAGGTGCAACAGGACCTCCTCCGCGCCGCGAAATTCAAAGTAGCCAATTCGGATATTTACTCGCAATCTTATGCCGAATTTATTGATACCTTCGCTCGTATCGTCGGTTTACCCCCGCTCGATCGATATCTTTTCATCGAAGGCGGTGCGTTGGCGGTCGAGAATACGTTGAAGGCGGCGATGGATTGGAAAGTGCGCCAGAACATGGCGGCGGGGCGGGGTGAACGCGGCACAGAGATTTTGCATTTCCGGCACGCCTTTCATGGTCGCAGCGGCTACACCATGAGCCTAACGAATACTGATCCGCGCAAGACCGATCTCTTTGCCAAGTTCGAGTGGCCGCGCGTTTCGACGCCTTGCATCGACTTCTCATTACCGGAATCACAGCGCGAAGCGGACGTGATCGAGCGTGAAAAGAAAGCCGAACGGGAAATCCGGGAGCATCTCGAGAAGCGCGGCATCGATATCGCAGCGATCATCATCGAGCCCATCCAGGGGGAGGGCGGTGACAATCATTTCCGCGGCCAATGGTTGAAGAAATTGAGAGAAATCGCGGATGAGCACGACATCCTTCTCATTTTCGACGAAGTGCAATGCGGCATGGGGGCGACCGGCCGCAACTGGTGCTGCCAGCATTTCGATGTCCTGCCTGACCTGATGGCGTTTGGAAAAAAGGCGCAGGTATGCGGCGTCATGGCCGGCCCGCGGCTCGACCAAGTGAAGGATAACGCTTTTCGGTTGCCGAGTCGGCTGAACTCTACCTGGGGTGGCAATTTCACTGACATGGTGCGCTCGAAGCATTTTTTGCGCATCATCGAAGGAGAACACCTGGTCGAGAACGCGGCCAAAGTCGGCACCTATTTTTTAGATCAACTGCTCGAACTCCAGCGTGAACAGCCAATGATTTCGGCCGTACGAGGGCGCGGTTTATTTCTCGCATTTGATTTGGCTGACGCCAAGACGCGGGAAAAAATGTGGAAAGGTCTCTTCGATCTCGGCCTTCTCACTCTCCGCTCCGGCGAAAATTCGATCCGTTTCCGTCCCGCTCTCGATATCACGGCGGCGGTAATCGATGAAGCGATGGATTTGATCCGCAAACAATGTCAGCGCATGCAAAGATGACAGTTCGAATGTGGGAGGGGCCTGAGCGCCCCGATTCTTGATGCAATCCGTCCTCGAAAAACTCGGCCTCGCCGATGATAATACCGGCGTTTTTTGCGGTGAATGGCGCGGGAGTGGCGCGGAGATTCAGAAGATATCGCCAATCGACGGGCGGCGACTCGCAAGTATTCACACCGCTTCGGATCAAGATTACGAAACGGCGGTCAGGCGAGCGCACGAGGCGTTCTTAAAATGGCGAGTAGTGCCCGGTCCGGTCCGGGGCGAGACCGTTCGCCGTCTCGGCAATGCTCTTAGAGATGCAAAACACGAGCTCGGCCAGCTCGTCACCCTCGAAACAGGAAAAATCATCGCCGAAGGCGAAGGCGAAGTGCAGGAGATGATCGACATTTGCGATCTGGCTGTTGGTCAGTCGCGCATGCTTTACGGTCTGACCATTCAATCGGAAAGGCCGAACCATCGTTTGATGGAGCAATGGCATCCTCTCGGTGTCGTTGCGGTCATCACCGCCTTCAATTTCCCGGTCGCGGTTTGGTCATGGAACGCTGCGCTGGCCGCGGTTTGTGGTTACCCCACCGTATGGAAACCTTCAGAGAAAACTCCGCTCACTGCGATCGCGGTGACGAAGATTGCAGAGCGCGTTTGCCGTGAAACCGGCGCCGATCCGGCCATCTTTACCTTGCTGATTGGCGACCGCAAAACGGTTGGCCAAAAACTTGCCGACGATCGCCGCATTCCATTGGTATCCGCGACCGGTTCGGTGGGCATGGGTTTGAACGTCGCGAAAGCAGTCCATGGCCGATTGGGAAGAACCATCATGGAACTCGGTGGCAATAACGCGCTGATTGTCGCATCCAGCGCCGACATCGACATGGCGACGCAATCGATCTTTTTCGGCGCGGTCGGCACCGCTGGTCAGCGCTGCACGTCTACGCGGCGCGTGATCATGCACGAATCGGTCGCCGACAAGGTGCGCAAGAAACTGCTGGCCGCTTACAAGAGTGTGCCGATTGGCAATCCGCTGGAGAAAAGAACTTTGATGGGTCCGTTGATTGACAAGAATGCGGTCGACATGGTGCAGCATTCCATTCAGCGATTGAAGGAGGAAGGCGGCGAAGTCCTTTACGGCGGCGGGCGGCTGGAAGGGCCGCAATATCCAGGCGGCTGCTACATGACGCCGTGCCTGGCGAACGCGAAACCCGATTTCGAGATTGTGTGTCATGAAACCTTTGGGCCGCTGCTTTATTTGATGACCTATCGTGATTTCGATGAAGCGATCGCGATTAACAACGGCGTGCCACAGGGTTTGACCTCCGCGGTTTTCACAAACGATATGCGTGAGGCCGAGAAATTTATCAGCGCGGCCGGAAGTGATTGCGGGATCGCCAATGTCAACACGGGAACGAGCGGTGCGGAGATTGGCGGCGCGTTCGGCGGCGAGAAAGAGACCGGCGGCGGACGCGAAAGCGGGAGCGATTCGTGGAAGAGCTATATGCGCCGCCAGACGAACACGATCAATTTTTCAACTGAGCTGCCCCTGGCGCAGGGAATCCAGTTCGGAAGCGACGACGCCGGCAGCGCGAACGCGTAAGGCTGGGGAGCGCACCCGCCTCGCGTGCTCATTTCGGCGCCCTCGCCGAAATGTCTGGAAAAGTTCGCGATGGCGAGGCGCCATCGCCAGCACGCGAGGGCGCCCATTCGACTGTCGCTCAGGGCAGGCAGTGCGCTCCCCAGACAAACGCAATTTGCGTGCGAGCCGAGCGACAGTTCGAATAGTCCGCGAAGGTTACCGGCGGTTTCGTTACGCGCCCAGCTCAGGCCAGTTCCTTCGCATACGCAAAAAGCGCCGGTGCGCCGCCGGTGTGCCAGAACAAAACGGTTTCGTCGCGCTTGAACACGCCTTTGCGAATCAAATCCACCAACGCGCCGAATGCACGCCCGGTGTAAACCGGGTCGAGAATGATTCCTTCGCTGCGCGCCATCAATCGAATAGCCTCGCGTTCCAGATTGCTGACGACGCCGTATCCTTCGCCCGTGTAGCCGTAAACAACCTTTATGTCTTGCTTGGTCAACCGCACGTTCGAGCCGATGTATTGCGCGCATTCGTTGGCAATCTGAGCCACTTCTTCTTCGTAGGCCCTTGGCTCTCGATCGTCCTTGTCAATGGACAGTCCGTGCAATTGTCCCCCGAACCCCGTGACTCGCGCGCCCAGCACCACACCCGCTTGCGTGCCGCCGGAACTCGAAGCGAACAAGATGTGATCCACACGCCGCTGGGTCGCGCGCAGTTGCTCCGTTAGTTCCATCATCGCCAGCACGTAGCCGGTTGCTCCGACGCCATTGGATCCGCCAATCCCAATTACATAAGGTTTACGTCCCTGCGCGCGGAGTTGTTCGGGCAGTTCGCTCAATTTTATCGGAAACTGCGAACGCTCAATCCAGTGACATTCTGTTCCGAGCAATTCATCAAGCAGCAGGTTGCCATTCGGCAATTCGGGTTTCGTGCCGGCTAGAATCAGTTTGCACTTCAATCCCGCCTTCGCCGCGGCCGCCGCCGTCTGGCGGCAATGATTCGATTGAGCCGCTCCCGCCGTCACCAGTGTGTCCGCGCCCTGCTCCAGCGCCTGTCCGACGAGAAATTCGAGTTTGCGCGTCTTATTGCCACCGAGCGCAAGACCCGTTTGATCGTCGCGCTTGATCAACAGTTCAGGCCCGCCGAGTTCAGTTGAGAGCCGTTCGAGCTTTTCAATCGGCGTCGGCACTTGGGCGAGCGGAAAACGGGGGAGTGTTTCGATATGCATTGCTGTGAGGTTTAATCCACGAACCCGGATTTGCGCAATCGCGGCGTGAACGCTTGAGTCCGGGGAGCGCACGCGCCTCGCGTGCTCATTTCGGCGCCCTCGCCGAAATCTCTGGAAAAGTTCGCGATCGCGAGGGCGCCATCGCCAGCACGCGAGGCGCATGCGCTACCCAGCCGCCGTCAGCTCGAAGAGTCCGCCAAGATTCTTGGCCGTTTCCATCCTCATGATGTAACTCTGCAACTTCTTGCATTGCTCCTTGCCAATCACATCGCCGCCGAGTGCGGTAAATTTTACCGCGATTTCTTCCTCGGTCATGGGATCGCGCGGATCGCCCTTGGGAACATCGACGCGGGTGGAATGCGACGCGCCACTGTTAGTGGTGATGGTCACGCGACTCGGTTGGAACCTGGGAAAGAGCGCTTCGAACTCTTCGTTAGGCACCACTTTCACCTTGTCCATGATTGGAATAAGCGCCTTGTCGAGGACGCGCTCGTCTTTGAATTGCAGCGGCGTCACCATGCCGTCTACCAATCCGGCGGCCATGCAATAAGGCAGCGAATGATCGGCGGTTTCCTTGGAGTCCGGCCGATATTTGTGCGGATCACCCAGAATGTCGGCGGCACGAGCGATTACTTCCACTTTGATTTCTTTCACGTCGTCGGCCTTGATGTTGTGTTCCTTAACCGTCTTCATCATCGCAGTCAGCGGCGCGTGACTGAGCGCTTCGATCGGGAAACTCTTCATTCCGCAATCAAGGATGCGGTAGTGGGAATCTTTTGAGTTGGGAAGGTCCTTGACCAACGCCTCGCCGTCGAACGTGGCTGGTGCTCCTTTGTATTGCACATGCTTGAATACGGCAAAGAGTCCTTCCTTGCCGTCGATGATGTGTTCGGGACCGGAGAATCCCCCGCGAGCGAGAAGTGCGCTCTCGGCTCCCATCCGCCCCGCCCACGGATCAACCGTATTCTTCATGTTGGTCAACTTGCCCGCCGTGACCGCGCCCGGACAAAATGTTCGCGCTGCGCTGATGCCGATGGCCGACACCATTTGCTCCGGAGTGAGATTTAGCACCCGCCCCGCCGCGACCGGAGCCGCGAACGCACTCAATGTGGCGTGATGCCAGCCATATTCGCGCACGCCCGGCCGACCTATTTCGCAAAGGCGCATTTCAATTTCGTAGGCGATGATGGTGGCGAGAATCAGATCTTTGCCACTGAGACCTTCGCTTTCGCAAAGCGCCAGCGGCGCAGCGATGAGATCGCTGGGATGACATGGGTCCGCCTTCCAATAAATATCGTTGTAATCCATGGCCCGAATCATGTGGCCATTCAAAAATGCCGCATCGACCGGATTAGTTTTGAAGCCGGATACGAAGGCGGTGGCTTTGCCATTGCCGCCGCTTATGGCCCGATAATGCTTGAGCAGAATCTTGGCGTCTTCCTGGTGACTGCCACCAAGAGCGCAACCGATTGAGTCGAACCAGAATAATTTCGCCGCCTGAATCGCCTCTGGAGAAAGATGCTCGTACTTAAGTGAACAGGCCCACTCGGCGATTATGTGCGATAGTAGACGCTTCGATTCAGTTGGTTGGTGTGACATGATGATCTCTGTTTCTAGTTTATGACCTTGATCGGGCCGTGCGGATTTTCAAGCCGCTTCCACTCTGTGAGAAAAGCAACTTTGCTAGCCTTGCTCATAGATTGACTGTGTGGCAAAAAGCAAAGCCATGAACACGCGCGGCGGGGGAGCCGCGTGGGTAGGCGGTAACGCAGCTAGGGTAGCTGGCGCGAGCGCGGGAGCGCGAGTGACCAATCCTTAGGATGCAAACTTCGATGATTTACTTATTTGCTAACCCTTTGAAACCGAGTCCAGCAGGATGAAAAAATGAAGTCTGGCAACTTCTTCGGGGAACTGAAGCGGCGCAATGTTTACAAGGTTGCGGTCGCCTACGCCGTCGTTTCCTGGTTGCTCATTCAGATTGCCACTCAGGTCTTTCCTTTTTTTGAAATTCCTAACTGGGCGGTGCGTTTGGTCGTGCTCCTGTTGATTCTTGGTTTTCCGGTGGCGCTGATTCTGTCGTGGGCGTTTGAGATCACGCCCGAAGGCATAAAACGTGAATCCGAGGTCGCGCCTAACGAATCGATCACGCGCCATACCGGGCGGAAAATTATCGGAATTACAATCGTGCTGGCAGTAATCGCTGCTGGTTTGTTGGCTTTTCAAATCCTGCGACCGAAGAATAGGGTCGCGCCTCGACAGAGCGAGGCGGCTACAGTTTCCAAAGGCGCGGTCGTGGAAATTCCGGCCAAGAGCATCGCAGTCCTGCCGTTCGACAATCTGAGCGACGAAAAGTCGAACGCTTACTTCGCCGAAGGCATTCAGGACGAGATCCTCACGCGGTTGTCGAAGATTGCTGCGCTGAAGGTCATTTCGCGCAGCTCAACCCAAAAATACAAAAGCGCGCCCGATAACTTACGGGAGGTCGGCAAGCAGTTAGGCGTAGCCAATCTCCTCGAGGGCAGCGTGCAAAAGATTGCCAATGCCGTGCACGTGAACGTGCAGCTCATTCGCGCCGCCACCGATGAACATCTCTGGGCCGAGAGTTACAATCGGAAACTCGATGATGTCTTTGGCGTCGAAGGCGAAGTCGCGAGTGCAATCGCCGACCAACTCAACGCCAAACTCTCCGGCACCGAGCAAAAGGCCGTAACCGATAAGCCGACGCAGAATACCGCGGCTTACGACGCTTACCTGCGCGGACTGGCGATCGAGCACACACAATATAGTTACGAATCCTATCAACAGGCCACGCGCGACTACGTTGAAGC
>WNGI01004115.1_pt1 | contig 15842 bp, 13 predicted proteins | sample 5400621 | NCBI WGS metagenome assembly WNGI01 (sample SAMN13153374, study PRJNA577476) | soil metagenome | isolation source: 20 cm soil or saprolite under Garry oak tree replicate 1 | place: USA:California | collected 2016-06-15 | reverse complement strand
CGCCCGAGCCGGTGAGGACGATGGCCTCGGTCAGGAATTGCCAGATGACGTCGCTGCGGCGTGCTCCAATCGCTTTTCGCACGCCGATTTCGCGCGTTCGCTGCGTGACCGACATCAGCATGATATTCATCACTCCGACTCCGCCCACCAGCAATCCAATCGAGCTGACCACGGCGGTCAGCAGGGCGACCGAGCCCGTGATTTGTTTAAATTGGGCCGCCACTTCCGTCGCTGTCGACAGGCCGAAATTTTCGGGGGCTGAATAGGGAACGTGGCGCCGCCGGCGCAACACCGCGCGGATTTCATCCTGCGCCTCCGCCATGCGCCCAGGGACGGCCACGGCGCCGATGTAATGTTCGTCGTCCGCTGGATGATGTTTCCGGTAGGTGCGATAAGGCACGATGACTTGATTTTCCACGCGTGGATTCTGGAAGAGCTGGCCTTTGCGATGTTCAAATACGCCAATCACGCGATAGGGAAATCCCTCGACGGAAATCGTCTTGTCGATCGGGTCTTCGCCTAGAAAAAATGTCTTGCCCAGGTCGTAGCCGATGATGGCGACGTCGGCGCGATGAAGGTCCTCCGCCTCGGTAAAAAAACGCCCGACATAGGGCCGCTCGTTAAAGACCTCTTCATTCTCGATGATCGCTCCCGTGTAATCCAAGCCGGAGACTTCCTTGTCCTTATAACGCGCGGTGATAAGAGTCTGGCGATTATAGTCATAGATCCGCTTGGAGACGCTTATCCCCACCTTCGCGACGGCCGGGCATTGCTCACGGATCGCCAGTCCATCTTCGAGGGACAGAGGCTTGCGGTTGCGTTCCTCGGAGTTGAGGTGTCCAGTGCTTACGCCGGGAGCCACCTTAAAAATCCAGATGGTATTCGGGCCATAGTCCTCGAGATATGCGGTGACGTCGCTGTAGAATCCCACCAGGATGGACGACACCGTGATGAGCGCGGTAATTCCGATGACTACGCCCAATACAGTCAGAAATGACCGCACCTTATTCTCGCGCAGCGTGTCCAGCGCCATCTTCGCGTTTTCACCCAGGGAGATTCGCATGGGTCTGCCATTCCTTCCACAGGCGGGCTCCAAGTCGCCGACGCGCCACTCGCCCGCCAAAGCAGCGCGGCGAGCGGGAAGCCAGCGCTATGGCGACGGCGCGTAGAGCCCGCACCCGTTCAGACTTCCTGCCGCAGGGCTTCGATGGGATTCAAATTTGCGGCTTTGCTTGCCGGATACAGGCCGAAGAAAACGCCCACCGCCGTTGAAACCGTCAACGCAACAAGCACCGCGGAAATCGGAACGTGCATCGGCACCGGCGTGTTCGCGGCAATGACTAGCGCGAACACATAGGCCACGGCGACGCCAATCGCTCCGCCAATGGTGGACATCACGGCAGTCTCCGTAAGGAATTGGAGGAGGATATCCGCGCGGCGCGCGCCCAGGGATTTGCGGATGCCAATCTCACGCGTGCGCTCGGTGACTGTCGCCAGCATCACATTCATGATCACCACCCCGCCGATCACCAGAAACACGGCGACGATGCCGATCATGGACTCAGCCAACGCGCCTGTGATTCGCTTGAACAAGTCCACCAGCGATCCCGCATCCAAGACGCCGAAATTGTCGGTTTCATTGGGTCTCAAATGGCGGCGCGCGCGCATCAGCATTTGCATTTCTTCCTGGGAGCGTGACATCCAATCGCCGCCCCGGGTTTGCACGTTGATCGCCAGGCTGGTACGGCTGGTGGCATAAAATTTCAAGTATGTCTCGATGGGGATGTAGACGAAATTGTCTTGCGTCTGGCCCAGAACCGTGCCGATCGGCTTTCCCACTCCGACTATTTCATATGGGCGCCCGTCAATATCGAGCGGACTGGCCATTGGCTTTCGTGCGGCCCACTCCGAATGCCTGGGCGCCGACTCGAACGGCGAGCTTGGTGTTGTCGCGCAAGTAAAGGTAGTCATCCCAGGTCATGGGTTTGTTCCTGCGTGTGGCTTTGACGAACTCATTAACGTCCGGGATGATCGGGAATCGCAGGACCAGAAAGACGTTCGACCCGAGGTTCGCAACGCGGTCGGCCACATATAAGTTCACCCCGGAGATCAGGGCGACCACCATGATCAAAGTTGAAACGGACAGGACAATTCCCAGTAGCATCAGAAACGAGCGCAGCTTGTGCGCGCGTAGAGTTTCCAGGGCCACAAAGATGGGCTCGCGCAGTTGGATTCGTGTCTTCATGAAATAGCGCTGGTCATCATCTTCTTGGCGGGCTCTAAGTAGAGCCCGCACCCGTATTCTACACGCGGAAGGCTCCGGAAAAGATTCAGCCGCGTGGTTTCATCCCATGGACCCGAAAAAATCCGGCGTCTCCATCGCCGTCCGGCGCAATCATCGAGCACGGGAAAGGCATCCCCAAGACCACGTCCATTCCATGATTGTCACTGGCAGAAAACTAGTAGGGAGCCTATAATTCGGTTATGAAACACCTCACGCTTCCCATCGTCATAGAAGCTGACTCCGACGGTTACTTTGTCTCCTGCCCGGGCCTTCAGGGTTGTTACAGTCAGGGAGACACATTTGAAGAAGCCGTGGAAAACATCAAGGATGCGATCCGCCTGCACATAGAGGATCGTCTTGCAGACGGCGAGGAACTTCCCGAACCCACGACCGTAAGCCTATCCACCGTCGAAATCGCCGTCTGATGCCCAAGCTTCCGCGCCTGACCGCCCGTCAGATCGTCGCTGTGTTGGAGAAGGCCGGATTTGCTCTCGCGCGGCAAAGCGGGAGCCACATGATTTACAAGAACAGTGCTGGCAAACGCGCAACCATTCCCTATCACGCCTCGAAAATCCTCCATCCAAAGGTGCTGAAGAGCATTCTGCGCGATGCCGAGATTAGCGTGGAAAGGCTGAATGATCTCTTGTGACCCCAATCCAAGAGAAGGGTGGGACACGTCCAACGGTTTAGCAATCAGTGGGGGAAATAGCTACAGCAGGCCCTCGATGGCCTTGGCAATGTCATCGTGATTGACCAGGCCGACGATCGTCTTGACTTTCTTGCCGTCGCGCGTGAAGAGCATGCTGGTGGGCAGGCCCACGAGGCTGCCGAATTTGTCTGCGATGGAGTCGTTGCCGACCAGAATCGGATAATTCATCGCCTCTTTTTGGCCATCCACATCGAAGCGCTCTTTTTCCAGGAAGGGATTGATGGCTTTCTTGCCTTCTTCATCCATCGAGACTCCGAGGATCGTGAAGCCGCGCGAGCTGTACTTTTTCTGAAACTCGATCATCCAGGGAATTTCGATTTTGCAAGGTCCGCACCAGGTAGCCCAAAAGTTCACCAGGACCACCTGCCCATTGTATTGCGCAAGCGTGACGTCGCGATCGTTTAAGTCCTTCATGACGATGCTCGGCATGGAAGCATCGCTGGCTGTGCTGGACGCGTTCACCGGCTGCCTTCCGGCCGCGGGAAATTTCCGATCGGCCCATACCATAATTGTTAGAAGTGCAATCACGCCGACGCCGACCAGGATGCCCTTTTTCATTTCTAAGACTCCCTAAAGCGCGAACTTATTCAGAAAGGCCAGTTTACCCGATAGCCAGGTCAGCCGGTTCAGGAAAATCAGCCCGCCGACGAACAGCAGCAATACGCCGCTCAACACTTCCACCGTATGCAGATGGCGCCGGAAACGCTGGTAAAAACGCAGGAACCGGTTGATTCCGATCGCGGTCAGCAAAAAAGGAACCGCGAGGCCGGCCGAATAAACAGCGAGAAGAAAAACGCCGCGGGAAATCGTTTCCGCGTTTGCCGCGAGCGCCAGGACGGCGGCGAGAATCGGGCCGATGCACGGCGTCCATCCAAAGGCGAATGCAAAGCCCAGCAGGAAGCCGCTGGTTACTCCTGAAAGCGCCCCGCCGGATTTTGCGCTTTCTTCAGTCTGCGCTCCGAGGTTATGGAAGCGGACATCGCGATTCAGCCAGCGAGTCAGCGACGGCCCGGCAAGAAAAATAAGTGCGACAGAGAGCAATTGCACCGAGCCGAACACTCCCCCGGGACCCATGGTTTCAGTCCCCGCACGTCGCCAGAGGATCGCGGCGCCAAACGCCAACACGCCGCCGATCACGAGTCCCGCAGTAACAGGCAATTTGATCAGCCACCCGACCAGGTGCAATCCGAACAGGATAATGACGGCGCCCGCCACGGGTCCCATCAGCGACTTATGCTGCAGTAAAAACTGGCCCACCACACTTGCCGCAGCCCCGAAGCTGATGAACACGACGGAGAATCCGGCGACAAACGCCAGCGACGAGGCAAACAGGCTGTTGCGCGCCGGCTGGCCCGCGCGAAGCTGCTCGACGCCTATGCCCGAAAGCATTGAGACGTATCCCGGCACCAGAGGCAACACACACGGGGACAGGAACGAAATAATCCCCGCCACAAACGCGTAAAGAATCGAAACTTGCATCAGACCAATGGACTCCCGCGAAGCACCCTGCCAAGTTTACATCATTCCCCATCAAATTAGACGGCTGGGGATGGCCGAAGATTCAGCATGCGTCACATTTTTCCTCGGGTGGTTGCCTGCCCGGAGGTTTTTTCTGGTTCCAAATTCACCTATGCAAGAGATTCTGAATTAATCGAGGCGGGGGCGCCGCGAGCGCCAATCGTGCGCTCGTTCATAAGCAAACGCGATCCGCAACAGCGTGGATTCGTCGAATCTGCGCCCGATGAATTGCAGCCCAATGGGCAAGCCGTCCGGGGTAAAACCGCACGGCACCGAAATTGCCGGATGGCCGGTGAAGTTTGCAGGGCGATTCATCCCCACCAGCGCGGCACGCACACCGATCTGCTCGCCGTCAACCTCGACGTATTCCGCGCCGATGGGAGGCGCCGGAACCGGGACCGTGGGAGTTACGATCGCGTCCACCTCTTGAAACGCGGCGTCAAAATCCGCGCGCACTCGTTTCTGCGCGTCGAGACCGGCCAGATACTGCGTGGCCAGCACTTTTCCGCCCGCATCGATCCGCTGGCGCACTTCTTCGCTGTACTCCTCCGCATGCGCCGGATAGTATCCCGACATTTCGTGGCCGTATCGCGTTTCAGCGAGAGAAATATTCGCGGCAGCGTCGGCGCATTCGCCCAAATGCGGAAGCGAAATTTCACGGACCGTCGCGCCATGCTTTTCCAAGTCGCTCACCGCCGTTTCCGTCGCGCGGCGCACTTCGCCGTCGAGCTTTTCCCAGAAATATTCGCGCGGGCGGGCGAGGCGGAACTTCCGAAGCGGCTTGCGAATTGCCGCGCTGAAATCTTCCACGCGATGCGTCGAGGATGTCGGGTCCAACGGATCGCGCCCTGCGAGCAGTCCGAGCAAGATGGCCGCGTCCGCGACGCTTCGCGCGAGGGGGCCGACGTGATCGAAGGCCGGTGCAAGCGGAACTGTGCCGAACACACTCACACGCCCAAAAGTTGGTTTCAGGCCTACGATTCCGCACATCGCGGAAGGGATCCGAATCGAGCCGCCCGTATCCGTGCCCACCGACGCGGCGCAGAGTCCCGCCGCAATCGCGCCGGCAGAGCCGCCGCTCGAACCCCCGGGGATGCGGCCGACCGCCCAGGGATTGCGCGCCGGGCCGTAGTGCGCGTTGTTGGATGTAACACCGTAGGCGAATTCGTGTAGATTCGTCTTGCCAAGCAGGATGGCGCCCGCGCGGGCAAGTTTCCGCACCACCGTTGCGTCTTCCGCAGGGACAAAATCGCGCAGCACCTTGGATCCCGCGGTCGTTCGTACACCGCGCGTCCAGATGTTGTCCTTGAGGGTAATGGGAATTCCGAGCAGCGGTCGGCGCCGCCCGGCCGGTCCGTGGCGGTGGGCCAACTCTTTTTCCGCACGCAGCGCGGCGGCGAGCGCGTGTTCGGCCGTAACCGTCAGAAACGCGTTGAGTCGCGAATTGTATCGCTCGATTCGGCTCAAAAACTGTCCGGTCAACTCGACGGGCGAGATTTTGCGTTTCGCCAAAAGAGCGCTGAGCTCTTCGATCGTGGCGAATGAGAGAGAGTCTTCCGTTGTCATCGTGTTCCAGACCGCCCGCGCTTTTTTAGGCAGGCTGCAAGTCGCCGACGCGCCACTCGCCCGCCAAAGCATCGCGGCGAGCTGGAAGCCAGCGCTATGGCGACGGCGCGTCGAGCCCGCGCCCCTTAGAACAACTTTTCCTGCCGCCGCAGATTTCCGAACGTTCCGATGTTGGCAATGATCAGAGCGACGCGGAACTGGTTCTCCGTGCGCACCTGCCCAAGGGCCAGGCGGCGATACTCGATCGCGATTCCGCAGCAGGAGCCGTTGTAGCTGACCTGCATCAACTGATTTTGCAGGTGCTGCTGCTTAATGTCGTAACTCATGCCAAAAGAAGCGTTCCAGCCCCGGCGGTTCAAGTCGCCGTATCCTATCAGCGTACGAATCTGATTTGCGAGAGGCTGCAGAACGTTGTTGTTGTCGATGGAGAAATGCGCCACCGTAAAATTGAAATTCTGATATGGGCGAATTTTCAACAGAGTGCCCGCGGTCGTGAGCCTCTGGCGCCGGGTGTCATATTCCAAGCGAATCTGCGCGTCATAATCCCCGCCGGGCGATACGCGGAGATCGCTATCGATCGGAGAAAAGTGTCGTGGCTCCTCCGCGAACGCAAACGGCGTGATCGAATCGAGCGCCTGCAGCACGTTCCTCGTTCCGGGGACGAGCGCGCCATTGAAGGTCGGGTCGAAGAAATATTTCTGCGCCACGCGCCAGCTCACGATCTCGTCGGCCTGTCGGTCTCCCGCTCGGTGAAACAGACGCTGCGTGATCGAATACATGAATTCATTTGTGTCGGTCAGCGTTTCGTCTTCATCAAAGCGAATGAAATGATCGAATTGATTCACACCGCGCACGTAGCTGTACGTGATTTCCGGATCGATCGTATGCTTCCATTTCCCTGTCTCGCTCTCCCAGACGCGTTCGAACGAAGGTGGCCGCAGATCGATACTCAACTCACCGGTGGTGCGGCGCAGGGAGTCAGTGACGACTTTTCCCGCAATCTCCTGCGCCCCGTAGCTCGTGGTCCTTACGGTGTAGCTCGTGGTGACCCCAAGCCACGGCCCCCAATGCAACGGGAGAACGATGCGAGGCGCGATTTCCGAGCGCTCGACGGCGCTGGGCGTTTCGATTCCGGGCTCTACGTTTCCCGCCACCAAATTCTCATCGCTGCGATGGACCGCCCCAGCGAAGGCGTCCATTCCAAAATAAACAGGCACGCGGCTCCAGGGCGATTGATCCACGGAACTGAATCGTGCTTCCGGCGCGTTGCGCAGAATGACGGCAACTTCCGGCTGCGCGTTCACGAAATTCTTGTAACTCCCTGCGGCAAAATTGGCGCTGAATCCGTGGAAATTGTTGGTCAAAAACGCGGTACTGCGCACCTCGGAGTTCACTGCCTCTCCGAACGTCGGCGCAAATGCAAGCTGAAACGTCAGGGAGGTTAACTGGTTGAGATTCGCAACGCCGCGCCATCCGCCGTTCAATAAGGAATCGAAAACCAGTTGCGCGGAGTGCCCTCCCTGTTTCACAGGTGCGCCCGTTGAATCGGGCAGCCCTCGGTCGATTACACCAAAGTATTTCGCGGTGATATTCACATTCTCCCACGGTTTCGCACGAAATTCTCCGTTCTGCTGCCAGCCGCGCCGGCTCAGATATTCCGCGCCGAGCGTAAGGTCCGTCCAGTCTTTGGGGGCCCAATAATACGCGTCGCCCAGCACCAAGCCTTTCAACGATGTGTCACTAAACTCGGGCATCAGGAATCCGGATTGCCGCAATTTGCTTCCCGCCGGAGCCGTGGCATACGGCGCGTAAAGCAACGGAATGCGAAACAGGCGAAAGTTGGCGTTGACCATTGCGACGGAGCGATCTACGTGTACCGTGGCGTGTGAAGTGAAAAACTTCCAGTTCGGTTTGTTCGGTTCACATACGGTCAGCCAGGCGTGCTCGATCGTGTAGGTCCGGCTGTCTATCCGCCGTACCTCCTGCGCCTCGAATGTCAGCGGATTGGGCGAGACCAGGATGTATGCGTTCGACCGGTGTTCCGCTTTCACTTCGCCGCGCACGTGTTCGAAACGGCCTTCCCCGGTTTTTACGTTGAACTCACCAGAGTCCGCCGCGAGGTGCTGCGTGTCCACATCCAGTTGGACATGGCCGCGCACCGCAGCCTCGTAAGTTTTCGCGTTGTATTGCACGTGGTCGGCGCGCAAACTATAGTTCCGGTAAAGAATTTCGACATTACCGTCGGCAAAAAAGAAGTCGCCTTCCTTGCGCTGCTGCTCGGCTTCCAGACGTACGGTCGCGTCGCCGGAAGGCAGGCGCGCGCGTTTAGGCGTAACTTGTGCCGCGACGCCGGACGCCAAGACACCGCCCGCGAGCAGGACGCAAACGGCCCGTATGCGAAGCGCGCGGATGAATTTGCGGAAGGTAATCATATTTTGGCGGGCTCCACGCCCCGATCCGATCGGGGCGTTCAGCGTACAGCTAGAGCCCACGCTTGATAGAAGCCACTACCGGTAGTGAACGCCGCCGCTCACCTCTGGAACGGCAGGCCTGAATCGCTTTGCCGAAAATAGCTCGCTAGCCTAGCATTCCCTCTGGATGCTTACAACGACGGTGAACCAATCGGAATTCTGGCGGGCCCGCGCCCGGTAGCGCCGCATTCTATAGATTCGGATCGGGCGCCCCGTGCTGCCCGGGTTATCCAATTCGTGACAATTCGAAGCTTTTCTTTTCTGTTCGCTGCGCTGCTGTTAACATGCCTTCGACTCCCGGATTCCGTTCGGCGAGACATCCGCAGCGCAAAACGGATCGGTGATAAAAACCTGCCAGCATTGCGGCGCCGTTAACGGCGAACCCGCTGATATTTGTTGTTCTTGTGATGCGCCTTTGGCCCATTCCGGGCGGACCGGCGCATTGCATCGAATGGTCATTCCCACGGAGGGTAAGCTCGCAGTGGAACCGGAGTGGCGGCGCGAGCTCTCCGACCGGCTTCATGCGTATCGAGTCCGCCGTCACGGTGGCGTGGGCGTTGACCTACAGTCCGCCCTGCCCTTTGAGGCTGAATCCGGCTCCGGGATCGAAGGAGCAGATACTCTGCCTTCCTATGCCCCACTCGCACCTGGAGTGCGGTCGCCTCTTCGCCGGAGGCCGCGGACAGAACGCGTTGAAATTTCCATCCCCAGACATGAAATGGCATACCCGGCTGCGGAAGTCCATCGTCCGGCTGGGGCACAACCCGCCTTCGGAGCGGCGCCAGACTCCCTTTTCCCAGTTGCGGCGCTAGGCCAGCGCCGGAGGGCTGCGATGCTGGACGGCGGACTTCTTCTATTCAGCTACGGAGGAATGCTGGCGCTGTTCTGGGCGTTGGGAGGCCGCATCGGGTTCAATAAACTCGATGCCATGGTCACTGCTGCCACGCTGGTATTGTTTTACGCGCAATACTTCGCGTTGTTCACAGTCTTCGGCGGTTGCACGCCGGGGATGATGCTTTGCCGGTTGCGCGTCCTCAGTTTCGATGGCCGCATGCCCACTTCACGGCAGATGATTTGGAGGAGTTTCGGTTACTTGGTGTCTGCCGGAACCTGCTTCTTGGGATTCCTCTGGGCGCTGTGGGATGAAGATCATCTCTGCTGGCAAGATCGCATATCACGGACGTATCTCACGCCGGTTGAGGATCTTGCAACGGGCGAACCTTCGGCCACAGGCGCGCTCGAATCGGGAAGCTCTCGCTAGAAAACCACCCAAGAATCCCTGCGCAACGCAGGCTGTGGGCATGCTATACTTTTACAGTTGCTTCAAAGAGTAGAGGCCCACAAACGATGAACCGCCTCGCAAAAGTTTCTATCGTCTCTCTTTCCGTTATTATATTTCTGTACTCCGGGTTGGGCTACGTCCTCAAAGCAAACGACGACAAGTCCTTCCGCTCGCTGAGTGTGTTTGGCGAAGTGTTGCAGCACATCCAAGAAGACTACGTCGACGAACCGAACATGACCCTGGTCACCGCCGGAGCATTGCATGGCCTACTCGAATCCCTCGACCCGCAATCCGGATATCTGAGTGCGCGCGAGTATGCGGACTACCGCGACCGGATCAAAAACACGCAGCACGGCGACGCGGGAATGACGATCTCTAAACGCTACGGATACATCGTCATTGTATCTGTTGTACCCGACGGCCCGGCCGAGAAGGCCGGCCTGCGCGATGGGCAAATTCTCGAAGCCATTGCGGGATTTGGCACACGTGACATGTCGGTGGGACAAGCGACCATGCTCCTGCAGGGTGCGCCGGGCACGCCCGTGAAGGTTGCCGTCGTGCGGCGCGGTAAGACGGAACCTCAGGAGATCAGCATCAATCGCGCGGTGATTGGACCGCAGCACGTGGTGGCCGACCGTGTCGCCGAAGGCGTCGGATATGTGCGCCTGCCGGCCATGGAGCCGCTGGATATAACGGAGTTGCGCGACAAGCTGCTGCAGTTTGACAAGCAGGGCTTGCACAAACTCGTTCTCGATCTGCGGGATTGCACGCGCGGTCAAGTCCCCGACGCAATTGCTGCCGCCCAGCTCTTCCTCTCTTCCGGCAAAATTACGTCCCTCGAAGGACAGACCGTCCCACGCAAGGAGTTTTCGGCGGAGCCGGACAAAGTCGTGTGGCATGCCCCGGTGGACATCTTGATCTCATCCAGCACCTCGGGAGCCGCGGAAGTTCTGGCTGCCGCGATTAAGGGCAACAAGCGCGGCGAGGTCCTGGGCGAACGCACATTCGGAACTGCCTCCGAGCAAAAAACCATTCCCCTTGATGATGGCGGAGCCGTGATCCTCACGGTCGCGTTCTATTCCACGCCGGAAGGTAAGTCCATCGTGGAGGAGGGCGTTGCACCGACAGTGGAAGTCCATGCCAAGTCCCAGGATCCGGATGCCAGCACAGACACGGAAGAACTTCCGCCGCTCGGTCCTGGCCAGTTGCCAACCTCTGATGATCCGGTTTACAACAAGGCGCTCGAGCTGCTTAAAGGCGGCGAGGCCAGCAAGGCCGCCTGACGTTTGAGGCGCCGCTCGAACGGCTTCCACCTATACCTTCCTCTCGTTTCCCGCTTACATCTTGTGATTTTTTCCCTGCTTGGCGTCGCGCTGATCTGCGCGGTCGGCTGCAAGAAACCCTCTCCCACGGCTACTGCGCAAGTCCGCGCCGTAACACGTGAACTCGTCCTTGCCGCGCGGAATGCGAGTGGCGGACGAGCCGAAGTCGGAATGCGGCCTGAGTTTGCCGCGCGCCAGCCCGGCAAGCCCCAAACTCTTGCCGCCGACCAAATTTACATCACAGTCCCACTCACCGGGTCGGGCATTCCTGACCGGGCCGCGCACGATTCGATTGAGAAGGCGCTCGCCCGTGTCGCCGCGGTTCATCACTTGCAACGCGTCGCGCGTCCCGGAGCGCCCGGCATGGAGCGTTTCGACTACCTGCTGGAGGGCCGGCGCACGCAGTCGATTCATCTCATTGCGCCGCTTGCCGTTGCCGCGCCCGCGCAGGCAGCGTCACATCGGCCGCGCCTTGCGATCGTGATCGATGATCTTGGGAACGATCGCGCTCAGGCCGACACGCTGTTCCGGCTGCCGTATCCGTTGACTCTGTCCGTGCTTCCTCATTTGTCCAATTCCGGAGAAATCGCCGAGGAGGCGCATCGGCGCGGTTACCAGGTTTTACTTCACCTGCCGATCGCTTCCACCGGCGGAGAAAAAGACGAACCGATTGAGCTGCAACCCGGCATGGATTCGATCGCCGTGAGTCGCACGTTCGCGGCCATGCTGGACACCGTGCCGTACGCCGTGGGCGTGAACAATCATGAAGGTTCCCGCGGGACTTCCGACCCAACCTTGATGAGCGAATTGATGCCGCTACTGCGCGAGCGCAAACTATTTTTTGTGGACAGCAGGACAACGGCGGCCACCGTCGCCGAAACTGCGGCGCACAACGCGGGCGTTGCCGCCACATCGCGGAAGGTTTTTCTGGACGATGAGCAGTCGCCCGGGGCCATCCGGAAACAATTTGCGCTGGCCGTTCGCGACGCCCGCGAAAAAGGCTCCGCGCTGGCCATCGGCCACCCGCATCCCGAAACATTGCAGGTCCTCGCCGAAATCCTGCCGGAGGTCGAGCGCCAGGGAGTCACCCTGGTTTTTGCGTCCGATCTTGTCCGCTGAAGGTGGGCGTTGTAGCCGGGCCGTCAGAGTTTGTGTGAGAACCGGGGGCGGTCCCTGTAGCGCTCACCTTTAGGTGAGCATGTCCTTGAATCTACAGTGCCCGCCTGAAGGCGGGCTCGACAAGATCGCCCGAAATCTGGGTTGTCACACACCCTCTTCAGCCCCGGGGGTTTGTTCCTTTGTGTAAGCAACACTTCATGTGCAACCTCATCAATGCGCGCCGAACGCTTCCACGGCGCGCCGCAATCGGCCGACGACGCGCTCCTGCCCAAGCACGACCATCGTTTCAAACAACGGCGGCGCCACGGCCTGCCCTACAATCGCCACGCGCGTCGCGTTGATCAGCAGACCGGCCTTGACGCCTTCGGCCGCGGCCAGTTCGCGCAACACGTGGTCGCACGCGTCGTGGTTCCAGTCTGGAATTGCCGCGAGGCCCTCCGCGAGTTTTCCGAGCATCGCGCCCAGGCGCTCATCCTTCCAGAATTTTTCGCGGGCCTGCGGATTGTAATCAAACGAATCGCTGAAGAACGCGCGCGCCCACGTCGAAAAATCAGGTAGCAGACGCGTGCGCGGGCGCAGCAGGTCCACGGTCTTAGAGAACCATTCACGTTTCGCTCCGGCCCATTCTGGTTGCCAGATTTTTGCGCGTTCGAGTTCGGCTTGCACGGCTGGAAGCAAATCGTCGATCGGCAGTTTTTGCAGATACTCCGTATTGAACCATTCGAGTTTTGCGCGGTCGAACACGGCGTTGGTGCGGCTCACGCCTTCGAGCGAAAAGCGCGCGACGATTTCGTGTGTGCGCAGGAATTGGGCGTCCTCGCCGGGCGACCAACCGAGTAGCGCAAGAAAATTCCGGAATGCTTCCGGCAGAAATCCCTCGTCGCGGTAGGAACCCACGCTGGTTGCGCCGTGGCGCTTCGAGAGCCGCGTGCGATCCGGGCCGAGGATCAGAGGCACGTGCGCGAAGACGGGCGGCGCGGCGCCTAGCGCCCGATACAGCAGCGCCTGCTTTGGTGTATTCGAGATGTGGTCGGAGCCGCGGATCACGTGCGTGATGCGCATGTCGATGTCGTCCACGACGGCGCTCAGTTGGTAGGTGGGCGCGCCGTGCGCCTGTCCTTCCTTGGGCGAGCGCAACAGAATGAAATCCTCGATCTCCTCATTCGCCACTTCGCGGGATCCGAACACTGCGTCGTCAAATTTCGTCGTGGTCCCGAGCGGAACGCGGAACCGGATCGCCGCATTCCGCGCAGTCAGCCCGGCCTTGCCTTCGCGGCACGCGCAACGCGTGACGCGCCGAGGTCCCGCTTCCTTTTTCGCGTCGTCGGTTTCTTCGACCGCGTCGCCCCCCGCGTATTTCTCCGGCGGGCAATCGCAAAAATATGCCACGCCCGAAGCAACCAACTTTTCCGCCGCCGCCCGGTGTAAATCAAGGCGCTGCGACTGGAAATACGGCCCCTCATCCCAATCGATCCCCAGCCAGCGCAAACCGTCCAGTATTCCTTCCACCAGCTCGGGACGATTCCGCTCGACGTCGGTATCCTCGACCCGCAGGATCATCGTGCCGCCCCGCCGCCGCGCAAAAAACCAATTGAATAGCGCCGTCCGCGCCCCACCGACATGCAAATACCCCGTCGGCGAAGGCGCAAATCGTACGCGAACCGCGCCCGAAGGAGTTCCCAACCTGTCCGAACTTGCAGCCATGCGTTTTGTCAGCTTCTCCCGCCACGAAAAAACGCTTCATCTTAGCCGAACCTGCGGTGGAAGGCGAGCGACCAGAGGGGGGATTTCCGATAAGACGACTTCACGGGACTTGGCAGCAATCGTGTTGGAAACTTTCAACAGTAAGAGACGGAATGTCCGGCAGCATGTCTCATTCGACGTTCCGGGCTATCACCTCCAGCCCGAATAAATACAGGAGGTGTTCTCAGATGGGGAATCGTCACTGACTCACTGGAGAGATCTGCGAGTGCAAGAACTGTCAAATCGGCCGGCTCCCGACTTCGGAAAATTGCGCGACTGGCAGCATCACGACTCGGTTTCCTTGGCACTGGTCTACCGGCACGACTCGGCGTCATTCGCGCCAACCTTTGAAATTTCTCCACGGCAGGAAGCCTGTTGCTCCATCGGGCCGTCCCATTTCACGCTGTCATTTGTGAGGTTTACCTGATCGGGAAGCTGGGAGAAGAATTCTGACCGGCGACCGCGACGATCTTGAGGTCCCTGCCCGAGCGTGCCTAGGATTCAGCTCGACGCCGGCCTGTGAGTGGCTTCTTTCAATTGTTCTTCCGTTTCCTTGGAGAGCGAGTTGAGCAAGGCACTGGAGTGCTCGTTTACGGCGGAAATCGCATTGACCATCGAGGAGCGCAAGATGGCCTCCAGCCTCTGGCGAAATTGCTCAGCCTGGTTCTCGCTCGACCGCGCGACTGCATCCTCGCAAGCGCGCTGACGTGCCTCCCAGTTCGCACGAATCTCATCGGTAAATGAGGGCAGCGAGGATTTGAAGTTCTGCCGGACTTTGATAGCCGCTTGGTCAACTTCGATACTGGCTTTCTGATGAAAGTCACCCAGCATTGTGTTGGCCGCAGTTTCAAGCTGCGAACGTGCTTCGGCGGCCTGAGTGTCCAGGAGTGTCGAACCTTCCCCGATGGCGACCTGCGCCTGTTCGGCGAGGAGTGCAAGCTGCCGATCCGAGAACCGGACCGTCTCCGCGCTGAGTTCAGCCGCCGCCCGATCCGTGGTCTCGCGTAACTGCGTAGAAAACTGGCCTTGCAAGTCACGAGCTGTCTCTTTCAAGAAGTCCAACGACTCGGCCAGAACGAGGCGAGTCTCTGAAGATGCGCGTTTCGCTACACCCTGTGTTGTCTCTTGAAATTCCGTCATGCGTTAGATCTGCTTGGAGCCGAATGAGAAGCTCATCGTGCGCTGAAGTAATCAACTTCTCTTGAAAACGCGCACAGTACTCTTCGACCTGGCGGACGCTCGCCTGGCTCAACTTTTCGATCACCGTTTTAGCTTGATTGACGGCTGAGTCCATCTGGGAAGTGACGGCCGATGCCACCGCCTTCTCGGCTGCTAGCTGCAGGTTCTTCTCCAATGCACGCAACAATTGGTCGGACGAGAATGCCATCCGGTCGAGCCTGCCCGGATCAGGCGGGGGAGTAGGTGCCTTTGGCGTGGGTTCGGTGGTTCCAGTCGAGAGGGGGGCCGGATCAAGTACTTGGGGCCCAACCGGAGGTGTGATCGCCTGGACGGTACCCTTGACCAAAACCGGAAACCGAAGCCAGTCTTTTGGGGCTGACCCGATTCCCCAAGCATTGGCCGGGGTCTCCAGTTCTACGCCCACCTGGTAGTGCTCGTTAGGACTTCGGGGCGCACCAACAAACCTGACTTGCGCACGCACAGGGTGCGCATTAGGGTCGCTCTGCTGGTTCAGGAACTCCAGAGTCACCCACGACCCAATTCGGGGTTCAGATTGTGAGGGGTAGATGCATCCGTGACAGTTCACGGCCAACGTCAAGGTCAATTCTGAAAACGAGCCCCCCAACTTGTTCTGGCCGGAAACCCTGAA
>WNGI01005015.1_pt1 | contig 15853 bp, 12 predicted proteins | sample 5400621 | NCBI WGS metagenome assembly WNGI01 (sample SAMN13153374, study PRJNA577476) | soil metagenome | isolation source: 20 cm soil or saprolite under Garry oak tree replicate 1 | place: USA:California | collected 2016-06-15 | reverse complement strand
ATCAAGGACTGCCCGGTGTTCGGCGGCAAGGTCGCGAGCTACGACGAAGCCAAGATCGCGGGTCGACCCGGCGTGCGCAAGGTCGTCAAGGTGAAGGACACCGCCGTCGCGGTGGTTGCCGACACGTGGTGGCGGGCCAAGACGGCCCTCGACGCTTTGCCGATCGTTTGGGACGAAGGGCCCAACGCATCGGTATCGAGTGCGTCGATCGCCGAGCAACTCAAGGAAGGGCTCGCGGCAACCGTCACCAATGGCGACCGGCGCAATGGCGACGCACTCAAGGCGATCGAGGGCGCGGCAAAAAAGGTCGAAGCGGTCTACAGCACGCCGTTCCTCGCGCATGCGACCATGGAGCCCATGAACGCCACGGTGAGGCTCGCGGCCGAGAAAGCCGAGGTATGGGTGGCGACGCAGAACGCGGAGGCGTCGATGGCCGCCCTATCGGAGGCCTCCGGCGTACCTCTCGCCAAATGCGAGGTCTACAGGACCGACCTCGGCGGCGGGTTCGGTCGGCGCGGCGGCACGCAGGATTACGTGCACCAGGCGGTGGCGATCGCCAAAGAATTTCCGGGCGTGCCGATCAAGCTGATCTGGAGCCGTGAGGAGGACCAGGCGCACGACTTCTTCCGGCCGATCTCGCAATGCCGCTGCGCTGCCGGTCTCGATGCGAACGGCAATCTCGTGGGGCTGCACGTGCGCGTCTGCGGCCAGTCCATCAACGCCAGCTTGAACCCGGCGGGAATCGTCAACGGCAGAGACAGGCGCCAGTTGCAGGGGCTCTGGGAGGAGCCCGGCGATGCGCAGCTCGGCTACACCGTGCCGAACCTGCTCATCGAATACGTCATGCGCAACACCCATGTGCCGGTCGGCCCCTGGCGCGGCGTCAATACCAACCAGAACGGCGTGTACATGGAATGCTTTATCGATGAGGCGGCGCGTGCGGCCGGCAAGGACCCGCTCGAGTTCCGCCGCGCGCTCATGGGCAACCATCCCAAGCATCTCGCCGTGCTCAACGCCGCGGCGGAGAAGGGCGACTGGGGCAAGCCGCTGCCTCCCGGCATCCATCGCGGGATCGCCCAGTTCATGGGATACGGCAGCTACTCCGCCGCCGTCGCCGAGGTCTCGGTCAGCGACCGCGGCCAGCTCAAGGTCCACCGCATGGTGCTGGCGCTCGATTGCGGCCACGCCGTCAATCCGGACCAGATCGCGGCGCAGGTCGAAGGCTCGGTGGCCTATGGGCTCACCGCCACACTCTACGGCGAGTGCAGGGTCAAGGATGGGCGGATGGTGGATTTGAACTTCGACAGCTATCCGATCATGCGCCTTGCAGAAATGCCGAAGGTGGAAACGGTGATCGTGCCGAGCCGCGATTTCTGGGGCGGTGTCGGCGAGCCGACGATCTGTGTGGTGGCGCCCGCGGTGCTCAACGCCATCCATGCCGCGACCGGCAAGCCGGTGCGCCAGCTCCCGCTGAAGAACATCAGGCTGGTTTAGGCCGAACGTTTAGAACCAAGCGTAGCCCCCGGCCGTGTGCCGGGGGTTCTTTTGCGTTACGACGAAGCGAACGTCAGGCAGCCCGAATTTTCTCACCGAATAGCTGCTCGATGAGACGGACGACCTCGACCCGACGCCGCCGGCCCGTGCTTGTTCCCGTGTGCAGTAGGTGCACGGAATAGCTTCTTCATTCATAATGATTGCACCGACTGCCATGACCCATACTGACCGTTTCCTCCTGGCCGGCGTGATGGGCGACCCGGTAATGCACTCGCGCTCGCCGAAGCTGCACAATTACTGGCTTACCAAATACGGCCTCACCGGCGCTTACATGCCGCTGGCCATTGCGCGCGAACATCTGCGCGCGGCGCTTCGGGCGCTGCCGGCGCTCGGCTTCTCCGGCTGCAACCTCACCATCCCGCACAAGGAGGCCGCGCTGAAGATCGTGGACACGGTCGATCCGCTCGCCCGCCGCATCGGCGCGGTGAACTGCGTCGTGGTTGCAACGGACGGATCGCTCGAAGGCCAGAACCACGACGCGTTCGGCTATATCGAAAGCGTGCGCGAGGCACAGCCCGGTTGGCGCGCCGATACCGGCCCCATCGTCGTGATCGGCGCCGGCGGCGGCGCCCGGGCTGTGCTGGTCGGCCTGATCGACCAAGGCGCCCGTGAAATTCGCCTGGTCAACCGCACCATGGCGCGAGCCGAGGCATTGGCGAATGAGTTGAGCGACTCGATCACGGCGCTGAGCTGGGAGGAGCGCGAGCGCGCGCTCGAGGACGCAGCGATGCTAATCAACGCCACCAATCAGGGCATGGTCGGCGAGCCGCCCTTGGATCTGGCCATCGATCGCTTGCCGGTGAGCGCGCTCGTGTCCGATATCGTCTATATTCCGCGCGAGACGGCGCTCATCGCCGCTGCGCGCACGCGCGGCAACCCGATGGTGAACGGGCTTGGCATGCTGCTGCACCAGGCGCGGCCGGCCTTCCAGGCGTGGTTCGGAATCATGCCCGAGGTGACGCCGGAGCTGCGCGCGATGATCGAGGCGACGACGTGAGCACGATCCCATGAACCGACGTGAAGTACTGGCCGGCGGTTTGAGCGCGCTGTCGGCCGTGATGTTGGCGCCGCGCAGCCTTGCCTATCCCGATCGCGCGATCAGACTGGTCGTGCCGTTCTCCCCGGGCGGGGCAACCGATGTGGTCGGCCGCTTATGGGCGGAGAAGATGAAGCCGGTGCTCGGCACCGTAGTCACGGAGAATCGGGGCGGCGGAGGCGGTGTTACGGGTGCCGCCGAGGCCGCACGTGCGCAGCCGGACGGTCACACCTTCCTGTTCGGCAATACCAGCACGCAGGTGCTCATTCCCGCGATCATGCCGAACCCGCCCTACGATCCGCTCAAGGATTTCATCGGCATCTACATTCTGTGCAATGCGCCGACCTCGATCGTGGTGCACGCATCCGTGCCCGCGCGCAACCTCGCTGAGCTCATCGCCTACGCCAGGGCCAATCCGGGCAAGCTGTCGTACGGCTCGGCCGGCGCGGGGACTGTCACCAACCTTGCCGGCGAATTGTTCAAGCAGCTGACCGGCGCACCCGCACATTCCCTACAAGGGCGCGGCGCCCGGCGTCGCCGATCTCGCCAGCGGCCACATTCCCATGATGACGCCGAACGTGGGCGGCCCGCTCCTCGAATTCCATCGCGCAGGAAAGGTGCGCATCCTCGCGGTCAATGCGGCGTCGCGCATCAAAGCGGCGCCCGATATTCCGACCTCGATCGAGGCCGGATTGCCGGGCATGATCGCCGGCAATCTCAACGGGCTGTTTGCGCCTGCCGGCGTCACCCAGGCGATTATCGAGCGGATCGCCGAGGCCACGCGACAAATCATGGCGGACGCGGATGTTCAGCGCATCCTCGTGGCGTCCGGCTTCGAGCCGATCCTCGACTCGGGGCCCGAGGCGACACGGCAATTCATCGGAGCGGAGCTTGCGCGCTGGACTCCGATCATCAAGGCAACCGGCTTTAAGATGGAATAATGTCGCGGCGGCGGGCAAAAATCGCGTAACGCAGCAGTGGCACGGCGCGCGAGATTTTGGCCCATCTGACAGGCGCTGAAAGGTAAAAAAGGACTCCCATGGCCCGCGTTCCCCTGATCCAAGAGCAGAACCATCCCGAATTTGCCGACGCTATCGAAAAATACCGCGCCGGCCGGCGCGGGAAGTTGATCAACATCTATCGCATGTTGCTCAACGCTCCCCCGCTCGCCGAGAGCTGGTTCAATCATTCCAATACGGTGCGCTGGAACACCACCCTCGATGGGCGATTGCGCGAGATCGTGATCATCCGCATGGGCCATCTCACCAACTCGCAATACGTGTTGCGTCAGCACGTGCCCACCTTGGCGCTCGCCGAGGGCCTCTCGCTCGAAGATTGCAATGCGCTGACCGAATGGGATGCGTCGAACCTGTTCAGCGATCGCGAGCGCGCGGCGCTCGCCTACGCCGACACTATGACCCGCGAGATCGTGGTGCCGGACGACATCTTCGCTGCGGTCGAGCGCCATTTCGACGTCCGCCAGATCGTGGAATTGACCGTGCTCATTGGGACCTACAATATGAACGCGCGCGTGCTGCAGGCGCTACGACTCGACCTCGAGCCGCTCGCGTCTTGAGCCTTCGGAGCGTTCCTGTTGCCAGCCAATAGCGCCCTCGTCGTCGAGGACGATCGCTTCCTGCGCGTCGTCGGCGTGGTGCTCGATCCCAACACCTCCCGCGAGCGCACCGCCGCGTTTGCCGATTTTTTTGCCCACGACGAGCCCGATTTCGCCGGCTACTGCGAGCGCGTGCGCGCGCGCGTAGGCAAGCTTTTCCCACGCGAGGTGCGGCTCGTTGAAACGCAAGACGAGCTGCGTGCGGCCTTGTCCGGCAGCTGCGCGCTGGTGGTCGAATCGCTCCACGTCGGAAACGAGGAGCTTGCCGCCGGCAACGCGTTGCGTGTCGTGCAGAAATTTGGCTGGAGGCCGCGCAACATCGACACCACCGCCTGCGCCGCCAAAGGCATCAAGGTGCTCACCATCCGCCGCCGCGCCAATATCGCCTGCGCCGAACTGGCCATCGCGCTGATGCTCACGCTCGCCAAGAAACTGCATCGGCTTGCCGGCCGCATCAGCGTCGACCAGCTGCGCCAGATCGGCTACGCCTACAAGCCGTTCGACCGCCGGCACACGCCCAACTCGAACTGGCCGCGCATCTCCGGTCTGCGTACCCTCAACGGCGCCACGCTTGGGCTCATCGGTCTAGGCGAGATCGGCCGTGAAATCGCGATCCGGGCGGCGGCGTTCGGGATGCGCATTCTCTATTACCAGCGCACGCGGCTGTCTGAGGCGGAAGAGCACGAGCTCAAGGCAACCTATGCGCCACTGGAGAAGCTGCTCGCGGGGAGCGACTGGATCGTGCCGCAATTGCCGGGCGGGCCGGCGACCCGCTCTCTCATCGGCCGCGCCCAATTTGCGCAGATGAAGCCCGGCGCGTTCCTAGTGAACATTGCGCGTGCCGACGTGGTCGACCGCGCCGCATTGATCGAGGCGCTGAGATCGGGCCGGCTCGGCGGCTTCGCCCTCGACCCGCTCTACGAGGAGCCCGGCCGCGACGACGACGCGTTGTTGGGTTTCGACAACGTGGTCCTGACGCCACACATCGCGGCGCAGCCGCGCTTCAACGCGCTCGATGACCTCGCCGACATGATGGAAGCGCTCTCGAAGGAGCTCGCGCCGTGAGCAAAGCGTTTCGATTCCATGAGCACGGCGGTCCCGAGGTGCTGCGCTTCGAGGAGGTCGAGGTCGGCGCTCCCCGCCGCGGAGAGGTGCGCATCCGCAACGTGGCAATCGCGGTCAATTATCGCGACGTACTGATGCGGCGCGGCATACATGCGGTGAAATCGCTTCCTTCCGCGATCGGTCTCGAAAGCGCGGGCGTGATCGATGCGGTGGGGCCCGACGTGAGCGGGCTTTCAGTCGGGGACCGCGTCGTCTATGCCGGCATGCCGGAGGGCTCCTACGCCGAATTCCGCATCGTCCCGGCGGCGCGTGTCATCGCCTTGCCCGCCGGCATCGATGAGCGCACGGCCGCCTCGATGATGATCCGCGGCATGACGGCACGCTGCCTGCTGCAGGACACGTACAAGGTTACACCTGGCGATACGATCCTGATCCACGCCGCCGCCGGCGGGGTCGGCCTCATCATGTGCCAATGGGCAAAGCACCTCGGCGCCACCGTGATCGGCACGGTGAGCAGCGATGAAAAGGCCGCGGTCGCCCGTGCGCACGGTTGCGATCATCCCATCGTCTACACGCGGGAGGATTTTGCCGTGCGCGTGCGCGACATTACCGGCGGTGAAGGCGTTCCGGTGGTCTACGATTCGGTCGGCAAGGCGACGTTCGAGGATTCGCTCAAATGCCTGCGCCGGCGCGGCGTGATGGCATCCTTCGGCGAAGCCTCGGGCGATCCCGATCCCATGCCCCCGCGCCGCCTCGGGGCGCTCGGCTCGATCTATCTCACGCACCCGAGCCTGTCGAATTACACGGCGACCCGCGCCGAACTCCTCTTCGCCGCGCACGACCTGTTTGCGATGGTCGAAAGCGGCAGGATCAAGATCGAGATCAGCAAGACCTATCCGCTGCAGGACGCGCCGTGCGCCCACGCCGACATTGAATCGCGCAAGACCACCGGCTCCATCGTGATGATGGTGTGATGCCAACGGCGCATCTGCGTCATTGCCGGGCTTGACGCCGCAAGTCCGGTTTACCCGACTTACGGCACGTTATACTGCGCAACTCGGGCAGGCCCGAGTTGCGGTGCAATCCATCCCTTGAACGAATTTTTCGATGGATGCGCGGGGTCACAAGCGCGTTCACGCGTGTCTTCGACGCGCTTCTGCCCGCGCATGACGAGTCGAAGACCAAGCCTGGCGTTCAATGCCCGGTCGCAAGCGCAGCCAATTTTTCCGGTTCGGCCGGAGCCTCGTTGCCGCGCCAGACCACGTGCATGTCCGGCCGCAGCAGAAAGAGATCATATCCATAGACATCGCGCGGCCGCTCGTCGGCGATGTCGAGGACCTGCAGCGGCGCACCGATGGCAGCGAACGCGCGCTGCAACGCGCTGGTATCGGCCCACTTCCCACCTAGTCGCAATAGCGTATAGCCGTGACCGTAGCCGATGCGATCCTGCATCGCGCTGCCGTCGCTGAGCCACACATGCGGCAATCGCGCTCCCGGCCACGTGGTCGGAACGTAAGTCATGAAATCGTGCTCGGGGGGCTCGCCTGGCTCGGAGGCGATCAGCGGCGAGCCGACATAGCGGTAACCGAGCTCGGCGCCAATCATCTCGGTCGCCTTATGCTGTTCCACATCGGCCACGCGCGCCAGCGCCTCGCGCAGCGCGGCGCCGGCGGCCGTCCGCTCGCGGATTTCCGGCCGATAAAATGCGCGCCACCGCCGCCGCCCCTGGGTCGCAAAGCCCGAGGCCGCGACGTTGCGCGCTCCCACCTGCCGGCGCTCGATCTCGTAGGAGGCGAGCAGTTTGGGGCCGCCCCAGCCCGCAAACGTTGCCGCGAGCTTCCATGACAGATCGATCGCGTCGCCGACGCCGGTATTCATGCCGAGGCCGCCAGTCGGAATGACGAGATGTACGGCGTCGCCGGCGAGAAACACGCGGCCCTCGCCGTAGCGGTCGGCCAAGAGCAGGTTCATGCGCCACTGCCCGACATAGAGCATGTCGTATTTGACCGGCATGGCGACGACCCGCTCGAACATGCGCGCCATGTCCGCGTCGGTCTCGACGACGGAATGCAGGGTGAAATGCCGGGTCGAATCCTGGACGATCAGGAAACTCCCCTCGGCGTCGGCCACGTGATAATGCCGGCCCTTGCCGATGGGGATGCGTTCGTAGAGGTCTTCGCAATAATAGAGCGCCTGCCGCAGCTCCTGCAGGTTGGCCTCGCCGCTGAGCTGAATGCCGAGTTGACGGCGCACCAGGCTGCCGCCGCCGTCGCAGCCGACCATATAGGTGCCGCGCAGCGTGGCGGAGGAGCCGTCGCTTCGCTTGACCTGCGCCGTGACCGAATTCTCATCCTGCTCAAACGACATGAGCTCGCAACCGTAGCGGACGCTCACGCGCGGCAACGTCTCTGCGATCGATTTCAAGAGCGGCTCGAGCGTGTATTGCGAGATGAGCTGATAGGGTTCGAGCGGCAGGCTGCCGTCCTGGGATTTGGCGATCTGCGCCTTCGCCTCGGCGACCGATGGATGCGGATGGTGCACCAGCGGCGGCTCGATCAAGGACAGCACGATGAAGATGTCCATCGGACACTGGGCGGGAAGGCCGGCAGCGCGAACTTTGTCGACGATGCCCATGCGCCGGTAGATCTCCATGGTGCGGGCGTTGCAGCGCTCCATCTTCGGGAGAAATTGCGGCGCCTCCTTCTGCTCGATGATGATCGTGCGCACGCCGCGCAGCCCGAGGTCGATGGCAAGGGTCAAGCCGGTGGGACCCGCTCCGACGATGAGAACCTGTGCGTCCATGGGTGGGGTGGTGCTCTGCGTCAATCGACTAGGCGGCTCATAAAATGGGTCCGCGCCTGCGCGGGGACGGCAGACAGTGTGAGGCCGAACCGATCAGACGGATCACGTATCATTTGCCCGTTTCCATTTCAGCTGTAGCCGCCTCGAAATCGGCGAGTTCGGTTCCTTCCTGAACGAAGTCGCCGACGGCGCATTTGAGCGCCTTGACGCGTCCGTCGGCGGGCGCGCGCAGCGTGTGCTCCATCTTCATCGCCTCGAGCACGATGAGCGGCGCACCGCGCTGCAAACCGGCACCTGGTTGCGCGAGAATGCGCGTCACCGTGCCAGGCATCGGCGCGACGATGCGCTCCGCAGCGGCAGCTTCGGCAACGTCCGCCACGAATGGATCGATCCAATGAACCTTGCAATGACCGCGCGGGGTGCTCAGAGCGAGGTCGCGGCCGGACCATGCCACCGATACCCGCTCGGGCGCGTCCCCGAGGCACATGTCGAATACAGCGCCGCCGCGCGGGACGAATTGCAGGCGATCGGTCCCGCCACCGAACTCCATGGCTAAGCCATCGCGGCCATACCACAGCACCGCGTCGTACCGCTCGGTTCCGTGTCGAAAGCTCAAGCGGCGGCTGCGGCGGCCGGCAAGCGTCCAACCGTCAGTGCGAGTCCACGGCGAGTCGTCCGATGCGGCTTGCTCGCTTTGCTCGCGCAGCAACACCGCAGAACAAGCAGCGGCGAGATCGAGCGCCGCGAGCGTGGGCGTGCTCGCCGTGAGGCGGGAAATTTCCCGCTCGATGAAACCAGTGTCGATCTCGCCCTGAATGACCTGCGGATGGCGTAGCAGCGCCTTGAGGAAAGCAAGATTGGTCGTGACGCCGGCGATCTCGAAGCCATCCAAAGCATCGATCAAACGGCTCAGCGCCTGCGGCCGATCGGCGCCCCAGGCGACGAGCTTCGCTAGCAAAGCATCGTAATAGGGCGTGACGGCGTCGCCGGCGCGAAAGCCGGTATCGACCCTGATGCCGTCCCCGGAGGGCTCGCGCCATGCGCGGATGATTCCGGTTGCCGGCAGGAATCCCTTGTCCGGGTCCTCGGCATAAATGCGCGCCTCGATCGCGTGGCCGTTGGCGGCGATCTGGTCCTGCTGCAATGCCAGCTTTTCTCCCATGGCAACGCGCAGCTGCCACTCGACGAGATCGAGACCCGTGATCATCTCGGTGACGGGATGCTCGACTTGCAAACGCGTGTTCATCTCGATGAAATAAAAGCCGGCGGCATCGGCGATAAACTCGACGGTGCCGGCGCCGACATAGCTCGCGGCCTGCGCGGCAGAGCGCGCCGCAGCCGCCATCGCGTCCCGCCGCTCGGCCGTGACGGCAATGGAAAGCGCCTCCTCCACCACCTTCTGGTGCCGACGCTGGAGCGTGCATTCGCGCTCGAACAGCGACACGACGTTGCCATGGCTGTCGCCGAACACCTGCACTTCGATGTGCCGCGGTCTTTCGATATACTTCTCGATCAGGACTTGATCGTTTCCAAACGACGCTTCCGCCTCGCGCTTGGCGCCCGCGACCGCCTCGGCGAGTTCCTCGGCTTTGCCGACGAGCCGCATGCCGCGGCCGCCGCCGCCCGCCGAGGCCTTGACCAGAACCGGATATCCGATGACGTCGGCGGCCGCTTGCAGCGTCGCGATGCTCTGATCTTCACCATGATAGCCGGGCACGACCGGCACGCCCGAGGATTCCATCAACGCCTTGGCCGCCGATTTCGAGCCCATCAAGCGGATGGTCGCGGCAGAGGGGCCGACCAAGATGACGCCGGCGTCGACGCAGGCCTGCGCGAAATCGGCGTTCTCGGCGAGAAAGCCGTAACCGGGATGAATCGCCTCGGCACCCGTAGTCTGCGCCGCGTCAATGATGGCGCCGATGTGAAGATAGCTGTCCTTCGCCGGGGCCGGGCCGATGAGCACGGCCTGGTCGGCAAGTGCAACGTGCATCGCCTCGCGATCGGGGTCGGAATAAACGGCCACCGTGCGCAGCCCCATGCGTTTGGCCGTGCGGATGATCCGGCACGCGATCTCCCCGCGGTTGGCGATCAACAGTTTCTCGAAGCGCCGGGCGAGCAACACCATCACATCCTGAAGATGCCGAATCGCGTGGGCTCGCTCGGCGGTGCATTGAGGCCAGCGGCGAGCGCGAGCCCCAGCACCGTGCGCGTGTCGACCGGATCGATGATGCCGTCATCCCAAATGCGGGCGGTCGCGTAATACGGATGTCCCTGCCGCTCGTATTGCTCGCGGATCGGCGCCTTGAACGCTTCGTCATCCGCGGCGCTCCAGGTGCCTCCCTTGGCCTCCGTCGCCTCTTGGCGGAGGAGGCCCAGCACGCTCGAAGCTTGCTCGCCGCCCATGACCGAGATGCGCGCGTTCGGCCACATCCACAAAAAGCGCGGGCCATAGGCGCGCCCACACATGCCGTAGTTGCCCGCGCCGTAGCTGCCGCCGATGATCACGGTGTATTTCGGGACGTTGGTGGTGGCCACCGCCGTCACCATTTTGGCGCCGTCCTTGGCGATGCCGCCCGCCTCGTATTTGCGCCCGACCATGAAGCCGGTGATATTCTGCAGAAACAGCAGCGGGATGTTGCGCTGGCTCGCCAGCTCGATGAAATGCGTGCCCTTGAGCGCGCTCTCGCTGAACAGGATGCCGTTGTTGGCGAGAATGCCGATGGGAAATCCGTGGATGTGGGCGAAGCCGCAGATGAGCGTCTCGCCGTAAAGCGCCTTGAACTCATGAAATTCAGAGCCGTCGACGATGCGCGCGATCACCTCGCGAACATCGTAAGGGGTGCGCGGGTCCGCGGGCACGATGCCGTAGAGGTCTTCGGCAGGAAACAGAGGATCTTGCGCCTTGCGGAGTTCCAGAACCGAATGCTTCACCCGGTTGAGGTCGGCGATGATGCGGCGCGCGACGCCGATGGCGTGGCTGTCATCACTCGCGTAATAGTCGGTCACGCCGGATTGCCGGCTGTGCACGTCGGCGCCGCCCAACTCCTCCGCGCTCACCTCTTCGCCGGTCGCCGCCTTCACCAGCGGCGGCCCGCCGAGAAAGATCGTGCCTTGGTGGCGCACGATGATGCTCTGATCGGACATCGCCGGCACATAGGCACCGCCCGCGGTGCAGGAGCCCATCACGATCGCGATCTGGGGAATGCCGAGCGCCGACATGCGCGCCTGGTTGTAGAAGATGCGCCCGAAATGCCGCTCGTCGGGGAAGATCTCGTCTTGCAACGGCAGGAACGCGCCGCCGGAATCGACCATGTAGACACAGGGCAGGTGGTTCTCGCGCGCGATATCCTGCGCCCGCAGGTGCTTCTTCACCGTCATCGGGTAGTAGGTGCCGCCCTTGATGGTGGCGTCATTGGCAATGACGACGCATTCGCGGCCACTCACGCGGCCGATCCCGGTGATCAGGCTGGCGGAATGAACGTCGCCGCCGTACATGCCGTGCGCGGCCAAGGGCGAAAGCTCCAGGAACGGCGTTCCCGGATCGAGCAGCAGATTGATGCGCTCACGCGCCAGCAATTTCCCGCGCGCAACGTGCCTCGCGCGCGCTTCTTCGCTGCCGCCTTGCATCGCGGCCTCGAGCTTGCCGCGCAGGTCCGCAACCAGGGCTTTAACATACGCCGGATCTCGCTCGTCCCCGCCCCGATCTCGTAGAGCTTGGCATCGCGCAGATACCGCCCGGTCGGATAGTCGTTGATGTAGCCGTTGCCGCCGAGGAGCTGAACCGCGTCGAGCGCCATCTTGGTGGCGTGCTCGGCGGCGTAGAGGATGGCGCCGGCGGCGTCCTCGCGCGTGGTCTCGCCGCGATCGGACGCCTTGGCGACGGCGTAGACATAGGCCTTGCACGCGTTCATCCCGACATACATGTCGGCGAGCTTGCCCTGGACCAGTTGAAATTCCCCGATCGGCTGCCCGAACTGCCGGCGCTCGTGAATGTAGGGCGTGACCACGTCCATGCAGGCCTGCATGATGCCGAGCGGTCCGGCCGCCAACACCACGCGCTCGTAATCGAGGCCGGACATCAAGATGGTGACCCCGTCGTCGGCCTCGCCGAGGACGTTCTCCTCGGGAACTTCGCAGTCCTGAAATACCAATTCGCAGGTATCCGAGCCGCGCATGCCGAGCTTGTCGAGCTTTTGTGCGGTCGAAAATCCCTTGAAACCTTTCTCGATCAGAAACGCGGTGATGCCGCGCGCGCCTGCCGCCGGATCGGTCTTGGCGTAGACCACGAGGACCTCGGCTTGCGGTCCGTTGGTGATCCACATCTTGCTGCCATTGAGGATGTAGCGGTCGCCCCGCTTTTCCGCGCGCGTCTTCATCGAGACCACGTCGGAGCCGGCGCCCGGCTCGGACATGGCAATGGCCCCGACGTGCTCGCCGGAGATGAGCTTTCCGAGATAACGGCGTTTCTGCTCGTCGGTACCATTGCGGCGGATCTGGTTCACGCACAGGTTCGAGTGCGCGCCGTAGGACAGCCCGACCGCGGCCGAGGCGCGCGAGATTTCCTCCATCGCGACGCAGTGCTCAAGATAGCCCAGTCCCGCCCCGCCCCATTCCTCCTCGACCGTGATGCCGTGCACGCCAAGCCTGCCCAGATCGGGCCAGAGATCGCGCGGGAAGATGTTGCTGCGGTCGATCTCGTCGGCGCGCGGAGAAATGCGATCGGCGGCAAACCCGCGCACGCTCTGGCGCAACATGTCGGCGGTCTCGCCCAGGCCGAAATCAAAACCGCGAATATCGTTTACGCGCATGTGGGCCGATCTGGCATGGATGAACCGGTCTCTCGATCGAAGCTCGATAACGATTAATGCACGTCCTTGATCAGGCGCGCAATAATGCGGGACGCGCCATCTTCGCCGGGCGGAATGCCCTCCCCGGCCGCTTTACAAAACTTTACCTGCGCGACATCGCCAGGAAAACGCCGGTTCCTAGCTTGTCGCTCACAGGCACCACGCCTGAGGCCACGATAGGAGTTGAGGATGGTCGAACACAACAACGGCAAATCCCCACAAGCGGATCCAACCCCGTCCGAGGATTACCGCCGCGGTCTCCGCGGCACATTCGTGCTCGCATTGGTCGCCGTGGCCCTCTTGGCCGGCGTCACCGGTAACCTCCTCTCCCAGGCGTTCGGCCAAGGCAACAGCTGGCACCACATTAGTTGGCACGACGGCGGCTTTTTCGGCGGACAGCTCTCCCCGGCGCAAATCGACGATCGCATCGACCGCATGACCAAGCACATGGCCATCGAGCTCGACGCCACCGCCGATCAACAGGCCAAGCTCGCAACCATCGCCAAAGCCGCCGTCGCTGATCTGCGCCCGCTGCAGGAGAAAGCGCGCGCAGCGCGCGCTCAGGCGGTGACGCTCTTGACCGCCCCCACCATCGATCGTAGTGCAATCGAGCGCTTGCGCGCCGAGAACATCGGGCTTGCGGAAGCGGCGAGCAAACGCATCGCGCAGGCGCTCGCGGATGCCGCCGACGTGCTCAGCCCCGAACAGCGCCGGAAAGTCGCAGACTGGACCGCATTCGGCAGGCCGTGGTGGGCGCGCTGGCATCGCGGTTGACGGCCACTGTGTGACGAGGAATCGTGGGCGAACGCGTCCTCTTGATCGAAGATGATTCCCGTCTTGCCGACATGGTCGGCGAGTATCTCGGCAACGCGGGCTTTCACGTCATTCACGCCGAGAACGGAACGCGCGGGCTCGCCCTGCATGGGCGAGAGCCGGTCGACATCGTGATCCTCGACCTGATGCTGCCGGATATCGAAGGCCTCGACATTTGCCGGCAGATCCGCGCTCGGTCGGACAGCCCGATCCTGATGCTGACCGCCCGCGGCGACCCGATGGACCGCGTCGTCGGGCTGGAGATGGGGGCCGACGATTATTTGCCGAAGCCATTCGAGCCGCGCGAACTTCTGGCGCGGCTGCGCGCGATCCTGCGCCGCAGCCGGGCGGGACCCAAGCCGGACGTGCTGCGCTATGGGCGGCTCGAGATCGACCGGGGCGGCCGCGAGGTGCGCCTCGACGGCACGCCGCGCCCGCTCACGGGCTATCAGTTCGCGCTGCTGTTGGCGCTCGCCGAGCACGCAGGTCGGGTCATGTCGCGCGACGCGCTGATGGACGCGGTCAAGGGCGAACAGCTCGAAGCGTTCGACCGGTCAATCGACGTGCACGTCTCACGCATCCGCGCCGCTATCGAGGACGACCCCAAAAAGCCGCGGCGTGTGATCACCGTCCGCGGCACGGGCTATGTGTTCGCCAAAGCCCAAGACTGAGGGGTCGCTCTGCAGCGACCGAGCATCGACAGCTGGACCCGGATGCGACGACTTTATCTGCAAGTCTACCTCACCATCGTGGCAAGCCTCGTTCTGGTCGTGCTCACGGCGGGTCTACTCTGGCACTTCATCGGGGGTGTCGGTCCATTCGGGCCACAGTTCGAGGTCGTCGGCGAAGTGATCGCCGAGCTTGTCCCGCCGGCGAACGCCCCCGCGCAGGCGCAACAGCAGGCGATCGACCGCTTGGCCGAGCGCCTGGGCGCGGACTTGGCGCTCTTCAGCCTCACCAACGAGCCGCTGGCCGCCGCGGGTCGGCCGCTTCCCGCTCCAAGTCGCAGCGGTCGCAGCGGAGGTTGGATGCCCACGGCTGCCGGGCCCGCCGTTTCGGTACCTCTCCCCGATGGCCGGCGGCTGGTTGCTCGCCTGCCGGGCCGGCAGCGCCCCAGCCCGCTCATGCTCGCGGCCTTCCTCGGCGCCATCGCCCTCGTGGTCGCTATCGGCGCCCGCCCGGTCGTGCGACGGCTCACGGGACGCCTCGAGCGCTTGCAGCGCGGCGTCGAATCGCTCGGAGCCGGCGATCTCTCCGCGCGCGTCAAGGTCGAGGGCCGGGACGAGGTTGCACGTTTGGCCCAGAGCTTCAATCAGGCCGCCGCTCGAATCGAAAGCTTGGTCAACGCGCACAAGATGCTGCTCGCCAACGCATCCCATGAGCTCAGGACTCCGCTGGCGCGGATCAGGCTCGGGCTCGAGCTGGCTGCGGCACATCCCGAACGCAAAGCGGGGCTCGAGAGCGATATCGCCGAACTCGACCAGCTCGTGGACGAGATCCTGCTTGTCAGCCGCCTCGACGCGACCGAGCAGCTGGACGTCCGTGAGGACGTTGACCTCGTCGCCCTCGCGGCCGAGGAATGCGCGCGATACGACGATTGCGGGCTCGAGGGAAAGCCGGTCACGGTATCGGGAGATCCGATGCTGCTGCGTCGAATGATCCGCAACCTCATCGAAAATGCCAAACTCCATGGCCAGCCGCCCATCGAGGTCACCGTCGCGAAGCAGAATGATCGGGCCGTGCTCAACGTGCTCGACCACGGGCCGGTGATCGCCGAAGAAGCGCGCGAGCGGCTATTCTCGCCGTTTTACCGTATTCCAGGCAGCTGCGCGACGAAGGGCAGCGGGCTCGGCCTCGCCTTGGCCAGGCAGATTGCGCGCCGGCACGGCGGAGACGTCATCTACGATCCTGAGCGAGGAAGCTCGTTCACCGTGAGCTTGCCGACCAGGACCTAGCACGGCAGCGAGTCCTGCGAGCGCCTTCTGTGACGCGCGCTCACGCGCCGGCGCCCGCCTTGGCCGCGATCGCGTCCAACAGGAGCTCGAGTGCGGCCGCGGCGAAGGCATGCATGTTGCCGAGCCGATCACCCTTGCCCGTTTCGAGCGTGATCGCGCGGTCGGT